>Ga0172373_10000135_pt1 | contig 108618 bp, 98 predicted proteins | sample Lak10m_2_FD_114546 | JGI IMG/M metagenome (GOLD analysis project Ga0172373, IMG submission 114546) | Freshwater microbial communities from Kabuno Bay, South-Kivu, Congo - kab_092012_10m | ecosystem: Environmental > Aquatic > Freshwater > Lake | place: Democratic Republic of the Congo...
CATTTAGTGCTGCAGGGGCAAAATCAGGATTATTGTACCCCGCTGGAAGCTTCAGATTGAGCGTAAAAGCAGGGGCATTGCATCCATCACGCAAAAAATCATTTGGGTTATAGAGGTGAAATGCTGGAGCTTTCGGCAAATTCAGCCCTTGACCTGTATTCCCATATTGAAGCGTTCTGCCTGGCCCTTGATATCCTAAATCAACCGCCGGAGAAAGCACATCTAGAAAATCTCTTTGAATGATACGCCCATTATGGGGTTGTATGTTGAGATTTTGAAGAGCTTCTCGAACAGGTTGCCTTTGGAGAGCTACTGTTCGCTGATCTATATCACGAATAGTAAATACATCTGCTATTCTCTTTGTGAGATTAAGAGCGTCTAATGTTTGAAGCACTCTACCATTGTTAGCAAAACTTCTTTGTAATTGCTGTAACGCTCGGGGGGTCATCAGAAGATCAAGCACTTGTGTATTCAAGTCTTCAAGTGCGTCTTGCATATCACTCATTGAACGGGCAACATTATGTCCTCTAAGTTGGGCACGACCTCCAAACAGGTCAAGGACGTTAGGAGCATTAAGGGCCTCTCTTACAATAGGAGCATATTGAACAAGCTGATCGCGTATAGCAACTAATTGAGGAGGCAAATCCACGCCATGATGCACTAAATCATCCCTTATTTCTTCTATTGCAGCAATATGATTTCTATAGGCTTGAACACGAGCAGGCACATCAAAATTATCTCGAAATGCTCCTGTGGCATCACGAGGAGCGAGCGCTTGCCGAACTGTTGTCACATCAACAAGAGTCTCGACAAGTTCACTAGCTAACTGTGTTTCTGGAGTCTGTTGAGGAAGACCTCTAAGACCTTCCAGGACTATTCCAAACAAAGGACCTTGACGTCCCACAAGAACCCAACGAAGTTCGTCCGGTGAAAGAGGAGTTGTGGTCTTACCAAATGGCGTTTCCATAAAGCGATTCCAAGCCTCGTGCCGCTGACGAACAATCTGCTGACGATCGACTTCTTGTTGGTTCAGAGTCGTCTGGTTTTCTATAACAGATAGAGCGCTCTTTAAAGAAGGGGTTTGCGCTATTGGAGATAAAAGAGACTGTCTTCCAAAGAGGCTACCTCTCTTGGTAGATCCAACTGGCGTTATCGCCAAAGGCTGATTCCCTCGAGATGAGAGCAGAGACTGTTTTACTGGAGATACAAGAGATTGTCCTCTTAAGGAGTTACCTCCCTTAGGAGAGGCAACTGGCGTTATCACCAAAGGCTGATTCCCTCGAGATGAGGGCAGAGACTGTTTTACTGGAGATACAAGAGATTGTCCTCTTAAGGAGTTACCTCCCTTAGGAGAGGCAACGGGCGCTGACGCAAAAAGCTGATTCCCTCTAGATGAGAGCAAAGACTGTTGTACCGGAGATACAAGAGATTGGCCTCTTAAGGGGTTACCTCCCTTACGAGAGACAACGGGCGCTGACGCAAAAAGCTGATTCCCTCTAGATGAGAGCAGAGACTGTTTTACTGGAGGCACAAGAGATTGCCCTCCTAAGCGTGAGCCTTTTTTAGGAGAGGCAACTAGCGATGACACCAAAGACTGGCTCCCTCGTGACAAGAAAAGAGATTGTTTCCCTGAAACCCCAAAGGACTGTTTCCCCTTAGAGACTGGCTGGGGCGACGACGACAATAATGTCCTTTTCGCAACAGGCGTTTTTGAGGAGTGTGCTAACGAAGAACTTGTGGTTGCTAGCAAAGAAATAACAGCAACAGACACTCCACTTAAAAATTTTTTCAAAACATCACTCTTCATGATATAACCCCATTTTCAAATATATTAACGACATATCTATAATGTAATTATAAATATTAGGTTTTCAATGGCAATGCAATATTTTTTTAACACCACTCCCCAAACCCCTTCCTAGATCCTCTCTTGGAAGAAGTATCTTTTTTATGGTAAACCTCTTTCAAACATATGGTGTATAAAATGAATTTCTTCCATACTTTTCAAAATAAGATCTTAAATTCCTTAGAACTTCTTGTCCAAAAAGGAGTTTTGCCCCCCACTCTTGAAGTGGAAAAAATCACAACCGAACCTCCCCGCGACCCTACTCATGGAGACATAGCCACAAATGCAGCTTTGATTTTAGCCAAAGCTGCTCAAAAAAACCCTCGAGAACTTGCCCTTCTTATCGCAGAAGAACTTAGAACTATCCCTTATGTGGAAGAAGTATCTGTTGCAGGGCCTGGTTTTATAAACTTAAAATTATCCCACACCTTCTGGCATCAGCAGCTTGTCACGATCCTTTCTAAAAAAGAGGATTATGGCTCTTCTGCTCTTGGTCTTGGAGAAAAAATCAACCTTGAGTATGTCTCCGCCAATCCCACAGGCCCTATTCATGCGGGACATGGCAGGGTCGCCGTTATTGCTGATGTTCTTGCAAATCTTCTTGAAAAAGTAGGATACCGTGTCTTACGGGAATATTATGTGAATGACGCCGGTGGCCAAGCAGAAAAGCTCGCACAATCCACATATCTCCGTTACAAAGAAGCTCTTGGAGAAAAAATTGAAGCTATTCCTGAAGGCTATTACCCTGGGGAATATCTCAAAGAAGTGGGAGAAGCCCTCGCCATGCGCGACGGCTCAAAATGGCTTTCTCTTCCCGAAAAAGACTGGATCGAACCTTTCCGTGAATTTGCTGTCAACGCTATGATGGTAAAGATTCGCGAGGCTCTTTCATTAATGGGTATTACCCACGAAGTTTTTACATCGGAAACCGAACTACATCAAAGTGGTGCTATTGAAGCGGCTATCAAAACTCTTAAGGAGAGAGGTCTTATTTATGAAGGCGTTCTCGACCCTCCTAAGGGAAAAGTGGTAGAGGACTGGGAACCTCGCCTTCAACTCCTTTTCCGCTCCACTCAGTTTGGAGATGACGTGGATCGCGCTCTTCAAAAGTCAAATGGATCATGGACCTATTTTGCGGGTGATATTGCTTATCATTACGACAAGTTCCAACGAGGATATTGTCAAATGATTAATGTGTGGGGAGCGGATCATGCTGGAACAGTTAAGCGTATTACGTCAGCTGTCTCTGCCATTACAGAAGGAAAAGGTCATCTCGATGTTATTATCTGCCAAATCGTCAACTTTATGGAGGGAGGAAAACCCTTCAAAATGTCAAAACGGGCCGGCACTTTTATTGAAGTTCAAGATGTCATTGATAAGGTAGGAAAAGATCCCTATCGTTTTATGATGATTAGCCGTAAGAGTGATACACATTTAGATTTTGACTTTCAAAAGGTTTTGGAACAAACAAAAGATAACCCCATTTTTTATATTCAATACGCACACGCACGCTGTCATTCCGTCATGCGAATCGCTCAGGATGTCTTGCCGGGGTGGGAAAAGACATCTGCTCTTTCTCTTGACCTTCTTGACAATGAAGATGAGCTTCGCCTTCTTAAGCTCCTTGCAGGGTGGCCACGACAAGTAGAAATTGCAGCTCTTGCGCGTGAGCCTCATCGTCTGTGCTATTTTCTCTATGAAGTTGCTCAACAATTTCATATGCTCTGGAACAAAGGAAAGGAGAATGCGCTTTTGCGCTTTATTCTTCCTCAAAATCACGATCTAACGCGGGCACGTCTCGCGATGATTCAAGGCGTTACTTATATAATTGCCTCGGGTCTTCACATTTTTGGTGTTACCCCTGTTGAGGAGATGAGAGAATGACATTTTCTGTTGATAATAAAGATCGCTTCTGGGCAGAGCCCCAGCAGAAAGGCTGGTTTCGTTTTCCAAGTCCCCTACGGTATGTCCTTCTTCTTGTTCTTTTAGTCGCTCTTATTGTAGGAGTATGGTACATGCTCCCTTCTTCTCCTCCCCCTCTTACAAAGGCTGATCTCCCTCTCGTTCGAGCAGATGAAACTCCTTTTAAAATTAAAGCTGAAGACCAAGGGGTCCCTGGCGTCAATCACCAGGACAAATTAGTTTATGGACGTATCCGCAACGATGAGAGCAAGCCTTCTGTGGAACACATTCTCCCTCCTCCTGAAGCTCCGCTCGTTCACTCAAATCAGCCTTCTGTTCAAATGGTCGAGCAATATATTCCTGAGGATTTAGACATCGAAAAAGTGGCAGCAAAAGAGGTTCCTTCCGTTGTCCCGCCCTCTTCTTCTCTTGTTTCTATTGAAGACCTTCTTGATGAGATAGCGCCTGTCAAAGGCACATCTTCAACTAAGTCAGTTCCTCCCGTTGAAAAAACTGCCTCTTTAAAACAAGGAAAAGTATTAATTCAATTGGGTTCTTTAAAAAGCTATGACCTGGCCCAAGAAGAATGGACACGTCTTTCAAAAAAGCATAAAGACACCTTGGAAGGATTAGAGCCTGTTATTCAAAAAGTTGACCTAGGCGTAGACCAAGGAATTTACTACCGTTTAAGAGCGGAAGGATTTGAAACCGCAGATCTCGCTCAAACCGCCTGTTCAACCCTTAAGGAAGCAAAGACGGATTGTCGTGTTGTCCCGTAAGAACCCCGCCCCTGTTATTTTTGGCTGTTCAGGTTACTTTGTAACGCCTGAAGAAAAGGCTTTTTTTAACACACATCAACCCTTGGGCTTTATTCTGTTCAAGCGCAATATTCAAGATAAGACGCAACTTAAAACCCTCATTGAAGATTTAAAATCCACTGTTTTTCATAACACACCTCCTATTCTCATCGATCAAGAAGGAGGAAGAGTCGCTCGCCTTAACTCTCCTCATTGGGACTCCCACTCTCCTGTGCGCGTTGATTTAACAAAAGAATCTCTTGAAGACGCAAAAAGTCGCATTCATAAGACCTATTCTCATATTGCTAAAGATTTAAGGGAGGTCGGTATTACCGTTAATTGCGCCCCTGTTCTAGATCTAGATGTTCCCGGTGCGGATGATATTATGGGAGATCGCACATTTAATGCAGACTCTTCTATTGTCTCAGCCCTTGGAACAACCGCTATCCATGCTCTTCTGAAGGGGGGGATAACGCCGGTCATGAAACATATTCCTGGCCATGGAGCGGCTACTTGCGATAGCCACAAAGCCCTTCCCGTCGTGGATCTCTCTTTGGAAGACTTGGAACCCCATTTTGCCCCTTTTAAAGCCAATGCAACTTGTCCCTGGGCTATGACAGCTCACATTGTTTACTCAGCTCTGGACCCTCATCATCCTGCCACCCAATCTTTTTTTATTATTCAAGAGATTATTCGAAAGAAACTAGGCTTTCAGGGTTTCCTCGTCAGTGATGATTTAGGCATGGCTGCACTTTCTGGAACCTTTGCGGAACGCGCCGCTAAATCCCTTGAAGCAGGCTGTGATGCAGTCTTACATTGTTCAGGACTTTTAAATGAAATGACTGACGTTATGAAAGGTGTGTAATGGATATTCTTCTGCGCGTTTTTGTGCTCGGTCTTCCCATTCTTTTAGCAATCACTCTTCATGAGGCCGCTCACGGATATGTCGCTCTCCGCTATGGGGACGATACAGCAAAGCGTGCAGGGCGCATCTCCTTAAATCCTTTGCGTCACGTTGACCCCATTGGAACAATTATTCTCCCAGGTATTCTTCTCCTCACAGGGGCTCCCATTTTATTTGGATATGCTAAACCGGTTCCCGTAAATTTTGCGCGCCTGCGCCATCCCCGCCGTGATAGTGTTTATGTTGCCGCTGCAGGGCCTGCTATGAATCTCTTTTTGGCTTTCATGTCTGCTCTTCTTTTTCACTTTCTTATTTTTCTTCCCTCAGAGGTCATCCCTGTTTTTCAAGAAATGCTTTCGCTGTCTGTTCTGATTAATGTCACGCTTGCGGTCTTTAATATGTTACCTCTCCCCCCCTTAGATGGAGGACGCGTTGCCGTGGGCCTGTTGCCAGATGGACTAGCACGCCCCCTGGCTAACGTTGAACCCTATGGCATTTTTATTATCTTTGGGCTTCTTCTGATCCCTCCTCTTTTAGGAGTCAACCTTTTAAGCTGGCTCATTCTGCATCCTGTACGAATGATCGTTGACTTTATCTCTGTTTTGGCGGGATTGACGTAAATATTTTATCAATTTTACCCTGTAAAACTCAATCGATCCTATAAATTAATGAGAAATTAAATAATAATTGACAATTTTACGATAAAATAAAAATGTTAATTATTGATGGAGAAAAAATGAACCTCATCAGAAAAACAATACTAGGCCTTGGGGCTGTTTTTGCGATTGGGACACTCTCTATTTTAAAAGCGGCAATGAACGAACCCATAAGTATTGAAAGACCGCAATATTACCTTGCCACAGAAGAAACGAGATTTGGCATGGGTCACGGTGGGATCATGGCTTTTCCAAGCACACCAGGACATACATTTACGCCAATGGGCCATGGTGGTATCGGAAGATTTTCACCTCCTGCGTTACAACACTCACTTCCTAGGAGTGGACCAATAGAACGATCTCCAGCATTTGATCTACAGAGAGAAAAAAATGAAATATTGAATCGACAACAAGAAGAAAGAGAAATGCTTGGCTTGCCTCTAGAATGAGACTATGTCTCATGACATATTATCAGAAAAACGAGTCCTATCTCCTATTTCATCTTAGATTCTATAATTAGTAATCATTTTCATAATCAAAGAAGATGTTCTATCTGAAGATACAACAAATTTAAAATCAACCAAATCCTTTTCAGTTTTTCTCGAAGTCACCGGCACTTTTTTCTTGCTCCTCCTCTTGAAAAAATGCAAAACTTCCCTACATTGTGACATATCACTATCTCTCTCCACGTGTGGAATGATGACCGCAGGTGGAAAAAAAGGAGTATCCCTATGGGGTTAAGTTTAAGCCATATTTTACTTGTTTTAGTCGCCGTTCTCGTTGTCTTTGGTGCAGGTCGTCTTCCTGGAATTATGACGGACCTTGCGAAAGGCTTACGTGCCTTCAAAGATGGCCTTAAGGAAGGAGATGACAAACCCTCCCTTCTAACTCATAAAAGTCCACCCGAGAAAGACGCATGAGCCTTGCTGGCTGGGCCGAAATCCTTTTCATCGCTCTCCTCGCCTTTATTATCATTGGCCCCAAAGATCTCCCTAAAATTCTTTTTGCTCTGGGACGATTTGTCCGGACTCTGCGCCAATTATCAGCCGAATTTATGGCTGAGTTTGAAGCCATTCATCATGTGCGAGAACTTGAAGAAAAGAAAAACGATAAAGAGAAAAAGGCCAATCGAAAAACTTGACCTTGTCAAAAGAATATGTTTATAAGCTCATAATGATTATTTAAATTCTATTTACCTTGAAAATAAGATGAAATCTTTCTATATTCAGAATTATAAATGGAAATTGAGTACTTAAATACTGGTTTAATATGTTTTTTATAAGGTTTTATATGCGTGTAAGTTTAAAAAATTTTTTATCTTATATTTCAATTCTTCTTGGAACTGCATCGGCTAGCTTAGCTATGGAGGTTGCAGATCAAGATTCTGTAGAGCTTCACTTCATAAGACACAGTCCTCTCTTTAAATTCTCTCTTCCCGACAAAAGCGAAGTTCATGTCAATAGTGGCAATCAGGTATGGGTTAAAACAGCGGAACAAAGTTATCCCGCCACACCTTGGGAAACCTACGCTTCCGCTAACAAGTTCCACTTTAAAGTTAACGTTCGCCAAGGAAACTCTGACTCAATGGAACTGCTCATTCCAAGAGGTTCTAAACCTTTTTCCTTTTTTGCAGAATCAGAAGTGGCTGTAGACCATGCAAGTACTTGGGTTAAAGAGAAAAATGGACCAGGATTCTATGCAACTCCTTTTGATAAATTTGCGCAAGCAATAGGATTGCCAAACGCAAAAGCTGTGCTTGTTGATCTAAAAGCAACAGTCGCCCTTTCCAAGGTTTTTGCTTTCCAATCAATAGGAGATTGTTTTGCTGTTTTTAAAGATATAAATAAAAATACATTTTCCGATCTTCAGCAGAAAGCTCAACTGGGGGATTTGAATGCACTCAGAAAACTTCAAGAATTTAAGGAAGCTTTAATTGCCTTAAAACACTTTAAATATATGCCTCGTGGATCAAATCTTGATAAGGCTATTAATGGAATAGAGACTGCTTTTATACAGCATGCTCAAGCCATAATGAAGCTCTTGGAGAGCAACAAAGAGAAACTGCTGTCCATTTCCGTCAAGGGAACTGAAACCTACCCTTCGAGCACTCCTTCAGAGCGCGCAAACATTTTTAATCAAAACCAGGTAGTTTCTGAAAAAGGATACTTCTTCCAAGGGAAACCTATAATAATTGACACACAATCCACCATAAAAGGCACAAAAGTTTATGGATATATGGATGATGATTATAAACCTAATTTACCTTTGGGAATAAAAAAATATAACACTAAATTTGTTGTTCACAACGCAGACACCCTTGATTATGCCATAGGTATGAGATCACAAGGCCTAAATCCTCTGGTGCTTGATATGGCAAACGCAAGCCTAATATGCGGCGCCGCTAAAAATGGACACGGCAATGTTCAAGAAGAAAGAATAGCTTACCGTTCAAATTTATACGCGCCTTTACAGAAAGTAGAAGAAAACGCAAGGCTAGGTAAAACATTAGGACTGGCCAGAAACTTTATCCCAAGAGAAGGGGGAATTCTTGTCCCCCAAGTTACCATCTTTCGCCATGGAGAAGATAAGGGGTATGCCTTTATGGATACGCTTGTTCGAATAGATATCGGTGCAATTGCAGCTTATCGACATGAATCACGAATATTACAAGGGAAAGAAGCGGACATCCAAATTTATGGAAACATCCTACAAGGAGCTAAATATTGGCAAAGCACAAAAAGAAAAGTGTATGCCTTTTTAGATATGGCTCTTGAAAATGGAAATGATTCTCTTCTCTTAAGTGCTTTAGGATGCGGAGCCTTTAAAAACCCTGTGGAAGATATGGTACAAGTATTTCAGGGAGCCCTTCAAGAATATGATGGTTGTTTCAAAGAAATTCACTTTGCGATTCTTACAAAAAATGAAAACACAGATCCCAACTTTGTTCACTTTAAAAAGGCATTTGCTCCTCACTAACGAGAACAAAAATTTGTCCAGACTCTGCGCCAATTATCGGCCGAATTTATGGCTGAATTTGCAGTCATTCATCATGTCCGAGGGCTTGAAGAAAAGAAAAGTGATAAAAAGAAAAAAGCCAATCGAAAAATTTGACCTCCCTTAAAAATATTTATAAAATAAAATATAAACTTAAAGATGCGCACCTTCCTTTCCTAAACTTAACAAAGGGTATTTCATGAAACGTTTTCTTTTATCCTTAGGCTTTTTATCATTGTTTAGCCTTAACGCGCATGCCTCCATAAAACTCTATCTTATAGGAAACCCAACAAATGCAGGAGAGATGAGTCAAGCGGAAGGGATTAAAACCGCCTTTCTTACCCACTCTCAGCAAAAAGTTACCGCTGAATTTCTCGACGCCAGAAATCCGGAAAAAATTTTGTACACGATCGACGCCACTCTTCTTAACAATGAAAAAGTAATCCTTGTCGGTGTGGGAGAAGCTGGAATAGATGCCATCTCAAGCTTACCCATTCATCCTAATATTATCACCTGCTTAACCTCCCATATGCTCTTAGACCGCTATAAAGACCCTGTTCTTTTAGAGAAGGTAAATTTCATCGCACTGCCTACTCATGTGGCACAACAGGACAAGAAACTCATTGGAGCTAAACTCATTGAAACAGTGGGCGTTGCGCATAATCGCACCTTAGAAGACCTAGAAAAAACATATAAAAAATGGAGTAAAGAACTTCCTCCCTGCCCCTATTATGTAGGGGTTATTTTAGGAGGGGATGCCCCTCTTTCTCCTCCCGCCAAGGGATTGAAGAGGTTTACGGAAAATGATGCTCTTAACCTCGCAAACTACGTCATTCCACTTGCCAAAGAAAAAGACGCTTGTGTCCTTGTGCTCAATGGTCCACGCACAGGAAAGCATACTGTGAATCAAGAAGAAATCCTCACCGTCCATCGACAGGGTCATTCAGATCCCATCACAGAATTTTTCGTTCACACGTTGGAAGAAGCTGGGGCACAAGTTACTTTGTTTGATTTTCAGCATAAAACGCCAGAAAATACAAAATGGGTGTCTCCTTATAATGCCTTTGAGCTTGTGACAGGCGCCTTACACTCTCATGAAGGGCTCCTTCTGGTCCCAGGAGAATCCACCTCTATGATTTCTGAGGCCATTGACACCCTCTCTCCTGAAAAAGTTCTTGTTTACAAAAACGCAGCGATGAATGAGGTGCACGAGGCTCATGTAACTAGTGAGCTTGCTGCAGGGCGCGTTGCCGTTCTTGAAAACTATGATCAAGTCAAGGAACCACAAAGATCTTCTAGTGGGTCTACCCCCAAAGCGGCGGAAGTCATCGCTCAAACCCTTTTGGACGCCGCAACAAAGCAATGGCAAAAGGATTAATCATACCGGATGCAAAAACCTCTTCTCGAGCATTTAATTGAGTTACGCCTTCGTTTGATTTATGCCCTTCTCGCCCTTAGCGCTGGCGTGGCTATTAGCTATCCTCTTGCTCCCTCTCTCTTCCAGTTTTTGACTGAACCTCTCTGGCAAGCCATGGGAGAAGAAGCGGGACGACGCCTTATTTACACAGGTCTCACAGAAGCTTTTCTTACTTACCTCAAGCTCGCCTTTTTTAGCGGGTTTATTATCAGTCTCCCGTTCATTCTGTGGCAAACGTGGCTTTTTATAGGACCAGGGCTTTATGACCATGAGAAAAAAACCTTTTGGCCTGTCCTTATTGCCAGTCCTCTTTTGTTTTTAATGGGAGCTAGCCTTGCTTATTATGGCGTCTGTCCTTGGGCCTGGAAATTTTTTCTCAGTTTTGAAATGCCTCCATCCTCGCACGGGCTCTCCTTACAATTAGAAGCCCGCATGAGCGAATACCTCTCTCTCATCATCAAGCTTATCCTTGCCTTTGGACTTTGCTTTCAGCTGCCCCTTATCCTTTTAAGCTTATCTAAGCTAGGGGTAGTTACCCTCGAAGCTCTGAAACGAAACCGCAAGTACGCTTTTCTTATCATCGTGGTAATCTCCGCCATTATTACACCACCGGATATTATTAGCCCCCTTAGTTTGATTATTCCTCTCTATGCCCTCTATGAAATTTCTATAGGTTTGGTAAAGATATCTCTGAAACAAAAAGAGGTCCCACATGCTTGACATAAAATGGATTCGCGAAAACCCAGCCGAATTTGACACTGCTTTAAAAAACAGAGGCTTAGAAGAAAAGGCGGCTTCTCTTATTGCTCTTGATGAAGAACGCCGCGCTACCATTCAAGCAGTTCAAGAGATGCAAACACGCCGAAATCTTTTAGCCAAGCAAATCGGCGAGCTTAAACGCACAGGCAGTAACGCAGAAGCTCTTATGAAAGAAGCAGGACTCTTACGGGACAAACTTCCTGAAGCCGAAGATTCTCTCAAAACTCTTGAAGAACTGCTTACCCATACCTTAGCTCTTGTTCCTAACGTTCCTGCGCCTGATGTTCCTCTAGGCGCCGATGAAAAAGACAATGTGGAAGTCCGCAAGTGGGGAGAGAAGCCTTCTTTTTCTTTCACGCCCAAACATCATTTTGACATTGGTGAAGCCATGGGGCTCATGAATTTTGAAGAGGGTGCTAAAATTTCTGGCGCTCGCTTCGTAGTCCTTAAGGGGGAACTGGCCCGACTTGAGCGTGCTTTGGCTGCTTTTATGTTGGATGTTCATACCCGTGAGTATGACTATACGGAAGTCTCTCCTCCTTATCTTGTGCGCACGCAAGCTATGTATGGAGCAGGGCAACTGCCAAAATTCGAAGAAGATGCCTTTGTTACGACGAACGGCTATTGGCTTATTCCCACTGCTGAAGTTCCTTTAACAAATCTTGTGGCAGAGGAAATTTTAGACAACACCCAACTTCCCTTGAGATTTGTAGCCCATACGCCTTGTTTTCGATCGGAAGCTGGCTCCGCCGGAAAAGATACCCGGGGAATGATTCGCCTCCATCAATTCAATAAGGTAGAGCTTGTTAGTGTCACCGCGCCATCCGCATCAGAAACCGAACATCAACGGATGTTAGGGGCGGCTCAATCCATTTTAGAACGCCTTAACATTCATTACCGTACCGTTGTTTTATGCACCGGCGATATGGGGCTATGTTCTCGAAAAACCTATGATATTGAAGTATGGCTTCCAGGACAGAATGCTTATCGAGAAATTTCGAGCTGCTCTAATTTTGGAGATTATCCTGCCCGTCGCATGAATGCCCGCTTCCGAGACGAGGACAAAAAAATCCATCTTGTTCATACACTTAACGGATCAGGACTTGCTGTAGGCCGTACATTAGTTGCTGTTTTAGAAAATTATCAACAAGAGGATGGATCTGTTCTCATTCCTGATGTATTAAGACCTTATATGGGAGGTAAGACTCTCATTAAAGGATAAAGGTGATTCTATGAAAACGACTCTGCTACTTTGTTATGCTCTCATCACAGGCACACCCCTCTTTGCCGCCCCAGCCAAGCAAGTGGTGGTAGGGCCCGAAGACACAGTCTACAGTATTGCCTATAGCAATGGGATCCCAACCCGTACAATTATTGCCGCTAACAACCTTAGAGCTCCCTACGTTCTCATCCCTGGGCAAATGCTTGTTGTTCCAACTTTAGGAGAGCACATTGTTGGCGCGGGAGAAAATTTGCAAGCTATTGCTGAAGAGTATGGCGTTAAAGTTGACGTCCTTGCTCAAGAAAATAGGATTGGCTCTCCCTATTTTGTAAAACCAGGTGATGTTCTTTCTATCCCTCCGCATGACACAGAATCGATGGCGGAAGCTCTCACCCCAGAATCTCCAGAAATTGTTACATCCTCTCTGGCCCCTCTTCCCTCGGTAAAAACAGCTCCCCTTCAAGGAAAAGGAGGAGTAATAGAAGAACCTTTGGGATCTTCTCTACCAGACGACCTTGCTGCAGAAATTGCCCAGGAAAAGGGGGTAGCTCCTCCTAAAAAGCCCATGTTAATGGGTAATTTAGCTCAGAAAAATGAAGGGGCTCCTATCGGAGGAGACCTTCTGATTGAAGAAGAACCTCTGAAAGAAAAGCCTAAGAAACCAGAAAAAAAACAAGAGAAAAAAGCCGTAGAGAAAGAAGAGAAGAAAGCTGCTCAAAAAGAAGAGAAAGAAGAGCAACCTTCCACAAAAAAGGAAGAAGTCAAAGAAATTGCTTTTGTCTGGCCTGTTGAAGGCAAAGTTATCAGTAAGTTTAGCCCTGGAAAAAACGATGGTGTTAATATTGAAGTTTCAGAGGGAACATCTGTAAAAGCTTCTGCCGGGGGCGATGTTATGTATGCTGGTAGTGAGCTTAAGGGTTTTGGAAACTTACTTCTTATCAAGCACAAAGACGGATGGACAACCGTTTATGCCCATCTCGACGAGTTTCTCGTTAAGAAAGGGGATAAAGTAAAACAAGGGCAGCCTATTGCAAAATCTGGAAAAACAGGCGATGCAAAAGTGCCACAATTGCATTTTGAAATTAGAATGGTAAAAAAGGCCGTTGATCCCTTGAGTAAACTTGAGTCATAAAAGAAAGACAAGAATAACCCCTAACGAAAGAGGACCTTATGTTTAACCCTGCTTATGCCCAAAATGCTGGCTCTATTGCTGGATTTGACTTTATGTCGATGCTTCCCCTTGTTCTTATTTTTGTTGTCTTTTACTTTTTTCTCATTCGCCCTCAACAGAAAAAAGCACAACAACAAAAAGATATGCTCTCATCCTTAAGACGAGGTGATCGCATTATCACTAGTGGAGGATTAATTGGGATCATCACCAAAGTTGTGAATGACCAAGAACTTCAAGTTGAAATTGCAGAAAACGTCCGTGTAAGAGTCGCTCGTTCCATGGTTGCTGACCTTCTCTCAAAAACAGAGCCCACACCTGAAGTTACTGCCGTAGAAACACCTCCTGCAAAGAAAGCACCAGCAATGAAGAAGCCCGTTGCAAAGAAAGTTGCAGTTAAAAAACCAGCGGTGAATAAAAATAAGAAGGGATAATTTTTATCGCCATTGCGAGGGAGCTTTCTTCCGAAGCGCCCCAAAAAACATACTGGATTACTTCACTATGTGCGCAACGACGCTTAATCATCTCTTGTATATTGAACATAACTAAAAGCGAACCTGTACTATGATCCACATCCCTTTATGGAAAACAATTCTAGTGATAGGCGTCTGCCTTCTGGGCATTGTCTTTGTCAGCCCTAATTTCTTCACAGAGAAACAATTAGAAAACTTGCCAGGCTGGTTCCCAAAGAACACGCTTGTTCTTGGCCTTGATCTACAAGGAGGAGCTCACTTGCTTTTGGAAGTTGATTTTGAAGCTGCCCTTCAAGAGCAGATGAATACCCTGTCAGACGCCATTCGCACGACTTTACGAAAAGAACGGATTGGATATACGGGTCTTTCCGCAAAAAAAGATTTCGTGACTCTTATTCTAAGAGATCCAGCGGATATCAAGAAAGCCACCGATCTCATCACACAAACCGACCACACGCTTCAAATCAAATCAACTCCTGAAGGACAACTTACTTTTACTTTAAATGAAGCCACCATAAGAGAGAGAAAAAAATCAGCTCTTGCGCAATCTATTGAGATTATCCGTCGTCGTGTGGATGAAACAGGAACGGCAGAACCCTTTATTCAACAGCAGGGAGATGACCGCATTTTAGTGCAATTGCCTGGTCTTCAAGACCCAACGCGCATCAAAAACTTGTTAGGGCAAACAGCAAAACTACAGTTCCGATTTGTAGACACCTCTGTCGCCGCTGACCCCGCAAAACCTACCCCTGGAAGTGATGTCCTCGCCGAAGATCATAACGGACAGGTTGCCTATTATGCTGTCAAAAAGCAGGTCATTGTGAACGGTGAAAATCTTGTCGATGCACAACCCGGGTTTGATGAATATAACCGCCCCATTGTCACTTTTAAATTTGATAGTCTCGGAGGAAAAAAGTTTGGAGAGGCTACAAAAAATAACGTAGGAAAAATATTTGCTATTATCCTAGATGATAAAGTCATTAGTGCTCCACGCATCAACACCCCTATTCTAGGGGGATCAGGCCAAATTTCAGGATCCTTTACGGTTCAAGAAGCTCAAGATCTTGCTCTTCTTATGCGCGCTGGCGCTCTTCCCGCGCCTCTTAAGGTGCTTGAAGAACGTACTGTGGGGCCAGGACTTGGCGCGGACTCTATTTTAGCAGGCGAACGAGCAACAGTTATTGCCATTCTTTTGGTTATGGCTTTTATGTTCATTGCTTATTCTTTTTTTGGTGCCATCGCCAATATTGCTGTCATTTTTAATCTAATCCTACTATTTGCTGCTCTCTCCGTCGCGCAAGCCACTCTGACTTTGCCTGGAATTGCCGGTATCGCTCTTACAATTGGAATGGCTGTAGATGCAAACGTTTTGATTAATGAGCGTATCAAGGAAGAGCTCCGATTAGGCCGAAAAATGCTCAGTGCGATTGATGCAGGGTATAATCGAGCTATGACAACGATTATTGATTCAAACCTCACCACCTTAATTGGTGTGGGTATTTTATATCATTTTGGCACTGGGCCCACCCGTGGATTTGCAGTCACCACATCCATCGGTATCCTTGTTTCTATGTTCACAGCTATTACTTTAACAAAGCAAATTATAGCCTGGTGGTTGCGCTTTAGGCACCCCACCCGTCTTCCCCTTTGACATGAGAGGTTATCATGGGACTCCAGCTTATTCCTTATAATACAAACTTTGATGTCGTTGGAAAAAAGAACGTCATCTTTGGTATTCTTGTCGCCATTGCTGTTCTTTGTTTAGGATCAATTTTCATTCAAGGATTTAATTATGGTATTGATTTCAAGGGAGGCCTTCTCCTCGAAATCCGCACCCATGAGCCTGTAGCCGATATTGCAAAGCTCCGCTCTGACATGAGCAGCGTCGTTGTCGGAGAAGTGACTCTCCAAGAATTTGGTTCTCCCAACGACATCCTGATTCGCGTTGAGCGTCAACCTGGTGGAGACGAGGAACAGCTCGCCGCCCTTGCTAAAATTAAAGATAAACTTGGTACAAGTGTTGATTACCGACGCGTTGAAACAGTCGGTCCAAAAGTCAGTGCTGACTTAATTCGAAATGGAGTTTATGCCGTTTTATGGGCTCTTATTGCCATGCTTGTTTATATCTGGTTTCGTTTTGAATGGCAGTTTGGGGTATGTTCATTCATTACCTTAGCCCACGACTCCTTAATTGTGCTTGGACTTTTCTCTCTTTTTCAACTCGAGTTTAATGAAACTACCATTATTGCTGTTCTTATTACGGTAACTTACTCCATCAATGATACAGTAGTTATTTATGACCGAATTCGAGAAAATCTAAGAAAGTTTAAGAAATTACCCTTAGGCGAACTCATTAATCTTAGTATCAACGAAACTCTTTCGCGTACAATCTTAACCTCAACAACAACGCTACTGTCCCTCCTCGGTCTTTATTTCTTTGGCGGGCCTGTTATTGCAGCCTTTAGTTTTCCCATCATTGTGGGCATCACCGCAGGAACTATTTCTTCGATTACAGTTTCGGCTCCTTTATTGCTTCACACAGGATTAAGAGCGGAAAAACCATAAGAGGTCATATTGTAGCCCTCAAAGAAGAAATCTTCTCTTCAAAATGCAACTTATCCACAACTCTTCATTGTCTTGTTAATATTTTAGTAAGTCTTTTTCGCGATAATGCCCCGTCCAAAAGAAACAAACTTTAAGAAGGGAGACATATCATGACAAAAAACTACCTAAAAGATATTCTTAATATAGCAAGTCAAGTGTTACCGTTCCTTACGATCACAGTGACATTTGTTAGCCTTGCTTATACTTATGGGCATACCTTATCAGCCCTTCAAGTGGATCATTCTTGCGACTTAATAAGACTGAGCTGCACCTATTTACCTTAAGCACATTTCATCGAAAAGCGTCGTTTTCTTCTAAACGACGTTTTCAACTCTGAAGAGCTATGCTATAGGAGTATAGCAGTGTGGCAGTGTTGCAGAAGGAGACTTAAAGAGTCTTATATGCTTCACATGCAAAAACCTATTCTGAATACTGGAATACCGTTACACTGCTACACTGAAATGCGGGCGTGGTGGAATTGGTAGACACGCCAGACTTAGGATCTGGTGGCGCAAGCCGTGGGGGTTCAAGTCCCTTCGCCCGCACCAAAGGGCTGTACAAAAAGAAAAAGAGCCATTAAGGTTTTCATACATTTTTCATAGAATTCAAGTGAGTGAGAAGAAAAATCATGCAAATTACAGAAACCCTTAATCAAGGCCTAAAACGAGAGTTTGACATTACTATTTCCGCAAAGGATATGAGTTCTCAACTCGTTTCGCGCCTTGAGATCATTGGCAAACGTGTTAAAATTCCAGGCTTTCGGCCAGGAAAAGTTCCGCTTCCTCTTCTAAAGCAGAGGTATCAAACGGACGCCCTTCGAGATGTCATCGAGAACTGTGTTGATAAAGCGGTCAAAAAGGTTGTTAAGGACCATAACCTTAAGCTGGCCTTAAAGCCAAACGTGACTCTTAATTCTTATGATGAAGGACAAGACTTAATTTTTCATATGGATCTTGAAGTTCTCCCCGTCATAGGGGAGCTTAAACTTGATGGGCTCTCTTTTGAAAAATATGTTGTGGCGATTCCTTCTGAACAAGTGTCTGACGTTCTGAAAAATCTCGCAAAACGCCATCGCGAAAGCCGCCCTCTCCAAAAGCCGCGCAAGTCAAAGAAAGGCGACGTTGTCATCATTGACTTTAAAGGATTCATTGGGGAAGACCCCATCGAAGGAGGAGAAGGCCAAGATTACCCTCTTGAACTCGGTTCTAACTCTTTTATTCCTGGCTTTGAAGATCAACTGATCGGTCATGATAAAGGAATGCATCTGGAGGTAAAAGTTACCTTTCCAAAAGAATATCACGAACAACGCTATGCCAATAAGCCGGCTCACTTTGATGTCACCATAAAGGATATTCATGAACTACCACCTGTGTCTATTGACGCCGCGCTTGCTGAAAAACTTGGATTTAAGTCTATTAAAGACATGGAATCTGCCGTGGAAGAAAACCTCTCCAGAGATTATATGGCTCAAAGCTTCCTTAATACAAAACGTCATGTTCTCGATGCTCTGGCCGAAAGATTCACCTTTGAAGTGCCTCAAAAGATGGTAGAGTTGGAATTTGACAATATTTGGTCCCAACTTTTGCAAGAGTTGGGGATAGACAAAAGCCAGGCCGCGAACGCGGATGGTAAAAGCTTTAAAGAAGCTACAGGAAAATCAGAAGAGGATCTTCGCAAAGACTATCAAACTATTGCTGAAAGACGCGTGCGTCTAGGAATCCTTTTGGCAGAAATTGGAAATCGTAATAAAATTACCGTTTCAAACCAGGAATTAACAGAAGCACTAATGAATCGTGCTCGAGAGTTTCCTGGTCAAGAGAGAGAAGTTTTTGACTTCTACCGTAATAATGAATCCGCTCTGGCAACGCTTCGTGCGCCTCTATTTGAAAACAAAGTGGTCGATTTTATTTTAAATCAATCAAAAATTAAGGAAATTTCTGCTACACCAGAAGAGTTAGAAAAAATTCTTCTCCGTGAAGAAGAAGAAGCGGAAAAAAAGATTTCTACGACAACAAAGACACAAAAAAAGAAAAAATAAAGGTACATTATGGACATACAAATGAATAACTTAGTCCCCGTCGTCGTTGAGCAAACAGCGCGTGGGGAAAGGTCTTTTGATATTTTTTCACGCCTTTTAAAGGAAAGAATTATCTTTCTCAATGGCCCCATTGACGATGGTGTATCCAGCCTTATCTGCGCCCAATTACTCTTTCTAGAGTCTGAAAATCCTAATAAAGACATCCATCTTTATATTAATTCCCCGGGTGGAGTGGTCACGTCTGGTTTCGCCATTTACGACACCATGAACTATATCAGACCCGATGTTTCCACTCTTTGCTTTGGACAAGCGGCCTCCATGGGATCTTTTTTGCTTGCCGCTGGGACTAAAGGAAAGAGATTTTGTTTGCCTAATGCTCGTGTCATGCTCCATCAGCCTTTAGGAGGGTTCCAAGGCCAAGCCGCTGACATAGAAATTCATGCCCGTGAAATTTTAGAAATTAGGGCACGTCTTAATAAAATTTATGCGGAATGTACAGGGCAGCCTCTTGAAACAATAGAAAAAGCAATGGATCGCGATAATTTTATGACAGCTACAGTTGCTCAAGAATTTGGTCTTATCGATGACGTGGTAACCCACAGACCCGTTCCCTCAGAAACAAGAAAAAGTGCATAAAAAACTTTTCTTGCCAATTTTTTAACTTTTTTTTGATAGATTGCATGCAATTCTAAAAGTAGGGAAACGAGTAAAGGAGTGAACCATGACAAAAACAAACGGTGAAGATCCAAGAGGACCACTCTATTGCTCATTCTGTGGGAAAAGCCAACATGAAGTTCGCAAGCTCATCGCAGGTCCTTCTGTTTTTATCTGTAATGAATGCGTTGACTTATGCATGGATATTATCAAAGAAGAGAACAAAGGACCGCTCCTTCGGTCTCCAGATGGTGTCCCTACCCCCAAACAAATCTTTGATGTTCTCAATGACTACGTTATTGGTCAAAACAATGCTAAAAAAGTATTATCCGTTGCGGTGCATAATCACTACAAACGCCTCGAGCATGGCAGCCGCTCTGATGACGTAGAACTCTCCAAGTCTAACATTCTGTTGGTGGGTCCAACCGGTTGTGGAAAGACTCTTCTGGCACAAACATTAGCCCGTATTATCGATGTTCCTTTCACAATGGCAGATGCCACAACCCTAACCGAAGCAGGTTATGTGGGCGAAGATGTGGAAAATATTATCTTAAAACTCCTCCAAGCTGCAGATTATAACGTGGAAAAAGCCCAGCGCGGAATCGTATACATTGATGAGGTTGATAAAATCTCTCGTAAATCGGACAACCCTTCTATTACGCGTGATGTCTCCGGAGAAGGTGTTCAACAAGCTCTCCTTAAAATTATGGAAGGGACCATTGCCTCTGTTCCCCCTCAAGGAGGGCGTAAGCACCCTCAGCAAGAATTTTTACAAGTGGACACAACCAATATTCTCTTTATTTGTGGAGGAGCTTTTGCAGGCATTGAGAAAATTATTGCCACGCGTGGAAGAGGATCTTCAATTGGGTTCGGAGCTGATGTCCGTGGTCCTGAAGATAGGCGAGCCGGCGAAATTCTCCAAGATTTGGAAACTGAAGATTTATTAAAATTTGGTCTTATTCCGGAATTTATTGGAAGGCTTCCTGTGATTGCCACCTTGAGTGATTTAGATGAAGATGCGTTTATTCAAATTCTCACAGAGCCAAAGAATGCGCTTATTAAACAATATCGTCGTCTCTTTAACATGGAAGCGGTAGAGCTTACCTTTACAGATGGTGCTCTTAAAGCCATTGCCCAAAAAGCTATTGAGCGTAAAACAGGGGCGCGCGGACTGCGCTCTATCCTCGAGGGGATTCTTTTGGACACCATGTTCGAGTTGCCCACTTTAGAAAATGTGAATGAAATTGTGATTAATGAGGAGGTCATTCAAAATAACGCTGCTCCTCTTTTCATTTACGCTCCCAAAGAGCCTAAAAACTCTAAAAGTGCAGGTAGCGGGGCCTAACATCTGGCTTTTCTTTTTCTCACACCACTTATTCTCCTTGTATCGCCCTTAAATGAGGAGTAGGTTCGACACCATAATTTCAACGTAGAAGACCTACATCCAAAAAGAACCTTCTTACACTCTTGACCAGACTAACCCATGATGATTGATTGGACATTTTCCCTTGCAGGCGCCGTTACAGGTTTAGTTATTGGTTTAACAGGAATTGGCGGGGGTGCTCTCATGGCCCCCATTCTGTTGCTCATATTTGATGTCTCAATCCTAACGGTAGTAGCTGTAGACCTATGGTTTGCTGCTATAACAAAAATGGCCGCCATAGGAATTTACACTACATACAAGCATATAGACTGGACAGTGACAAAACGATTGTGGTTAGGATCTATCCCCTTATCTCTCCTTATGATTGCTGCTATTAGCAACGGCCATATTTCAAAATTAGCAGAGCCTCTTCTTTACAAAGGGCTTGGATCGTTAGTTTTATTAACATCTGCAGGTTTGCTCATCAGCGAAAGACTTAAAAAGAAAGACATCACCTTATCCTTCTCAGGCTTTGCAAACAAAATATCCCTCGATCCAGATAAGGCGCGCATCGTTATTACGGTAATAGCGGGAGGAATATTAGGAGTTATCGTAACTCTTACGTCCGTAGGAGCTGGCGTGTTTGGTACCTTAATCCTTATCTATCTTTATTCTTCTTCCATGACACCGCACAATATTGTGGCAACTGATATTTTGCACGCAATCCCTTTAGCTGTACTTGCAGGCATTGGGTATCTCATTTACGGAAAAGTTGATGGAACTATACTTTTGAGCTTATTAGTTGGATCCATTCCTGCAGCCATATTAGGAGCCTCGCTGGCTCAAAAAACAAATCAAAAGCGATTGAAAATTGCCATCGCGGCAATAATGTTTTTAACAGGGCTAAAACTCATTCTGTAAAAGCTCCCATTCCAATAACCCTCTTGACGCTTTCTGGTTTCCATCCCATATTTAAAGAATGAAGACTAAATCTGTACTCATTCCTTCTTACAGAATTATTATTGGCGGCTAGCGCTGCCAGTTCTCCCTCGTTCACCCTTATAATTTAATATTTTTTATGATTCTCTAACGAATGAGGAAGCGATGTCTCGTTATCATCCTTGGGTTATGTGGTTTTTAGCCACCTTATTTTTTGCCTACCAATTTATCATGCGTGTTTTTACGGGGCTCTGTGTCCCTGAAATCATGCATAAGTTTCATATTGATGCGACGGAATTTGGGCTCTTTTCGTCCATGTATTATTATGGATACGCAGGAATGCAAATTCCTGTTGCGTATTTGCTGGATAGATTTGGCCCCCGTCTTGTTATTTCCTTATGCTGCTTTGTGTGTTCTGCCTCTATCTTTTTATTTTATTGGACCGATAATTGGTATCTTGTGTTGCTCTCTCGGTTTTTGATCGGAGCCGCTTCAGCCGCTGGATTTCTAGGGGCCTCTAAGGTTATTTCCTTGTGGTTTCCTTTTACTACCTATGCGCGCATGGTGGGCCTCACCTTTTCCTTTGGGCTATTAGGAGCCATTTACGGTGGAAAACCCATGAGCCATCTAATTTCTCTCTATGGATGGGAAACTGTCCTCCTTCTCGTAGGCGGTATAGGACTCTTACTTACAGGATTTCTTGTGGGAGGTATTAAGAGTTATAACCCCTCGTCTATTCAAGAAAGTCCACCCCTTTTCAGGGATCTGAAGTCTCTCTTAACCTTGCCATCCCTCCTTCTCATTGCCTTCTGCAATTTTTTAATGGTAGGCGCTTTGGAAGGCTTTGCGGATGTATGGGGGGTCCCTTACCTGGTCACTGTCTATGATTTTGCTAAAGAAGATGCTGCTTTTATAACATCCTGTATCTTTACAGGCATGCTTTTCGGAGGACCGCTCTTGGCTTATCTGTCCAATAAATTTAACGCCTCCTATCCCATAACAGCCTGCTGCGGACTTTTGATGGCCACAATCTTCTCAATCCTCCTTCTTTTTCCGAACATCCTAAGTTACGGCACCTTGTGCGGCTTGATGGTGTGTGTGGGAATTTTGTGTTGCTATCAAGTACTTGTATTTGCTATCGGGGCCTCCTCTGTTCCCCCAGAAATGCGGAATATTACGATCGCTTTTTTAAATTGTATTAATATGTTAGGAGGGTCCTTCTTCCACACAACTATCGGAAAACTGATGGATCTCTTTTGGACGGGAGGATTATCTGAGGGACAGCGGGTATATGAGACTCAGACATATACCTATGCACTCGCATTGATTCCCCTGGCCGCTTTCATGGGAGGAGCTCTCTTCTTATGTCTTAAGCCTGCAAAGGAGAGGGCTCTCCACCCTGCTTAATCTTAACTCATGAAAACGAGCGCCCTTTTTACAAACTTCTTTAAGTTTGTTAAAGAGCGCCGTTTTTTACGTTTCTAATGGTCACAATCAAACGCCCAGTCCACTCCTCTTACATTTGAACTCTCAAAAAGAGAATTACATTCTTCTATACATGCTTGCTTATCTCTAACAGGCTTCTTAATTATATGCTTACTTCCTAATGTTGCTGATGCCGAGGGGGCCAAAAAAGCAGTGCACTGACATATACATGAAGATTGTTGTGCTTGTCCGTCTCCTTGACATAAGAAGAACCCAACAAGAGCGCACGCTAAGGTTTTGATAAAGAAATTTGTCTCATGCATGCCGTTAATCCTTTTGCGTTGTCCAAATTTGTAAAACTGGGAAACGGTTCCGTATGCTTCTTAGTTTCCCCAGTTCTAGGAAAAAGATAAACGGAAGGTGTTAAAAAGTTATTAATATCATCACCTCAAACGTACAGACCATGCACGCTTTATATCACTACTGTCTTTTAAGAAAATGGCTAGAGCAAAGCTCAAAAACACGGGTTTGATTTTATAGTTACTCTATTATATCTTTTGATGATTAAATCCAAATTCTCCGATTGGCCATTTGAAAGAAAAAGGATAATACATTGTTTCAAAATCGTAAAAAGCTCATTATTAGTCTCTTATCTATTCTTCTGGTGGGAATGGTGGGATGGTTTACTCTTTTTAAATACAGCACCCAGTGGCTTAAAACAGAAATCGACAGAGCTGTTCATGATTTGAAGCAAAAAGGATACACTATTTCCTATACAAATCTTACTTTTCAAGGACATCCCTTATCTATCAGCGCTACCTTTCACAATCCTCAGATCAATGATTCTTTAGGGTTTTTGAATTGGCAGAGTCAAGAAATAAACATCAGCATGAAGCCTTGGAATTGGTATACACTCATTGTATCTCTTCCTCATGCCCAACAGATTTCTCTTCCAAAACATCCTTCACTTTCCTTAGAAACTTTAAGTTTAGAAGGAGGACAAGGAGTATTGAAGCTCACCCATCAGGGACAACTTGATGAAATCTCTTTCTTTGTTAATCGTCTTCTTTTCTTGTCTCAAAATGTTTCTCACCCTCTTTTCTTCCAAGCTTTCTCTTTAAAAGCCACAAATATGATTCATCCTTTAGCTCTTCACTTGTCTTTAACAACAGAAGTCAAGGGAATGGATACCTTTTTAAAAGAATCTCCACCACTTCAACCCCTAGTCATCTCTCTTAATGCAGCTTTAGGAGGCTTCCAAGGAACGACCCTTCCCACCTCTTGGAACGAATGGAGAGATGGAGGAGGTGTGCTTGATATTTCACTTTTAAAGTTTATGTGGCCCCCTATTGCCATAACTGCGGAAGGTACCTTAACGTTTGACAAGGACATGTACCCTTTGGGATCTTTTTCAAGCCACATTGCAGGCTATCAAGAAGCCTTAAACTACTTAGTAGAGACAGGGCATATCAAGAAAAAAAATGCCTCTATGGTTTCCTTTGTGCTAGATATGATGAGTCGTGCTGATGCGCAGGGAGGTAAACAGTTAACAGTTCCCATTACCCTTCAGGATCGAAAAATATCTGTAGGTGCTATTCCTTTATGGAAGATAGAGTAGAAAGCTTACTGCAACGTTTCCTTGCCTTGGACCTTTTCTTGCTGCGCTTGCTGTTCTTGAGTCACTTGCCGTTGATAAAGCTCCGCAAAGTCAACAGGAGTTAAGAGAAGGGAAGGATAGCCGCCTTCTTGCGTTGTAGAGGCCACGACATTACGCGCAAAAGGAAATAGAATCCGTGGACATTCAATCATTAGGATAGGACGAAGGTAATCATCCGGAACATCTTTGCCGATCGTGAAAACACCTGCATATTCAAGATCTAACACAAAGACCTTTTTCTCCTTACGTTTAGCATCAACTTGAATCCGCAAAACGACTTCAAAAGAACGATCTGCTAAGTTATGCGCTTGAGCCTCGATATGAATCGAAATAGAAGGACTTTCCTCGGTTGAAGTAATATTAGCAAGAGCAGATGGATTTTCGAATGAAAGATCTTTAATATACTGAGCATTGACAGCAAGCGGGGCTTGAGTTTCATTTTCTGGGCTTGCTTTACTATTCGGTTTTTTTACCATCTGGGTTCCCTTTCAAAATAAATTTTATTTATCACTATGGCATAAATGAGTGGAAAAACAAGAGGTAGAAAGATTTTGATAGGTTTTTTGAAGAGATCAGTCTTGGTAAACACCTTTCATTTATGATAAGAGCATCTTATGAAACCAACACCTTCTCTCCATATTGTTGTTTTAGCAGCTGGTCAAGGAACCCGAATGAAGTCGGATCTTCCCAAGATTCTGCATCCTCTTGGAGGCCAACCTCTTCTTCATTATGTCCTTGACCTTGCTCAGCAAGTGAACTCTCAAGAAACTGTTCTCGTTGTAAGTCCTGCTTTAAAAGATATAGAAACCCCTTTTCCTCACAAAACTGTTGTTCAACATCCAGCTCTTGGAACAGGAGATGCGATCAAGTACGCCTTGCCTCATTTAAAAGAAGATGGTCATATCCTTGTTCTTTATGGGGACACCCCTCTTATCCGCCGTGAAACTTTAGAGCGTATGATATTGATGGGCCAGAACAAACCTGAGATGGCCGTTATTTTATTAGGGATGCGTCCAAAAAATGCGCAAGGTTATGCACGCCTTCTTCTTAATGAAAAAGGAGAGCTTGAAGACGTTGTTGAATATAAAGATTTAACCTCTTCTCAAAAAGAAATCCCCCTGTGCAATTCAGGAGTAATGCTCATACGCGCAGATCTTTTGAACTCTCTTCTTTTAGAGTTGACCTCTCATAATGCGGCTAAAGAATATTACCTTCCCGAAATTGTTAAAATTGCTCGTCAGAAAGGTTATGCCTGCAGTGTTGTCGAAGGAGACGCCTCCGAATTTATGGGGATTAATACGCGTCAGGACTTGGCAAAGGCAGAAGCCGTTCTTCAAGAACGGTGGCGAGACCAAGCCATGTCAGCAGGGGTCACCCTTAAAGATCCTAATCATATCTATTTTAGCTATGATACTAAGGTAGCTTCCGATGTCACTTTGCATTCTTTTGTAATTTTGGGTCCTGGCGTTGTCCTGGAAAAAGGAGCAGAAGTACTTCCTTTTTGCCAGCTCAGCGATACACATGTAGGATCCGAAGTTCGTGTAGGTCCCTTTGCTCATTTAAGGGGAGGGGTCGCTTTGCATGAAAAAGCAGAAGTTGGCAACTTTGTAGAAGTTAAGAAATCCACCTTTGGAAAAGGCGCAAAAGCCAAACATTTAAGCTATATTGGAGATACAGAAATTGGCCCTAAAACCAATATCGGGGCTGGAACAATCACGTGCAATTATGATGGATATCACAAATCAAAAACTTCTATTGGAGAAGGCGTTTTTATTGGGTCAAACTGCGCTCTTATAGCCCCTCTTTCTATTGGAGATCACGCTATTGTGGGGGCCGGCAGCGTCGTGACTAAAGATGTCGAGAGCCAGGCTTTGGCCATTGCTCGAGGCAAACAAACAGCCATTGAAAACGGCGCGGTTATCTTTCGAGAAAAGCGTCAAAAAAGAAAGGGCCTTTAAGCTTATGTGCGGAATCATTGGAATTGTGGGCAATCATGCCGTAGGCTCAAGGCTTCTTCAGGGTCTTGAAAAACTTGAGTATCGTGGCTATGACTCGGCCGGTATGGCGACCACTCATAATGGCAAAATCCAAAGGTTACGTGCTGAAGGAAAACTCATTAAGCTTAAAGAAAAATTCTTGGCACAGCCCCTTGAAGGACATAATGGTATAGGTCACACACGCTGGGCAACCCATGGCCAACCCTCAGAGGTGAACGCTCATCCTCAAGCAAACCCGAAAGTCGCTCTTGTCCACAACGGAATTATTGAAAACTACGCCGAACTTCACCAAGACCTAGAAAAACAAGGATACGTTTTCGAAAGCGAAACGGATACAGAAGTCATCGCTCACCTCATCTCTCTGTATCTAGATAAAGGGCTCCCTCCTCAAGACGCGGTGGCAAAGGCTTTAAAACATCTTAGGGGATCCTTTGCTTTAGCGATTTTATTTACAGGCTATGACAATCTTCTTATTGCCGCACGCCAAGGAGGAAGCCCTCTTGCTATTGGCTATGGAAAAGGAGAGATGTATGTGGGTTCAGATGCGATTGCTCTTGTCTCTTTAACACAAGATATTTCTTATCTTGAAGATGGAGATTGGGCTGTTTTATCTCCAGACACAGTTACCATCTTCGACAAAAACGATCGCCCCGTTCAACGTCCTATCAAGCAAAGCCACCTATCCGAAAGTGTGGTGGAGAAAGGTGGGTATGATCACTTCATGCTAAAAGAAATTTACGAACAACCTCGTGCTTTGGAAAAAACACTCACTGCGTATCTCAAGGAGGGAACTCTTTCTCTTCCTTTATTGCCGTGGGAAACTCTGTCTCGTTTAACCATTTCAGCATGTGGCACAGCTTATTATGCAGGACTCATCGCTAAGTATTGGTTTGAAAAATTTGCGCGCCTCCCTGTTGATATCGATGTGGCCTCAGAATTTCGTTATCGAACTCCCCCCTTAGCCGAAAAAGGACTCTCTCTCTTTATCTCTCAATCCGGAGAAACCCTTGATACGATTGCTGCTATTGACTATGCAAAATCTCAAAATCAAACCATTGCCTCCATCGTCAATGTGCCCGAAAGTTCCATTGCTCGATGTTCAGATGTGCTTCTTTTAACCCATGCAGGTCCCGAAATTGGGGTGGCTTCAACCAAAGCCTTTACAACGCAGCTCGTTATTTTGGCCCTCCTTGCTCTTGAAGCGGGATACAAACGCGGCGTTCTGAGTCGCGAAGAATTTGAAGAACATCTCTCTTCCTTACGATTTATACCCGCCTTGTGTGAAAAGGTTTTATTGGAAGGACCAAAAATAAAGGCAATGGCGCAGGCTCTTATGACTGCAAAAGACGTGCTCTTCCTAGGTCGAGGAACAAGTTACCCCTTAGCTCTTGAAGGCGCTCTCAAGCTCAAAGAACTTAGTTATATCCATGCAGAAGGCTATGCGGCGGGAGAAATGAAGCACGGGCCCATCGCCCTTCTTGAACCTACTCTTCCTGTCGTAGTGATCGCTCCTTATGACGACCTTTTTGAAAAAACAGCCTCCAATATTCGAGAGGTTGTGGCTCGCAAAGCACCGGTAATTGCTCTAACGGACAAGAAAGGAGCCTCTTATTTGGACTCTTTTTCTCTCGATCTTTTGGTCTTACCAGAAACAACACCTTTTCTATCACCTCTTGTATACACCCCTCCTCTCCAGCTTTTGGCCTATTACACGGCTCTTCTGAAAGGAACAGATGTTGATCAACCGCGCAATTTAGCAAAATCTGTGACTGTAGAGTAGACCTCACTCCACACAAAAGGATTATTTCTCCTATCTTCTCATACTTATTTTTTCTTTAATAAGTTTTTAAATTATTTGTGTTATATTTTATTTTAAATAGAGAATTTGTCGAAGGAGAAATCACACATGAAAAAAATTAAATATCCTCTCGCTATCTTTGCTTCTTTTGTATCAATAGGCTCTTCTTTAGCAGCGGAAGATCCTCAACAAAATCCTCCTTCTTCAACACTCGACGATATAAATACAAAGGAACAAGCTACTATAAATTTTGTTAACAAGGCGATTGATTACTACATTGAACATGGGCTTCACGACTCTATCGAATTATTTAGAGACCAGAACGGTCCTTTCTGTAAGCAGTACGCTTATGGATATGGAGGTATTAATGTTGCAACGACAGAAGGTGTTTTATTATCTTCTTGTAAGTACCCAGGATTAGTAGGCAGCAATATACTGGCATGGCGAAGCCCCGATGGAAGATTGATTAATCAAGATCTTTTTCAAGCGGCTAAAGACAGCCCTTATGGGGCAGAAACAGCCCAAAATATTACAAACTTAAATCCAATGACTGGCAAGGCAAGCGCTTATAGACATTTTGCACGATCAGTCAATGGACTCGTATTTTTTAGCCATATTTATAATCAGGCTCCCTTGCATAAAGATCTTATCCCTTCAGAGGATATAGCTATGGCACAAGATCCTAAAAATGCAAAACCCGTCGACCTGAGCGTCGTATGCTTAAAGTAATCCTTAAAGCTTATCTCACCACGGGTGTTTTTCGAGAAATAGGCCGACGTTGCCATGGCCGATGATGGTGCGCGGGACGCACTTTCTCAAGGCGAAGGCCTCGAGACGTCACCCAAAGAGCATGACTTCCTCCTCGCCACACATCATACCAATCGATGATATGACGGGCTTCTGGGCAAGCTTTTTGACTGGGTTCTAAGCGAACTAACACAGCCTCTTTAACACAAGGTTGATTCTCTTTAACAGAGGAAATGACGATAGGAACACCTTTAAAACTAACTTCACAGACTCCCTCCTTACAGGACAAAGGCTTTACCTCTTGAGCAGCGAGGTGTTTACCCCAAACATCTGCCGTAAATCTCCCTTTTCGCATTGAATTAAGGTAAAGAATGTTATTTTCGTAAAGAGCAACAAGCTTTCCTCGCCCATCAATGAGAAGATGGGGAGGATCTTGGCAAAAAGCGGATATAAAGCCCAAACAAATCGGAAAAATTCCCCACTTTCGCCAAGGCTGTTGCCAAAGACACAACCACAGAGCGCCTATCACAATAAATGCAAAAGAAAAAAACGGTGGATGAGGCACAGGGATATTTGCTCCTTTCCACATTGAAACTGTTGCAGCAATGCCAACCAAAAGACCCAGTGATTTTTCAAACACAAAGAGAGGTACGTCCCCTAATCCCAAAGGAGAGAGAAGGCAGCTCACAAAAGCTGCTGGCATAATAACAAGGCTTGTCAAGGGAACAGCCACCAAATTAGCCTCTACCGCATGAAGGCTAAATCGATGAAACAGATAGATTGTAAAGGGAAGCGTCGCAAGCGTTGCAAGGAGGGATGTAAACACAAGTCCACCTCCATACAGAAGGGCCTTACGAATAATACCCCCCCGTACAACCCAGGCAGCAAGAGGATTTCTCCAAACTTCATATCCTGCTATCAGTCCAACAACCGCCGCAAAAGAAAGCTGAAAGCTAGGTCCTAAAAGAGTCTCTGGCGTAATGAGGAGGATAAGAAATGCTGCAAAAGCCACCGTTCGCATGGAAAGAGCTGTGCGGTCGATAAGAATGGCCCCCATCACAAGGCTAATCATGATAAAGGCTCTTTGAGCTGGAATACCAAACCCTGATACAACCAGATAAAGAAACGTCATAAAAATCGTTCCGAGCGCTGCAATTTTTTTACTATTATAGCCAAGACAGAGAGAGGGAATGAGAGAGAGTCCTCGCCTGATCACCATAAAGACAACCCCCGCAATAATCGTCAAATGAAGGCCTGAAATAGCTAAAATATGGGCGAGTCCTGAATTAATAAAATCCTCTCGCACCTTTTCTGGGATAGCGCCCTTATCCCCTGTAATTAAAGCCGCTGCTATCGCCCCGGCAGGAGGAGAGAAACGCGCTAGAAAAAACGCGGTAATGTCTTCACGTTGTTTTTCAAGATGGGTGGACCAGGAAGATTCCTCTCCAATAACCTCCGGTGCCGATAAAGCAAAACCCGTTGCTCCTATCCCTTGGAAATATGCTTGGCGACGAAAATCAAATCCCCCTGGAAGAGCAGGATCGGACACAGGCGACAGCTTTGCTGTAACTCGAATGACCTGCCCTGGCCAAAGACGCTCTCGTTTTCCTTTTAAGGTCAGGCGAACTTTTTGAGGAAGCGCGAAGGGGGTGTCTGCTTTAAGATCTGTTAAAATAAGGCGCTGAAAAAAAGTTCCTTTTTGGGTGGGCTTAAGCTCTACCTGACTGACTTGTCCTGTCAAAACCAAAGGCGGCAGTGAATGATGTAGCATTTCCGTTTGTAAAAAATGGGTTCTTAAAAGAGCTACGGAAAACCCTAGAGCCACGAGGCTTAGGCTTAAGAGACAAAAACGAAAAGGGCTAAAGTTCAGTCTCCATAAGGAAAGAAAAAATAAAAAAACTCCAGCATACACCCACCCTTGAGAAGGTTCGAAAGGAAGACTAAAATAAAGACTAATTCCTACACCTAAGCAAACAGGGAACCACAAAGGCCACCGTTGAAAATCATTGAAAAGGTATGAAGAAAGCCGTTCTTTGAAAATCATAGCCTTTCTCTGTATTTTACCTTAGATTTATCATAAGTTAATTCGTTTATTAAAAGGAAGCCTCATGTCTATGATTGTTCGTTTTGCCCCCTCCCCCACAGGTTATCTTCATATTGGGAGCGCAAGAACAGCTCTCTTTAATTGGCTTTTTGCGCGCCATCATAAAGGAAAAATGTTGCTTCGCATTGAAGACACAGATCGGGCGCGTTCCACGGAAGAGGCGGTAGAGGCCATCTATAAAGGCTTAGAATGGCTGGGAATTGAGTGGGATGAAACGCCGGTGCATCAGTTTGCACGTATGGAGCGTCATGCAGAAGTTGCTTATCAGCTTTTAGAGAAAGGCATGGCCTATCGGTGTTACTGCACCCCTGAAGAATTGGAAGCGATGAGAGAAGAAGCGCGCGCCAAAAATCTTCCACCGCGCTATGATGGGCGTTGGCGAGATCGCTCGCCTGAAGAAGCGCCGGCAGGAGTGAAACCTGTTATTCGGTTCAAAGCTCCTCAAGCGGGAGATACAATCATCCATGACTTAGTGCAGGGAGAGGTGAAAGTAGCTAATTCCCAGCTGGATGATATGATTCTTTTAAGAGCTGATGGGACCCCTACCTTTAACCTTTCCGTCGTGGTAGACGATCATGATATGGGCATTACCCATATCATTCGCGGAGATGATCATCTCACCAATATGTTCCGTCAATTTCACCTCTTTAAGGCCATGGACTGGAAAGTTCCTCATTACGCCCATATCCCCTTAATTCATGGCGCCGATGGAGCCAAGCTTTCTAAACGCCATGGCGCTTTAGGAGTTGAGGGCTATCGAGACATGGGTTTTTTACCAGAAGCCTTGCGGAATTATCTTTTACGTCTGGGGTGGAGCCATGGAGATGCGGAGATTATTTCCACAGCTGAAGCCATTGAGTGGTTTGACCTTGACCATGTGGGAAAATCTCCTGCTCGCTTTGATTTTGTTAAGTTAGGAAACCTCAATGGCCATTATATCAGAGAAGCGGATAATGATCGTCTCGTCACCTTGGTTCTTCCCTTTCTTGAAGCCCTCTTAGGGAATACCGTTTCTGCAGAAGGACGAAATCTTTTGCACAGAGGAATGAATGGGCTCAAACAACGGGCAAAAACGCTGATAGAGCTTGCGGAAAATTCTCTATTTTACGTTAAAACGCCGATCTTGGACGACGAGGCCAAAAAGCTTTTAAATGAAGAAGGACTGGAAATCCTGCGCCTTATGGAAACCCAGCTTGCCTCTTTTCCTGATAATATGTGGGACGAATCTTCTCTTGAAAGCGCTGCACGTAACCTTGCAGATGAACAAAACCTTAAGCTCGGTAAGATAGCACAACCCTTACGCGCCGCTTTAACAGGCAAGACTGTCTCGCCCAGCGTCTTTGATATCATGCACGTGTTGGGGAAGGACAAGAGTTTAGAAAGACTCCGTGAAGTTCTGGGAAAATAGGTCAAGAAACCGAAGGAATTGTTAGCTTAAGACCTTCTTCAAGAGAATAACGCGGAGTATACCCTATGAGTTTTCTCGCTTTATCTATATTGGCGACAGAGTGAGTAATATCTCCGGGACGCATTTCTCGATAGAGAGGCTGCACCTCATCACCAAAGCCTAATTCTCTTTTGAGAAGACCGTAAAGGTCTAAAAGAGTCGTTCTTGTTCCACAGCCGATATTAAACACGTCTCCGTAAACTTGGCTATTTTGACACAAGGCTGCTTTTATATTGGCTTGAACCACATCCTCCACATAACAAAAATCTCTTGAGGTTGAGCCATCCCCATTAATATAACAGGGTTGGTTCTTCATCAGCGATTGAATCCACAAAGGAATAACAGCGGCATATGCCCCTTCTGGATCTTGACGAGGGCCAAAAACATTAAAATACCTCAATCCAATTGTAGGAAGGCCATAGCATTGGGAAAACACTTGCCCATAAAGCTCATTTGCTCTTTTTGAGGCAGCGTAGGGGGAAAGAAGATGCCCGATATGCTCTTCTACTTTGGGAAGAGCAGGATCATCCCCATAGACAGCACTGGAGGATGCATACACAAAGCGAGAAACTTTATTTTTTTCAGCAGCCCTTAGCATATTCAAAAAGCCTGTGACATTGATCTCATGGGTTGTAAGAGGATCTTCCAGAGAGTGAGGGACATTGCCTAAAGCAGCTTGGTGCAAAACATAGTCCACGCCTTTTGTGGCCTCAGAGCAAACCTTGTAATCTCGCGTATCGCCATCTACAAAAGTAAAATTCTTGGATTTTTCTGGTGGAAGACGTCGCAAAACATCATCAAGAGTATCTTTTTTTCCCACCAGCAAATTATCTAAACCAACAACTTGCTGATCGTTTTTTAATAGACTCTCAAGAAGATGCGATCCAATGAAGCCCGCAACGCCCGTTATAAGCCACGTTGCCTTCGTATGTGTAAGACCATCCATCTGTTATGAACATCCACTCGTGGCTCCGCACGTATCACACTTGAAGCAAGTTCCATTACGAACAAGGGTAAAGTTTCCACAATCCCCGCAAGCATCTCCCGCATAACCCTTCAAGCGCGCTTGAGAGCGGCGCTCCTCAACTTCAGTAATGGCGCCTGACCCCATGATAGGTTTGACAACTTCTGTCCCTGTCGCTTCATGAAGCAGGTAAGCATCTTGGTCTTGATTCGCAGGAGACATGACGTAAAGACTGTTACGAACATATCCATTGCTTGTTAAACTATTGACGAGATCCCCTTTACCTTTCCCCTTTTTAACGAGGGTGCCTTTTTCAGCTTCGACACGACCAATGGTGTCAGGACGTAAATCCATGGGCTCAGCGTGGGCGAGGTCTGTTCGTCCCAGATAAGAAATGGCAAGCTCTCGGAAAATATAATCAAGAATGGATGTTGCCATTTTAATGGTGTCGTTCCCAGATACAGGTCCGGAAGGTTCAAAGCGCGTAAAAACAAAGGCATCAACATACTCCTCAAGAGGGACGCCATACTGAAGCCCAATGGATATTGCCATAGCAAAGTTATGCATCAAACTTCGGAATGAGGCTCCTTCTTTATGCATATCAATAAAGATTTCGCCCAAACTTCCGTCATTATATTCTCCTGTCCGGAGATAAACCTTGTGACCGCCCACAGACGCTTTTTGCGTATACCCCTTACGGCGATTAGGAAGTTTTTGTCGATCTGCGCGATGAATAAAGTGCTCTACAACACGCTCTACAACTTTCTCTGCAACGACTTTTGTGCGCTCTGCAGGCGGCATATCATAAAGATTTTCTGCCGTCTCATCTCCTAAGAGCGAGGCATTCAAAGGCTGAGAAAGTTTTGAACCGTCTCGATAAAGAGCATTAGCTTTAAGTCCCAAGCGCCAGGAAAGAAGATAAGCTTCCTTGCATTCTTCAATCGTCGCCGTATTTGGCATGTTAATGGTTTTAGAGATTGCGCCTGAAATAAAGGGCTGGACAGCTGCCATCATGCGAATGTGACTTTCAACGGAGAGATAGCGCTTACCTGTTCGACCACAAGGATTCGCACAATCAAAAACAGGAAGATGCTCGGCTTTCAAGTGCGGTGCTCCCTCAACGGTCATGGTGCCACAACAGTAAGCATTGGCGGCTTCGATATCTTCCCGTTTAAATCCTAAATGAGCCAATAAATCAAAGCGCACATCATTAAGCTGGGCCTCCGTCAAGGAGAGCGTTTTTTTGCAAAATTCATCCCCTAAGGTCCACCGATTAAAAACAAACTTAATATCAAAAGCAGATTTTAAATTTTCTTTCAAAAGGTCAATTTCTCGATCTGTAAACCCCTTCTCTCGTAAAGCCTTAAAACTCACACCGGGAGCTCCCTCAAGGGTACCTTGACCTACGGCAAAAAGAGTAATGTCTTTGATTTGTTTCTCTGTGTACCCGAGAACCTGCAGGGCTTGAGGAACTAGGCGATTGATAATCTTAAAGTAACCGCCTCCTGCAAGTTTTTTAAACTTCACCATCGCAAAATCAGGTTCAATCCCAGTTGTATCACAATCCATCACGAGGCCTATGGTCCCTGTAGGGGCAATACACGTTGCCTGTGCATTCCGATAACCGTGTTTTTTACCAATCTCTAGAGCCTTGTCCCAAGACTTACGGCAAGCGTGTATCAAGGCAGGAGAAGGACAATCCTCCTCAATTAAAAAGACAGGTAAAATTTCCAGATCTTCATATCCCTCTTTTTTACCATAAGCGGCACGGTGATGGTTACGCATGACGCGCAACATATCTTTCTCGTTAAGCTTATAATGCTTAAAAGCACCTAACTGAGCCGCCATCTCTGCTGAAGTTGCGTAAGAGACACCTGTCATGAGAGAGCCAATCGCTCCTGCAATGGCACGTCCTTCCTTACTGTCATAAGGAATTCCAGAGGCCATTAAAAGACCTCCTATATTGGCATACCCCAAGCCTAGGGTACGGAACTCATAAGAAAGAGCCGCAATTTCCTTAGAAGGAAATTGGGCCATCATCACAGAGATTTCAAGGGCAAGAGTCCATAAACGCACCGCATGTTCAAAAGCCGAAACATCAAAGTGAAGCTCGCCCGCTTTCGGCGCTTTCCCATGATGGTTCATAAAAGCAACAAGGTTAAGAGAGGCTAAATTACACGCTGTATCGTCCAAAAACATATATTCAGAGCAAGGATTAGACGCCCGGATACGTCCACTTTGAGGACAGGTATGCCATTCATTGACGGTGGTGTCATATTGGAGCCCTGGATCAGCAGAAGCCCAAGCCGCTTGCCCAATTTGATCCCACAAATGCCGAGCACGGATTGCTTTATAAATAGTGCCGTCTGTTCGCCGTAAAAGATCCCACTCCTTATCCTCTAAGACAGCCTGAAGAAATTTATTGGTGACCCGAACAGAGTTATTAGAATTTTGCCCTGATACAGTCAAATAAGCTTCTGAATCCCAATCCGTATTATATTCAGGGAACTCTATGTGGGTATATCCCTGGCGTGCAAATTGAATAATACGCTGACAATAATTTTCGGGAATCATAGCCTCGCGCGCTTCTTTGAGAGCTTTGTAAAGTTCCGGATTTTCTAGAGGATTAAATCGCTCATCCCCGTGCCCTTCCTGGCAAGCAGCAAGAATAGAAGAGAGATATTTTTTAGAAATTTTAGACCCTACCACAAGATCTAACACCTTTTGCTCTTCAACGACTTTCCAGTTGATATATTCCTCAATATCCGGATGATCCACATCCAACACGACCATTTTGGCCGCTCGACGGGTTGTACCCCCTGATTTAATAGCCCCTGCTGCTCTATCTCCAATCCTAAGGAAGCTCATAACACCAGAAGACCGTCCCCCGCCGGAAAGAGATTCACCTGCACCCCTTAGATTGGAGAAGTTAGAGCCAGTGCCCGACCCATATTTAAAGAGACGCGCTTCCCGAACCCACAGGTCCATGATACCGCCTTCATTGACCAAGTCATCCTTAATGCTTGAAATAAAACACGCATGGGGTTGGGGACGCTCATAGGAAGAAAGAGACGTTTTTAAAGTTCCTGTTTCGTGGTCAACATAATAATGCCCTTGGGCCGGGCCATTGATTCCATAAGCCCAGTAAAGTCCTGTATTAAACCATTGGGGAGAATTAGGCGCACACATCTGAGCACAGAGCATATACCGCATTTCGTCATAGTAAGCTTTTGCATCCGCTTCCGTATCAAAATATCCCCCTTTCCACCCCCAATAAGTCCAACATCCTGCCATACGATCAAAGACTTGCTGAGCCGTCATTTCGCTACCATAGCGATCCTTTTCAGCATATTTAGAGAGAGCTTTTGTATCCGCTTCTTTCCGCCACAACCAAGTGGGAACACCTGTCTCTTTAATAGCTTTTAAGGCGCGTGGCACCCCCGCCTTACGAAAGTATTTTTGAGCCAGAACATCACATGCGACTTGAGACCAAGCAAGAGGCACTTCAATCCCTTCAAGATGAAAAACGATCGACCCATCAGGGTTTTTGATTTCGCTATCTGTTTTGCGAAATTCAAAAGAATGATAGGGTGATTGATCTTCTTTTGTAAAATGGCGGTGTATTCTCATAAGCCCCTCTTCTTGCGTAGGTTATAATAATGCAAAAAACACTAGATGTTGTGGTCAAAATCTGATGGACCCACTATATGCTGTTATAGAAGCACGTCAATCCGCATTTTTCGCTTGACACGATAAGTAGTTGAGAAAGTGGACAGATGAATTTTCAAATGTCATGATAACCCAGGAAAGAAGGGCGCACACAATGATGTGGATAAAATTGCTGACATGGTTTAAAGGCGAACTTGTGGGAAAAGATTCCTTTGGCAACAAATATTATCGTGAAAAAGGCCCAGAAACTCTCAAAGAACGACGATGGGTTATTTACAAAGGATTACCCGAAGCGTCTAAGGTTCCGGCTGAATGGTTTGGGTGGCTCCACCATACAGTTACGTCCCCTCCGGCCATTGAAACCGTAAAGAGATGGCCTTGGGAAAAAAACCATCTTCCCAATCTTACAGGGACACCCTATGCTTACTATCCTCCAGGACATTCTTCTTCTGGTGGAAAACGAAATAAATCGACAGGCGATTATGAAGCCTGGGATCCTCATAAGGTGGCGGATGAAAACAAATCTACTTGAAGTCGTCATGGGAGCAGTTGTTCTGGTTGTCTGCGCCGTTTTTGTTATTTTTGCTTATTCAACCAGCCACTGGAAACCCGCTCAAGGATACGAAGTGATCGCCAAATTTGATCGCATCGATGGACTACGACAAGGAAGTGATGTGCGTCTTAGTGGCGTTAAGGTAGGCACGATTAAAGCAATCCATCTTGATCCACAAACCTATTTGGCTGTTGTTCATGTCAACCTTTCTTCTGAAGTGGAGCTCCCTAAAGATAGTGCCGCTGAAATCGCCAGTGAAGGCCTTTTAGGGGGGAAATTCTTAGCCCTTGTTCCGGGGGGAGAAGAGGAATCTATTCCCGCAGGCGGTGAAATCACACATACGCAAGCCGCTGTGAATTTAGAGTCTCTCATCGGTCAATTCATTTTTAGCGCCCAAGAAAAGAAATAATTGAGTGTGGCAGTGTAACAGAGATCAGAAGGAACACACCATGGAGAGGATCCTATCTCAACGCACACTATCATTACCACGCCTTCTACTAACTGCTCTACTGCTATCCTGTTCCACTGCATCACTGCTTTACGCTCAAGATTTTGAGTCTCTTTTAACAGAGCTTTCCGGATCCAACGCTGACCAACTTGAAAGTGAAAAAACACCTGAAAAGAAAAAAGAGCCTCCCCCTCATTTATCTTCAGCAGACATAGCTTCTTTGTCTGAAAATGACGAGCTTGCGCCCGAAGAAAATGTAAAAACGAACGGCGTCACCCTTCAAGGCCTTGATAAGCCTACAGCGCGGGTTTTTATTATCGATGCGACCATAGGACAAACCATCGAATTTGGAACGTTAAAAATCGTAGTGCAACATTGCGAAAAAGCGCCCCTTGAAAACCGCCAAGAATCCATGGCTTTTGTAAAAATTACAGAAACGAAGCCCAACTGCCCTGCTCAGCAACTTTTTTCTGGGTGGATGTTTTCTTCAAGTCCTGCGCTGTCTTCTTTTGATCACCCCATGTATGATGTGTGGATCAAGGAATGTAAAGACTTGAAGAAGTAATTACTTCTCTTCTTGGTGAGCGAACAACGCTTGAATAGCAGCGTTGTTGATGGTGACAGGGTACCGAATGCGCAAGGAATTCAGATAGGCCATTAACACATCATTTTGATATTGCTTCAAAAGGGCGTCTTTAAAAGACACCATTTTATCCTGCTTCACCTTTTCCGCAGGGGGGATAATTGTGTTCATAACTATCACCGCAAATCCCTCTGGTACACGTGTCACCCCCGCTTGATGGGGCGGCAACGAAAACACAAGGTTTTTGACTTCATTAGCTACAGAAGGAGACTCCTCAGCCAAAGAAAGATTAGGCAAAAGGGTCATCATCGATACTTTTTTATCCCCTTGATTGAAACTTCTAACGTACTCCTCAGCCTTAGATTGTGCAGCTTTAAGTTGTTCTGATGCAATCCACATCTTCAAAACACGGTCTTTTATATCTGCAAACAACTGCGGCGCTGCGGGAATAATTTTATCAACACGCACCGTATAATAAACGCCATTATGCGCTTGGGTAAAAGGGCTATCCATATTCTCTTCAAGAGTAAAACCCGTTTGAAGAAGATCCTTTGTTAATTCTTTATCTTGTGGCAACTGCGGAGAAGGCGTCCCTCCACTATCTGCTCCCTGCGCATTCACTGACTCAAGCTTTACTAAGGACACCTCTTTTGTTAAAGGCGCCAATTCTTCAAAGGTGGCTCCTCCTGCAATTTTATCATCAAGGGCTTGTGTAAGCTCATAGGCTTTTTCGTTCGCTTTTTCCTTCTGAATATCCAAGATGACTAGCTTTTTCACTTCTTCAAGAGGTTTGTTGCCAAAGGCCTCTGACTTCACTTCATAGACGGATTTAATTTCTTCTTCTGTAACAGGAATGTCTTTAGAAAACTTAGTAGGATCAATCACAAAGGCTGAAAGGGTTCTCAGCTCTGGCGTTACAAACTCTTTTTGATGCTCTGTGTAAAAAACTTCCAAGACTTCTTTAGAAGGCGTCGGAGGAACAGGCATTTTTTCCGGCGAAACAAGTAACATGCTTGCTTGGCGATACTGATATTGTGCATCAAAGAGGCGGCTCGCTAGCTCATCTGGTACAGAAACACCAACCGTAATGGCCTCTATCAGCTCGTCACGAATAAGGTTTGCTTTCACATCTGCAATGAAAGTATCCTCTGAAAGACCGTTGGCCCGCAAAACTTGAGCGAACAGCGTGTGATCAAAAATCCCTTGGTCATTTTGAAACGCTTTAAGGGAGTGGATGAACTGACGCAACGTCTCATCACTTACTGTAAGCCCCAGGCGGGCGGTTTCAAGATTAAGGAGAGTATCTTGAATTAATTGGCTGAGGATCATTTGTGGCAATCCTGTTTTCAACAAGTCTTCTCGATTAAGAGAAGTCCCCGACTCAGCCATCATCTGTTGGGCTTGTTTTTGGACTTTTTCAAATAATTCATAACGTCCTATGGAAAGATTCCCTACTGTGGCCACAACCGCATTCGGGTCATGAGGACGAAACCAATTTCCTCCCCCAAAGAAAGCCATAAAACTTAAGGCTACAATGGCAAGAAATATTTTTGCAAAACGAGATTGAGAAAATTTTTGAAACGCTTGGATCATGGGTAGCCGTTGGTTGTCTCTCTTTTATTTGAAATGAATCCTACAGATTATTAATCAAACTCGCAAGACAAGTTATTACAAGGTCTCTTAAGAATGTCCCATGTAGAGGATGGTCAAATTTTCTAAAATTTTAAAAATAACTCTTGCTATTATTTAAAGTTACTCATACAGTAATTGACAGTTAAAGGTATCTTTTTGCCAGGTGCTCGAGAATGCCTAGTGTTTTCAAGGCCTTCTACAGGTATATACATGGCGAGAAGACAGCTTTAACTTATTTTTGTTCAATACTAACTGTACAAAGGATAAGTAGTTAAAATGAAATTTAAGACAATGACTTCTTTAGTAGTTCTCGCGGCCCTCAGCTGCGGGGAAAAAGCCTCGGCCGTCCTTCAAGGCCCATTTGGTGATGTAATTAATCAAGATTCTCGCATGGTGGGGTCTTTCAAGGCTCCTCTTGACACCTCTGACAAAGAACAAGGTAAGGCGGCCCTCGCACGCGCAACCGCTGTAGTGAAGCATAAGGATACAGTTGCCAATGCTTTTCTAGCCGATCCTCGCGCAGCACTTATGGCATATTATATACATCAGCTAGGGGAGACAGTGCTCCAAGCGAAACTTGCTTCGTCTAACTCAGTTCTAGATAAGCTCCAGGCGATAGAGAATTATGATTCTTCTGGCACTACAACTTTTGGAGATTATCTTCAGGGCATTGCCGGAGATTTAAACAAAGGCCAAGGGGCTTTTGGTGTAAAAACAATGGTTAAGCTTGAGGATGCATTCCAATTTGTCACCAATGAAAAAGCAGTTCGATACTTTGTTGCTAATGATTTAGACATAGACCGCTTAACCTATCTCTTCCGTTACTCCCAATATGGCTTGGAAGAGTTAACAGGCGTAACCTCTTCTCCTTCCAGTCATACTGTAACTTCTTCTCTTATGCCTCCCTCCTTTGAAGATTATATTAGCAAGAAAAAAGGCTACCTGCAGCAAGTCCGCGAGAGCGAAGAATTAGCAGAAAAAACTCTAACAACAAGCGAACTCGAAGAAGAAAACGTGCGTGACGAAGAAGAGAGAGAGCTCAGAGAATTAGAAGAGCTGCTTAATAAAAGAAAACAAGAAATTGCAAACAAGAAGAAGCAATCACAGCAAGAGCTTACTCAGAGAAAAGAAGAAGGACTTGTAAAGGCCTATAAACAAGCTTTCGAAACAGTCGAACTTCTTGATGGTTCTTTAGAAGCCATGCTTAAGGAAGTCGATGGAATTTGGGATAACGCTGTCCAAGCTGTCAACTCTATTCCTGATATCGTGCTCCAAAGCAATCTCGCTGCTGAAGAATTAATGAGGCACGCACAGAGAGTAAATCAAACGGAAATGGCTTTACAATTTGTAAATTCTGAGAAGCGCAAATCTCTTCAACAAATGACAGAAAACCTCCAACGTTTCCTTAAACACCAAGCTCAGTTCTTACAAAATCCCATTAAGGTTCCTTATAGAGGGTTAGAGAACGAAGAGCTTGCGCAAGCAGCAAGAACTTTTTGCAACGCCCAACGTGAAGTAGGGCAGATTGAAGAGGGCTTAGTTCAATTGCGCCAGGAGGTCGTCTTAGCTGAGAAGACTCAGGAAATGCTTAGACGTATTGGCATCCAGTTGAATGAACTCGCTTCACCGCTCGAAGAGGCAGAGAGTCAACTCCTCTCAGAAACCGAGCAGTTGCAACAGTTAGAGAAGAAGAAGCTTCAGCACCAAGTGCAAGTCGAGAGTCTCGAAAAATATCTGATAGAGGCTTCTAGTAGACTTCAATCTTTAGGGATGCAGTTAGAGACACCTTACTCTCAACAAAGCCAGTCTCACCTCGAAGAGGAATACTCTCACTTCGAAGAGGACCAGCTTCACACTCAAGAAGAGAGTCCGAAAGAAGTTATCCCAGTTGAACAAATACGCAAACAGATGGAAGAGATATCCAGGTCTGTGCAAATTACAGAGTCCTCTCTCAAAAGCGCCCAACAAAAGCAGCGATCAACTCTTGAACAATTTCAACTTCAGGAAGAAAGAATCCGGGAGAAGTTGCAAGGAGTTGAGAGTTTGAGATCTCAAAGGCTATCTTTTCTCCAACAACAAGAGGAGACTGGAACAAATCTAGATGATATCGGAAGTAAACTATACGACTTATCTGAAAACATTCATCGTGAGGAAAGCCGTTTAGAACTTGGGAAAAAATTGGTTGCTGAAGCTCAGATCAACCTACTTCATATTAATTCCCAAATAAAGTAATACCTTTTTATCCTTTTCTGGTGGTCTTAAGTCTCTCTTGACTTAAGATCATCAGGACTGGACAAGACTCCTAAAATTTTTTCAACATATTCTTATTAAAATTAAGACAGGGTGTAGACAAGAACCTTGACGTCAGGCCCCCCTTTCTATTACTTGATAATAGACGTGGATGGGTGGCCGAGCGGTTGAAGGCACCGGTCTTGAAAACCGGCAAACGTGAGAGCGTTTCGTGGGTTCGAATCCCACCCCATCCGCCATTTTCTTAGTATTTCCCCCAAGAATTTTTTCCTCTAGGAAACATCGAAGAACAACAAGAGGTGTTAAAGGAAGAGAAAATTCTCACATTTTTTGCCGGAAAAATTAGAAGTTAGCGCTCGAAAAAGTTTTTTTAGCTGTCCCGTTGTTGTCCCACAGAGATACGCGATCGTCATATTTGAGTGCTTGTCTAAGAATAGCATGAGCCTCCACGGGGCACGCCCCGTGGAAATTCATACATGATTGTTTTCTCTTTTATTTAAATATTTAAGGTGTGGTTGTGTTTTCATCAAGAGTCTCGCTGCCAACACAGTGATGACAGGTAAAGATATTAGCGGGGTCATATTTTCGTTTTATACTAAGCAACCGTGGATAGTTTTCTCCCCAAAGAGTACGTTGCCAATCTGGTTCAAAATAATCTACTTCATTCACATAAGCACCTGCACCAGGGGTTGCCTCACGAATTATTCTTATGGCTGATTTCATGTGTTCTAACACATTTTCACCTTCGGTAATATTCGGTTCAAATCCTTTTATGTTTGGAAAAACATCTTGCTTCCCAGTCGTCAGCATAAACATCAGAGCTGCATTAAAAAGTTCTGGATTCATAGAAGTTTCTTTCCCGTGTTTGAGAGCAAAAGGAGAAGCCCCAGCTTGTCCTTTTTGAAGATGAAGTTCAAAATCCCAATGACGAGAGGCTTGGAATAGGGCTTCTGCCAGTTTTGGGGCAGACTCATCTTTAAACATTTTCATAGGGAGCCAACGAGATAGATAGGAGTATAAAAATTGTGAGGCTTGATCCTTATCATGAGTCTTCCACCAAAAATGATTTTCTTTCTCTTCGACATCAGCCACGATACTATTTGGATCAATTTTCTTCATAAGATTATAATCCCACATCTTTTGAGGTGGAATTTCTACAATCTTGTTTTCTATTTTGTATAATTTTTTTCCTACGAGCGAATCCTTAAAAGGATGCCAAATTTTTTCAACTTCCGCTTTGTTGAGTTCTTGAAACTGGAGCGAGAACTTGAGGACGTTGTTGCGTTGGATAAAAATGTAACCTCCCCAATGTTCATTACTTAAGTTTTCTCGATAAAAGGGTATGAAATAGCTAAGTAATTGTTTATAAGCCTGATCATCTTCGGCGATGATTGATCCTTCAAAAACACCAAAACTCTTAGGCAATTCGTGAGTTCTATAAGTTATCTTAGTAACAATACCAAAGGTTCCTCCCCCGCCCCCACGTAAAGCCCAAAATAAGTCTTTGTTTTGATAGGCATTTGCAATTAAAATTTTTCCATCTGCCGTGACAACTTCTGCTTCCAACATATTAGCAGCGCCCGTACCAAATTTTTTAGAAAACTCTCCAAAACCACCCCCTAAGGAAAATCCACCTACTGCACCAACGGATGTACATCCTCCTCCCTGTACATAACGCCCATGTTTAGAAATGACTTCGTTATAAACTTCCAACCATCTTGCGCCTGCTTCCACAGTGACGGCAGGGAATCCTGCAGGACATCCCTGGCAAACGAATGAATCATGCATGGTAATTTTCCGCATATTATGCGTCCATATAAGGAGTGAGTTGGGTGCATTGGATCTCCCTAAAAAATCATGCCCCGTACCCTTAACAACTATTCTTAAATGATGTTGACGAGCAAAATTCACACCAGCGACAATATCTTCTGCATTTTGAGCAGCAATGACATAGGGACTAGGTGCGGAGTTCCAAGCGTTTAGCCATCCCGTAAATTGTGTAGCTTCAGATTGCGCTTCGACAAAGAAAGGGTTCTTAGAATTTTTGAGCGCTGTAATGCAAGCCGAGCTTTGAGGATCAGTTTTGCAAGGTTCAAGATACGATTCTGAGGACAGGAGTCTTCCATGAACCTTATCTTTCAGTTTTTTCCATTCTTCTTGCTTAGGCCAACAAGATTCATTCGGTTGACAATAGTTTGTGCCGCTTGCAGAAGCTATATGAGAAAGAGCAAAAACAAATAGTAATATTATGCTTTTTTTATTCATTATTATTTCTTCTTTCAATTTATAATTTAAGTTCAGTATTTTTCCTATGGGATAGGGTTCATTCTAAAGAAATACGACAAGCCCCTGTGCCATTTATTTTTTCATGCTCCTTTTCTTAGAATAATAATTGAAAAGTTTATCAATAGTATATCGGGTGCTGGTTTTTGACAAGAAGATGCGCCAGGAGCGAAAAACCTTCACACACGCTTCGTGTATTTTATATATTTACTTTATCAAAAAAACTACAAATAAGTAAAAATTTTTTTATTGTCCGTTTCGTAAAATTATTCTCATTTTGCAAAATATTTATATATTGTTGTAAATATAAAATCCAAGGGGTGTGAGCGTATCTAATAAACCTTATACCTACTCCCCAAGACTTCTTACAATCCCTCGCAAGGTACGGATTTCTTGTTCTGTGAGGTGTGCTCTTTGAAAAATGTTACGAATATTACGCACCATCGTCGGGCGCTTTTTCTCATGACGTAAAAACCCAGATTTATCAAGTTCGTTCTCCAGATGACAAAAAAAGTCTTGAAGGCTCTCTCGCTTAGCAAGCTTTGTTCTTCCTGTCCTAAAGATGTGAGGAGGGCAAGAAGTGAGTTGAGTCAACCACTCATAAGAAACGAGAGCGACAGAATGAGCTAAATTAAGAGAAGGGAACGCAGAATTAGTAGGAATTTTAATAAGAGCCTCGCACAAAGAGATATCTTCACTAAGAAGCCCACACCGTTCTCCCCCAAACAAAACACCAACTTTTTGATCTTCTTTTGCTGTGAGTGCCAAAGATTCAACAGCTGATTCAGGAGTATGGATAGATTTGATCATATCATGAGAGCGAGCAGAAGTTGCAAAAACACGATGTAAATCGGAAATTGCAGCAGAAGTAGAGGAAAACACTTGGACATTTTCAAGAATTTTATCAGCCCCTGCAGCTGGGGCGATGGCTTCGGGATTTGGCCATCCATCGCGTGGACGAACCAGCCTTAAATTCATAAGGCCAAAATTTAACATCGCTCTAGCCACAGCTCCAATATTTTGCCCAAGCTGGGGCTCAACAAGAATAATTGTTAATGTAGTTTTCGTCACAAACCCTCATTTATTGTTGACGCCATATGGTTCCATTGGGGCCATCTTCTAAAACAATCCCTTTTTCTAAAAGCTCATCCCGCAGGCGATCAGCTTCTTTAAAGTTTCTTTCTGCCCTTGCCTGATTACGAGCTTCAATAAGCAACAAAATTGTTTTTTCTTCAAGCCCTGTATTCCGCTTAAACCACGTTTCGGGGTCTTGCTGTAAAAGTCCAAGCCACGACCCACTCGCTTTTAAAGTAGACGCCCATTGATCTTTTTCAACTTCGCTTGAGGCTTTATGAAGAGCTCTTACAATTTCATGGAGGGCGGCAATAGCAAGGGGCGTATTGAGATCATCCTCAAGTGCCGTTTTAACAGGTTCATAGACAGTGGCTTCTTCACTAATTTTACGCCCTCTTAAAGCATTATAAAGACGATCAAGACTCTGATGCGCTTGGCTTGCTCCTTGGTCTGTCCAGTCCAAAGGCTGACGATAGTGAGAAGAGAGAAGAACAAAGCGAATAATTTCTCCGGGCATTTTGTCGCGTAGTTGATGAACTGTAATAAAGTTCCCCAAAGACTTGGACATTTTGTCTCCGTTTACCGTCAACATGCCATTATGCATCCAGAAGCGTGCAAAGGTTTGTGGACCAAAACACGCTTGGCTCTGCGCAATTTCATTTTCATGATGAGGAAAAATAAGATCATGGCCTCCGCCATGAATATCAAAAGTCTCCCCTAAATATTTAAAAGACATGGCAGAACATTCAATATGCCATCCAGGGCGACCATATCCCCAAGGGCTTTCCCAGCCTGGAATTCCTTGGGAAGACGGCTTCCAAAGAATAAAATCTTCGGCATCTCTTTTATAAGGAGCCACTTCCACACGCGCACCCGCTATCATTTCATCGTGATTACACCGCGAAAGTTGACCATAGGAAGGGAAGCTTTTAACAGAAAAAAGGACATGGCCCTCATTTTCATAAGCATGTCCTTTTTCAACAAGGGTCTTTATCAAACCAATCATCTCATTGACATGCTCCGTTGCAAAGGGCTCTTTATCAGGAGGAAGATTACCCAACGCTTGCATATCATCTCGAAAATACTGAGTCGTTCTTTGAGTCAGATCTGTAATATCCTCGTCATTTTCTTTTGCCGCTTTGATAATTTTATCGTCAATATCAGTGATATTTCGGGCAAACGTAACTTTGGGATAGAGAGAGCGTAAAAGCCGATTTAGCACATCAAAAATAACAGGGGGCCGCGCATTTCCAATATGAGCAAAGTCATAGACCGTGGGGCCACACAAATAAAGACGCACATTATGAGGATCGAGAGGAGAAAAGGCCTCTTTCTGCCGAGTTAGCGTATTATACAAAATAAGCGGCATTTTTCTTATTCCTTTGCCATTTGCAGTCGGGTCAATACCTTGGAGCGTCCCATAAGGAGAATCAAGTCTTTTAATTCAGGTCCGTGTTCTTTTCCTGTTAAAGCCTGTCTAATAGGCATAAATAGCTCTTTCCCCTTAAGACCTGTTTCTGCTTTTACCTCTCCTATCCACACCGCAAAAGTGCTCTCATCCCATGGTTCTGGAGGCAAAAAATGTTCAGCCACTTCTAAAAGACTTTTGTTTTCAACAGGAAATTCTTTACTCCCATAACAAATACTGTCCCAGTCCTTCACATCTTGAAACTTCGTTATATTTTTTTGAATCAGAGCCCAAAAAGCAGGAGTGGCACCTTCTATTCCCATACGGCCGAGGCGCGGCTTAATCTGTTCAAAAGAAAACATTTGAAGAATTCTAGCATTGAGCTGCCATAAATCCTCAGGATCTAATCGAGGAGATGCTCTTCCAAACTTACGAATATCAAAGTCCGCGAGGATTCCTTCTAAACTGATGTGAGGAGTTATAGGGTCTGACGTTCCCAATTTTGCCAAAAGACTGTTAATAGCCAAGGATTCTAAGCCCTCTTTGCGAAGTTCTACGAGACTTAAACTTCCTTCTCGTTTTGATAAGCCTTCTCCTTTGCTTCCAGAGATAAGAGCTAAATGTCCAAATTGGATGGTATGTGGCTTGTCGCTCAAGGCCTCCATAATTTGAATTTGAACAGCTGTATTCGTCACATGATCTTCTCCCCGCAAAATGTGAGTAATATTCATGTCTAAATCATCAACTGATGTGGCTAAGGTAAATACAGCAGAACCATCCTCTCGAATCACAATAGGATCATTCAGCAGATCACCTTGGAAAATAACATCTCCTCGCACTAAGTCATGCCAACGAATTTCTCCCGAGTCCATTTTAAAGCGCCAGTGAGGTTTCCTTCCCTCTTCCTTATACTTTTCCACTTGGGCGGGAGTTAGAGAAAGGGCCGCTCTATTATAAAGAGGTGGCTTTCCTGAGGAAATTTGGATTTTCCGTTGCAAATCTAACTCTTCTGGAGTTTCGTAACACGCATAGAGTCGACCTTTAGACTTAAGAAGATCAGCTGCCGTTTCGTAAAGTTTAAGACGATCTGACTGCTGGACCATCTCGTCATAGTTAAGACCTAACCACAAAAGATCTTCTTGAATTTGATCCGCATATTTTTGTTGAGATCGCCCCACATCTGTGTCATCAAGACGTAAGATAAAATGACCTTTGTAAAGGCGTGCAAAGAGCCAGTTAACAAGAGCTGTACGGGTATTTCCTAGATGAAGATACCCTGTAGGAGAGGGAGCAAAGCGAAGTTTTATCATTGATCAAGAGCCATCGTTGTATATTTGCAACTTTCTGAAAGTTTTTTTAATAAATCATTAAAATTTTCCTAATCAGACGGAGAAGCTATGGTATGAGTATTCGTGCTAACTTTCAAGAAAGGATATTTAATATGAAGAAAGTTTCTTTATTCGCACTCGCACTTACAACAACTGCGTCAACTTGGGCAGCCGCACAAGCACCTGTTGCAGTAGCTGCTCCTGGTGCAGTTCCCGTTGCAAACCCATGCCCATGCCCAAAAGCTTTCCAAGGTTTCCATCTCGGTGGTAACGTTGGTTATGGTGTTGGTTACGTAAAAACAGCAGTTTCCTCAGGTGTTCCTGCTGGATCCACCTACCTTAAAAATAACTTAGGTGTAAATGGATTTGATGGTGGTCTTAACGTAGGATACACCCATCGTTTTGGTAACTTCGGTCTTGGACTTGAAGGTGTTTTCAACTGGGCGAGCACAAAAGGACAGCTGTCAACAAACTTTGGCTTCACTGCGCCTACGTATTTTGTTGATAAGCTCCAAATGCGTAATTCTATCCAGTTAAGAGCTAACCTCTCTTACGTAATCTGCAATCTCGTTGCTCCTAAGATCATTCTTGGATGGGACAACTCTGAATGGCGGAGAACACTCACTACGAATGCAGCTGGTACACCTGCTACTACATTGGGGAACCAGAAAAAGCGTCTTAACAGCTTCCTCTTCGGTGCTGGTGTAGACTTCTTGCTCGCAAAGCATGTGATTGCTGGTTTTGAGTACACAGGAACAACAGGCGCTACAATGAAGACTGGGCCAATCAACAATGCAGTTGCTCCAGCAAACTTTGCTTTCACAGCAAAGCCACAATATAACAAGTTTGCTTTGACCATTAAGTTTATCTACTAAACTTACCAAAAGAACTTGTTCTTTAATGAATCCCCGCCTTGTGCGGGGATTTTTTTATTTCTATAAATCCGAAATAACTCAGAATAAATTATTTATCCCGAAGGAATGCATCTGTGCTAAGTTTTGAGCGGATAAAAAAGGCTGCATGTCCAAAGGACATGCGTTGTGTGTCCTGGGTTGCTTCGCTTCGCTCGCAATGACACTAACCGCTAACGAAGAGAATTTTTAAACCGCCCACCTTACTAAAGGAGGAAGCGACATCAAAATAGCATCTATATTCCCAGCAGTTTTTAATCCAAAAAGAGTCCCACGATCATAAAGAAGATTAAACTCAACATACCGCCCCCGTTTTTTTAACTGAACTGTACGTTCCTCTTCTGTCCATAAGGTCGTTACATGACGTCGCACGAGCTCTGGATAAATGGAGACAAATGTGCGTCCCACTTCTTGAGTAAAAGCAAAGTCTTTTTCCCAGTTGCCCGTATTTAAATAGTCATAGAAAATTCCACCTACACCACGTGCCTCTTGGCGATGGGGGAGGTAAAAATACTCATCTGCTGCCTGTTTAAAAGTGGGGTAATAACTTCCATCGAAAGCATCACAAGTTTTTTTGAACGCTTCATGAAAATCTTTTGTGTCTTGCTCCACGGGAAAACAAGGGGTTAGATCAGCACCACCACCGAACCATTGTTTTTCCGTCATAATCATACGCGTATTCATATGGACAATGGGAACGTGTGGAGAGCGAGGATGAATCACAACAGAGACGCCGCTTGCCCAAAAATGAGGATTTTTCTCAGCTCCAGGGATTTGTGTGCGGAATTCCTCGGAAAATTCCCCAAAAACCGTTGACACATTGACGCCCGCTTTTTCAAAAACATCTCCCTCTAGAACCGCCATTGTTCCTCCCCCTCCCCCTGGACGATCCCAAGACGTACGGAGAAACTTTGAATTCTTCTCAAAGACCTCTAAACTATTAATAATTTGGGTTTGTAGATCTGAAAACCATAAAGAAGCACGTGTCTGTTGTTCTTCATATTGCATAGGAATCTCCTAACAGTTGGTGGGTTTGTCGTAGGGCTTCGGTAGTTACAATGGCAGCAGCTATGGCAAGATTAAGAGAGCGCCGTTCTGGCACCATAGGAATGGAAACAACTTCATGGCACTCCTCCACAATATGGGCCGGGAATCCACTGCTTTCTTGCCCCATAATAAGAAGGTCCGATGGAGAAAAGGAAAAATCCACATAACGCTGAGGAGAGCCTGGTATAACAGCAACACGCCGTCCTTCTTGCCGGGTGTCACAAAAGGACTGCCAGGATACAAACCGCTGAACCCGCGCCATTTCTTCGTAATCCATTCCAGATCTCTTCAAGCGTTTGTCTGTAAAAAGAAAACCACAGGGCTCAATAATATCAAGGGGAACACCCATGCATGCCCCAAAGCGTATTAACGTTCCCACGTTTTGAGGGATTTCAGGTTGGAATAGAACAAGATGCATGGCTCATCTTAGCCCTATTGTGGCAAGACTTCCTAGCAGAATTTTAGATGAAATGAGTTTATTAGCTTAAACTATTTTCCACCTTTAGAGGCGTTAAGGCGTTCGCGAAGGCCTTTTCCGGCTTTAAAAAAAGGAACGTTTTTTCCTTCCACTTCCACCTTTTCCCCTGTGCGAGGATTACGTCCGATACGCCGTTCGCGATATCGTACAGAGAAGGCGCCAAAACCGCGTAATTCAACACGATTCCCCTTGGACAAGGCCGTACTTATCTCTGCAAAAATCATATCTACCGCCTTTTCAACTTTCCGAAGAGACATATCTGGAAACTGTTGGCTTAGCTTATGAATTAACTCTGACTTCGTCATGACGGCCTCATTGTGTATTTGTTGGTCAATAGAATACGCCTTTTTTGACCTCTCTACAAGAAAAACCCATCTTCACATTCCTAACAACATGCGTTCAGGAGCATCGAGGCATTCCTTTACACGTACTAAGAAAGTCACGGCTTCTCGGCCATCGATAAGACGGTGATCATAGGAAAGCGCCAGGTACATCATTGGACGAATTTCTATTTTACCGTCAATCACAACGGCTCGATCTTGGATCTTGTGCATCCCCAGAATACCCGATTGAGGAGGATTGAGAATGGGGGTGGACATCAGGGAGCCATACACGCCTCCGTTAGAAATGGTGAAGGTCCCTCCGCTCAAGTCCTGCATCGTCAGTTTTCCATCTCGTGCTTTATGACTTAACTCCGCAATGTCCTTTTCAATCTCGGCGAATGTTTTTTGATCTGCATCCCTCACCACAGGAACCACAAGACCTTGAGGTGTCCCCACTGCCACGCCGATATCATAATAATTTTTATAGATAAAATCATCTCCATCGATTTCTGCATTGATAACAGGAATTTCTTTCAACGCAACAAGACAAGCTTTAACAAAAAAGGACATAAATCCCAGTTTTATACCATGCTTTCTCTCAAAAGAGTCCTTTAACTGGGTTCGCAGATTGATGATGTTTGTCATATCCACCTCATTAAAGGTGGTGAGAATCGCAGCTGTGTTTTGAGCCTCTTTTAGGCGTTCTGCAATGCGCTGCCGCAGGCGACTCATGGGCACCCGATCTTCCTCCTCTTGGCGAGGGCGAGCTTTTAGAGCTTCTTGAGTGTTACTTTTAATCACAGGCGCAGGAGCCACTTCTTTAACAGACGGGACAGGAGATTTTTCTTGAGGTTGTGTAGAGGTTGCTCCCTCAGTTACCTGTCCGATGAGTGCATCAATCTCAACGGTCTCTCCTTCCTTAACAAGAACATCAGAGAGAATCCCTGTTGCAGGAGAACTAACTTCAAGGGTGACTTTATCCGTTTCAAGCTCGACCAACGGCTCATCCATTTCAACCGAGTCTCCCTTGTGCTTAAGCCACCGAGCAATCGTCGCTTCAGAGATTGATTCTCCCATGGGAGGAACTTTAATGTCTTTTTTTTGGCTCATTGTTTTTCCTCATTTTTTAGCTTCAGCGCCCGACTCACTAAAAGGTTTTGTTCAAAGAGATGGTGACTTAAAAGACCTGTGGCTGTTGAGGCAGCTTCAGGACGTCCAACGTAAAGAGGACGACTTACCTTCATTTTTACCTTTTCTAAGACCGTCTCGAGACGACGATCTACAAAAACCCAGGCTCCCATGTTCATAGGCTCTTCTTGACACCATATTAAGTCAGCAGTTTTATAGGGCTTTAATGTTTCTACAAGAGCTTCAAACGGAAAAGGATAGAGCTGCTCAAGGCGAATAATGGCAATATCTTTAATTTTCTGTTCTTCACGTTTTTCTAGCAAATCATAATAAATCTTTCCAGAACATAAAATAACACGCGACGCCTCTTTGATTGAATCGGGAAAGACTTCTTGAAAATGAGATCCCTCTTCAAATTCTTTCAAGGGGGAGGCCACAAGCTTGTGACGAAGCAAAGATTTTGGCGTCATCACAATCAAGGGTTTTCGGTAGTTACGATGAATCTGTCGACGCAAAACGTGAAAATAATTGGCAGGAGTCGTGCAATTAACCACCTGTATATTATCTTCGCCACAGAGCTGCAAATAGCGCTCAAGCCGCGCCGAGGAATGTTCCGGTCCTTGTCCCTCGTACCCATGAGGCAACAGCATCACAAGACCCGACATGCGAAGCCATTTTGCTTCTCCTGAAACAAGAAACTGGTCAATCATCACCTGAGCTCCATTAGCAAAATCGCCAAATTGAGCTTCCCACATGACAAGCGCATTAGGCTCAGCATAGCTATATCCAAGCTCAAATCCAAGGACAGATTCTTCTGCTAAGGGACTATCCCACACCTCAAGAGGAGCCTGAGTTTTGGATAAGTGATTTAAAGAAATATATTTTCCTTCAGTTTCTTGATCCACTAAGATCATATGACGTTGGCTAAACGTCCCTCGGCCTGTATCTTGCCCACTTAGACGAATACGATACCCCTCCTCCAAGAGAGATCCAAAGGCAAGAGTTTCTGCCATGGACCAATCTACAAGACGATCACTTGTCACCATCTCTTGACGATGAGCAAGAGATTTTGCAAGTTTGGCATGAAGATGAAACCCCTTAGGGGTCTGGCACACCGTTGTTCCTATAGATACAAGAGTTTTCTTCGCAACACCTGTAGCCGTTGAGACTTCCTTTTCCTTTTTGACCGTGAAGCCTTGCCATCTTCCGTCTAACCAATCCGCTTTAGAAGAGTTGTAAGAAGGTGTTTCTTGAAAGTTTTTTTGGAGATCTTCTTTGATCGTATTTTGAAGAGCACGAGCCTCCTCTTGAGTCAGAGAGCCCTCTGCAACTAATTTTTGAACATAAAGTTGACAAATACTGGAGTGATTAGAGATGGCTTTGTACATAAGAGGCTGCGTAAAAGCAGGCTCATCCGCCTCGTTATGACCAAAACGCCTGTAGCACACGAGGTCAACCACTACATCTGACTTAAAGAGTTGCCGATACTCAGCCGCAAGACGCATTACTTTTACAACAGCCTCCGGATCATCTCCATTAACGTGAAAAATGGGCGCTTGAACAATCATAGCTAAGTCAGAACAATGAACAGAAGATCTTGCGTGTTCAGGGCTCGTTGTAAATCCAATTTGATTATTAATAATCACATGGAAAGTTCCCCCGGTATTATATCCCTGTAATAAGGAAAGCATAAAGGTTTCTGCCACAACACCCTGTCCAGAAAAAGCAGCATCTCCATGTAGCAAAAAGCCCATAACTTTGGATCTTTCCTTGTCTCCTCGTTGATCCTGCTTAGCACGAACTTTGCCTATGACAACGGGATCCACAGCCTCTAAATGAGAGGGATTGGCGGTTAAAGAAAGGTGCATCTTTCTCCCCTTAAATTCACGATCAGTGGAGGTTCCTAAATGATATTTGACATCTCCTGATCCTTGAACTTGATCCGGCTTATAACTTTGACCTTGAAATTCAGAAAAAATAGCTTGATAAGGTTTTCCCATGATGTTGGCAAGAACATTCAGACGCCCCCGATGAGCCATCCCTATAACAACTTCCTCTACGCCAAGAGCACAGGATTGATTCAAAGCTTCTGTAAATCCAGGAACAAAACTTTCTGCTCCATCTAAACCAAATCGTTTTGCTGCAGGATATTTTGTATGTAAAAATTGTTCGAAAGTTTCTGCAACCATAAGATCTTTTAAAAGTTGCTTTTTCCAGGACACGTCTTCAGGAAGAGCCCCAAATCCAGGTTCTTCTTTGTTTTCTCCTTCAATACGCTTTTGAAGCCAAAGTTTCCTTTCAGGATCTTGGATATGAAGGAATTCAATCCCGATCGTTCCACAATAGGTTTTCCGTAGACGCGCTAAGATTTCACGCAACGTAGCAGACGAAAAACCTAAAACATCGTCAATAAAAATGGGACGATCATAGTCCTTTTCCTGAAACCCATAGGTTAGAGGATCAAGTTCAGGGTAAGAGACTTGTTTTGTAAGACCTAAGGGATCAAGCTTGGCAATCATATGTCCGCGCGCTCGATAAGCCCGAATTAACATAATGGCACGAACAGAGTCTAAGATGGCCCCTTTGGCATCTACCGATACTTTCTTGTCCTTAGAAGATCGTGGAGAGACCGTCCGAATGAGGTCCATTCCCTCCTTTAAAGCCTCAGCATCCTTTTCTTTGAGAGAAGAAAAATAGTGACGCCATTCCTTATCAACCGAAGTAGGATCTTGAAGATAGGAAGCATAAAGCTGAGCTACATAAAGAGCGTTATCTCCTGTAAGGAAAGAACGGCTTTCATCTGCCCATGTTGTGGAAGAGGACGTCATGTGATTTACATACATTGCTAGATGGTTATTATACTCAATATCTTACAGAGTTTCCTAAAAAAATCAAATTTTGCGATTGGCCAAAACTTCCTTTAACGTCTCACCTATGCGAGCGGGAGACATGGCAACAACCACCCCTACTTTCTGCAATGCCTCAATTTTATCGCCGGCTCCTCCTGCTGTCCCTGAGATCACAGCACCCGCGTGGCCCATGCGTCGTCCAGCAGGGGCTGTAAGCCCCGCAATAAAAGCAACCACAGGCTTGGGATTTTTACAGGATTTCAAAAAGAGAGCCGCCTCTTCTTCTGCAGTCCCTCCAATTTCCCCAATAAGGACAATGGCGTCCGTATGGGGGTCTTGATGAAACAATTCAAGACAATCAACAAAGTTAAGGCCGTGAATGGGGTCTCCCCCAATACCAATACAAGTGGATTGTCCTAAGCCTACGGCAGTAAGTTGAGCAACGGCTTCATAGGTTAGTGTTCCCGAGCGGGACACAACGCCCACTCTTCCAGGCTTATGAATATAGCCGGGCATAATCCCAATTTTGCATTCCCCTGGCGTAATAATTCCAGGACAATTAGGACCTATCAGTCGTGTCGAAGACCCTATTAATGCTCGTTTTACGCGCATCATATCAAGGATAGGAATTCCTTCTGTAATGCACACAACAAGGGGCAACTTAGCCTCAATGGCCTCTAAGATAGCATCCTCTGCAAAAGGAGCAGGCACATAAATGACAGAAGCTGTAGCCCCCGTCGTGCGAACAGCTTCTTGAACCGTATTAAAAACAGGCAACCCTAAGTGGGTCGTTCCTCCTTTCCCAGGCGTCACCCCTCCAACCATTTTGGTCCCATAGGCGATGGCTTGTTCTGAATGAAAGGTCCCTTGAGATCCTGTAAATCCTTGGCAAATAACTTTTGTAGACGCGTTAACAAGGACGGCCATTACACACCCTCTTTCACAGCTTGAACAATTCGCTGAGCGGCTTCAGAAAAATTATTCAACGCAATAATAGGAAGCCCCGAATTTTTAAAAATTTCTCTTCCTAAGTCCGCATTTGTTCCTTCAAGGCGAACGACCAAGGGGACATGGAGATTCGTTTCTTTAACAGCGGCTATAATACCTTCAGCGATAATGTCACACCGCATAATCCCCCCAAAGATATTGACAAAAATCCCTTTAACATTTGAGTCAGAGAGAATAATTTTAAAAGCTTCTGTAACGCGTTCTCGAGGCGCTCCTCCTCCCACATCCAAGAAGTTGGCGGGAGCCCCTCCATAAAGCTTAATAATATCCATGGTCGCCATGGCAAGACCTGCTCCATTGACCATACATCCGATATTCCCATCAAGCTTGATGTAGCTAAGTCCTTGCTGGGACGCTTGATGTTCCATTGGATCTTCCTCATCAAGATCTCGTAACATGGAGATGTCGGGATGACGATAAAGGGCGTTATCATCAAAACTCATTTTTATATCAAGAGCGAGGAGTTTATCATCTTTTGTCAAAACGAGGGGGTTGATTTCCAGAAGAGTTGCATCAAAGGCCACAAAAGCCTCATAAAGCCCTCTGGCTAATTCTGTTACGGCTTTAATAAGCTCTCCCTTAAATCCCAATCCATAGGCCAGCTGCCTTCCATGAAAAGATTGGAACCCAACGGCAGGATCAAAAGTAACTTTAATAATTTTTTCAGGATGGGTTTTAGCCACTTCTTCAATATCCATCCCTCCTTCTGTTGAAGCTAAAAAAATCAAGCGGGAAGAAGCTCGATCTAACAAAAGGCTAAAGTAAAATTCATGGGCGATTGCACATCCTTCTTCTACATAAACTTTTTTTACGAGCTTCCCTTGAGGACCCGTTTGGGGCGTCACAAGGGTCATACCTAAAATCTGAGAAGATAATGTGCCAACTTCATCAAGGGATTTGGCTATCTTTACCCCTCCTCCCTTACCACGCCCTCCCGCATGAATTTGAGCCTTAATGACCCAAGGGGCTGAGAGCGTTTCAGCAATTTCCTTTGCCTCTTTTGAGGTAAAGGCAACCTCTCCTTGAGGAACCGGAATCCCGTAGGAACGCAATAGAGATTTAGCTTGGTATTCGTGGATATTCATGTAGGTTCTCTTTTTCTAGTAAAGCTATTTTCCAAGCACACATCTGTCAAGAGCATGGCAGGGCCTGTTCCCCTTAAGCGGGTGAGACACCAACTCATTTGTTTTCACCTCAACCTCATTTTCAAGTCGGTGCATAAAGTCTTGCCGAGAAAGGCCGGGCTGAATGGGACTGAGGAATTCTAACGTAATTGTTCCGGGATATTTAATAAATCCACGCCGCGGCCAATACAGACCTGCATTATGTGCAACGGGCACGACTGGAATTTTTAAATGGGAATAAAGGCTGGCAACGCCTGATTGATAGACTCCTTTATGGCCTGGTTTTGAGCGTGTCCCTTCCGGGAAAATAACGATTTGTTGGCCCTTCTCAACAGCAGTGTGTGCTCTCTTTAAAAGATTTTTTAAGTCTTGAGCGCCTTTCCCCTTCGATCTTGATAAAGGAATCATGCCTGCTTTTTTTAAATACCATCCAAAAAGGGGAATCCATAGCAACTCTTGCTTTAAAGCAATGGTAGGGTCAGAAAATAAATAATGAAAAACGAACGTCTCCCAAGCCGATTGATGTTTTGCCGCTAAAATAATAGGAGTTTTGGGGAGCTTTTCGTACCCTATAACATGCATATGAAGACCAAGAATATGATCACAAATCCAAAATATTCCCCCAATCCAAAACCGTATTCCTTTTACAGCCCAAGGGCGGGGGCAGAACAAAAATGGTAATAGTAAAAATGCGCATAGAATAGTCCACCCAAAAAAGGCCACATTAAAAGCCAGAGATCTAAGCCACACAATCACGTCTTCTCTCTTAGGATAAAAAAGCTCTGGATATCCTCCAATGGACGACGCAAAAGAGCAAATAGAAATTTGTTATATTCTTGGACGACAAGACTTAAAGTAGAGGGGTGAATCCACCACTTTGGCTTTGCAAAACTTTTTCCCACCACAGCATGCGACACGATTTCCACTTTTGGTAATAACCGCTGAAGTTCAAAAAGACTCCGCGGCATGTGATAATTAGACGTAATTAGTCTTAAAGTCTGAATATGATTGGCCCGAACCCAAGCCGCCGTTTCTTCCGCATTTCCAAGCGTATCAAGCGCTTCATATCCTAGGGTGACTTGAGATTTAAAAGGCATTTTATCAACAGTTTTTGGAAAACTCGACTCGGGATTCACCCCTGAAATCAGCAAATATTTTCCTTTTTTTTGCTCAAATAGAGAAAGAGCAACTTGAAGGCGTGTTTCACCCCCCGTAAAAATAACAATTCCATCCGTTGGAGTCGTGACATCTTCAGGTGAAGACGGAATAAGACGCGCAAAAAGAATGAGCCCAGCCAACCAAAGGCTTCCCCCAACAACCATCACCATAAGAAGTCTTAAGCTATATAATATACCTTGTTTCAGCATATTTTTATTTGTTTCCAATAGGTTATTCTAGGCAGAATGCCGCGCTGTAAAGTCCTGAAGAAGATAAGACACGGCTTCAAAAAGATCATTAAAAATGGTGACAGGTAACACATAGCTCGGCAAGCCCTTTTCAAAGGTTTCCTTTCCTTTTCCTGTACGTACCAAAATACGAGGACAATTAATTGCTCGCGCAGCTTCTAGATCACGCAAGGAATCTCCAACAAGAACCGCTTCTAAAGGTTTCACGTGAAACATTTCTAAAGCTTCAAGCAAAAGACCAGGATGTGGTTTGCGACGAGGATTAGCGGGGTCAGTAGACGTACAAGTCAAAACCTTATCCACAAAAGCCCCTTCTTCTTTTAAAAGATCACCCAAATAGGTGTGAATATCTTCAAGCCCTTCCTCTGTAAGTTCTCCACGCCCAACAACAGCTTGGTTTGTAACAATAGCTATGGGAATAGCGGCTTCGTTTAAAAGCTTAATGGCTGCTACAGCCCCTGGAATCAAACAAAATTCACTTCTTGATTTTACAGAATCTGGTCGATCCACATTGATCACCCCATCTCTATCGAGAAGCACGAGTTTCATAGGTGCAGCCCTCTCATAACTGTAAGACGTGCAGAAAGCATCATAAAAAAGCCCGTTACAAAAGGAGAGAGGGCAAACACACAAAAAGCCTGCAAAGAAAAAGAAGACAAAGATGTTGAGGGAAGACCTGCTTTTTCTAAAAGAGTCGTAATCCCTAGGAACGTCAAAAAAGCAAACGCAGCTCCAATGGCGCTAGCGATAAGCCCCTGTTTTAAGGCATGAACTTGAAATTGTCTTGCAATATATCCATTTGTTGCTCCAATTAAATGAAGAACTTCAATAACTTGACGATGAATAAGAAGACTTGTCCGTGTTGCAAAAGTTGTTGTCACGAGTGCTGTCAAAAGCACAAGGAATGTAAGGGTGGATGCCAATACAACACTCGCATTAATGAGACTTTCCACTTGAGTTTGCCAAGGTCGGTGATCAACAAGTTGAATCTGAGGTGAAATAGTCTTTAATCGCGCTTCAAGCATGGGAACATCGAGACTTTCCCTTCCGTTCAACGAAATTTCTATAAGAACGGGCAACGCCTGAAGATCTACAGGAAGAGTCGTCCCAAGAAGAGACTGCAACAGCGTTTCAACTTCTTTCTTAGGAACAGCGGCTGCCTGCTGAATCCCAGGAGTCTTACCTAAAACCTGAAGGACTTGAGCTTGAAGGGAAGAAGTCGGAACTTCGAGAGTTATTTGTGTTCTTAATTGATTTTCCCACAAATGAGTTGCAGACAGAATAAAAAGAGTAAAAACAAAGCAGAGCGTCCCCACATAAACCATCGAGCCTATAATAAGAGGCAAAAAGCGTGCTGCAATATCGTTTTTTAAGGGCAAGTCTTGACTATTATTCATGGCAAGCTCCTCTTTGGTGTTCGGACAATTGTTCCTCTACGAATCGTAAGCTGAGGATACGGAGATCTGTCGAGGAGGCGTTGGTTATGCGTCGCAATAACAATAGCTGTACCCATTTTGTTCAATTCTTCAAAAAGATGAAGCAGCTTTATCGCCATATCATCATCCACATTTCCTGTGGGTTCATCTGCAAGAAGAAGTTGAGGACGTGTTATAACAGCTCGTGCAATAGCCACGCGTTGCTGTTGCCCTCCCGAAAGAGTTGCGGGATAAGATTGCAGAGAGTCTCCTAAGCCGACCCAATGTAAAAGTTCACGAGCATCCCGATAGCTCCGCTTCGCTTCAACCCCTCTTACACGCAAGGGCAAAGAAACGTTATCAATAACCTTTAAATGATCCAAAAGCTTAAATTCTTGAAACACAACTCCCACTTGCTGCCGTAGCAACGGTAGAAGAGATGGCTTTATTTTCAAAGGATCTTCCCCAAAAAGCCGAATACTTCCCCAGGTCGGCTTTAAGCCTAAATAAAGCATTTTTAAAAGAGAAGACTTTCCCGATCCACTCGGACCTGTAAGAAAATGAAAGGACCCGGGCTCAATATTAAAGGTAGCTCCCTTGAAAATTTCAGCTCCTTTTTTATATTCGTGTCCCACACCTACAAATTGAGCAATACAGTCTGACACAGCCATCATTCCTTAATATTATCAGCGAATTACCCTCCCGTCCTTTTCTGAAAGAAGGAAGGTTTCCTTTCATGAACTTACAGCAAAATGACATAAAAGAAGTCGTTCGTCTAGCTTGCACCATCCTTTTAAAGAGAATATAACTGACACAAATAGATACAGCCGAAGGTTTCATTTCATGATTGTTACATGTTCTCAATGTTCAAAACGATACATGCTCGATGATGTTCTTGTCCCAGCAGATGGCCGACAGGTTCGATGTGTATCTTGCCAGTATATCTGGTGGCAAATGCCAGAGAAATCTTCTTCTCCGACCCTATCTGCTTTTTTAAATCTTCCACAGGAAGAAACCATAGAGATTCCTTCATTTACAAGGAATCGCTTTAAATCAGTTGGATTTATTGTATGTCTCGCCTTTTTCTTCTCTTTTCTTAGCTGCCTCATTTTTGGAAGAAGCATGATTGTATCTGTTTGGCCTGCGAGTGAAAGAGCCTATGCCTTTTTTGGCCTTCCCATAAGCTTACCTGGAGCAGGTCTTGTGATTTCCAATATGACCTCTCTTCTTCAAGAAGACCCCTCTAACATGTTGGTTGTTGCTGGTGATATCACCAACACATCAAGTAGTGTGCGTCATCTTTCTCCTCTCAAGATTAAAATTATGGGGAATTCCTCTCCTAACGCTCCAGCAGATAAGAAGGTTTTAGACTCTTGGGAACATCAGTTTTCTGAAACATCGCTCTTGCCAGGGGAACATATTCACTTTGAAACTGCTCCACGTCCTACAGTTGAAGAACCCCAGTATGTTACAGCTGAGTTTTAAAAGATGACCGCTGCTCCTTTCAATCTTCAAGCTTTTTATGACGCTGAAAAAAATGAACATTGCCGCGTTGCTGAGGCAACATTCCAAAATACGTTTCAGACTTTCTCTCAATGGGTTGATGTTTCCGCTCACGCTCTTCAACAGGGTAACAAGCTTTTGTTTTTTGGGAACGGCGGGAGCGCAGCCGATGCTCAACATTTGGCCGCAGAATTCACTGTTCGCATGAAAAACAACCGATGTGCTCTTGCAGCCCTGGCACTGACAACAGATACCTCCACGCTTACAGCCATTGGGAATGACTTCGGGTTTGACTATCTTTTTTCTCGTCAAATCGAAGCCTTGGGGAAAGCGGGAGACATAGCCATCGGGATTTCGACCTCTGGGAAAAGCCCTAACATTCTCCACGCTCTGGAAACCGCTCGCAGGCAAAAGCTTATCACTGTAGGGCTTACAGGAACAAACAGTAGTGCCATGTCTCCTCTTGTAGATGTTCTCCTCAGTGTCCCCTCATCTACAACAGCGCGCATTCAAGAAATGCACATCACCCTGGGGCAAATGTTATGTGGGGCTCTTGAATATCGTTTAGGATTAGTGGACTCTCCTAATCTACAGCCTTCACCCTCTTATATAAGGAGATGAATCATATGGATACTATCGCTCTTTTGGAGAACTTTAGCTCAACGCGCATCTTATGTGTGGGAGACGTAATGCTTGACTGGTTTGTACGAGGAAAAATTTCGCGCATTTCTCCAGAAGCTCCTGTCCCTGTTTTTCTTAGAGAAGAGGAGTTTGCTGTTTTAGGAGGAGCTGGAAATGTTGTTCGCAATCTTGAAGCTTTAGGGGCGTCCACGACCTTCATTTCTATTGTTGGACAAGATGAAGAGGGAAAGTGCGTTCAAAATCTCTTAGAAAGTCTTCCCCAAGTTACAGCCTCACTCCTTGTTGACGCCAACCGTACAACAACAACAAAAACTCGTTTTATCGCAGCAGGGCAGCAAGTTTTAAGAACCGACCGAGAGCGACCTATTCCTTTGAGTGATTCTTTGGAAAATGCACTTTTAGATCAATTTAAAAATCATGTTTCCTCCCATGACCTTGTCATTTTATCTGATTATGCAAAAGGGCTCTTTTCTTCTCGTCTCCTCCATTCTCTTATTGAAGAAGCTCGTCGTCACAACAAGCTGATTCTCGTAGATCCCAAAGGGAATGATTATAGCCGCTACAAAGGAGCAACACTTTTAACACCCAATCGTCATGAATTTGCGTCTACCCTTCCTTCTGCTCTCGAAACAGAAGCCGATTTGGTGAGAGCAGCTCAAAATACAATGAAAACAAATGATATCTCTGCTATGATTATAACACGTGGCGAACAAGGAATGACTCTTGTGAAAGCCGCGGGTCTTGTTGAACATCTTTCTACACGCGCTTTAGAAGTTTTTGACGTTTCAGGAGCAGGAGACACGGTCATTGCAACACTTGCTGCCAGTCTTGCAGCGGGATCTTCTTTTTCTGAGGCGATGCAACTGGCAAATACAGCCGCGGGTCTTGTTGTGGCTAAGATTGGGACGGCGGTTACCCATCAAAAAGAACTTTTAGCGGCCCTTCTTCACCAAGAAGTTCAAGCTCATGAGGAAAAAATTGTCTCCTGGCAAAAGGCGGAAGAGACGGTTCAGAAATGGAAACGACAGGGCCATCGTGTCGTCTTCACCAATGGATGCTTCGATCTCCTTCACCCTGGCCACGTTTCTCTTTTAAATCAATCTAAAAAAACAGGGAATCGCCTCATCGTTGGACTCAATACGGATGCATCCGTCAAGCGTCTTAAAGGCCCTACACGTCCCATTCAACAGGAAGCTGCCCGGGCTTTTGTTTTATCTTCTCTTGAATGCATCGATCTTGTTATCCTTTTCGACGAAGATACCCCTCTCGAGCTTATCCAAGCCTTGAAACCCGATGTGTTGATCAAAGGGGCAGATTATACCATCGAAAACGTTGTGGGTGCTTCTTTTGTTCAAAGTTACGGCGGAGAAGTCCGGCTTATCAACCTTGTGGAAGGGGAAAGCACCACGCGTATGGTAGCAAAAATGAGCGGATGAAGCCACCACCAGGAAAAGCGTAGAACGACTTATTCTTCTCGATAAGTTTTTTCGAGTCGCTCGTGGAGTTCTTGGGCTTCAAGGCATAAGGTCGCAATTGGACGTGCATCCAAGCGCGCAACACCAATAGGCACGCCGGTTTCTTCACAATACCCGTAGGTCCCCTTATCAATACGATCAAGAGCTTGATTGATTTTAAGAATTAATTTTCTTTCCCTATCACGGGTTCTAAGCTCCAAAGACCGATCCGTCTCCGTTGATGCACGATCATTGACATCCGGCTCGTTTGTGGATTCCTCTTGCATATGGTGTAAGGTTTCAACCGTATCCTTTTGAAGCTCTTCTCTCCATTTTAAGAGCTTCTCACGAAAATACTCCAACTGCTGCGGACTCATATAAGGTTCAGCGTCGCTGGGTTTATAGTTTGGCGGTAGACTCATGCTCTCCCCTTTTTTACCATTATTCAAAGCGCGGCCATCATGACTGATCTTAAAAGCACGTGCAATCGTAAAGTTTATGCTCTATGAGTGAGAGACCATGATCATCTTAGGAATTGAAACCAGTTGCGATGAAACGGCGGCCTCGATTGTCACTCAAGACAAGCGCATTTTATCCAACATTGTATCATCTCAATACCTCGAACACAAACCTTTTGGCGGTGTTGTGCCAGAAATCGCTGCACGCACACATTTAGACCACATTGATTTTATTGTCAGGGAAGCCCTTAAAGAAGCGAGCGTTTCCCTGGATGACCTTAATGGAGTTGCAGTCGCTGGCGGTCCGGGACTTATTGGCGGCGTGATTGTAGGCGTTATGATGGCCAAGGGCATCGCCATGGCAAGAAACATCCCTTTTATTCCTGTCAATCATCTGGAAGCCCACGCTCTCACGGTACGTCTTACCCATGATGTGCCGTTTCCTTATCTTTTATTGCTTATTTCTGGCGGACATTGTCAATTTTTATGTGTGGAAGAGGTTGGAGATTATACATATTTGGGTGGAACTCTCGACGATGCCCTGGGAGAATGCCTGGATAAAACAGCACGCCTTTTAGGACACTCTTATCCAGGGGGGCCCATTATTGAACAGTTAGCTCTCACCGGAAATGAGGGAGCTTTTTCTCTCCCGAAGCCTCTAAAAGGCCAAGAAGGATGTGCTTTCTCCTTCTCAGGACTAAAAACCGCAGCGCGTAAAGTAATTTTAGAAAATGACATTATATCCCCTTCATTCCAAGCGGATTTCTGCGCTTCCCTTCAAAAGACAATCGGAGAAATTCTCGTTGATCGTTGTTCTCACGCGCTGACAATGGCCCAAAGAAAGCGACCCGATATTAAAACCATCGTAATCGGAGGGGGTGTTGCAGCCAATCAGTATTTCAAAAGCTGCCTTTCTCAATGGGCCTTCACACAACACCTAGAGGTGGTGTCGCCTCCCGTTAAATTATGCACGGATAATGGCGCCATGATTGCGTGGGCAGGGATGGAACGCTTTAAAAAAGGACTTGTAGGGTCCTTGCACTTTGCCCCTCGTCCTCGTTGGCCACTGGAGGAGCTGAAGAGAGGAGATGAGACCAAGACATGAGCATTGTTAATATTTACAATTAACATTATATGTTGTATATTATATGTAGATTGGAGGATTTTTCATGCGCACCTTAAGTATTACTATCAGCGATGAGCTTTATAATGCATTGAAACATACGGCCTCTTCTCGTCAAATTAGTAAGTTTGTAAGTGAAGCGGTTCAAGAGAAGCTTTGCAAAACAAATGAGGAGCTTTATCTCGCTTATCTTGAGGCGAGTCTTGATCAAGAACGAGAAGAAGAATTAAAAGAATGGGAATCTCTGAGCCTGGAGGGATGGGAAAGCACACCCTCTCCCGATCATCATTAAGGCAAGCTAATGTCAGATAGAAAAATATTACAACGGGGAGATGTATTTTGGGTGAATTTAGACCCTACTCTTGGGTCTGAGGCTAAAAAAACAAGGCCTGGCGTTATTATTTCGAATAATTCACAAAACAGAGTTGGTCAAAGGGTGATCATTGCTCCTTTAACATCTGTTGTGCATAAAGTATATCCTTTTGAAGCTCTTGTAGACTTGCACGGAAAAAAATCAAAAGTTATGCTTGATCAAATTAGAACTGTTGATTGCAAACGACTTGGTCTATGTCTCGGGAAACTTAACTTAAAAGAAATTGAAAAAATAGATATCATTCTTAAGAAAGTTCTAGAATTAGGGTAAACACGTGAATCATGTTTCAGTCATTGGAGCCGGCGCCTGGGGAACGGCTTTAGCCTTAGCCGCCTTTCGAGCAGGTTGCAAGGTCACTTTATGGTCCATCAGCCCAGATGAGGTAGACATCATTAATGGCCGCCATGAAAATGTCTATCGACTTCCAGGCATTGCCCTTGACCCAAGCCTTCACGCCACACTCGATGTTCATGAAGCAGCGCTTGCAGACATCATCCTGTTAGTCCCTCCTGCTCAATTTATGCGTAGCACCTGTCAAACTTTTCAAAAGGTTATCAAACCCGACGTTCCACTTATTATTGCCTCCAAAGGGATAGAAACAGACACCTGTCGTCTAATGTCAGAAGTCGTACGAGAATTTTTTCCTAAAAATCCTCTTCTTGTTCTCTCAGGTCCAAGTTTTGCAAGCGATGTGGCAAAAAAACTTCCCACAGCTGTGGCCCTTGCGGGAGAAAAACTCTCCATAAGTCAAAAGCTAGCAAACCTTCTCACAAGTTCTCATTTCCACCTTGAGGCCTCAGATGATATCATCGGAACCCAAGTGGGGGGGGCCTGTAAAAACATCATTGCTATTGCTTGCGGCATTGTTGAAGGGCGAGACCTTGGAGATAATGTACGCGCTGCCGTGGTTTCAAGAGGACTTGCCGAAATTGCACGTCTTGGTTGTGCTATGGGGGGAAAGCTTGAAACATTCTTAGGGCTTGCAGGTGTGGGAGATATTACCCTTACTTCTTTATGTGCCCAATCTCGCAATAAATCCTTTGGACTTGCTTTAGGACGAGGGACCCCTTTGGAAGAAATGCTCGCCTCTAAAAAAACTTTAACGGAAGGGGTCTATACGGTTTCCGGAACTGTTACTCTTGCTAAAAAACATAAGGTCGACATGCCTCTAACTTTTGCCATGTATCAGCTTTTATATGAAGGAGGAGAAGTGGAAGGCCTGCTTGAGAATTTGCTGACATATTCTTAAAAAATAGAGGACTAGCACGTGAACTACTGGCTCATTAAAACCGAACCTGATGTCTGGTCTTGGGAAGATCAGGTTAAAAAAGGCGCTACCTGTTGGGATGGGGTGCGTAATTATCAGGCCAGCAATAATCTCAAGGCCATGAAGATGGGAGATCTTGCCCTTTTCTACCACTCAGGGAATGAGCGCCAAATCATGGGAATTGTAGAGATTGGTAAACTCTACTATCTTGATCCATCTGATCCTTCCGAACGATTCGGAATGGTGGATGTAAAAACTGTAAGGCCTCTTAAGCGCCCTGTTACTTTATCTGAAGTTAAAAGTGACCCTCGCCTGCAATCCCTTGCTCTCGTCAGACAATCTCGCCTTTCTGTAATGCCTATTGATAAAGCTTCCTGGGATATTTTAATCACTATGGAAAATCAATAAATTGAATTAATCAAAGAAAAGCTTGCATTATTATTCTTTTCTGTGTATTAGACATATCATTGATAAATAAGGCTGAGTGAACTCAATTGTTTATACAAACCGAGGAAACACCCAATCCAGCCACCTTAAAATTTCTTCCAGGACGTGTCCTTCTGTCAGAAGGAACGGCGGAGTTTAAATCTCAGGAAGAAGCTTCATCCTCCCCTCTTGCTTTAAAAATTTTTGAGATTGAGGGAATAAAGGGAGTTTTTTTTGGGGCGGATTTTATTACGGTTTCTAAGACAGACGACCTGGAGTGGGCGGTACTTAAGCCTGCCATCTTAGGGGCTATCATGGAACATTTTGTCACACATCAGCCCTTGTTTTATAGCGAAAGGAACACTACCTCTTTACAAGAAGATGATGATCCCATTATCTTCCAAATTAAAGAACTCTTAGATACTCGCATTCGTCCAGCTGTTGCCATGGATGGAGGAGATATTGTTTTTGATTCTTTTGAAGATGGAGTTTTGTATGTACGTATGCAAGGATCATGTTCAGGCTGCCCAAGCTCATCGGGTACGTTAAAAAGTGGAATTGAGAATATGCTCCGTCATTATGTGCCAGAAGTTGTTGAAGTTAGAGCCTTAGAGAGTTAAGGAGGTAATATGATAAAACAATCCAAACTTCATATTTTCTTTTTATTTTCCTTAGGCCTTATGGTCTTTGGTCAAGTCGGCATCGCCCTTTATCAAGGACATTATCCTTCCTCGAAAACATCCAAGACCTCAACACAAGGAGGGTGGGCAAAAGCTTTTGGGTTTGGTGGCTCTCAAGGCCAACATTTCTCCGTTGACAATGTTCGTGAATTAAACACCGTTTTTGACGCGTGGGAGTTCGATCTCAAAAAAGCAAAAAGTGAAGGTAAAGCTCCGCGCCTTTATTTGGCTAAACTTCCTAAGGATATGAAAGGCCAGAAGACAGCCGCAAATTCGACCTTCATTCGTGCACTTTTACCCCACATTCTAAAGGTAAATGAGCAAATTTTGAGTGATCGTGAACGTCTTCTCGATATGCAAAAACGCCAAAAGGCCGGAGGACACCTACGTCACGCGGAAAAAATGTGGCTCAAGAAACTGGCGTCTGAATATCGCTGTAAGTCAACAAAGATTGAGGCGTTGCTCGCTCATGTCGATATTGTCCCTCCTTCCTTGGCCCTTTCTCAAGGAATGATTGAAACTGGAGGGGGCAAATCTTCTGCTGCAATTAAGAAGAACTCCACCTTTGGTATTATGGCAACAAAAACAAAAGTAGCAAAATTTGAAAGCCTGTTGGCCAACGTGACGGCTTATATACTCAACCTTAATCGGCATGCGGCCTACAAACCTTTCCGAGACATTCGCGCACAACTAAGAGCGCAAAATAAAACGCTTTGTCCCCATAAGCTAGCACCAGGTCTTATGAAATACTCTATTCGCAAAGCAGCATATATCAAAGACGTGCAGAGCGTCATCCGTAAGTATGACTTAACAAGTTACGATCACATCACCCTTGACCAACACATGCGGGTAAAGCCTTAGGATGTGAACTCCCCCATATAACACAGTGGCTCACTCGGCTCCGTTGCGTCTGAGATCTTTTAGACGTCATCCTGATACTCCTCTTTGGACGAGATTCTTCTCTCGTGTTCTCAAAGCTTGCTGAATATGGTCGAATAGATCCTTTTTAAACGGTGCGCCTGCTGCGGTCCTCCGCCATTTATCTCCGTGGGTTATGAGACTGTGAAGGTCGCTGTTGCTTTTGCGCATTGAGATTACTGGTGCAGTACGCTTGGCCGTAGTCATCGACACAGGATTCGCTAGCTGAACACCACACAGCACTAGTTACGCTAGCCTGCCAATCAGCACAAAACGACGAGCACTCCGACACGCTGGCTCCCCCACACTGATTAGCCCCATTGGAACAGGTACAGGCTAGTGTCTGCGCCGTTGAGGGGGACGAGGTTAAGCCGAGACTGGATATGGCGACTACGCCGGTTACGGTCGATGTCTGGAGAAATTTATTAAGCATGATGACAATCCTTTCATATTTTTCTCAACTGATTGTAATCAAAGATTATTAATATTTGGTGAACACAATCGATATGTAAATAAACAATATATTTGTAGACCTATAGAAAGTAATATCTAGCCTATGTCAAGGTGGGTTTCTACATAACACCTGATATTTAATCTCTTGTGTCATTTCTCGCCTTTGCGAGGACAAGCACTTGGGCTAGAAAATCTTAGCCCTTCTTGACGCGAGGGTCTTTTTCAGTTGAGGTGTTCTTTTTCTACAGCATCATATCCTGGACTTGTTCTCCGATGAGGATTAAATTCAGAAAGGCATGAGAAAAGGAAACCCGATGCGGACTTTAGAAGAGCAATCTCAATCATTGATAGCCTACATTACGTCTAAGTCATGGCCTCAGCGCGGCGTTGTTTTCCTGTTAGGAACCATGGGAGCGTTAGGCTTTGCTCCTGTTTTCCTATTCCCCGCGCTTCTTCTGTCCTTAAGTGGAATTTGGTTTTTGCTCGAGCACGCTATCGAAGACGACTTTTTCTATCGCAAAATCTTCTGGCTGGGATGGTTTTTTGGACTTGGTCATTTCACAGCAGGACTTTACTGGATTACTTATGCTCTCACCGTCGATTTAGCTACTTTTTGGTGGGCCATGCCCTTTGCCCTTTTAGGCATTCCCGCCATTTTAGCCGTGTTTACAGGAGTTTCATTTCTTTTAACATCTTTTTGGCCCTTCAAAGGAATAAGCCGCGCCTTTGCCTTTGCTGCTATTTGGGTAGGAGTCGAATGGCTGAGAGGACATCTTTTTACGGGGTTTCCTTGGAATCTTCTTGGATACACTTGGGCTTTTAGTCCAGAGATGCAACAACTTGCTTCTCTGGGAGGCACCTATGGATTGAGTCTTTTAGTTGTTTTGATGGCTATCTCTCTCATTTATATTGCAAGCCGAAAGCCATTTGAAAGAAGTATAGCTCTCAGCATTTACCTTACGGTTGCTTTGTTTTGGCTATGGGGAAAAGAACGCTTAAATAAACCTGATCTAATCTCTTCTCCTCCTTTAGCGATTCGCCTTGTGCAACCCAGCATACCTCAAACTTTGAAATGGGATCCTGCACAAAAAGAAGCAAACTTCCAAAACCTTTTGGAGATGACCGTTCAGCCTTCTCTTCTCCCTCTCAAAGCCATTATTTGGCCAGAAAGCGCCATCTCCTTTTTTTTGGAGCAAGATGCTGTGCGGCGCTTTTTAATAGCAGAGTCCTTACCAAAAGAATCTTACCTCTTTACAGGAGGACTCCGTCGAACAGATTCAGACTCAAATCCACTTACGGTCTGGAACAGTCTCCTCGTTCTTGACGACACGGGAGATATTGTTGCTCATTATGACAAATCTCATCTTGTTCCTTTTGGAGAGTATCTTCCTTTTAGACCGTTTTTAGATAGGCTCTTTGGCAAAGGATCTATTAAAAAAATTACAGCAGGAACCGTTGATTTTACAGCGGGATCAGGGCCTGTTACTCTGCCTCTCCCCAGTCTTCCTGCCTTTAGTGGTCTTGTCTGTTATGAGGTGATTTTTCCTAAAGCCATTGTGAATCCTGCCCACCCTCGACCAAACTGGATCATTAATGTGACAAATGATGCGTGGTATGGAAATACGTCCGGTCCTTATCAACACTTTGAGGCTGCCCGCTTTCGAGCCATCGAAGAAGGCATCCCCCTTGTGCGTGCAGCTAACTCCGGCATTTCAGCTGTATTTGATGCCTACGGACAAACCATGGGAAGTTTAAAATTGAATGAAAAAGCCGTTTTGGATGTTTTGCTGCCCTCCCCCACACGATCTATTCCCTTTTATGCGCGCTGGGGAGACTGGATCACCCTGGGATTAATTGTAACATTTCTTGCCCTTGCCTGGGGCTTGTCTTTTAAGAGGGATGAGCCTTAAAAAATGAAAGATAATCCTGAAGACTGGAAAAGCGTTCCTCCAGAAGTTTATAACATATGCTGGCTAAAAGGAACTGAAGCTCCTTTTTCAGGTCAACATAATAAGAACTACGAGGAAGGAACTTACGTGTGTGCTTGTTGTGAAAATCCTTTATTCTCTTCTCATGCAAAATATGACTCAGGAAGTGGATGGCCCAGCTTTTGGGAGTCTAAAAATCCAGGTTCTCTTTCAAGAAACCCTGATACAAGTTTGGGAATGACCCGAATAGAAGTTTTGTGTGGCAACTGCGGAGCGCATTTAGGGCATGAGTTCGAGGATGGCCCTCCACCAACAGGCAAACGCCTTTGTATAAACTCTCTAGCGCTTCACTTTCAACCAAAAAAGTAGCCATTGAGAGCGCCTAACGCATAGGTTACACTTAAATAAACACATTCCCTTCAAAGAAGGACCTCGTGATTCAGCCTCTTTTATATGACATCCCAGAAACGCTCGAAACAGAGCGACTCTGGTTAAAAGTACCCTCCGCAGGGTGGGGGGAACACGTCCATGAAGCCATCATGGATGGATATGAAGATTATGTCAGATGGCTCAATTGGAGTCCCACACCCCCAACTCCTGAAGAAACAGAAATTGAATGCCGCACTCACCACGCTCAGTTCATTCTGAGAGAAGACATGCGGTACCTTATCATAGAAAAAAAGACTGATCTGCTTGTGGGCCGCTGTGGTTTTCCCGCCCCACAAGCCTTATGGGCCATCCCTCAATTTGGAATTTCTTATTTCATTCGTAAAAACAAACGCGGTCACGGTTACGCAACAGAAGCTGCTCACGCTCTCACCCTGTTGGCCTTTACCATCTTAAAAGCCAAAAAAGTTGAAATTTATGCAGATGCAGAAAATTATGCTAGCCGAAAAATCCCAGAACGCCTCAATTTTACTCTTGAATCCCAGAAAAAAGGAGGGTGGCCTCGTCCAGATGGACAGCTCGCGGACCTTTTAACCTATGCTTTGTTTTCTGAACTGTCTTTACCGTCTCAGGCCGTAAAATGGAAGAAATAATACATGACACAATCACCTATTTCCTCTCCAGACTCCATCCCCTATTACGATCAAAACGCTCAGCATTTTTTTGAAACTACTATTGTCTATGATTACTCTTCTCTTTACGACCTCTTTCTTCCTCATCTTCCGAAAGGAGCAAAAATATTAGATGCAGGATGTGGGTCTGGAAGAGACAGCAAATGTTTCCTTGATAAAGGATACAAAGTTGTGGCGTTTGATGGGTCTCAAGAACTCACCACTCTTGCAAGCCAACTCACAGGATTGCCTGTTCGCCATAAACTTCTCTCCCAGGTCAACGAGCATGAAGAATTTGATGGAATTTGGGCCAGCGCATCTCTTCTTCATGTCCCCAGAAGCGAGCTAGCGAGTGTCTTAGAAAAGTTAAAAAAAGCCCTTAAACCTAAAGGAATTTTCTATATGTCTTTTCGATATGGGGAAGGTGAACATGATGAAGGAGACCGTTATTTCTATGATCAAACGGAAGAGTCTCTTACAAAGATATTAGAAGACCTTGGAGGCGTTACGGTCCTGCATATGACTATCCCAGAAAATTTAACAAGCCGCCGTGGATACAAATTCATCGCTTGCGTTGTGCAGAAGGCGTAGGGCTAAGCCTTCTCGTCTTTCTTGTATGTCTTAGAATCTTCGAGATGGACCCGCTTCATATGATCTTCAAAAAGGCAAGCATCTGTGAATGTCATCACTTCTGCTGATTTATGATCAAGAGTGAGTTTACCATTAAGATGGTCCATTTCATGTTGAAATACTTTGGCTTCAAATCCTTCAATCTCTTCTTCAATCCATCGCTGGTTTAGGTCTTGATAACGTACCTTAATCTTTTCCCAACGATCGACCTGAGTGCAACGAAGGGGAACAGAAAAACAAGCCTCTGCTCCTCTTATGAACGAGGTTCCGAGAGGCTCCATTGAGGGATTAATGACAACCCTTAAATTTTCTGTCGTTCGGTCAGGCGTATAAATAAAAATAGGAAGAGACATACCAATTTGAGGAGCGGCAAGACCTGCCCCTCCCTTTAAAATCTTCTCACGCACGTACAAAAGCTTTTGGACTGCTGGCTCAACACATGCCCATTCTGTTGCTTCTATAAAGGATGTTGGTGTGCGCAGAACATGGGTGAGATCCCCATCGCAGGTGACAATCTCTTTATACTGCTGAGACGCATAACTTGCCATAAAGATTCCGACAGACCTTCTTTATATTTAATCATACTCTATTTATCGTTAATAAAAAAGTTATTTATCAAAATGGCCAATTGAAAAAGATGACGTCTCTCAAAAACTTTGATATGTTAATAAATGTGAAATGTATGCCTAGCTCGTATCCAACAAACAATCTCTCTTCTTTCTCACGAGGTTTCTATGCCACAAATGATCGCCCATCTCTTTCATAGAGGGGTTTTAGAAATTCGCGGAGAAGACAAGACGACTTTCCTCCAAGGACTCATAACAAATGATATCAATGAAGTAACGCCAACACAGGCCATATATGCCACTCTTTTAACGCCTCAAGGGCGATTTCTTTATGATTTTTTTATCAGTGAAAGAGAGGGGTCCTATTTTCTAGAAACCGACTCTGAGCGTTTGGACGCTCTCATAAAAAAGCTAAACCTTTATAAATTACGTTCACAAGTCACCCTCATCCCTCGCTCCGACCTTAAAGTATATGCCCTTTGGGGAGACAATCTATCTCTCTCTCTTGGATTAGCAGAAGAGAGAGGAAAAGCGCATAAAACTGTTTACATGGACCCTCGTCTTGTGGAGCTTGGAGCACGAGTTCAAGGAGAGATCCCTATAAAAGATTTTCGGGGCGTCCCCTTAGAAGACTATGTTCGGCATCGTCTGAAGTTAGGAGTCCCTGAAGGAGGAGAAGACCTGATTCCTGAAAAATCAATCCCCTTAGAATCAGGCCTTGATGAACTTCATGCCATCAGTTGGACAAAAGGATGCTATATGGGGCAAGAACTTACGGCGCGCACAAAATATCGAGGCCTCGTGCGGAAACGTCTTTTCCCAGTTATTATAGAAGGAGATAGCCCCTCTTTTGGAGCAGAAATATTTAAGAATGACATTCCCATTGGTGAAATGCGCAGCCATTCCGGCTCGCAAGGACTTGCCCTTCTACGTATTGAAGCTCTCAAGGAACCAGGAGATTTTAAGAGCGAGACAGCAGTGTTAAAACCTTACATTCCCTTCTGGATGCGTGTGGAAGATCCTGTGTGATCAAGAGACACAAACTCTGTAAAAGCGCCGGGAAGAAGTTGGTCCATGGAGACCGTCACGTACCCTTCTGACCCTTTATAAAGAATCAGAGTTTCAGGCGTGCTAAATTCTTGAATCACTTGGCGACAGGCCCCACAAGGGGTGCAGGGAATATCTGCTTTTGTGGTAACAGCAATGGCCTTAATTTTGGCTTGTGGCCCTCTCTCTGCAATCATTTTAAAAATAGCCGTTCTTTCTCCACAATTGGTTAATCCGTAGGAAATATTTTCCACATTACACCCTGTAAAAATATCTCCCGTATCTGTGAGGACAGCAGCCCCTACCGCAAATTTTGAATAAGGCACATAAGCTTTTTCTTGCGCTTCTTTTGCAAGGGTAATGAGTTTTTGTTCTGTGTCTTTTGAAATCATTTAAAAATATCCAACCTTAATTATCAAAAGCTAGTTTGTGTAAATTAACCTGAAAACCGATCTGAGAAAGGTAGCTCTCAACTTGCAGAAGGAGGGCATCAAAGGTTATTCGATTGTCAGCTTCAGCTCGAACAACAAGAATATCTTGCGTATTTGAAGCCCGTACAAGCCACCAACCGGTTCCTTCTTCAAAACGAATTCCATCTACATCTAAAAACTTTTTTCCTTCTTTTTGTAATATATTTTTTAACATTTCAACGTGGGTAAATTTATCATCCGAAGAAACTTGAATCTCTTTTGTTTTAAAACTTTGAGGCTGATTATCTAGCCAGTTCTCAAATGAAATAGACTTCTTTGAAAATATTCCCATGAGCCGAATCGCGGCATAAATAGCATCATCAAAGCCAAATGCTCTATCAGCAAACATGATATGTCCACTCATTTCTCCAGCTAAAGGAGATTGAAGTTCTTTCATTTTCATTTTTAGTTGAGAGTGACCGGTTTTACATAGGAAAGGTTTTCCCCCTAGGCGTGTGATAAGCTTAAAAAGATGTTGGCTGGATTTTACATCTGCTAAAATGGGAGATCCTGGGTGAGCTGCAAGAACTTCCTCTGCAAAAATACTCATTAATTGGTCCCCCCAGACAAGGCGGCCTTTTGGGTCAATAACGCAGATTCTATCTCCATCCCCATCAAATCCAAGTCCGAAATCACACCCTTCCTTCTGCACAACGTCAAAAAGCTGTTTCATATTTTTCGGATCTGTTGGATCTGGGTGGTGAGCTGGAAAATGACCATCAATCTCTGCATTAATGAGATGATGTGTTCCTGGAAGAAGGTGAATAAGGCTTGATATAATATTCCCAGCAGCACCATTGCCAGGATCCCAAGCAATTTTTAATGAGGAAGAACTATAATTATCTCGAAAATCTTTTATTAAAAAGTCAATGTAAGTTTGAGACCAATCACAGACCTTTAGCGCCCCCCGTTCCTGTTCTTGTACAGAATTTAATAAACAAACCTCATAGAGTTGTTGAAGGTCTTCTCCACAAAAAGGGCGTCCTCCAACCATTATCTTAAATCCATTATGAGTGGGTGGATTATGAGAACCTGTGATCATTACAGCACCATCACTCTTTAGATGGTGCGCTGCAAAATACAGCAACGGAGTTGGGACAACTCCTAGGTCGGTAACGGATGCACCCTCAGAAAGAAGTCCTTCTTGAAAAGAAGCTGAAACAGAAGGAGAACTTAATCGTCCGTCTCTCCCTAAAATAATTTGAACACCACTCTTTTCTCTCACCAAAGACGCAAAAGCTTTACCAAGCTGGTGTACATCAGAGAGGGTGAAATCTTCTTCAAAAACCCCTCGAATATCATATTCTCTAAAAATTTTTCTTTTCATAATTTCAGCCTAAAAAACACCGAGAACCCTTAAGATTGATAGTTTCTTTTCGTTGCCACTGTCAAGGAAAAGCCATTTCCCTCTCTGCAATTTAAACCGTTATTTTATATTTTAAAATCAATCTTCTAAGTCTTTTGCGATGACACGGAGAGGTATGCCGTCTCAAGTAGTGCCATGTGCCCCTTATCATTAACCGCTTAATCAATAAAAATGATAAATATTGATAATATCTTGGGGATGTTAAAAGCCAAAAAAGAGCTCTCCAAGAATACTCATAAGCCATGGCACTAGTCTTAAATTTTTCTTTGATGTCGTAGAATTTAGTGTTCAGCAAATCAAGAACCTTAAAAAAAATTTTACGCTGTATCGCAGCATTACGCATCCCTTCTCCTGAAAGGGAATCTTTTCTTACCATAGCTATGGTTAAATTTTCAGGTATATAACAAACACCATACCGAAACGCCGATACGAAACAAGTCATCCAATCCGCGCCAAAATCTAAATCAGCAAGAAATCCACCCGATTCTATTAATAGTTCCCTATTAAACAATACTGAATTGGAAGGAAACGTAAAAGAATACCTCTTTAAAATCTGACAGAGTTGCTCTGGAGGAAGGTAAATGGGTGTATCAGATAAACGCAAAGGATAGTGAATCACTTGTCCGTTATCATAAATAAGCTCGGTTGGATCAGAAAAAGAAAATCCTGCCTGAGGATTTTCTTTGAGTACGTTTAAAGACTTTTCTAAAAATTCTTTTTCAACCGTATCGTCTGCAGCTGTAAATACAATATAATCCCCACGAGCACACCTTAGCCCTTCCATAATTGCCTTATTCACTCCGAAATTCTGCGAGAAACGAATAAGACGTATATGAGCGGCGGTTTTAGAAATTTTTTCTACTACCTCTACGCTATTGTCTCGTGAACCATCATCAATAACGATGATCTCCAAAGGTTGTTCCGTTTGCGTAAGATAGGATCCTATGGCATTTTCTAAAAAGTGCGCATGATTATAATTTGGAATTACAACGGAAACGGTTTTGTTTTTCATAAGGTCAAACATCGGCCTCTTAAGTGCTAGGAAAGACGTTTATGAAAAATCATCTCAAAAAAGCGAATATTTGTGGGAGTGGTTCTTCGTTTTACGAGACGCCAAGGAGCGGAAAACTTATAATCTTTTTCCTTCACTACAATCCCATCAAGTGGATTTTTGTAATTCTTGTACTGTTTTATGTAGATAAATTCTTTTGTTATCTTAGCCATATACTCAGATATTTTTTCTCTTTGCTCGATCGTCATTTCATGAAGTGAACTAATGTTAATAGAAAAATCACAAAAATTCTCAGGGAAAAATTTAATCTGATTAATCGTAAAAAAGGCGATGTCACTCTTTTCAAGTTCTTCTTTTATTTCATCAAAACTGTTGATATGGCGAAAAGAAAATATTTTTTTATCCGGAAATAGAGTAGTAAGGTATTTTTGAGCGATATAAAGTGCTGGCGGGATATCAAAAACGATATATTTACAATTCAAAGTATTAACAAGTACATACCCTGATCTCCCATATCCGGCACCAATTTCGACTATATTAAAAGGATTTTTCTGAATTTTCTTAATATAAGGCTGGATAAAATAATATTCTTGCACGGAGTTTGCCAAATCTTGAGAAATAAGCCTTTGATCATCTCTCAATTCAATAGGATTCCCAATTCTGGGTTCTTCCAACTTCTCGAGAAGTCCTTCAGGGTCATGTCTTTTAACATAATTCCACAGTCCCCCCACTACCACTCGATATAAAAATAATTTTAACTTACGACTTTTCTGAAAAACCCGTCTATATTCTTCTTTCAGCTCCCCATCACTATTAATAACATCTGGATCTACCAAATGATACTTGGATTTTGATCTTCTAAATCCAACCAACTTTAAAAATACTATAGAGATAACAAAGGAATCTATGAGTATGGAGGGGACAAAATTGAAATAATTTTGATTTACATTTCTTTTAAAATTTTTAAACCCAGATTCTTTTAAAAGCGTTAAATTAATATCATTAAAGAATTCCCAGAAAAGAGACGGATGAAAAATCTTTTCATCATTCTTGATAGTCGCATGCATTGCATTAATACAAGTAAGGTCTTTCTTTAGCTCATTCAGACATCTTCTATCAGACAGAAGCCTTCTCACAGGGCCTTCTTGCAAACCTTCCGTATTAACTTTTAGAAAAATTCGAAGAGGTGTCGCCTCCACTTCATGAAGATATAGAATGAGATCATGTCTATTATTCATTGCTGCATGATATAATAGACGTTGTTTTAGGTTAATTTTTAATCCATTATAATATGTCAAGAAAAGAGCAACCACCTCGATATTACAAAATATTGCTACAGACTTTACCATCTCTTTTAGAAACCGTCGTCTTTTAAGAAATAACGGATTATTTTCTAAATAAAAAGAAACTATTTCTTGACGATTATTGCACAAAGCAAGTTCAAAGGCCTCTCTCTCTATTTTTTGGTTTAACATAAGAAAATCAAAATTTTTTCTCAGATAGTGATAAATATTTATATAGTTGTTTGATACCGCCAGGTAATAACATTTTTCTATATCTTTTAAATTTAGCCCTTTGAAAACATTATCTAAGGTATCTTTCCCATTATATAATATGCACGAGGCTTTTTTTAGTGCTGCAGATGTTTTCCCCGTTATTTCTTTGCTTTGTTGTAAAGTACTTTGAAAATATTCGTTCAAAAAAAAAGACCAATTTATAATTGCTCCAATTAAGCCATTTTCATGTAAATATTTAAAGCAATAAGCGCTTTTGTGAGCACCGCATAATTCAACAAGCTGTTCTATGAAATCCTCTGAAAAAGAAAAGCCTTTCTGGTGAAAGTATTTTATAACTCCCACCCGGTCCTTCATCCCAGCTTTTCGCATGGCATTTTCCGCGACACATAAATTTTTATCTTCTTGAAGTTCAAATAACCCATTATGAAGAAAGTACTCTATACATCCCAAACTCTCGTTACTGCCACAAGCAAGCACCAACTCATCAACAAAATCAGTGGAAAAAGAAAAGCCTTGCTGGTGGAAATACCGTATGATTTCTGTTCTATCAGTAACAATAGCTCGCAACAAACCACATTTAGAGGCATCAGAATTAATGTTAAACCCATTTTGATGCAAATAACGTATAATTTCAAGCTGATCGTATTGAGCTGCATATTCTAAAATTGTCTCGGTAAAAGAATCAGGAATTTGAAAATATCCATTTTGGTGCAGATAAATAACATTTTGAAGACTTCCGCATTTTTCATAAGACATGAAAAAGGAACTTAGAAGAGACTCTTTCTGGTAGTTCTCTTCCAAAAATTGAATCATTTTTTGGCTATTATTAAGCAAATCAATCTCTTCAAATAAAAGTGAGTCCTGCGTTTGCTCTAAAGATGGGATTGTCATAGTCATTTATTAAATTTTAATTATACTTTTTTCCAAAGGCTAGGAAAAAAAGGTGTTTTATTAAATCTTAAAGAAAATATTTTACATAAAGACAAAAAAAACCTCGCTCTTGATTTCAGTTTTTTTAAAATTCCAAAAACATATTGAATACAACCATTTTTGTAAGACCGCAACTTAGAACCAAAGGATCTCATAGCTTGAGGGGCGCGCGCTTTTGCATACCTAAAAGCTAACAAAAACATGTTATTTTTTATCATCACAAATAAAATAGAGTACCCAAAAGGAGAGAAAAGCAGGGGGCAGTTTAAAAAAAATGGCTGAACATCTTTAAAACTTGCATGGTAGGTTAAAGACAGGAGATTTTTTAGGACTTCTTCTTGCTTTTTTTTATTTTTTAATCCATCTCGGGAATAGCTTTGGGGAGCTTCCCGCATAAAGGTCAATACTTCAGGAATAACACATGCTCCATACCGCATCGCAGAAACAAAAAAGCCAAACCAGTCCGCATGCCAACGCAATTCAGGCAAAAATCCTCCCATTTCAAGGAGAGCTTCTCTTCGAGCAAGCACTGTATTTCCAGACATCCATATATAACTTCTCTGCAGTCTTTTAAGAAACATTTCAGGAGTTAAAAAATGTTCCTTTTCTCCCAAATCAAAGGCATCCCCCATTCCAAATTTTGAATAAATTCTTTTCTGAGTTGTCCCATCAACAAAAACAGCAAATTGCGAAAAACACACCCCTGCGCCTGGATGTTTTTGAAGTATCTCCAACGACCGCTCAAGAAAATAAGGAGTTAGAAAATCATCTGAAGCAGCCCAAGCGATATAGTCACTCCTGCATTCTCTTAAGGCCCTATCTATAGAGTAAAGTAACCCCTTATTGTGCTCATTAATAAGGACTTTTACATTCGGGGATTTTTGAGCGTACTCATTGATAATTCGAAGACTCTGATCCGTTGACCCATCATCAACTATGATAATTTCATCAGCAGGGCGCGTTTGCCCGCATATTCCTTCAAGCGAAGTATAAAGATAAGGATATCCATTATAATTTGAGAGAAGAATAGCAACCGTTGGAGCATTATCCATAGACATTGTTTTTCTCTTTCATTAAACAAAATCCTCTTTTCTTGCCTCTAGTCATAACAGTCTTAACTCCGTTTTATCAAGCCCTATTCTTCCCCCCCATTAGTCCTTAATATTAATACTAGGAGTGAAGATTTTACCAAAATTTAATTTTGCTGTTGATCCCTTATCTTATTCTCCCAAATACTGATTTACCACCCATTCAGAAAAGGGAAAACTACATGTAAAAGCTGGAGAGACCGCGTTTAAGATATGAACAGAATTTTCTCCTTTCTCTACCACGAAATCTTGCACAAGCGTTAGTGTTTCTCGATCAAGAAGTTGGGCCCTTATTCCTGGTTTTCCCCATTTTTTAAAAGGGGAAAGATCCATGTCCTGAACAAGCTTTGAAGCTAATTTTTTAAGATAAGAAGAGTTAAATTTTCGCAACTCCTCAACAGCAAGGCTTCTAAAATTAAAGCTGTTTTCTTTAAATAATTTCAACTGCGTGGAGAGCACATCATAAAACTCAGAGAAAACAAATCCATTTAATCCCTCGTAGTTTTCTCGCCAGAACGCCGGCATAGCTGTGGGGCCTATCTTTGTTTTTCCATAAGGTGTGACGGTAAAATGAACACCTAAGAACGGATTTTTAAGATTAGGAACAGGGTAGATATTTGTACGTAAAGCAAGTTCTGGGTCCGTACATTCCAGGTAAACTCCTTTAAAGGGAACGATGTAGAACCTAGATCCTACATCAAAATCACGCGCAATTTTATCTGCGTACAAGCCCGCCGCATTAATATATTTTTCTGCAAACAAGTGAAGATTGCCTGCGTAAATTCCGTTGTGAGCGCTTCTTTTAAGATAAGGCGTATTAAAAAAGAACTGCACTCCCTTATCTTGCAAATCCTTTGTGAGTTGATAACATACCAATTTAGGATCAACGGTTGCTGTCGTTGGTGAATAAAGAGCATGCTCAAAGGTGCGTGCCTTAGGTTCAATTGCTCTCGCTTCTTTCGCATTAATTAAACTAATATCAACCCCATTGAGCTGACCTCGTTTTTCAAGTTCATAGAGTGTAGGAAGTTCACTCTCATCCTTTACAACCACAAGCTTTCCATTGTTAGCAATAGGAATATCATGTCTTTTGCAATACTCCTTTAAAGCTACGTTTCCTTGCTTTGTAAATTTCGCCTTTAAAGAATCAGCGGTATAATAAAAACCTGCGTGTAAAACGCCACTATTACGTCCACTGGCATGCACGCCGACTTCGGATTCTTTTTCAATGATGGCGATTTTAAGATTTTTATTTTTTTCTTTTAAAGTGTGCGCAAGCGTTAATCCAACAATTCCTGCTCCAATAATAATTATATCATAATGTTGCATCGTTTTAACTTTCCCAGTTTTTGTGCATATCAGTTCCAAACGTTCACTTCATGCCGCGTTACTACGGTCACCAAAATCACTTGCTTCGCTCATAGAAACTTCAGAAATTTTTGTATCTAACAAAGCAATTCCTTTGGAAGCTTTATTGGGCAAAACATGCAAATGAATTATCCCCTCTCGATTATCCAAAAGAGGGCTTGTTTCCGAATCAGCCACAGCAAGATCAATAAACCAATCCCCATCACACAGATTAAGGTCTATTTCAAAACAATATAACCCCACTTCTCCCGCTTTTTTAGGGGACAAATCTTCCTGAGCCCAACGCGAATTCGAACAACTTGCTAATATCCCATCTTTGCTTTTTACAGTATAACCAACAATAGGCGTCTCTACATCTTTATGAAATTTAACAAGAAAATACAAATTTAACCGAGAGCCTGCGTAATAATTCGGTGGATTGTAATCTTCTTCTACAACCAAACAATAATTTAAGATATTCGCTTCATTGGTACCAAATCGAAATTCATTTTTATTATAAGTAGGGTTGAGGGGGCATTTGTCGACACCGTTATCCCAAGAAAAATAGTTTAAAAGCTCGTTTTCTTTAGGGGCTGTCTCCAAAGAAAGCTCTTCAGGTTCAGCAGACGGCATCGTATTTGTTGGGGCTTTTGCATAAGCATCAGAAAGAAGAAGCCCGTAAGACTCAACAACTTCTTTGGGATTTCCAACTTCTAACACCTCTCCTTTGTGCAATAAAACTGCCAAAGAACACAGCCGAGCGATTGAAAATCTATCATGGGTCACAAATAAAATCGTTTTTCCTGCTTCTTGAAAGTCAGAAAACTTTTTAAAACACTTTTGCTGAAACTTGGCATCGCCTACGGATAATGCTTCATCAATAATCAATATATCTGGATCAACATGAATGGCCGTCGCAAAGGCTAAACGCGCAAACATTCCGGATGAGTATGTGCTCACGGATTGTAAGAAAAAATCTCCGATCTCCGCAAAGTCTTCTATGATGGGAAGAATTTCTTCTACTTGTTTGCCTTTAAGACCCATGATAGATAGATTAAGTTTAACATTTTCTAAACCTGTCAATTGAGGGTTAAACCCAGCGCCTAATTCAAGAAGAGCCGCAACACGTCCATTCACAGTCAGTTGTCCGGAAGACGGATGCAAAACAGAACTAATAATTTGCAATAACGTTGATTTTCCTGACCCATTAAGGCCCAATATTCCTACCGTTTGGCCTTTAGGGATCTGCAAATTTATATCTTTTAAAGCCCAAAAATCTTGATGATGCTTTTTCTTTTTTGGGCTCAATATCTCTTTTAAACGATCTTTTCGAGAAGTATAAATTGAATACTTTTTAGAAACATCTCTTAAATGAATCGCAATACCTTGTTCCATGATATCCTTACAACATATCTGCAAAATTAGGCTTTAGCTCAGAAAATATTTTTGTTCCCAACCACCAAAAAGATAGAGTCATGAGCCAAAAAATGAGTGTCTCTTGAAGATTTACCGCGCACATATCTCCATTCAACAAAATACCTCTGTACCCCTTAATAATATAAGCAAGAGGATTATACGTCGCAATAAACGAGAATTCCTTAGATAATGTATTTGGGTCCCATATAATAGGAGTGACCCAAAACCACAGATTTAGAAATATGTTCACAACTTGCGCTGTGTCGCGATATACCACATTTAGGGCCGACAACAACCAAGAAAGGCCTGCCATCAGAATAAAAAGGCAAAATATATAGTATAAGATAAAAACAGAGATAGCGCCTGGAACCTTATGATAATAAATGAGAATTATTGTTAAAAATATAAAAGAGATGAAGTGGCTAAAGAAAGAAGCAATAACATTTGTTAGGGGCAAAATTTCAAAAGGAAATGATATTTTACTAATAAGGTATGAGTGTCCGATAATAACGTTAGGAGCAGCCCCGATAGCTTCAGTAAATGGCATCCAAACAATTAAGCCACAAAACAGTACTAATAAATATGGTTGATCGCCCGTAACTTGAGTTTTTAATCCATAGACAAGCGCAAACCAAAACACAAACAACAGAACGATGGGATGGACAATGGCCCATATGAGCCCCCCTAGAGTTCCTAAGTATTTATTTTTTAGTTGTTGAACGGATAATACCCACAAAACATGTCGATGTTGGTACAGATTCATCAATAATTTTTGTGTAACTGACATTATTTCTTTACCTTAAATCCAAAGAGATCTTTATATTAATTACAATAATCTACCAATCCATAGAATTTTTAGGAAAAATTCTTCAATCTCTCAGCTCTCTCTTTTAAGACATACGACACAAAAAGCAATTCTTTTTTTGCTTCACTGCCCTATCCCTCCTAGAGCCATCCTTAAATCAGGAGAGAGGACATAGCTGCAGGGTAGAGTTAATGTTGCTACGCACTTATCAAAATTAACTTTTAAGATAATATTCGTTTTACCAGAGGGGGCCGCCTTTAGAAGGCCACATAAGGCATGAGCTTGTTCTTCAGTCGATAAATGCAGTGTCAGAGTTCCTCCATCTGCCGCTTTTTCTAAACTTTCAATTCCTTGGCACGTCAAACGCACAGCTTCATCAGAAAACTGGGCAGAAACGGTAACAAGAAGGGCTGTTCCTGGCTCTAATACATCTCGAAATTGACTTAAAAGCTCAGAGAAAACGGTTACTTCAAATACAGCTGTCGCATCAGAAAGTTGAACAAATGCATAGCGTTGCCCACTTTTAGCGACTCGTTCTTGCTTTGTAATCACAATCCCCGCCAGACGATAGGTGCCGTCTTGAGTACGGGCTAACATATCCGAAGCAGAGAGAACTCCTATTTGCTCAAGAGAAGTCCCATAAGCATTTAACGGATGAGTCGTAAGATAAAATCCTACCGCTGCAAATTCGTGACGCAGCTTCTCAAGGGCAGGCCAATCGTCAATAGGAGTAAGCTTAGGACGCGTTGTCTCGAGATCAAAGAGCCCTTGAGAGCGTTTGTCTTCACTCCCATAGCGAAGCAAGACTTCCAAATTTTCCATGAGCTGACGACGATTGTTGGAAAAACTATCAAATACACCAGCTGTGATGAGATTTTCTAGTTGCCGCTTGTTAAGGACACGTCCATCGACTCGTTCAACAAAATCAAAAATGTCTTTATAGGCCCCCGTTTTCTGGCGTTCACTTACAAGAGCGTCCATGGCAGCAGCGCCTACGTTTTTAAGGGCTGCAAGCGCATAACGAATTGCGCCGTCTTCAACCTTAAATCCCGCAGAAGAAAGATTTATATCTGGGGGTAAAAGCTCTATTCCAAGACGTTTGACTTCTCGCGCAAAGAAAGTAAGCTTGTCTGTATTGTGAAGCTCCTGCGACATTAAGGCTGCCATATATTCAACGGGGTAGTGAGCTTTCAAATAAGCTGTTTGATAGGTAATAAAGGCATAAGCAGCAGCGTGCGCCTTTGGGAACGCATAGCTTGCAAATTTCTCAATTTGATCAAAAAGAGCTTTAGCTACGGCAGGATTTCCCGCCATACGTTCTAAAATACCATCTATAAATCGCTTGCGCTGTGCATCCATCTCCGACTTAATTTTCTTACCCATTGCTTTTCGCAATAGGTCGGCTCCTCCCATCGTATACCCTGCAAGATCGCGCGCAATTTGAAGAACTTGTTCTTGATAAACCATAATTCCATAGGTTTCTCCCAAAATGGCTTCTAGTTCGGGATAAAGATATGTAGCCACTTCTTCACCATGGCGACATGCAATGAACCGAGGAATATTGTCCATAGGACCAGGACGGTATAAAGCTCCAATAGCAATAATATCTTCAAATCTATCCGGTTTGAGTTTACGCACAAGATCGGTCATGCCCGCGCTTTCCACTTGGAACATGCCAATTGTCTCTCCTCTCCTTAAAAGCTCAAAAGTTTTATCGTCGTCGAGAGGAAGAGCTAGAATATCAAGATCAATCTCTCTTTCTTTTAAATACGCAACCGTTTGCTGAATAACGGTAAGAGTTTTAAGGCCCAGAAAGTCAAACTTCACAAGCCCAGCTTGTTCAACATACTTCATATTGAATTGAGTCGCGGGCAAGGGAGAACGCGCATCATAATAAAGAGGGACCAGTTCATTTAAGGGACGATCTCCAATGACAACACCTGCCGCATGGGTAGAGGCGTGGCGATAAAGCCCCTCCAATTGTTGTGCAATAAAAATCAAATGCTTAACGTCAGCCTCTTGCTCTGCCATTTGCTTTAACTGTGGCTCAAGTTCAAGGGATTCCTCAATCGTAACCGCTGTCCCAGGATGATTGGGGATAAGCTTACAAATACGATCTATTTGGCCATAAGGCATTTGAAGCACACGCCCCACATCTCGTAAAACTGCTCGTGCTTGAAGCTTTCCAAAAGTAATAATCTGGGCCACGCGATCAACTCCATATTTATCGCGCACGTAACGGATAACCTCATCTCGCCGATCTTGGCAAAAATCGATATCAAAATCCGGCATACTAATACGTTCTGGATTTAAAAACCGTTCAAACACAAGACCAAATCGTAAAGGATCAAGATCTGTAATCGTTAATGACCAGGCCACGACTGATCCTGACCCTGACCCACGCCCCGGTCCTACAGGAATAGATTGAGACTTGGCCCACTTAATAAAATCCGCAACAATAAGGAAATATCCAGAGAACTTCATCGTTTCAATGACGCCAAGTTCATATTCAAGTTGTTTTATATACTTCTGTCGAACTTCATCTTTTGCTTCTGCACTCATCTCTGAGGTAAAGACATAGCGGGCAAGGCGAGTTTCAAGCCCTAAACGCGCTTGCGTGCGCAGCTCTTCTACTTCATTTTCACAAGGAAAAGAAGGTAAAATGGGATCAATAGGAGTTAAAAGAAAACTGCACCTCTGAGCAATGACCTGGGTATTCTGAATAGCTTCGGGAAGATCGGCAGAAAGCACTTCCATTTCTTCTGGAGACTTAAAACAATGATCAGGGGTAAGACGTCGTCTATTTTTCTCATTTACATAAGTCCCCTCTGCAATACACAAAAGAGCATCATGGGCTTCATATGAGGATGGATCTGGGAAGAAAGCCTCATTCGTTGCAACAAGAGGAATATTATGGGTATAGGCAAGGTCAATGAGTGCTTCTTCCACGCGCGCTTCTTCAGAGGTAAGAACTCCTTGACGTGAAATTTCAATATAAAGCCGATCCTTAAAAAGAGTTTGAAGAGTATTTACATAAGAGTCTCCCTCAAGACCACGTTCAAGACGTTTTGCAAGCCCTCCTTGAGGCCCCCCCGTTAAAGCAATAAGTCCATCTGCCCATAAAGCCAATGTGTCCATATCAATTTGAGGGGGCTCTTCCCCTTTGAGGTAGGTATGGGAGATAATTTTGAGAAGATTTTTATACCCTTCTTGGTTTTGCACAAGAAGAACAAGAAGCTCTGTTTCTGCTTTAGCTGTAATTTGAATTTGGCAGCCAAGAATAGGTTGAATACCCGCCTCTCGTGCCGCTAAAGAAAACTCCAAGGCTCCAAAAAGATTGCCTGTGTCTGTCATAGCCACCGCAGGCATATTATAGGACTGAGCAAGCGCGATCAATTTTTTGACAGGAATAGCCCCTTCAAGCAAAGAATAAGCTGTATGAACACGTAAAGGGATGAACATGGAGTAACCTCGTTGCCCCTGATATATAACCCATCTTTTTTGGGCTGTCAGTAATTACTCACCCTTTACTTTTAAGAAAGAGAATCCGCTCGAAAAGACAGCTAAAAGTGAAGGATGCTATGAGAAGATCCCCCCTCTCTTCACTTATCCTTCTTAGATTCTTGGGGCATCCTATTGTTTGGGTGCATCACATTGACATTCTGTTGAGAGAACACAGAAGCAGTATTTCGCTTTCGTACAGCTTCAAAAAAACCTGTATCTTTTCCCATAAGATTGTTCATTATAAATGTTACTTTGGGTAAAGCTGGGTCAGGCGCTCTAGCGGCCGCCGGGCTTTGCGAAGGAATAAAAGCTGCTCCCTTATTGTTAGACTCGAGATTACGAGACATTGTAGGAACAACTGGTTTTTCTCGCAGAGGCGCAGGTGCTGGAGCTATCTCTGTAGCAAGATCAAGAGGAATTACCTGACTTAAACGCACGGTTGACTTAGCTGCGGAGTAATTCTCACCGGTGTCTGGGTGATCTCCACAAGACATGGTTCCGTCAAGAGAGGATATCACACACAAAATAGTACTTAAGCTCAAAAACAATTTGGAGGTAACTTTCATGAACAATTATTCCTAAAAAGAATTAAAAAAGAGGATTAACATATTGTGTATGGATCTTAGATGACAAGTTTTTTATGTCACCTATTCTGTGGATTTTGGTTCAAACAGATATGTGTCTATTAAAAAAAGAATAAATGAAATTTTTAAAATATCTTAAAGAATTTATATAATGTTTGTTTTTTACTAAATTAATAAATTTTTCACTTCCTAAGGCATTCAAAAATATTTTTAATCCCCTTTTTCCTGCTACATTTTCAACATCTTGTTGAAGCTTAGCCCTTAAAAGATCTGCGGATTCAATAACATCTTGCGAAACAGGTGCAGAAGACTGATTAACGATCGCTAAAGGGAGATTCAATCGTTTTAGGGGAAACCGACGAGACAGACGCAGCAACAAATCCCAATCTTCAAAACGCTTCAAATCCGTTGCATAGTAACCAATTTCATTAAAAATTTCTTTTTCAAGGAGCAAAGTTGTGCCTGGTCCAATGAAACACCCTGATAAGAAAGAGGTATAATTGTCTTGGAGAGGACAGCGAATATCTTGCTTTCCAGATTTTTTCTTATAAAAGAAGCTTGTATAACACACACGAACCTCAGAATGTCGAGCTAAAAATTCCACTTGTTTATCTAATTTATAAGGAAGCCAGGTGTCATCTGAATCTAGAAAAGCAATGTACTTTCCTTTTGCTAATTTTATTCCTGTATTGCGGGCTGCTGCTGCCCCTTGATTTACTTTATGTTTTATAAAATGTAAGTTCTGCAGGGCTAGAACAGATACTACTTGTTCCGTTCTATCTCGAGATCCATCATCGATAACGAGTATCTCATGCGGGAGATTCGTAACGATACTTTTTATCGCATTTTCAATGCAATGTTCTCTATTAAACGTTGGCACTACAATACTGACAAGTAGTCCATTTTTCATTGAGCAACTCAACTATTTTTTCTTTTCCTAAGCGATAAGAGGGTATGAAATGTCTAAACGACTTGTCTCCCTCTTACAACCCTCCCTAAGGTTAATACGTGAATACTTTTTGCACCTGCTTTAAGAAGGGCTTTAGAACAAGCATTCACGGTAGCCCCTGTCGTAAACACATCATCCACAAGAACGATAGTTTTTCCAAAAATGTAATCTTTCCCTTTTTGAGAGACGATAAAGGCTCGTTCCACGTTTTTGACCCGCTCCTTCCGAGAGAGAAATCCTTGGGAAGGCGTTCTTCGTTTTCTCAGCAACAGAGAAGGAGAATACGCCCATCCCTTTAAACGAGATATTTCTCGTGCAAGAAGCGCAGATTGATTGTAGGTCCTCATAAAAAGCCGGGTCCAATGAAGAGGTACAGGAATGCACAGAACTTCTTCTTTCATCTCTTGTATAGCCTGAGCCATCCAATACCCAAAGAGAGGAGCAGAGCTGAGCGCATCCATATGTTTAAACTTCAAAATAAGGTCTCTGCTTTCTTCCGTATAAGCAAAAACAGAGCGTGCCGTTGTATAAAAAGGACGCTCGTGACTACAGGGCCCACAGAGAGCCTCGTCGTCAATATCAAACTCAAAGGGAAGACCACAGCAAGAGCAGAAGGGTTTCGTAATAAAAGGAACGTGCGCCCAACATGCAGGACACAGGCCTTTTTTATCTCCTAAGATAGTGCCGCATTTTATGCATCTTAAAGGAATGACAAGGTCCACAAAGGACTTAAAGAGGGAAAGGTTGGCCTGCATACCGAAAGGCAGCCTCTAAGGTATTGCGTAACAAAGAGACAACTGTCATCGGTCCTACACCTCCAGGAACAGGAGTAATAGCCCCAGCTCTCTTTTGAGCCGAAATAAAATCTACATCCCCCACAATCTCACCAGAAGCTAGTCGGTTAATTCCCACATCAAGAACTGTCGCTCCCTTTCGAATCCAGTCTCCTTGAATAAACTGAGGGCTTCCAATAGCAACAATAAGGATGTCAGCTGTCTCGCAGAGCGCAGGTAAATTTTGCGTTTTTGAATGGGCCATCCATACAGTGCAATTTTGTTGAAGCATCAAAAGAGCCATCGGACGACCAACTAGCAAAGAACTCCCCACAACCCCCACATTCATCCCTTCTAAAGATGAGTAAAGTGTTTGAAGCAAAGTAAGACACCCCAGAGGCGTACACGCTACAAACCCTCCAGCCAGTCCTTGAAAAAGCTTCCCCGCATTTAAAGGATGTAATCCATCCACATCTTTTGAAGGATCAATAAGAGATAAGAAATGAAACTTATCTAATTGAAGAGGAAGGGGAAGTTGGAGAATAATCCCATGAATATGGGCGGCTTGATTAAGCTCTATAATTTTCGCTTCCAACACATCAGGAGAAATCCAAGCCGGGAAAACATGTTCTTCAAAATGATATCCCACATCTTTAGCGGATAATCCTTTGCGTTGAACATAAAGTTGACTCGCAGGATCTTCACCCACTCTTAAAATAGCAAGACCAGGTTTAACCCCTGTCTTGTTTTCAAGCTCTTGGGCCAAGGATGAAAGCTTTATCTTAAGGTCTTCCGCGATTTTGCGGCCATCAATGATTTTAGACACTCCCCACCACAATAAGTTTTAACAAAAGCCGCCCCATAACAGCTTGTAAAAACCATAGGACAACAATAACGACAAAAGGAGAAAGATCAAGCCCACCCAGAGTCGGTAAAAAGCGGCGCACACGCCCTAACACCGGTTCGGTAGCTCGATAGAGAAACTCCATCACCATAAGGACAAAATTATTGTTGTGGTTAACCACGTGAAAACTCACAAGCCAATGCATGACCACACTTGCGATCACGACCCAAACGTAAATTCCAATCACTGAACTTAAGACAACGATAAAAGGGATAAGGATCACATCCATGGTCGTATTTCTCCACTATTCATTGTGAATTTTTGAAGGAGGGGGTATTACCCTTCCTCTCCTCTCTTATACGCTTTTTGAAGCGGGAAGACTATGACTTATTTATCAGCTTTTCGATAATTTTTGCATTAGCCTCTTATAAAATCAAGAAGGAACATTTGTTGGAAAAACCAGTGGGCTCTTCTAATATGATCCTATTGGAAATAATGAACCAACTACCGCTAATGGAGGAACAGGTAAGGAGGTCGATTCAGTTGATGCAACTTCCGATATGAGAGCAGAAGATGAATTTGAGCTCGTCGTAGACGTTGAGATAGTTTCAACCGCCATTTCTAAATCTTCAGCGGGTACAGGTAACGGGGTCGACTGATCTGGGGCAATAGATGGGGCTAAGTCATCAAAATAATTTGTTGAGCGTCTATGCCCTTGATCAACGAGACGACCCATCGCTTGAGCCAAAAGAGAGGTGGGCTCAAACTAGATGTCTCCTAATGAACGCTCCAGGATCTTCCATAGGGAGCCACGCGATTATATTGGTGCGACCGCCTATTTCTTGTTGGACCCCCTCGTCAACCACCTCTCCAGAATTTAAGCGCCTCAGAACATATAATATAGGATATTCGTAAGCGTTAGAATAAACGGAAAAAGGGGGCGCAGGGGGAGCAGAGCGAGTTGACGAAGCTCCAAAGTATCCGTCTTTCATGTAATAATGAATTGATCCTGATCCATCCGAAGATTGGGTTTCCAGTACATAGGCATAAGGGCCATGAAGAAGTTCTCTCTCCAGAGAGGCAATTTCTTCTTGTTCTGCCGGTGTTTCAGTCCGAGCAGTAGATTGGCGAGGCATCGGAGTTACCCTTACAGAAGAAGTCTCATCGGAAGGAAACCCTATACCCATAACTGCAGGTCTAGATTGTGGAAGAGCGTGTCTAACATGGCTTGTCTGAACGTCTCCATTCATCGCTATGCTAGGAGAAGAAAAAAGATAAAGGGCAGTGGTTGTTGAAAGAAGTAGCTTAGATGTAAAATTCATATAAAATATCTCATATATTAAAAATTAACAGACGTTACAATAATTGTATTGAAAATATTATCTATGAGATCAATTGTTTTTTCTGCAATCTTAGGCTGTAGAAAACGCAATGACATTAAAGTGATCTCTGTGTAGAGTTCCATTAAGGATGGTAGAATTTTAATAAGCTTATCTTGACTAATCTAAATCTGGATTTATTAAAGAAGCCTAGGTCATGTCCATGACCACGAAAGCTTAAGCCGCGTTCTTAAATTTATGTTCAAGAAAATCTGCTAAAGCAGTAACCTTGGGAGACTCTTGAAAATGCTCAGGATAATTATAGTAAATTGAAACACTAGGGCCTTTAGTGCCTGGTAATACTGGCACTAAATCTGTCTGCTTAAGATAGGGATTATTGGCAGCAAGGGTAGAAATTCCAATACCAAGAACCGTCGCTGCAAGAGTATTGTCCACAATGAAATGGGCCGAACGTATACTCCCCGTTGGAGCCCCTATTGTTAAATGCCATCTTGATTCTGGATAATATCCATAACTATCGTGACAGCAAATAAGCCGATGATAATCCAAATCCTCAGGCTTTTGAGGAACCCCATTTTTTTCCAAGTATTCCTTGCTAGCATAAAGTCGCAGTTCAAATTGAGCCAGAAGACGATGCTGCCAATGGGGTTGATTAACTTTGAAAGGTTGAATCAGAACACATATCTCATTTTCTAAGAAAGAAGGCATATAATCTAATCCCAAAACATTAAGGCGGAGCTGGGGGTAAACCTTGGAAAATTCTGTTAGATACCCTAACAAAAAAGTCTCTGTCCATCCTGATTGAGCGACAACTTTCATAAGGCCTTGAAGATGTTCTTCATTTTCGAAAAGAGCAGGCTTTATAAGTTCCAGTTGGTGAATGATTTGCTGAACCTGTTGAAAAAGAATGACACCTTGTTCCGTCAAAATAATCCTTTGAGGATAACGATGGAACAACTCAACCTTAAGCTCATGTTCAAGTTGAGCAATATGACGACTAATCGATGAAGGTGCTAAATTTAATCCGCAATGTGTAAAGCTACCTGCCTTTGCCGCATAGTAAAACACTTTAAGTTTGTTTAAGTTCATGCCTTAAGATCTTGGGAGACATTTCATCTGGGTTTAAACTCTGCTTTTGATTTTACTCTTTGTGATGGAAACAGGCTATATCTTTTTCACTGCTATAAACTATATTTAAGAGATCTTTTTGATTTGCATCAAATTAACGATCACTGATTTTATTATTTTGATCGAGCGCAGGCCTTGTTGACGTAGTTGAGCTTCTTTCAACTTCTGCTAGTAATTTCAGGGCTCTCTCATCTCGTACCCTTGACTCCTGCTCGAGAATCTTAATTTGTGCACATATTTCATCTAATTCTGAGTTCGTTACGCCACTTGAATACAGATGTAATTGTACTATCTCAGTTGCGGTTCTCGCCTCATTTTCTGCCTGCTCCAATGCTGCTAATGCGGATTCTCCTCTTTCTTCGCTTGCTCCTGCTCTTATTAATGTCTCTACCTCATAAAATTTCATTGAAACTAATTTATGTGCTGCATTTGCTCTTGTCATTGCTTGTCTGAGTCTAATCGCATCTGGTCGGTCTTCCATTGCTGGAGCGGCAGCTGATACCCGTGTTGGGGGAGATGGGGGAGTTACAGAAAAATCTGAAGGAGCCATTGCAGCACCAGGCGGAGTTGAGGGAGACGGGGGAGTTACAGAAACATCTAAAGGATCCACTGCAGCACCAGGCGGAGGTGAGGGAGGCGTTGCGCGTTGAGAAACAGTTGTGGTTGCGGTGGTAGTGGATGTTTGATTGTCTTCTTGAGTTTCCATCGCCTCCACAGGTGGACATAACAGATAAAGCACTGCGCTGACGTTAAGAAATACTTTAGATATACACTTCATGATAATATGATTCTCCAATAAATAATGAACCATATACTCTATCTACCATCTAAAACATCAATTGTTTTTTTTGCAATATAAGGTTGCAGAAAATGCAATTCTCTTTAGACGAGAAGAAAGGTGAGTCTTATTGAAAAACACAGTCTCTCTTCAACAAGTTCGTCTCAGCTACCCTTATCTGAAATCATTTAAAAATTGCAGATGATGGCCCATAGCTTGAGTTGTACGCCACCGAGCGCGTGCAAATTTAAGGATTTCTTGCTCTGCCTCTGCAAACAGTAACCGAGAAGTGATGTTTTTGCTCCATCTCTCATCTAGGCGTCCTCGCTCTAATACTCTTAAGAAAGAGACCCTGTACAGTTTCTCTATAGCTGCTGTACACGGAGAAAAAACGTTTGGAAAATAATGGATTACGAGAGACTTTAACCACTGTCAATTTGATCTTTATGCACAAACATAGACCTTGGGTCTTGCCCATATATCTCTAAAGAGATATAAGTTTTTTATGAGATCCCTTCGCATTGGAACACGAGGAAGTCCTCTTGCTCTTGCTCAAACCCAAGAGGTTGTGAACGCCCTTAAGCGCAAATATCCTAACCTCCTCATTGACATCGTTCCTATCAAAACAACGGGCGATACGATTGTTGATCGGAGTTTAACGGATATTGGGGGAAAATCTCTTTTTACGAAAGAAATTGAAACCGCCCTTTTAAAGAGAGACATCGACCTTGCCGTTCACTCCATGAAGGATGTCGCCGCTGAAGTGCCTCAAGGCCTGACCTTTCCTGCTATGCTCGAACGCGAAGACCCACGAGATGCCCTCATCACCTATAACCACCACCCCTTAGAAGATCTTTCAAAAGGAACTCTCTTCGGAACATCCTCACTCCGTCGCCAGGCTCACATACTTCATAAATATCCCTACTTGTCTGTGATTCCCTTACGGGGCAATGTAGCAACACGCCTTAAAAAAGTTGAGACAGGAGAAGTCATGGCAACCCTTCTTGCTGTAGCAGGGCTAAAACGCATAGGGCTTCTTGAAAAAATCACAAAAATTTTAGAGTTGGATGAGTTCTTACCCGCCATTGCTCAAGGAGCCATCGGCCTTCAGTGCCGAGAAGAAGATTATGATTTTTTTACTCCTCTCAATCATCATGCCACCTTTCAAGCCGTAAGTGCAGAGCGGGCCTTTATGAAGGCCCTCCAAGGATCTTGTCGAACCCCTATGGCAGGGCATGCTTATATTGAAGGAGAAACCCTCTTTTTCAAAGGCATGATAAGCGATCCTCAAGGACAGAACATGCACTTTATGTCTTCTCAAGGCCCTGCTTCGCAAGCCATACACATTGGAATAGAAGCTGCAGAAAAATTAAAACAATGAATGCCTCTCGTATCCTTGTGATTCGTCAAAGAGAAGAAGCTCTTTCTCTCGCCAAAGCGTTAACAGAAAAGGGGGTGGAACCCTATCTCTGCCCTTTATTTAAACCCTGCTTCTTTTCACTTCCTCCCTTAGAAAACCCTCAGGGTTTGATTATCACAAGCAAAAACGCGCTTCGAGCTCTTGAAGATCAAGAAGAATTCAAATGCTTGCCTCTTTATGTGGTAGGAGATGAAACTGCACAATTTGCCAAAAGCATAGGGTTTAAAACCGTCCTAAGTGCTTCAGGGACAAGCCAGGAATTGCTCTCTCTTATTTTGCGGAAGGCCTCTCCCAATAAAGGCCTCTTATGGCATCTTTCTGGTGACGTTATCAGAGAAAATATTGTTGACGTCTTGCAAACGAAGGGTTTCCATGCCAAGCGTCATATTGTCTATCGTCTTAAAGAAGTTGATGAGCTTCCTTTATCCCTTATAGATGATCTTCAACATCAAAAAATTTCTCATGTTCTTTTCTTTTCACCCCGTACCACAGAGGTTTTTATTAATCTCTTAGAAAAAAGCGGTCTTGAAATAACAACTTCCTTCATGACATCTTTATGTTTGAGTCAGAATGTAGTAGAAAAGGCACTTCGTCTTGACTGGAAAAAGGTTTGGGTAAGCCCACAACCAACCCTCCAGGATATGATAGGGTATTTTAATGAAAAATAATAAACAAAAACACCTTCTCTCTTTTTGGCAGTCATGGGCGCATTTTCCTGATTTTTTTAAAAACCTTTTTGTTTTTCTAGCCTTTTTTATTTTTTTTACTATCTCCATCGTTCTTATCTGGAAACGCCAATTAACAAAAGAGACGCGCCAGGTTTTACAAAGTGTCGTCGCTCAACAAATTACAGCTAAAGCTCCCCCATCACCTCCGCCACCACCACCGCCGCCTCTTCCTCAACAAGATATTCAACCTCTTATCAATCGCATAGCAGTTTTAGAAACAAGACTCGATCAAAGCCAGGCGTCCTTACAAACTCCCCATAAGCTCATTGCCTTTGAGCTGATCAAAGGTGTTTTAGAGGGCTTTATCCCCTTAGAGTCTCTAAAAACATTTCTTCAAAAAACGCCAGACCCATGGGCAAGCTCTCTTCTCATCACTCTAGCCGCTATGGGAGACATCAAAGATTACTCCCAGCTCGAAGCCTCCCTAGCTCTTCCTCCTCCTCTTGTTCAACTCTCTCTCTGGCAGCGAGTTAAAAGAAAACTCAAATCCCTTATCCGCATTCAAAGGCTCGACGAAAAGGGGAACTATAAATTTGGCAATCTTGAAGGTGTTCAAAAAGCTCTCCAAGCTCACAATATTCAAAAGGCTATTGAATGTTTCGAAAAACTTCCTGTAGAAGATCAAGCAGCCCTCTCCTCTTGGAAAAAAACAGCTCAAGATCGATTGTTTCTTGAAACAACTCGTAAAACTCTTCTTCTCGAGATTGCAGGGGACTAAGCCATGAAGTGGATTTTGTACATTTTTCTTCTTCTCATAGCCTTCGCTTCTATTGGGCTTTGGTACCTTCAAGATCCAGGGTCTATTAAAATTATTTGGCTAGGCTTTGAAGTACAGCTTTCTGTTGTTGTTGGATTTTGTATCCTTCTTTCGCTTACTGTGCTTATCCTGCTCTTAAAAACCTGTCTTTCTTGGCTATTGGGGATTCCTTTTCGATGGACATCCTTCTTTCAAAAGGCTCGTGATAAAAAAGCTAGCCATGAGCTTTTAGACTTCTACACCATCTTTGAAGCTGAAAATTTTAATACTGCGCTTCAATCTCAAAAAAAAGCCAGCAAACTCCTCACCAAGAATCCCTTTTTTCTTTGGCTCTCTGGAAATCTTTTTGAGAAAACAAACAATCCTCTTGAAGCCGAAAAGTATTTTATAGAGCTCTCCCAACTTCCCTCCGCGTCTTTTTTGGGTCTCAAAGGACAAATCAGTGCCGCTCTTCATCAAAGAGACTCTAAACGTGCTTACGTCTTATTAGAAAGAGCTGAAACGCTTATGCCCTCTTCTCCTTGGGTTTTGAACCACTTAAAAAATGTGGCAATTGAGCAAAAGAATTTTAAAAAAGCAAAGGAAGTTGTATTACGTCTAGAAGACCTGGGCTATACACCATCAGATATAAGTAAAAAACAAATCGCCGCTCTTCTTTATCATCAAGCCATGCAAGCTGAGATGTCTCCCTCTAAAAAAGAAGACTTTCTAAAACAATCTCATGGATTAGATCCAAGCCTTCAAGAGGCAACATCAGCATTTGCAGACCTTCTTGCTAACCAAGGACGAAAACGTGATGCTTTACATGTTATTGAAACGACATGGGTAATAGCTCCTTCCCAGTCCTTGGGAGATCTTTACCTTAGAATTTTTACGCCTAAAAATGATCTGGATGGATATCAAGCTGCAAGCCAATTGATACGCCACAATTCAAAATCAAAAGAAAGCCTTTTGTTACTCGTCCGCACTGCTCTTAAAGCCCATCTATGGGGAGAAGCGCGCGCCGCCCTCTCATCCCTCTTAAAACAAGATCCGTCTGCAGAGATTTATCATCTTTTTGCCACCCTTGAACTTGAAGAAAATCAAAATCCAAAAGCTGCTATCGATTGGCTTGAAGAAGGGCTGAAGGCTGCTGAGAACTCTCTCTCATTAAGAGATCTTAAGAAATAGCTATAGCCATTAAGAAACTCTTCTCTTATCTTCGTAGAATCTTCTTAATGGCTATAGCAATCTCCACAAACCAGTTAGGAGAATTTCCTGCCTCAATGGACCAAATTCCAGCGAGAACGGCTTGAGCAAAAGCCCAGCCCACGACACGTTCGCGATCAAACCCTAATGTTTCACAGATGATATCAACCCGACGATCAAGGAATTCTGGGTGTTGATACAGGTGAGAATATCCCAAAGGATTACGCAGCATAGCTCCTATTTCATAGGTAGGTTCTCCCATATATCCTTTAGGATCAATGGCAAGCCATCCTCTCTTCTCATCATAAAGAACGTTCTCATGATGGAGATCTCCATGAAGAAGAATGACTTTCTTCTGAGAATTGACTAACTCCTGATAGAGAGACTGAGCCTCTCTTACTAAGGTCTCAGAAATCTGAAGATCCCCTGATAAAAGATAGCTCTCAAAACTTTCCTGGAGATCTTCAACAGAAGGGTAATATCCTATAACTGTTTGTTTTTCGTGAAGTTTATGAATAATCTCACAAAAAATAAACGTTGCTTTGTCATCCTCTCCCCGTCGGAGCAAGTAGGAAAGGGGAGTGCCTGGCAAAGCCCTTTCTAATAAAGTAGCTCTTCCTTCTTCTTGAATGAGTCTCACAGCTCCGCGCCCATCATAGTATCTAAGAACAGCTCCCGTTTGTTCGTCTCCTTCTTCAAGAGAAAGTTTTAAAATATAAGACTGATTATGACGATTTACTTTAGCTACAAGGCTCGTATTGGTCTCTAAAGGCGGGCTTTCGAGAGTAACGTTCCAGCGCTTTAAAAAATAATCGAAATCCTTGCTCGTTATTACTCTCATGTATCCCCTCGACTTACAAAAAGCCCTTCATAAATATAATACTTTTAAGCCTCATTTTGGTTTGGAAGATCTCACGCCTATGCGGTATATTCTTCATCACTATTATCCTCTGGCACCCTGAGTTTCACATCTAACTCATACAAGTATTTGTAAAAAAATAATCCCAGACAACATTGTATATACGAATTGCAGATGAAAAGTTTATAAAACCTTGATCTTCTGAAAAAAATCTAAAGAATCTGCCGCCGTCATTTGTTATAAATGAGGGGAGATGAATTGAGAAAATTGTTAACAAAGGCTAAAGATGAAAAAAAATATAATCATTTCAAAAAATAGTAATTTTGTTTTTTTTGTCTCTCTGTGTTTCTTATTTATATTATTTGTTTTTGGATGGTATCAAGCGCCCGGGCTATTTATCTGGGGTCTTTATACAGATATTGACGGTCAATTTTGCGAGTGGTATGAAAAGGCTTTATCTGCATGGTCCATCCCTTTTTCCATAAGCAACATAAATCCTTTTGGGGGAATGGGCTCACTTTTTTTCCCTAATAATATATGGTTAAATCCTGGAGCTTTAGTCTTATCACTCCCAATGGAGAGGATATGGACTTATGTACTATCTTACAGTATTTATTTGCTCGAAGTTTCCATTTCTATTTATTTTTTAAGTAGAGCTCTTGGGTTATCCCGCATTCAATCCGTTTTTGCTTTACAGATTTTCGCCTTTTTCTTATTTCCTCCTTTTACTGCATATACTCATGCTATGAGTTTTTTTTCTGCCGCTCCATTCAATGCGCATTTATTATCTATATTAAATTTCTGCTTAATCCTTTTTATTAAAATACGAAATGACCTCTTTTGGTCGAATGTTAAGAAAATTGCATTAATTTCGGCTCTTTTTTTTGTAGCAATATACTCAGGTGCTTTCACCACCTTAACTTTTTTGCCTTTTTTTTCTATTTTTGCTTTAGGGTGCTTAGTACAAAATCTCAGTCATTCAAGTAAAAAAATAGAGCTATTTTTGTGGAAAATGGCTCCTATAATTGTAATATTATCTGCTGGATTAATACTAGATAGCTATTCTTACTTTTTAAATACGTCACAATATGTTGCACGGTCGTTGATTAATTATGATGAGCCAATTAGAGGCTCGTTAACAGAATGCTTCAGGGTCTTTCTACAAACCTTGTCTCAGTATGATGTCAATGCTTACCCTCAAGTAAGTTTATTTTTCTTCAAAGCAAATTACCCTATTTCTATATTTCATGCTTTCGCTGTCTTGGGTGGAATAATAGGATACTTTATACCTCGCTATCGTTGGATTGCGGCTGGTTTTGTATGCCTAGCGCTCCTTCCTGATTTTTTAATTATTCTTATTAAAAGTCAAATTTTCCCAAAGTTGGAAGCGATTTTCCCCTCTTTCTTCTTATGGAGCAGCTATGCTTTTTATGCGATCTTTTTTGTTATTTTTTTTGAAGGATGCTGGAGATTTTTCAAATGGCTCCTTAAGTCTAATAGTTTTTCAAATCTCTTAATAGAAAAAATCAATCTATATGTTTCAAACAACATATTTATGAAAAAAATTATAATCTTCATTATACCAACAATTGGGGTATATGTTTTTGTGAGCATCAAACTATATGAGCCTTATCCTCTTCTTCCTCCTGAAAAAACGCCCATTATTGAATACCTCGAAAAAACTATTAAGCTTCAACCTGGTTCAACTTTTAAGGGGTACGCAATTTCTTACTTAGCGGCCAAGGAGGGGGGAATTCGTCCGAATTTAAGCATGTACAATAATGATATAAACTCATACGAATTGTATTCAAAATCAAGAGATTATCTTAAAAAACATTATAACAACTGGCATATGTTGTCAGACTTGTGGGGACATAGTATTCCTACTCTCGAAGAATATGGACAGTGGATTACGATTCCGTTGTTTGTTTTTGTTGCTAAAATGCTCGCAAATCCCGAGGATAAGCTTTTTGATTCGAACATCAATATATTCTCTCTTGATTTTTCTATTTTGAAATTATTAGGAGTTCGATTTATTATAACTGATTCTCAGTTGAATGATCATAGAGTTCGAAAAGTCACACAAATTGTGAAGATCGGAGCAGTTCCTTTATATCTCTATGAAATTGTAAATCCCAATCTAGGGAATTATAGCCCCACACATGTCATGGTATATGACTCAGCTCAAGAAATTTTTGATCTGTTTAAGCAAGGAAATTTTAATTTTGAAAAGTCTGTTGTTGTGCAAATGAAGAATCTACCTAAAAATCTTTCAGTTGCTTATGAGGCAGAATTTTCCTTTGGTAAGAACAAGATAGGCGTTAAAGCTAAAAGTAAAGGTTTTTCTTTGATTGTCTTGCCTCTTCAATTTTCACATTGTTATAAAGTTCATAACGAAGAGGACAACCCTGATATTAAGGTTATTCGAGCAAATATAGTTCAAACGGGAATATTGTTTAAAGATGATCTCGATACTGAAATGTTTTTTAACTTTGGGGTATCTAGGAATGCTAAATGCCGAGCCAAAGATGTACAAGATATCAATGCCTTGGGACTACAGAATTATAAGCATCCAGCGGTTAAGTAATAAATCTTAAGAGATATTCCAAACCTTGTTAAAGCTAAAGATTCGCTCTTTTATTGTTTGTCTCACGCTTTATACAAAGCTTTAGCTGCCCATAGCACATAAGTTCTTGGTCTCATTTTCTCTTGAAAAAACAAGAAGAGCGCTTTAACATTCGACCCCAAGAAATAATTCTCAAAAACCCTAAAGTTGATACTCAAAGAATATTATAAAAAGGAAAAATTTATTTTATGCAAAACGCTGCTACATATACTCATAATCTATGCCCTTCGGCGAGTACCGACGCCTCATTATTTAGTCAAAGGTTGGTTCTGACATGGGTAAAAGCTTGTATCTTGGTTGCTATAGTAGGAATTTTTGTTCATCTACCTTCTCTTATTAGCGATAGTTGTATGTGGGATGACTGGATTTTTTTGGCGTGGATTACACAATCTCATCCGGATTGGATGTTTCAACATTTTAATAATTATGGAGTTCCTTTATATTCCCTTGTCTATCTTCCATTCTTTGCCATAAGCAATGATGCATCGATTTCTGTCATTATTGCTAAGACCGCTTATTTCTTAGGCGTAATAATAAACGCTCTCCTTATTATGTTGATCTCTAAAAAAGTATCTCATGGAAACCTTGGATTTGCTGCCTTAGCTGGTATTTTTGCTGTATGTTTCCCGGCATTGAGTGGAGAAGGCTTTCATCTATCAGCGCTTATCTATTATTTTTTTATTCCATTATTTCTGACGGGAATTCTTTTGTTTATTAAGGTGGCTTCATCTAAAAAAATTGACCTTTTGTTTCGAATAATCGCTCTTGGCGCTTTATTTATCTCTTTTTCTCTTAATTCTCTTCTGGTTATGTTTTACGCATTGGTGCCAGCCATATTTTACGCCTCTCTTCAAGAAGAAAAGAAAAACTTGAACGATATAGTCATAAGCATAAGACTCTTTCTTACACGTCATATGGATTTTCTGTTATTACCTTTCATTTTCTGGGGAGTTAAGAAGGTATTTATGCCGTGCGTTGGAATATATGCTCGGTATAATCAAATGAGTTTTGATTGGTTGGGTATTTTAAGCGGCTATAAAAGTTTAATACCAGATATACTCCAAACAACTTTTTATAGCCCTCTCTCAATTCAATATGTTTTTTGGATAGCGTTAGTAATATTTGTTCTTTTACTGTTTGTAGGACAATCCCTACCTACTTACTTTGGAAGGGATATCAATCTCTCTAAAAACCATTTACTGGTTTTATTTTGTTTTGGTTTGTTGGCTCTTGCTGGTACAGCATTCCCGTATTACATGGTGGGACGACGTTCTTTCCAAGCATTCGGATTTATGAGCCGAGATAATGTGCTATTTCCTCTTCCTGTCAGTTGGATTTCAGCAGCTTTATTTTGTATGCTTTTAAAACCTCAATCTTCTTCGAAGTCTTCTTCATTAAAGAGCCTGTCATTTTTGCGACAACGAATCAGCTTTGCGGTATTTGTTTCTCTCATTATTTCACAATCTCTGGCAAATTGGAGAAATCATGCCGATTGGCAAGCTCATTACGTTTATTATCGCTCCGTTATCGAGAAACTTACTCGAGATACGCTTGTCAGAGAAGCGTCGGTGATTCAACTCGTTGATCAACTCCCCGGAGATAGAAGTTTACAAGCTTGGAAATACCCTACCTCGATCTGGACAGAAATAATTTCAGCTGCCTTCCATAAAACAGCTAGGTTAGCTATTCCCTTCCCACCTGAAAATGGTCAGTTCTTTACCAATGAAGAAATTAATAGGCGTGTCCGCGAAACAGAAGTAGACTTTATGCTTCGAGACATTAATCTCAAAGGCCCACAGATTAAGCTTACTATACAATCGACCAATGTTTCACCCAGTCCGCTTCGATTAGCCTTAGCATACTGGCAAACTAGGTTTTTTTATCCGGCTGATATGCCAAAGTTGCTGGATTCATTGACCCAAATCAAAAGTGAACGATTGATAGGTAAGCATTGAGGGAACTTATTGTTGAGGCACAATCTTTATATTGTTCTCATGTATGATTATATCATACATGCGTCCTTTCCACATAAGACTCATTTTCGCATCTCTCCATCTTGCTGGCATTGAAGGAGTGACTTTAATTTCTTTCCAGTTCGTCTCTACTCCTAATAAGCCATGGGCTAAAGCGGCTGGAACAACCAACATATCTGAAAGATAGCCTTCATCTCCTCCTAACGAAGTGTTTCCTCGAATATCTATAGAATTGCTGCCTACAAACGAAGTTTTTGCAAAGCCTTTAGCGAAATTCTGTAATAACCGATAGGCGCCCCATTCACCATCTACATCTCCCATACGTGCACGTGCGAGTATTTCCCAATATGTTGATGCTAGAAGACTACCTCCATAAAAATAAGTTCCAAAGCAACGTTCTCCACGTTCTGGAGAAAGAGGCCAAAGTAAACTGAGAGAGGCTGTTCGAGTATAGCCAAATTTCTCCTTCAATTCCGAAAGTCTTTTGTCTGCTGTTTCAAGCATGGCTTTAGCTCGCTCATGTGGGGCGATTCCAAAAGCAATTAAGGGATATTGTGCAATGTCTATGAAATAGGATGCTTTTATTCCTTTATCATCGATCCAATCCGCGTAACGAGGCCCTCCTGGCGCATCTGGGAACCACAAGAAAGAATTAATGTTTTGAGCTAAAAGCTCAGCTTGTTTTCTATATGAAGCGGCCTTTTCTTTTTTATTAAGGAGATCAGACATTTCAGCAAGGTCCAGCAAAGCTTGATAAAGAAAAGCCTGATAATAAGTGTTAAATCCTGAAAAATTTATCCCATCATAGTACCAGTGGGCCCCATCTTCAGGACTACGAAATAGCCCGTTTGACTTGTCGAGATGCGATATAAAAAAATTAATCATTCGCTCGAGAGTAAGGTAATGACGCTCAACAAATTTTCTATTGCCTGTTTTAATCACATATGTTTTTGCCGCGCTAATCACGTGCAAATTATCATCAATAAGCTTACAAGCACTGTTGAATCCAAAACAAGTGAGGCCTTGCTCATTAACAGTTTCAAGAATGCGTTCAAGATGTCCTTTAAAAGCATCATCTGCATTGTAGGGGTATTCTGCAAGCATTCCTCGATCGATACTTACTGAAAGGGCACGGGCTTGAAAATCTGCTGATCCTGCGTAATTAGCATCTTCTGTACCATTGCCAAAATCATACCGTTTGGGGTCGCTTATTACTCCACCATTTAGCATTGATGTGTGAAGGTCTTGCAGTTCAGCAGCCAATGTTTGATCTGGAATTTCGATTGAAAACTGTTGTCCACTTTTAAATTTATCGTTGGGTGACAGAGTAAGCACAAGGGTATTCTTATCACCAGGGTTGCGCTCGAATTGATGCTTATCTTCTATAGTAGCTCCAATTTCATTAAAATCATTTCTGCCTCCTGCACGTCGAAATAAATATCCCCCTTTCACAGATAAAAGCAGATCAGAATTTAAATGAAAATTTGTAAATAGTTTATAGACGGCCCAAGTGTCAGGAATATCTAAGATATGGGTCCTATATTCTGTTATCATAGGTGTTACATATGTCTCATAATCTGGGTGAGTACCACTCTTGATATGAGCGGGATCGTACCAGATAGTGCTGGTTATCTGTGGATCTACTGGGTCAACTCTTCGATCACGAAATGCTCCCCAGCCGCCAAATCGTGCCAGATAGAGAGCGGGGGTCCCTGAAATATCAACGTTAAATTTCTTTAACCACCGTTGCGTAATGGTCCATGATAAGGCTCCCTCTGACGTACTTTCCAAAATCCAATCTTCTTCGATAGGTCCCAATATGCCACTTTCGCTTTGAGGTCTGATCCCAGTTAAAATGATCTTTGTAATTTCCCCAGTTGAATTTGTCTCAGTTTTGATGAGATGTGAATGACTTCGATAGCTTTCAAATCGATGTCCCTCTTTGTCTGAAACATATGTATAAGCGCCATGTCGATAATAAATCTTCCGATCTCGCGCTTCGGCAAGGGTTAAACCTCTTGGATCTCCAGATAAAATATCTTTATGAGCAAGAGCGCCATTAGGTTCCCTCAGAAAAAAATTGATTATCTGGGGAGAATTTACATCTACAATTATACGTCCAAAATCACTTTCAAGAGAAATGCCTTCGCGTTTTTGTGGGACACGGTCGGGACCATAAACTGCGATTTCTCCAAGTCCTACAACATCTGGCATTGCTGCTAATTTTCCACCTGTAGGAAAAACTAACTTTACATATCGCGCTTGATAATCTTTTTTGAGATCCACTTCTAGGCGACGCGTATCAGGACAAGCTCCATTTTCTGGAATTTTATCAGAAGAAATAAATTCTATGGGATGCGTCTTGTCCGAGCTGTCCCCTACTTCGATCGAAATAGTATTTGGGGGTGCCCATACATCATAAATGCCATTAAAAGCGGCGATGGAAAAAACAATCACGAGTCGTCGAATGGATTGAGTTTTACCAAGATCAATCATAGCCCATGATGGACGAGAAGGGGACTGCGGAGGAACCCATGAAGTATGCCAGCTCACATTAGGGAGCTCCTGACCATCTACTAAAACTGACCCAAGATCTGCGCTGGAAGACACAGTGACTTGTCGGCCAAGAGCAAGATTTTCGTTTCTCTTAGTGTCTAGGACAGCAAGATTGCCATTGCCAGGAAGTTCTGTATTTGCATTATGTCTAAAAAGATAAGAAGATCCAATGCCAACAAGCGCAAAGATTAATATAAACAAAAATATAACAGGAGAATTTTTTTTAATGCGCATTTTAATTCATTGATGGTTTTTTATGTCTCATTGTAAAGCACTCTCTCAAGAGAGGCATGATTGCTTGAAAAAACAAGAGGGCTTAGACAAAATTACTTATTGCCTCTCCTTAATTTACAAAATTACAAAACAATATATAGAATAGAGGGAGAAAAGACTCAATAGGAGATCGTGGCTTATTTTTTAAGACTTAATAATCTTGAATTTCTAGCGCTAATTGCAGTCGAAATTATACCTTGCGATTTTCAAAATTTGTGCTTACATGACAAAGGAGAGGGACTGTGGGATGCGTTAAGCGTGTATTTCCCTGGGGCCGATAAGATCCTAAAGGGGGCTATTCCTGTCTGAATCTGTGGATTTTGACATATGGCGCCCACCTGCTATTTGCGGGCCACACGAGGATTCCTATCGCTGACGGTCTTTGCGGCCCTCTCTTACAGACAAAGAGCCTCCTCATGAACCGTCTCCAAAAACAAGCTTTGCGCGAAACAATGAAAAAAAAACGAGAGTTGCTCTTTCAACAGCATCCTGAAGCAGGTGAAAAAATTGCCGATCTGTTCGTTAGTTTTTTTGATTTTCCCTTACAAACAATTATCGGTGCCTATTGGCCTATCGGGAGTGAGCTCGATCTTCGACCCCTCCTTCATCGTCTAATCACCAAAGGATTTCTTTGTGCTCTTCCTTGTGTTACCTCAGAGGGGCTTCTTTTTCGAACGTGGGATCCTTCTCTTAGTCTTGTCAAAGGATCCTTTCAGCTTTTGGAACCTCCTCTAACGGCATCTCTCCTCACTCCAGATGTGCTCTTAGTCCCTTTGTTAGCTTTTGATAAAAAAGGTCATCGACTAGGGTACGGAAAAGGACATTATGATCACTATCTTCGCCATCATGATCCCCTTACTGTTGGGGTAGGATTCAAAGACCAAGGTGTGGAGAATATTCCTCATGAAGCTCATGATATCGCCTTGAATTTTATTTTGACAGAGGCCTCTCTTCAGATGATTTGAGGGGAAGGGACGGGGATGATGAACTTACCGCCTTGGGAGCGATAGGCGTCTTGTTGCTTTAAGATCTCTTCCTTAAAGTTCCACGTGAGAAGAAGCACATAATC
>Ga0172373_10000136_pt1:0-75000 | contig 108085 bp, 80 predicted proteins | sample Lak10m_2_FD_114546 | JGI IMG/M metagenome (GOLD analysis project Ga0172373, IMG submission 114546) | Freshwater microbial communities from Kabuno Bay, South-Kivu, Congo - kab_092012_10m | ecosystem: Environmental > Aquatic > Freshwater > Lake | place: Democratic Republic of the Congo...
GTGATTGAGATGCTTCTGGACCAGTTGGACCATAGAATTCACTAGGATAGGCAGTGTTATTAAACCATGCCATACAGCATGCAATAAAACCCATTAACGAAATTGCACCTAAACTATATGAAAGATATGCTTCCCCTGACCATACAAAAGCACGACGAGCCCATGCCCATGGTTTTGTTAGAATGTGCCAAATACCACCGAAAATACACATTGTTCCGATCCAAATATGACCGCCAATAATATCTTCCATGTTATCAACACTTACAATCCAACCGTCTCCGCCAAATGGTGATTTTAAGATATACCCAAAAATAACACCTGGATTAACTGTTGGATTTGTGATTAAACGTACATCACCCATATATGTTCAAACGAGTCGCGAATTCGTTCCGGACGGAGGTTTTGTCACTCCGTCCCGCTCCCCATCACTGAGGAGATCAGACTATATCTTCAACTCATCGTTTCTTTCGATGAGTGACTCTCGTTTCGAGCACGCTTGTGCCCTACTCCCTCGATCACAGGAACATAATGATCTCAATCGGGATAGTCGTTCGACGCACTCTTTGGAGTGTTTGTGTCTTTAATTTTTCGAATTCGGCGAAGAATGGTGGTACGAGAACAGTTCAAGCGCTTTGCAGCCTCTTGACGTGTAGCGTACCAAATACCATCTAACTCAAAAGGTTTCCCATTAGGCATTTTTTCTCCGAGTACATAGTTTGTTGCCAGTGGATTATCCAACCGACGACGGACTTCTGATTCGGAAACGCCGACAGCTCGAGCTGCCTCTGCGATACTTATATAGGAAACACCATCAATGCAACACTGCACTCGATGAGTAGAGGATGCCGTAGGATATTTATTATAGACACGTGTACTATTCGTTGTGATATAGCGCAATTCTTGACGACGACGTTTCACTTTGGACGCCCATTCCGGTCCCGACAGGAGAATACGAAAAAGAAATGCTTTTGGACCATGGTGATTCCAGTCTGTCTGTAATTCTGGAGTCTCTCTCATTCGTGTCCCCCCTTGGAGTTGACGATAATGACGACCCATACGTTCCAAAACACAAGTGGATTCTCCAAAATAGGATTTCTTGGTCACAGTACACGTTAATTCGTAAAGGCCTGGCGCGTAAAGAGCTTCCAAGTGATCACCTTGTATTTCTAGGGTTTTCCCAAAAGGTGCGAATTTTTGAAATTCTACCGGGTTTTCCGGACGTTGTTTGTCAGTCATAGAATCTGGCATAAAGCCCTTGGCTACGTAGGAATAAATGCGATTAAAGATCGAGTTTCTTTTCCGTTTTAGAACAAAAGCGATGAAATTCGACGCAAATATAAGAAATACAACGATGTGTACGCACTGCTGAAATTCGACAAAGAGCTTCGTACGGGATTGTCTTTTAATGTTCTATCGAACAAAAGAGTTTCCCCGTTTAGAGAGTGTTTGTTCAGTAGTTCACACTACAGGGCGGCAAGAAGTTGTCGTTTACCGCCGGGTGCCCATGTATCATAAACACCACCAAAATACATAGCTTTTAACACAAGTAACCATGCGCCAAGACCTAAAATTACAAGATGAATACCTAAAATAGTTGTCATCTTGTTTTTATCTTTCCAAACATAACCAAAGAATGGGAAAGATTCTTCTAATGTTTCTGGTCCGATAAGTGCGTGATATACACCACCAAATCCTAAAACAGCTGAAGAAATTAGGTGTAAAACACCTGAAACAAAGTATGGATAAGTATCTACAACTTCACCACCTGGACCTACACCATAACCAAGAGTTGCAATATGCGGTAAAAGAATAAGACCTTGTTCATACATTGGTTTTTCTGGGACAAAATGAGCAACCTCAAAAAGATTCATGGCACCAGCCCAAAAAACAATTAAACCAGCATGTGCAACATGTGCACCTAATAATTTGCCAGATAAATTAATTAAACGAGCATTTCCAGCCCACCAAGCAAATCCAGTAGACTCTTGGTCGCGTCCACCTACAACTAAACTACCATTAAAGAGCGTTTCCACGTGGTAAAACCTCCTCAGGGAATACAAGTTTTTCATGAGGCTGATCTTGAGCAGCCATCCAAGCACGAATACCTTCGTTTAAAAGAATATTTTTTGTATAGAATGTTTCAAATTCTGGATCTTCAGCAGCACGAATTTCTTGAGATACGAAATCATATGCACGTAAGTTTAGAGCTAAACCTACTACACCAATTGCACTCATCCAAAGACCTGTTACTGGTACAAATAACATAAAGAAATGTAACCAACGTTTGTTTGAAAAAGCTACACCAAAAATTTGCGACCAGAAACGATTTGCAGTAACCATTGAATATGTTTCTTCTGCTTGAGTTGGGTTAAATGCACGGAATGTATTTGCCCCGTCGCCATCCTCAAAAAGTGTATTTTCTACTGTTGCACCATGAATAGCACAAAGAAGAGCAGCACCTAAAACACCCGCAACACCCATCATATGGAATGGGTTTAGAGTCCAGTTATGGAATCCTTGGAAGAATAGAATAAATCGGAAGATTGCAGCAACACCAAAGCTAGGTGCAAAAAACCAACCAGATTGGCCTAACGGATAAATTAAGAAAACTGATACAAAAACAGAAATCGGACCTGAAAATGCAATAGCGTTATACGGGCGAATTTTTACTGAACGAGCAATTTCAAATTGACGAAGCATAAAACCGATAAGTCCAAAAGCTCCGTGAAGTGCTACAAAAGGCCAGAGACCACCTAATTGGCACCAACGTGTAAAATCACCTTGTGCTTCTGGGCCCCAAAGGAATAAAAGTGAGTGACCCATACTGTTTGCTGGTGTTGAAACTGCAGCAGTAAGAAAGTTACATCCTTCTAAAAAAGATGATGCTAAACCATGTGTATACCATGATGTAACAAATGTAATACCAGTTAACCAACCACCTAATGCCAGATAAGCACAAGGTAAAAGTAATAATCCAGACCAGCCTACGAAAACGAAACGGTCACGACGAAGCCAGTCATCAACGACATCAAACAAGCCTCGTTTTTCTTGAGTTTTTCCAATCGCAATAGTCATAGAGCGACGTTCTCCTTAAAAAATGTCTTGACGTTTAAATGATATTTTTTTAACAAGGGTAAATTGCTCAAAAATCTGAAAAATTTAGAGCAATAACTAATTTGTTAAAATTAGAATAATTTGGATATCAAAATAAACATCAATAACTAAATATATTTTTTTGTTTTTTTCAATACAAAAAAGTATGTTGTTTGTTTATGCATAACCTATTATACGTCTCTAAAGTAAATATATTCAACTTACTAGTTTTTTTGTTGAAATTTGTTTAAATGCTAAAGCAGTTTTATTGCTTTAGCACTTTTTTAGTAAATAATTATAAATTAATAATACCTATTAATTTATAATAAAACGGGCAAATAAATAATTAAATATTTAATTGATCGCCACGTCTATACTGCAAATACGCAGTAACAAATAAGCCTGCAATTGTTACTGGAACAAGGCCCAGTACAATACCTGATAAGAGAGGTTCTACCATATTACTTTTTAATATATGAACTCTTTAAATTAATTTAATTTTTAAAAGGCCAATATACAACGCAAGCGTTGTAACTAATGCACCTATCAATAAACCAATATAACTAAATACAGTTACCATGTTTAAATCCTCAATAGACAAAATTGAACGATATATATACGAAAATTCAATCCGATAACTAGCATTGCCGGTCTAGAATTGAAAATTCCAAGGCTACTACGTGTCTTGAATCTCCGATTTCAAGGCCTTCCGCCTTGAATCTTTGATTCCAAGGATCCTAAGTCCAATTAGAAATTCATTTCAGCTAATTGTACTTTTTCGAATTGTTTCTTTTTCAATACAAGGAAAACTTGAGCTAAAAGAACAAAAATAAAGAAGACTAATAATCCTTGAATACGCGCTGGATTTTGGAGAACAATTTCCGTTTCTGTTTGCCCAAATCCACCAACGTTTGGATTGTTTGTTAAAGCGTCATCATTTTGAACAACAGCACCAACTTTAACAATTACGTTTGGTCCTGGCGGAATTGTATCAACAACAGAATCTCCAGATTGTGTTTGAATAGTAATATTATAACCACCTTTTCCTTCAATCGGGTCGATTGCAGAAATCGTTCCGGCTGTTGATGCCGTATAAATTGTGTTATTACTCTTTGACCCATCAGGATAAATTTGACCACGACCACGATTTCCACCCAAATAGATAGGGTATTTTAAATACGAAACCGATTTATTTTTTGTTGGATCAGGTGCTAAAATTGGAAACACCATTTCACTGTATTTTTTACCAGGAATTGGGCCAATAACTAAAATATTTTTCTTCTCTGGACTATAAGGTTGAAAATATAATTTTCCAACTTTAGCTTTCATTTCTTCTGGAATTCGGTCAGGTGGAGCTAATTCAAAGCCTTCAGGTAAAATTAGAACTGCACCTACATTTAGATCGCCTTTTTTACCGTTTGCAACAACTTGTTTAATTTGTTTATCGTAAGGAATTTTAACAACTGCTTCAAATACTGTATCGGGTAAAATCGCTTGTGGAACTTCAATTTCTACTGGTTTTTGAGCAAGATGACAGTTAGCACATACAAGTCGACCATTTGCTTCACGTGGATTTACATAATTTTGTTGAGCAAAAATTGGATATGCTTGTGCAGAATCTATGATAGCAAAACTTGCACCAAAGATAATGACATATTTTGTACAAAGTGTAGAAATAGACAGTAACTTATTTACGACAGATTTCATAAATTACTTTTAATAACGCTTCTTAACCACATTTTTGTGGGAAAGAGTTGGTGAAATTTTCTTCTCAAAATAACTACTCAGAGTCTGCGACTCGAAAACTCTTTAATTTCTAATAATAAATTAAAGAATCTCAACGTTATCGTTATATAATTTTATCAAGATTTTTTTGCAGAAAGAGTTTCGTAGTTTATTATACCTTACTCAGATAAATTGTTAAAAGACTACAAATTGATTTTCAAGTTAACCTACGCTATAATTAGTATAATTAGAGAATTATCAATTTCATTTTTACTGATAATAAAAAAAATAGTCTTAAAAAAATACACACACAAAATATAATTTATGAGTGCAGCTGTAGAAAATACATTACAAGAAGCTCGTCCCGTATTTCCATTTACTGCCATTGTTGGGCAAGAGGAAATGAAATTATCACTTATTCTGAATGTTATCGACCCAAAAATCGGTGGTGTTATGATTATGGGAGATAGAGGAACTGGAAAATCAACAACTGTCCGGGCTTTAGTAGATTTATTACCTGAAATTCAAGTTGTTGCTGATGATCCATTCAACTCCGATCCAAACGATCCAGAATTAATGAGTCAAGAAGTTCGAGAAAGGGTTCAAAGAAAAGAAGAACTTCCCGTGATAACTAAAAAAATTTCAATGGTCGATTTACCACTTGGAGCAACCGAAGATCGCGTTTGTGGTACAATTGATATTGAAAAAGCTTTAACTGAAGGTGTCAAAGCTTTTGAGCCAGGTTTATTAGCAAAAGCAAATCGAGGAATTCTTTATGTCGATGAAGTAAATCTCTTAGATGATCATTTAGTAGATGTTTTATTAGATTCAGCAGCATCAGGTTGGAATACTGTCGAAAGAGAAGGAATTTCAATTAGTCATCCAGCTCGTTTTATTCTTGTTGGATCAGGAAATCCGGAAGAAGGAGAATTAAGGCCACAACTTTTAGATCGATTTGGTATGCATGCACAAATTGGAACCGTAAAAGAACCAAATCTTAGAGTACAAATTGTTGAACAAAGAGCAAGTTTTGATGCAGCTCCGATCGAATTTCGTCAAAATTATAATGACTCACAACTTCAATTAGCAAATAGAATAATTGATGCACGTAAACTCTTATCTGAAGTTCAAATTGACTATGATTTTCGAGTAAAAATTTCTCAAATTTGTTCTGAGTTAGACGTTGATGGACTAAGAGGGGATCTTGTAACAAATCGTGCAAGTAAAGCATTAGCTTCTTTTGAAGGTCATACGGTAGTAACTCCAGAAGATATTTATCGAGTTATTCCACTTTGTTTAAGACATCGTCTTCGTAAAGATCCACTCGAGTCAATTGATTCAGGTGATAAAGTTCGCGATATTTTTAAACGAGTATTTGGTTATACCGCATAAGATTATAAATTTTTCCGACTATGACTAAAAAATAGTCGGAAAAATTTCTGTATTAAAACCGGGCTCATCGTCTAAAGGATAGGACAAAATTCTTCTAAAATTTGAATGTAGGTTCGAATCCTACTGAGCTCAAACTATAATTTATTATTTTCCTTTGATTACTCGAGCGTATTTTTTCAAAAAGGGCTTTAGCCATGAAAACTCCGTTTTATGCCACACAGTGGCCATGACAGAAAGTGGCCGTGATATTTGATTCAGTGTTTTTTAGATAATTTTTAAAGATGCATATCCTGTCTTTTTAAAAACAGAATATACTAAAAACTTTGTTATGAAATGGTAACTTTTGACCCAGTTTCTGCCAATTGTTGTTTTGCCTCTTCCGCAACTTCTTTAGAAACACCTTGTAAAATAGCTTTTGGTAATGAAGTAATAGATTCTTTTGCTTCTTTTAAATCTAAAGATGTTAAATTACGAATAATTTTTAGTACTGGAACACGTTTATCACTTGGAACATCTTCTAAAATAACGTCAAAAGTTGTTTTTTCTTCTACAACTTCGTTTTGTCCACCACCACCATCTGTAGGTGCAGCAATAAAACCACCTGCTACTGGTGCAGATGCATCTACCCCAAAAGTTTCTTCAATTTGTGAAACTAATTCTGCGGCCTCTAACAAAGTAATTGATTTTAATTTTTCAATAATTTCATTTGTTGTTGTTGACATATGAGAGAATTTCTCCAATTTATTAATAGATGAATAACTCTAAACAGAGTTAAAATTTTTCTGAAGCTAGAGTTAGATCTTCCTCTCGTGAGAATTTGTAATTCAGCTCTAGATAAAATGATCAAGTTTTAGGAAATAGTCTATAAATTAGAATTTTTTTTAGAAAACAAGCCAAACTATGTCATTTGTTAATATAAAGGCCACTGCGTATCTTAAATCTTCGATTCCATGAAAACTCTGTTTTATGCCACACAGTGGCCATGAAATCCAAGATTTATACGATGAAATAGCAATTGTTGAAGAATTAACGTTTTGAAAATTGGGGTGCTTTTCGAGCTTTTTTCAATCCATATTTTCGACGTTCTTTAATACGCGCGTCGCGAGTTAAAAACCCTTGTTTTTTAAAATGATATCTAAGGTTTGGAAATACGTCTACAAAGGCTTTACATAAAGCAAGTCGAATAGATTGGGCTTGCGCATTTAATCCGCCACCAGAAACATGAATTATAGCATCATATTGTGTTTCTGTTTTAACCATGTCATAGGCAATAAGAATATGTTGAAGATAAAGAGCATTATCTTGAAAATATTCCGATGCGGGTTTGCCATTAACACTAATTCCTGTTCCAGAGCCTGGAATTAATTGAACACGGGCAAGGGCGTTTTTTCGTCCACCTGAGTGAACAAAATTTAATACTGAGTGTGTCATTTTATTAACTAAATCTCCTTTTACAAATATTTCAGATGTGTTTGCTTTGAGAATAACAAAAAATTTTCAAATGTTAGAAAATTGATTAGGCAACGATCACTAATTAAACTTAATATTCGGAAGAATTAATTCTCATGAAATTTTAAAAGAAATAAGTAAAACAGTATTGTCGCAATAGAACTTTTTAATTATTAGTTGATTTCGACTAACACAATTCTGCTTAGAGTTTAAGATTCCAAGCCCTTCAGTCTTGAATCTTTGATTCCAAGTAATTAAATAATGTTGGGCTCGAAAATCTTATCACGAATGTAATAAAAAATTTTCTAAACTTGGTTTAGATTAGAAGCTAGAGAATTTTTTTGAATCTGTGTAAATTCATAAAATATCCTTGTTAAACTTTCTAGCGTATACTCTAAAGCTTGAGTAGGGTAAATGCTTCCATCGGTCCAAATTTCAAGAGAAATATAAGTTCCTCTATCTCCCGCAGGATCTTCATGAATACTATAATTAACTCGGCGAACTGGTTTTGGATTGTTATCCAGAACTAATTTATTTGGCGTTTTTACTAAGTCATCAGTTTCAGTCTTCCTGATTACTATCGGATCTAAAAGTTTTATATCCAAATTTATTTTAAGTTGAGCCGAGGCACTTAATGTTGCGATAAGATGATTACTGTTTACTGGAGCTAGCAAGGCTGGAAAATTGATATCAGCGGCAGTTACATTTCCAGGTCCTGAAAAATCAAGATAAGCTTGAAATTGTTTTGGTTTCATTTGTTCTAAGCCAACAGTTGTAAATGAAGACTTTAAATTTTGAAATTGACGAGAGGTTATTGCTAAACGTTTAAGATTTAATAAAATGTTTAAAACAGTTTCATTAACTCCAGGTAGTGTTGCAAATTCGTGATTTGCTCCTTCAATTTCGACACTCGTTACAACAAATCCAGGGATTTCGGATAATAATGTTCGTCGCAAAGCATTTGCTACTGTAAGAGCTTGTCCTTCAACAAATGTCCCTAAATTAAAACGTGCATATAATTCACCATTATCTTGAAATCGAGATTCAATGCACGACACAAATTTACTAACAAAAATATTAGGTTGGTAAGTCATTTACAAAAAACCTCTCAAAGAATAAAGTAATTTAAATTCTACGTTTTTTTGGTGGTCGGCAGCCATTATGAGGAATTGGTGTTATATCACGAATTAATGTAATGGTTAATCCGGCATCACGAAGTCCTCTTAATGCAGCTTCACGCCCAGCTCCAGCTCCTTTTACACGTACAGCAATTTCTTTCATACCTTGACTAACACATGTCTGTGCTGCTGATTCAGCTGCTTGTTTTGCTGCAAGGGGTGTTTTTTTTCTAGCCCCTTTAAAACCACATGCTCCTGCAGAAGACCAGGCTAAAACATTCCCATTAATATTTGTGATTGTAACAATAGTATTGTTAAATGTTGATTGAATATGAGCGACACCTTTTCCTATTTTTTCACGGAACTTTTTCTTTGAGCTTTTTTCGATTTTTTTAGCCATAGTTGGTTAGATAAACTCACTGATTTTTTAAGAAATTTTCATTTTTAAGGATTATTTACTACAACAATATTTTTAATATTTGTTGTAGTTTTCTATCACAAATAGAATATAATATCTCCTCATTTTTTTTGTTTTTAATGAAAATAACAGGGAATGCCACGCAAAGCGTGGGAATCAAACATTCAAGGCTAAAGGCCTTCCTTAGTTTCCGAAGGCCACCTGTAAGGTGTTCTGAACAAAGCCTAAGCTTTGCCTAAGGCACGCATCGCGTATCTTAGCATAACCTAAGGAAGCCAAATGCTTTTTTATCCCTGACGTTGTTTATGTTTTGGGTTTGAACAAATAATACGTAAAACGCCTTTCCGACGAATTAGTCTACACTTGTCACACATTTTTTTTACTGATGGACGAACTTTCATAAAAATTTTTTACAGATTTATATATGCAATAGGCTCTCGGTTTTGAAATACCGATGAATTATTTTAAGTATCTTTTGCAGGGCGAAGCCGAAATGTTATACGTCCACGCGTTAAATCATAAGGACTTAATTCAACTGTAACTCTGTCACCTAATAATATCCGGATATAATTTCGTCGGATTTTTCCGGAAACATGGGCTAATACAAGAAAACCATTTTCTAATTTTACCCGAAACATACCATTGGATAAACATTGAGTTACGATTCCTTCCATTTCAATTAAATCAATGTTCTTTTGTGTCAAAGGCCTCCTTATTTTATAAAACATACTTTGAATGGTTTTTTAAAAAAGTATATAGTTTTTCCTAATCGACTTTACCAAATGGAGCAAATTAATTCCCCACCTAAATGCGCCATTCGTGCTTGTTTATCAGTCATCAAACCTTTAGAAGTAGAAACAATAATAATTCCCATACCTCCTAAAATTTGAGGAATATCTTTATAATTTGTATAAATGCGTAATCCCGGTTTACTAATTCGTTTAAGATTTGTAATACAAGGTTTACCAAGACTACCACCACTTTGTGATTGAGAGCGATTATATTTTAATTGTAAAATTAATTCATTACTATTTGTTTCTGAAATTGAAAAGCTTTCAATAAAACCTTCACGTTCAAGAATTTCACAAATACTTTGATGAACACGAGTTGTCGGAACCAATACTTGAGTTTTGGATGCGAGATTTGCATTCCGAATACGTGTCAGCATATCACTAATTGTATCGTTTACCATAACGTAGAGCGTGTTTCAGATATGATATGTATTGCTTTATTATAGAGACACATCAAAAATCTTTTTATAATTTTTTTCCGTAACTTTAAAAGTTGAAAAGTCACTTTTATCTTTCTGGTTCTTGAAAAAATTTATCATGGCCACTCAGTGCGTGTCATGAATTTTTGATTCCATGAAAACTCCGTTTTATGTTAAGCTTTGCTTAACTATGGTAGCTAGTCTATATTTCTATTCTAGAAAAATATAAGCTGTCACTTTTTACTTATCGAGTCATAACTCGATAAGGGAGTTTCCTTATTTCTTACATTTTCTTACATTGAGTTACATATTTTTAAGGTAAAAATTTCCTAAAGAGTTCTATCCTCTGCATGTCCGACGATTTACCTCAACGTATATATAAGTACGAAATTGAAAATTCAGAACTACAAAGTTTAGAGATACACAGAAATTTTACTAACTACTAATACAAGTAAATTTTGTGAAAAATAAATGAATTATCGTTGACCTTTAAAAGGCATCCCAAATTGTTTTAAAAGAGCCATAGCTTCTTGGTCTGTTCGTGCTGTTGTAATAATTGAAATATCCATACCACGAACTTGATCAATTTTATCATAGTCAATTTCTGGGAACATTAATTGTTCATCGAGACCTAAACTATAATTCCCATGCCCATCAAAACTTTTTGGATTCATCCCCTGAAAATCACGAATACGTGGTAAGGCTAAATTAACTAAACGATCTAAAAAAGCATACATTCTGTCACCACGTAAAGTAACAACGACTCCTACTGGAACTTTTTGTCGAAGTTTAAATCCCGCGATCGCTTTTTTAGCACGCGTTAAAATACCTTGTTGGCCAGTAATAAGACTTAATTCTTTCGAGCATGAATCTAAAAGTTTTGAATTTTGCGACGCATCTCCAAGTCCACGATTAATGACAATTTTTTTTAAATTGGGAACTTGGTGGTTGTTTTTATATCTAAATTGTTCAGTTAATTCAGGAACAATTTTATTTTCATAGAACTGTTGTAATCTTTGCACCATAGGTAAAAATTGCGTTACTATAAATTTGAAAAATATTCGGTTATCTTGAAATCAATATAGTTTTTGCTTTAGCGGCGAAGCTTTAAGACACTTAGTGGCCATGCTTTGCATGTCACAAGTTTTATAAACTGTAGATTTACAAGACTTCAGGTGCTAATGAAATAATTTTTGTAAAATTTCCATCACGTAATTCACGAGCTACTGGACCAAAAACTCGAGTTCCACGAGGATTATTTTCTTTATTAATAATCACAGCAGCATTTTCGTCAAATCTAATACTTGTACCATTTGCCCTACGCACATTTTTTCTAGTACGAACGATAACAGCACGAACAATATCCGATTTTTTAATTGGCATATTGGGACTTGAGTCTTTTACTACAGCAATAATAATATCACCAACAGTGGCAGCTCGTTGTTTTCCACCACCTAGTACTCGAATACACATAATTTCTCGAGCACCTGTATTATCTGCTACTCGAAGATATGTTTGCGGTTGAATCATAAGAACCTCTTTCTTCTTTTTTTCTGCACATACTCCAATTGCGCAGTTCTTATAATGCCTTTGAACTAAGATCACGCAAAGCGTGTCATGGTTAAGCAAAGCTTAACATGCCATAGAATGGCCATGGACTTTAGCCATACCACGACGTGGCCGTAGATTCAAGATAGATCATGAATCAAAAATTTTAAGTCTGGCTTTTATTGACGGACTCTAGTAAAAACAGACTTTAGTCAAAACTTGAATCATTACATGTCACGAATTTTTAACTCGGTATACTTATCTCGTCATTTCAATCGGTAAGATTTTAGAGTCAAAAATAACAATTGGAGCTTGGTAGTATTATGTTTCTATATATTCTTTATTTCGTAGCTGCTAAAAATTTTTTTTCTAACAATGGTTACGCTTTACGTAACATAAATCTTTGATTCCATACATACCAATAGGTTTTAGTGCCGCACAAGAATTTGTGTTTTAACTGGTAATTTTGACGATGCAAGTCGAAGAGCAATGCGAGCTACAGTTTCAGGAACACCTTTGAGTTCGTAAAGAACTTTTCCAGGTTTAACAACAGCTACCCAATATTCGGGAGCTCCTTTACCTGAACCCATTCGCGTTTCGGCTGGGCGCATTGTAACGGGCTTATCTGGAAAAAGGCGAATCCATATTTTTCCACCTCTTTTTACTTGTCGAGTCATAGCTCGACGAGCTGCTTCGATTTGTCGAGATGTAATCCAAGACGCTTCGAGAGTTTGTAATCCATAATCACCAAAAACTAATGTATTTCCACGAACCGCTTTCCCGCGCATACGACCACGATGATGTTTTCTAAATTTTGTTCTTTTTGGACTTAACATAGATAATTTCCTAATGTTTCTTAACGAACTCTCATTTTATAAGGAAGGCCTTTAGCCTTGAATCTAAGATTCCCACGCTTTGTTTAGCTTTTTAGTCTTTTAGATTACTGAGAGGTGTCAATTTTTCTCCATTAAATACCCAAACCTTAACGCCAAGAAGTCCAAAAATTGTTTTGGCTGACCGAGATGCATAATTAATATCTGCTCGTAATGTTTGTAAAGGTACTGGTCCTTCTCTGACATCTTCGGCACGAGCAATATCTGCACCATTTAAACGACCTGATACTTGTACTTTAATACCTTTTACACCTGCTCTAATCGATTTTTGAACAAGTTGACGCATTGCTCGACGATAAGGTTTCCGTTGTTCTAAATCCTCCACTAATCTTTCTGCGAGAATTGAAGCATGAAAATCTGGATTAGATACTGGTTTAACATGTAAACTTAGTTGAATTTTTCCTGGATCAGGAATATTTCTTTTTCGGTAATACGAATGTAATTTTGTAACTAATGTATCGCGAAGATGATCAAGTGTTTGAGTTTCACGATTCACAAAGAGTGCCGGGCGAGCCGCATTAATTTCAATTGTTAATGACGGGGCTCCAAAATCACGTCTATGAATTTCAATATTAGTAATACCAGCCCCCGGGTATTGACTATAGACGAATTGTCGAAGAAAACTAGCATCTTGAATCCAGATAGCAGAAATTCTTGGTTTAGTACACCAATAACTTTGATGTTTTTGAGTAATTCCAAGACGAAAGCCTAAAGGATGTACTTTTTGTCCCATAACTTGATTAACGTTTTGATTTTTTATCCTTTTTTACATGACCTCGAAAAGTTCGAGTTGGTGCAAATTCACCTAATTTATGTCCAACCATTTGATCTGTAATAAATACAGGAATATGTTCCCTACCGTTATGAACAGCAATTGTATGCCCAATCATAACAGGAACAATGGTAGATGCACGTGACCATGTTTTAATAACTTTTTTCTCACCTTGTATATTTGATCGTTCTATTTTTTTTAATAAATGATCTGCAACAAATGGAGCTTTTTTTAATGATCTTCCCATAGCGTTCAATATATTTTTTACACAGCGTTTATTATCTTCTTACAAGACACGTATTGCATAGCATAGGTAACGAATTAAAAAGTTAGCTTAGTAAATCGTTCTTTGTATAACTTCAATAGATAGATTGATAGAAATTATTCATACTCGGAATCGAAGATTCGAGACACGCAATGCGTGTACTCTAAAAATAACGCTTGAGGAGCTATTTTCTTGGTTGAATAATGAGTTGAGTGCTCCATTTCTTCGTTTTACGTGTTTTTGAACCTAATGCTGGTTTTCCCCATGGACTTACTGGTCGAGACCGTCCAATAGGTGCGCGTCCTTCTCCTCCACCATGTGGATGGTCAACTGGGTTCATTGCTGAACCTCTAACATATGGACGTTTTCCTAACCAGCGTTTTCGACCCGCTTTGCCTAATGTTAGATTGATAGCATCAGGATTTCCAACTCGACCAATAGTTGCCCAACAATTTTGCGATACTAATCTTACTTCTCCTGACGGTAATCGGAGTGTCACCCATTTTCCCTCTTTGGCAACTATTTGTGCAACACTGCCAGCAGAACGGACAAGTTGTCCTCCACCGCCAGGTTGAAGTTCCACATTATGGACTTCTGCGCCTAATGGAATTTTTACAAGAGGTAACGAGTTTCCTGTACTAATAAGAGCATCAGGAGATGCAACAACAGTATCACCAACAGCTAAGCCTAATGGCTGTAAAATATAGCGTTTTTCACCATCTTGATAATGAAGTAATGCAATCCGAGCATTTCTATTCGGATCATATTCAATTGTTATTACTTTGGCATTAAGGCCAATTTTTGTGCGTGCAAAATCGATTTTTCGATAAAGTCTTTTGTGTCCGCCGCCACGATGACGTGTTGTGATAATTCCTCTATTATTTCGTCCAGTCGAACGAGACCACCCAGACGTTAATTTTTTTTCTGGTTTTTTTGATGAAATTTCTGTAAAATCACTAACAGATCCATGACGTGTTCCAGGTGTGGCAGCTTTAAAAAAACGAATAGCCATAGTTTATTTCAGATAAATGTTATTGCAAAAATAAAATCATTTTTTTATTTTCGAAATTGCGAATTGTTTCATCTAAGGTACAGAGTGTCTTGACCCTAGACAAAATGTTGTAAACTCCCCCAATAAACCATGAAATCAAAGATTTATGTTACACAAAGCATAACCATAGTTTTCTATAGAATTAATTTTGGGTTATTTAAAGTGACGATATTTATTTGTCCAAAGTTTTGGACGTAATGAAAAATTTTTAATTTTTCGATGCCACTTAGTTTTTTGTTGCTTTTTCACTATAGAGACTAACAGTTGAGTCCACTGTGATAATTGCACGTTTGAAAGTTGGTCGAGAACCAAGACGTTTTATTTTTCGGGGTGGGCGATGTGTATTTATTGCTAGTACTTTAACATTAAAGAACTCTTCAATAAGTTTTTTAATTTGTGGTTTGCTGAGACGTACATCCACATCAAAACTAAATTGACTATTTTCAATTAGACGTGTGGCTTTTTCAGTACGAATAACCGGATATTTAAGTAAATCGAGCATCATAAAGGAATGTAATCGTTTCGATAAATAGAAACATTTATAAATCCGTAGTCTCCTAAAGCCACGCGTAGCGTGGGAATCGAAGATTCAAGGCCGAAAGCCTTCCTTAACACAGCCTAAGGATTTGGTTAAAAATAACTTTTTCTCAAAATCGCGGAGTTTTTTGATTTTAAGCACTATAAAGTCCATGGCCATTCTATGGCATGTTAAGCTTCGCTTAACCATGGCCACTTCGTGGTACGTCACGCAAAGCGTGACTATATTGGACATTGCTACTCAAGTTAATAATGACCAGGTCAGTAAGTTTCTTAGTAATGGAAAGAGTATTTCTTTCTGCTCAGCAAATATTAGTTAAGGAAACTACCTTAATTGAATATTAATGGAGATCAAGCTGGTTATGCACTACATACTTTCATTTTCATATTAAACAAACTTATCTTAAAATTCTAAAAGATAAGAAAGCTATATGTGGTCGATATTTAAAAGAATATTCTTGCCATCGCTTTCAAAAAACTTTATATTAAATAGTTTTTCAAAAAAAATTGCACTGAAATCTATAGGTCTAGTAAAACATGCTTCTGATACCTGTAATAGTGCATTTTTATAATTAAAAGTTTATATTAATTTTAGGAAGGCTCAAAAAATTGAACCTTTAACAAAAAAATTAGTTTTTATCGAAAATCAAAAAAATTTTAGTTCTAACCTATTCAATCATATTATGATATGTAGCAACGGTAGAGGGAGAAATTTTATTTAATGAACGGAAAATCCAATATTTAAATACAGTATCTAAAAAAACTGGAAACGTTGCAACGAAAAGAGACATAAATTCTGTATTTTCTGGAAACCCGAAATGATGAAAAAACCATTCTAAAAAAACTTCCCAGCCTCGAGGAGAATGAAATCCAACAAGTAAATCGGTTCCTAAAATTAAAAGAAAAGATTTTGTTGTATCACTTAAACTATATAAAGATTCAGCAAGAAAAGATTTTAAAATAATCAGTTGAGGTTTCATAAAAATAAAAACAAGACTTAAACTACAAAAACTTAATAAGTCCGCGAATAAATTGCTGATAGCCTCAATACTTTCTTTATTATACAATGTAGCAATCTCAAATATTTTTGATTGTAAACCTTCTTGAATATGTGAAATTATTTTGTCGTCATTTCTCTCAAATGAAATTTGAAACTCGTCAGATAAAAGTGATTCAAAATACATTTTTTCTTCAAAGGATCGTAATTCTGCTAATGCAGAATTTTGTTGAGATGTATTTAAAAAAATTTCACTCTGATGAGTATTCCAAATATATTCAACTAGAGGTGTAACAATAAAAAATTTAGAAATAAGATTTACAATAAGTGGTACAAAAATGAGTGTTACTAGACATTGTACAGAAACAATAACTTGGTAACGTGAAATTCTAAATTCTTGAATAACTAACATTTCCGCTCCAGGGAAAAGTTGTTTTTTGAAGCGTTCAAATGTTCTAATAATTGATCGAGGTATTAATCCAGTTTGTTCTATTGCTCGTTTTGACATGGCCGCTTTAAAAACAAATAAATTAAAACTTAAACAATTTCTGTCCAAGTTTTGCTTCTAGTTCCATTTTTTACATTAGCCGTAATCTTTTCTAGATTCCCCCTCAACTCAGGCATTTTTTTGAAAATGTTTGTCTAATGCTACGAAACTGATTTTTTACTAAAAAATAGAGTATTCTAGGTCTAAAGATCGATCTACGCATTGCGTGTATTGAATTTTAGATTCCAGTCTACTTAACAAAAAAATTTACATCCCTTCCAAAGATACTTGTAAAAATTTTGCTAATTCAGCAGCTTGATTTTCTAATTCTTGGATACTTATTGGTTGTCCGGCTCGTGTTAATGGAATTTCGCGATTTCCGCGAAGACGGAGATAAATTACCCGTTTTGGATTTAAACCTTCTTGAATGTCTACTCGAATACTTTGAACATCTTGAATTGGATATTGAAGATCAATACGTCGATTTTTTCCCGGAAAACCCCATCTAAAAATTCGAATTTGATTTGTTTGTAAATTAAATTCATTAAATCCTTCTCCCAAATTCCATAAAATAATTAACCCAATATAGATGCCTAATAAGAGCCCAAGGAGCCCATAGAAGCACATAACTAAGCCTTGAGGAAAAAATTGGATTGTTGAAGTATTAAAGAATGGAATAAATTGGAAAGCAAAATAACTTGAAAGTCCGGTTAGAAGAAAACCCAGACCGCCAAGAGATAAAATAAGGCCCCAAATATAATTACTCCAACGGCGTGCACCAGGTATTTGATATCGAATTATTGTTTGTTGTGGTTGCATAATGTGCGTCGTGTAAATAAATCAAGCATAAATAATAGTAATTACTCGGTGTTGACCAAAATACGTTGTGGTCTTAATTAAAAAATTTTTTATGGAAGTCAAGTCACTCATAAATATTAAGCAAATAGACTTTTTAATATTAACTTTGTTGAATTCTTAATTCAATCGAAAATAAAGACACGAAGAACCTATTTTCTTAAATATTTTATCGCGTATTACCGGGTAAAGAATGCTAAATTTATATATATATATACGGTCTTTTTTAATTTACGACTTAATTTGTTTCTTTAGTTCGATTTTAGATCGGTTGGTAGTATTGCTATATCTTGAATTGACCAAGGATTTGGCAATGTTTCAAACTTTTCTTTTAATCGCGTTGCTTTACCTGTTCGTTCACGAAGATAATATAATTTTGAACGTGACACTTGTGCACGTCGTAGAACTTGTAGGCTTGTAATACACGGAGCATGCAGAGGAAATACTCGTTCAACACCAACGCCTTGTAATGTTTTTCGAACAGTTATTGAACTATTTAACCCGGCTTGATGTCGTGCAATAACAGTTCCTTCGAAAGGTTGAACACGTTGTTTTGTTCCCTCTTGAATAGAAACGCCAAGTCGAACTAAATCACCAACACAAATTTCCGGTAGATTGTATTTAAATTGACCAGATTGAATACTCTCGACAACTTCATGAAGTTTTGTCATATTAGGTACCTTTTCAGAATTAAAATATTTTTATAAAAAACTTTTTTCTCTCAGAATTTAGAATTAAATAAATTCTGAGAGAATTAGTTAAGATTTTGTATAATTCTTCAATCTATTGAATTTTACCTAAAAATTTCAATTTAAAGTCTTCTTTTAAATTTTTTTCTTTGAGCTAAAAGAAGCTGTCAATAGGATTAATAAAATATCAATCTATCTTTTTCTTTTTTAAGAATGTACAAATGGAAGATTTAGGTAAATAGAATATAGAATTATTTTTAGATTGAGATTGAATGGTTTGGAGTCATGGCCACGTCGTGGTCGTCAAGCTTTGCTTGACCATGATCATGCTTTGTGTAGTCTTAGTACTTATTGCTATTTAGGCGTCCTCAAGAATAAGACTTACAACCCCTGCTCCTACTGTACGGCCACCCTCACGAATAGCAAAACGCATACCTTTTTCGATTGCAATTGGTTGAATTAATTCAACAACCATTTTAATGCGATCGCCGGGCATAACCATTTGCGTTTCGGAACCGTCATCAGCAACAAATGATGTAATTTGTCCAGTTACATCAGTTGTACGTACATAGAATTGTGGGCGATACCCAGGGAAAAATGGAGTATGACGACCACCTTCTTCTTTTGTTAAAATATATACTTCTGCTTCAAATTTTTTAAGGGGTTTAATAGTACCGGGCTTCGCTAAAACCATACCCCGTTGAATATCAGCTTTTTGAAGACCACGAAGAAGAATACCAACATTATCACCAGCTATACTTTGCTCCAATTGTTTTTGGAACATTTCTAACCCAGTTACAGTTGTAGTTTTTGTAGCTCCAAAACCAATAAGGTCAACTGATTCACCAATTTGAATTGTTCCACGTTCAACACGACCAGTAGCTACTGTTCCTCGTCCAGTAATAGAGAATACGTCTTCAATTGCCATTAAAAATGGTTTATCGGTTGCACGTTCTGGTGTTGGGATATACGAATCAACTTGATCCATAAGTTTATAAATCTTTTCAACCCATTTATACTGCGGATCCCCAGGTTGAATTTCTGGGTTGTCATATAATGCATTAAGTGCTGAAAGAGCTGAACCTGCAATAATAGGAATTTCATCTCCTGGGAACTCGTATTTTGTTAATGTTTCACGAATTTCTAATTCAACAAGTTCTAAAAGTTCCTCATCGTCTACTTGGTCTTCTTTATTTAGAAAAACAACAATATTAGGTACACCAACTTGTTTTGCTAAAAGAAGATGTTCTTTTGTTTGAGGCATTGGACCATCTGCTCCAGAAACAACAAGAATCGCACCATCCATTTGTGCTGCACCAGTAATCATGTTTTTTACATAATCAGCGTGACCTGGACAATCTACATGGGCATAATGACGATTTGCAGTTTCGTATTCTACGTGTGCTGTATTAATGGTAATACCACGAGCTTTTTCTTCTGGTGCTGAATCAATATCATCATAGTTCTTAGCTATAGAACCACCACGCGCAGCAAGTGCCATTGTAATAGCCGCTGTTAAAGTTGTTTTTCCATGATCAACATGACCAATAGTTCCAATATTTACATGCGGTTTGCTACGTTCAAATTTTTCACGAGCCATAATCTATTCCTTTTGATATATAATTTTCTTAGGATTGAATGAAGTTTGATCTTGATTTAAAAGGTCACGCTTAGCGTGGGAATCAAAGATTCCAGACTAAATGCCTTCCTTTTATTTTTGAAAAGATTTTTTAAAAACGATATTTAGCAAATGCTTTATTAGCTTCAGCCATTTTATGAACTTCATCACGTTTTCTAATAGCACTTCCTGAATTTTTTGACGCTTCAAGTAATTCATTAGTAAGTTTACTTGCCATATTACGACCAGCTTTATTTCGGCATGCGCTTAATAACCAGCGAATAGCAAGAGCTGTTCCTCGTTCGGGAAGAACTTCTAGAGGAACTTGATAGGTAGATCCTCCAACTCGGCGTGCTTTTACTTCTACAAGAGGAGTTGCATTTCTAATAGCTTGTTCAAGAATCACAAGTGGATCTTGTTGTGTTGTTTCTGCCATCTGGGTCATGCTTTCATACATGATACGATAAGCTAACGATTTTTTCCCTTTTCGCATGATTTGACGTACTAGTAATTCAACAAGACGGCTATCATAAACTGGATCAGGCATAACACTACGTTTTTTTGGAGTACGTCTACGGGACATAAAATTAAAGTTATATATGGTTAATATTCGTCATAGCTATGAGTAAGGTTGGCTTACTTTTTTAGCAAATAACAAAGATGCAGATCTGCAAAGCAGCTTTCAATGTAGGCTAATAAATTAGCTTTTTTTATCTATGGTTAAGCGAAGCTTAACATAAAACGGAGTTTTCATGAAATCGAAGATTTATGTTACGCTCTGCGTAACCATTGACGATTTAGACGAAACAAATCAAAAACATATAAATAATTCGTAAATTGTAAACTAATATTTTATATTTTTAAATGCTAAATCACAGCACAATTTAATTTGGTTTAAAACGAAACTTGTAACTTTTAACATTTTTGTATGTCAATTATTTTGGTCGTTTAACCCCATATTTTGACCGTCCTTGCCCCCGATCTTTTACACCAGCAGAGTCTAATGTTCCTCGCACAACATGATATCGAACACCGGGTAAATCTTTTACACGGCCACCTCGAACTAAAACAACCGAATGTTCCTGAAGATTATGACCAATTCCTGGAATATATGCAGTAACTTCAAATCCTGACGAAAGACGAACACGCGCAACTTTTCTTAAAGCCGAGTTTGGTTTTTTTGGTGTCGTGGTATATACTCTTGTACATACACCACGTCTTTGTGGACAACTTTTTAAAGCCGGAGACTTTGTTTTGGTTAAAATTTTTGTTCGAGCAGAGCGAACTAATTGTTGAATCGTAGGCATAATATAAGCGTTTTGATTTTTAAGTAAATTATTTAAGGTGGATTGAAACGGAAAAAATCTTTGTGTAATAAAGATTTTTTCCGTTTTATTAAAATTCTGAATTAGTAAACAGTATTAAAGAATCTTTCTATAAAAAAAATTCTACTGTTTTAGATTTAATAAAAACCATCTTAAAAAGCAAAGATTAATGCATCTGGGAAAAATCGATTAATTTCAATTAATAACCCAGCAACAACTGTTAAACTTACAAGCGCAAGAACAGGCGCGGTTGATAGATAAGTAGTGAAGTCTTTCATAGTTTCAATATTTCAGTTTAACTAATTAATTTTTTTTCGAAGTTTTTAATTTTTTAGACTATAATTCGCTTTCTTCTCGCGTCAAAGGCTACGCAAATAAGGGTCTAAAAACAATAATTCACATGTTTAGGTTATATTGTTCCAAGCCATATTTTCACTAGCTTGAAACTTTTAGCACTGTTGTGTATTATATCAACCATAAAGGAATTACGGGATGTAGCGCAGTTTGGTAGCGCTCCTGTTTTGGGAACAGGAGGTCGCAGGTTCGAATCCTGTCATCCCGAAAACGCCCTTAGTTCAGTTGGTAGAACGTAGGTTTCCAAAACCTAATGCCGTGGGTTCAAGTCCTACAGGGCGTGATTTTTATATCACATTTATTTTATTGTCTCAAAAAAAAAATAAATCTGGTAGGAGTATCTTTTTTTTCCTGTTTTATTTTTATGGCATTCGAATTAGTACATTCCAGAAACGTCTAAATTTACAAATGGTAATAAACCAGTCATTCGTGCACGTTTAATGGCTATTGCTAAAAACCGTTGTTGTTTTGATGTTAAACCTGTTGCACGTCGCGGTAAAATTTTACCTTGTGGGCTAATAAATTTAACAAGTAATTTTGTATTTTTATAATCAATTGTAGATCTAGGCGCTGGATTATCAGTATTCCAAATGCCTCCTTTCCCTGATTTCAGGATTACTACCGGAATTGGTTTACGGCGAGGTTTACCAATTTTTCGAGCTTGTCTATTTTGTTGATTTCCAGACATTATTTTTTAATCTCCTTTAGATGTAAAGACTTTTTCTATTATTATTTAAGTCTAAAATTTCTACTCATGAATAAGGGCAATAAGTTGTTGAAACGCATCCTGATCACGTAGTGCGACTTGACTTAATACTTTACGATTTAACAAAATTCCTGATTTTTTTAGTTGATGTCGAAGATTATTATAATTTAATCCATGAATGCGGGCAGCTGCATTAAGTCGCGAAACCCAGAGACTAGCATATTCTCGTTTTCGTTGTTGACGATCGCGATAAGCATATCGTAATGCTTTCATAGTTTGTTGTTGAGCCGTACGAAATAAACGAGAAGAAGATCCTCGAAAACCTTCTGCTAATTGTAAAACTTCTTTCCGGCGTTTTCTAGCGACATTGCCACGTTTAACGCGAGTCATAAAATAATATCCTTTTTTTATTGTTTTATTAGACCATACTAACTATGCCGCGCATGTTTGATTGGTCTTTTTATCTTTCTTCAAAGTAGAATTTTTTTAGTTTGTTTTTGAAAAAAAAATAAACTTTTTTTAGGAGGTTTATAAAATTATTGTAGTAGTTTATTATCGTCTTGTCTACTCCCAACCTTATTAAATAAAGGAATTTAGCTAATTAAACATTTAATTTAAATTTAACATGAAATTTAGTATGTATATTAAAATAATGTTAATAAAACTTAGCTCGACCTAATATCTCTAATGTTTTGAGTTGGTATATTCAATTGGTATTATATACCAGAAATGTGGATAATTGTATAGATGTGAGATATGATAAACAAGCTAGTTACTCAATAATTACAGTACTTCGATGGTTCACTTATTAGATTTTTACCCCCAGGGGAATTCGAATCCCCGTTGCCTCCGTGAAAGGGAGATGTCCTAGGCCTCTAAACGATGGGGGCAATATTTTTTATTATTTTGATTTCATGTTATCGTTTTTTTTTTAGTTTGTCAACCAGTGTAGTGAAAATTTAATTTAAATGTTCATACCTTTTACTAAAAACGAGCGGAGGTAGGATTCGAACCTACGACCTTAAGGTTATGAGCCTTACGAGCTACCAGCCTGCTCTACCCCGCTATTTTTATTAATCAATTTTCAATATAATGGAATCGAAGATTCATGTCAAGCTTTGCTTGACCATTTTTAGGAATTCGAGGGGTTCTGATACCTTTTTGCACGCACGTGGCTAGAAACGCGATTATACGCACAATTTCGGGGGTTAGAAGCTTCACGTGGAATCAGGCCACAAGTTCATTTTATTTAGGCACAATAAAATATATTGCGGACATCGAGGCCGAATTTTATAAAAAATGCCCTTGTGACTTCGGTAATTTGGAGCCAAACGATGACGAACCGGATGGTTACGACTTGAAATTCTGCCTCCCAGGCGAAAACGACCCCGTTTTTATTATTCAGCCTCGATTTCGGAAAATATACGAAACTGTGAAATACCAACAGGAAGGACGGCTGAAATACAAAAAAGTAGCCTACAAAAAAGTGGCCACACATGTTTTCTACTCCATTAGAAACGGAAACGAAGGCATTCGGAAATTATTGGACTACGAGCCCCGAATGATTCATGACATGATACAATATGCGATTGAGTGGCCACACGTATTAACTCTCAACAGAATCGATTTCTGTTCTGATTATTCTGACGAGCTTATTTCTGACATTGTCCCAGAAATACGAGCGAAACATTACAGCTCTCACAAAAAATCTGTTTTTGTATTCCCTACGAGTTATTGGGACGTCAAAGGCCGGGAAAACTTCGAAGCTGAACAGAAAAGAAGGGCCGGCACAGAATACAGGACTAGTTATCGCAATATCGGAGCACGAAGTAAGGATAGGTTGCTGATGACAGAAAATGATTGGAGAAATATTGATACGATCTATATTGGGAGTAAACGGAGTTCTAATGTGCAAATAGCGATTTACAATAAAAAAGGGCAAACTCGACGAAAAAAAGGAAGATCGTCGATCGGGCAACATCGAATTGAGATTCGAGAAGTTAATTCTGGCAGACCTTCATTTGATTGGCTTCAAGAGCCCGATAATTCTATTTTATTTATCAAGGCAGGTTATTAATTTTTAAGCTAAAATACGTATTTTTAACGTTTTAGTCCGAACAAAATATTTAAAAAAGAAATATTATCGGCAGCCAATAATTGCAGATATATAAAATATATGTTAGACTAAAAATAGTAAAAAAACAATCAGCTTTCCCTATGATCTTAGATCATATTGATATTTTTAAGGGTCAATATAAGTAAGAATTGCGGGTATAGCTCAGTGGTAGAGCGGCACCTTGCCAAGGTGCATGTCGCGCGTTCGAATCGCGTTACCCGCTGTGTAGTAATTACACAATTTTATCTTTTTTTGGAAAGGTGGCAGAGTGGTTGAATGCATCGGTTTTGAAAACCGACGTAGTTGCGAGACTACCGGGGGTTCGAATCCCCCCTTTTCCGAAATATATAAAGTTTTATCTAGAAGATATACCAACGGAAACTATGTTTCATTAATCTTTGATTCCATGAAATCGAAAATTTATGTTACGCTCTGCGTAACCATGATTAATTAGACAATAAAATATGTTTTCTAATAATTTTATAAAATTATACAAAGTTTTTCATAATTTATAGTTTTTACAGTACAATAGTACTATAAAGAACACTAAATATTATGAAAGTGTCTACGCTCAATTTCTTGTATTTTTACGGATAAATTTGCATACTTTCTTTATAATTTTGTAGTCGATACAATGACAGGAGTCAACATACAATGGAAGTAAATATTCTTGGCTTAATTGCAACAGCTTTATTTATTATTATTCCTACTGCATTTCTTTTAATTTTATACGTAAAAACTGCAAGCGCAGAAGAATAAAGGATTTTTTTTGCGAACTTTTACCAAGTTCGCAAAAAATATTTAAATTAAAATGTAATTTTAGAGAACATTATATTTTGAATATTGGGCCGAGCTGGATTTGAACCAGCGTAGGCAAAACCAGCGGATTTACAATCCGCCCCCATTAACCACTCGGGCATCGACCCAGAAAAATAAAGTGTTCAATACTAGAGCAACAGCTTAACTGGAACCTTGAACGTATTTATTTTAATAAAAATATTAAACAAACAAAAACCTTTGTTAACACCAGTGTACAAAAGCTTTAACAAAAATACAAGAGTCCATCTAGATTCCCTCGTATTTGATAACAATTTTTGTTAAACTTAAATATATTAATACTTACGGGGATATGGCGGAATCGGTAGACGCAACGGACTTAAAGGTACTAGTTATTTCATTTTGAGCTTTTTAAAGGAAACTTTTAAAGTGCATGCTCTCAAATTCAGGGAAACTTACTTAATTTTCAAAAATTTTTAAGCAAGCGATCCTGAGCCAATTTATACTTTTTTAGTTAAAAGATAAAAGGTGCAGAGACTCGACGGGAGCTATCCTTCAATAGGCATTTTTTTCTATTAGGATAAAGAGAGAGTCCAGTTTCATTTAACTGAAAATCCGTTGGTTCATTGAACCGTGAGAGTTCAAGTCTCTCTATCCCCAATAAAATTAATTATTAAAGATTAATAATTATAAGAAAATAAAAGATATTTACTTTCTATTTTTTTTTTTCTATCTAGGAATAATGGGCTTTAGCCATAAATCTTTGATTTTATTAGAACCACTCGGCTATAAAACCGAGTGATTCGGTAAAGTAATTATTTACCAAGAGTTTCCCAACCCATAGTCACATCATCAAGAATTACTGAACTATTATAAATTTCTAAAATAATTACAAGGAAAATAGCAAAGAGTGCCATAAAAACACCCATAACCACTGTTGTTCCCCAACCCGGCGCTACTTTTCCATATTCGGAATTTAATGGTTTTAATAAATTACCTAAAGGTGTTACTAAACCAGCGTCTTGACTTGCACCTTTTACTTTTGAAGTTGTTCCAGTTGCCATAATTAACAGTTTACAAATACTTTGTTTTTACTTTCTGTAACACTCATATGAATGAAGATAACTTTTATAACAGTATTATACCTTAGATTCTTCTAAGTAAAAAAGTTTTATCTATTTTGAGATTTCTATAGTAAATTTTTATTTCACCATATATCTCTCAAACTAGACGGAAAATAATTTTCCGTCTAGTTTATTTATAAGTAAAGAGATTAAAGACGGAAACTCTATTCTTTGGTAAAATAGCATTATGCTAGTTTATTTAGTGAAAAAAAACTTGTTTCTATTTTTTTAAGATCTATAATAAATAATAATCACAATATATATGGAATCGATAATGTACGTCTGGCCATTATATAGCATAAATTTTTGATTTCATGGAAACAACGTTTTATGAATTTTCGATTCCATCGTTTTAATTTTGTAGGTTTTAACGTGATGATTATTAAAACTAACTAAAAAATTAATAATTTAAGATATGGAAAGTCCAGCTTTTTTCTTTACAATATTTTTATGGTGTTTACTTTTAAGTATTACAGGTTATTCTGTGTATGTTGGTTTTGGTCCACCCTCAAAACAATTACGAGATCCTTTTGAGGAACATGAAGATTAATTATTTTTGAAATGGTGAGGTTTAAACCTCACCATTTCATATCCATTTTAATGAATAAAGGTTTATTAATGGGTAAACACGCCACAAAATAACTTTTTCGATAAAAAACGTAATGGAAATTACAGATATAGCTCATGGCCATTTTATGGCATGTTAAGCTTCCCATGGTCAGGAAAAACAACCTGCCACGAAGTGGCTATGGGTTTTAGCCATGATACGCAATGCGTGGTCATTACGAATTTTGATTTTATTTTACAATGCGTGGTGGTTCTCTAAAGAAGATGGAAAAAAAGATAATTCCTAATGTCCCAACTAATAAAAAAGTATAAACTAATGCTTCCATAGAAAAAAATTCCTTTATGTGCAAAATCATGTTTTAAATGATTTTGATTTTTATTCTTTTGGTTTTTAAACTCAAATCTATTTTTCGGTAAAATATAACTACTTTTCAAAATAGTTATAATCAACGATTGAGTATTTGTTCCAAGTAAAATTTGATAGAAATTGCGAAAAAATTAATTTTAAATAATGGTCAAGCTCTGCTTGACATGAATTTTCGATTCTATGGTTAAGCTTCGCTTAACATGCCATAGAATGGCCATGGCCACTATGTGGCATAAAACGGAGTTTTCATGGTCTCGCATTGCGTGACCATTAATTACACACTTTACTATAAATTAAAACTTTAAGTCACAAATGTGACTTGGCTATTTTGAATGCTGTTTTTCTATACTGATTGACGACGAGTTGATGTATCACCAAGTTTAAGGAATGCACCAAATTCTACTTGTTCATCTAAATCAGCATCAATACCCGCAAATACATCTCTGAAAATAGTACGAGCACCATGCCAAATATGACCAAAGAAGAAAAGAAGAGCAAAACATAAATGAGCGAATGTAAACCAACCACGTGGGCTTGAACGGAATACACCATCAGATTGAAGTGTTGCACGATCAAATTCAAAAATTTCACCTAATTGAGCACGACGAGCATATTTTTTAACTGTAGCTGGATCTGTGAAAGTTACACCATCAAGTTCACCACCATAAAATGTAACAGAAACACCAACTTGTTCGACACTATATTTCGATTCCGCACGACGGAATGGAACATCAGCGCGCACAACTCCATCTTTATCTACAAGAATTACAGGGAATGTCTCGAAAAATGAAGGCATACGACGAACAAAAAGTTCATTACCGTCTTTATTTTTAAAGACTGCATGACCTAACCAACCCACAGCAATTCCATCACCACTGTTCATTGCACCAGCACGGAAAAGACCACCTTTTGCTGGGTTATTTCCAATATAATCATAGAAAGCAAGCTTTTCTGGAATTTCAGACCATGCTTGTGAAATTGATTTACCCGAAGCTAAACTACCTTGGACACGTGTCTCAATCTCTTGTTGGAAGAATCCTAAATCCCACTGATAACGAGTTGGGCCAAAAAGTTCAATTGGAGTAGTTGCTGAACCATACCACATAGTACCGGCTACAACAAAAGCCGCCCAGAATACAGCAGCAATACTGCTTGAAAGAACTGTTTCAATATTACCCATCCGTAAACCATTGTATAATCTTTGCGGTGGACGAACACAAAGATGGAATAAACCAGCTAAAACCCCAAGAATCCCGGCAGCAATATGATGTGAAGCAACACCACCTGGGTTATAAGGATCAAAACCAGTTGCATCCCAAGCTGGCGAAACTGGTTGAACACTTCCAGTAATACCATATGGATCAGAAACCCAAATACCAGGACCGAAAAGACCAGTTACATGGAATGCACCAAATCCAAAACATAATAAACCTGATAAAAATAAATGGATACCAAAAATTTTAGGAAGATCAAGTGCTGGATTGCCAGTACGAGGATCACGAAATAACTCTAGATCCCAATAAACCCAATGCCAAATTGATGCAGCAAAAAGTAAACCCGATAAAATAATATGCGATGCAGCAACACCTTCATAACTCCAAATACCTGGATTTGATGCTGTTTCTCCACTAATTGTCCAACCACCCCATGATTGTGAAACGCCTAAACGCGTCATAAATGGAAGAACGAACATACCCTGACGCCACATAGGGTTTAAAACAGGATCAGATGGATCAAAAACAGCAAGCTCATAGAATGCCATTGATCCAGCCCAACCAGATACTAAAGCAGTATGCATTAAATGCACAGAAATTAAACGACCCGGGTCGTTTAATACAACTGTGTGAACACGATACCAAGGAAGACCCATAATTTAGTTTATGTTTAAATAATTTTTTTACTTTCTTTCTTTATGAGTCTCTTTAAATCTTTTTTTTTAAAGAGTACTCAAATATTCTTGATTCTAGTATACCACAGCTTACCTGTTTTTTTGTTTTTAATTCAAATATTTTTTTAATCCTTATTTTCTTAATGAATCAGTAAATTCTTTTTACAAAACGTGCTTTGCAGGTCGTTCTGGTATATCAAATAAACTAAGAATCAACGATTTCTAAGTTATTAGTTTACAAGAAATATTCTCTATTACATTTGTAATGGGGCAAGTTTTTGCTGATATACCATGAAAACTCCGTTTTATGCCATATAATGGTCATTAATAAAAATAAACTTTTCGTATTTTAATCTCTTTAGAATTGGTTTTGAAATAGGCATTTTGTTTTATTGTAAATATCCTATATAATAAAATATAGATCTAGTTTATTCCATTTATTGAGACAAACTTAGCAAATAATTATTTTTTAATATATTTAATTGATAAAAAAATAATTTTTAAATGTCTACCTATAATAAGTTCTTAATTTTAGTGTAAATATTCTATATTATTTACACTAAAATTTGATAATACAAAATACAAAATTATTTATATGCCTATTGGTGTTCCAAAAGTTCCTTTTCGTCTCCCGGGTGAGCCTTCTGCCCAATGGGTAGATCTTTATAATCGTCTTTATCGCGAACGAGTCCTATTTCTGTGCCAAGAGTTAGATGATGAATTAGCTAATCAACTCATTGGAATAATGTTATATTTAAATGCGGAAGAAAAAAATAAAGGATTATATATTTATATAAACTCGCCAGGTGGATCAGTAACATGTGGTATTGCGGTTTATGACGCAATGAATTATATTAAATCTGAAGTAACCACTATTTGTGTTGGTACTGCAGCTTCGATGGCCTCGTTTATTTTAGCTGGCGGAGATCGTGGAAAACGAATTGCACTCCCATATTCGAGAATTATGATCCATCAACCTGAAGGTGGAAGCCAAGGTCAAGCTTCTGAAGTTCTTTCGGAATCTGAAGAGGTGATGAGAATTAGACGGCAAGTTGGACGTATATATGCGGAACGTACAAACCAACCACTAAGTCGAATTTCGAGAGATATGGATAGAGATCAATTTATGTCTGCAAGAGAAGCAAAAGAATACGGACTAGTAGATCAAGTTGCCATAGATACAAAATGGTCAAGCACCAACTAAATCCTGAAATTTTAGCTTTCAATTGTCCCTTGCTTTACGGTACGCATAGAGTGGCCTTTATTTGTTTTGGGAATCAAAAATTTGAGACACACCTTGTGTGTATTGTAGTTCCTATCAGAGTCCGTCTGATACACTATCCTCTAACAAATGTAATAACGTATTTCCGAACTTAACTAAAGTGTAATTTTGTCGGGCTATATAATTTACGTTTAGCCTAATTGTGGTTTTAAAGTATTCATGTTTTTTAACTATCTTTTTTTATTTTTAAAACAGGTAAAAATATTATTGTATTATCTTTACGCAAAGCGTAGCTTTGGCTTAATAAGATATTTATATATAATATTTTGATAATAAAAACATGTTTGATAAATTTTCTTTTTATGTCAAAAATTTACGACTGGTTCGAAGAGCGTCTTGAAATTCAATCTATCGCTGATGATATTTCAAGTAAATATGTTCCACCACACGTGAATATTTTTTATTGTCTTGGTGGCATTACATTTACATTATTCCTTGTACAAGTAGCAACAGGTTTTGCTATGACGTTTTATTATAGACCAACAGTTGCTGAAGCTTTTGCATCGGTGCAATATCTTATGACTGACGTTAATTTCGGATGGCTGATTCGTTCAATTCACCGTTGGTCAGCAAGTATGATGGTACTAATGATGATTCTTCATATTTTCCGTGTTTATTTAACAGGTGGTTTTAAAAAGCCCCGTGAGCTTACTTGGGTAACTGGTGTAATTATGGCCGTGTGTACTGTATCTTTTGGGGTAACTGGATATTCATTACCTTGGGATCAAGTTGGTTATTGGGCTGTAAAAATTGTAACTGGTGTTCCAGATGCTATTCCTGTTATTGGGCCAGCTCTTGTTGAGATTTTACGTGGTGGTGTTGGTGTAGGACAATCAACCCTTACTCGTTTCTATAGTCTTCACACTTTTGTCTTACCACTTGCAACAGCTGTTTTTATGCTTATGCATTTTCTAATGATTCGTAAGCAAGGTATTTCTGGACCTCTTTAAAAAATAAACTAAAAGAAGAAAATTTTTTACTAAATATTTATTTGGAATAATAAGTTTCTTAGCGCTTCTTTTTTTAAAAAAATTGCATGTATTTTGTTAAAAATACTCCGTTTTACGAAGACACGCTTTGCGTGTAAGGAAATATTGGAGAATCAAAAAAGACTTTATGTCAAAACTCTTTTAACAAAAGATTTTTTATATACCAAATATAACAGACTAAAACATCAAAACGGAGTTTTTATTATGGCAGTTACAAAAAAACCTGATCTTTATGATCCGGTATTATTAGCAAAACTAGCAAAAGGCATGGGGCATAATTATTATGGTGAACCGGCATGGCCGAATGATTTACTTTATATGTTTCCAGTCGTAATTTTTGGGACATTTGCATGTGTTATTGGTTTAGCTGTTTTAGATCCAGCAGCTATCGGTGAACCAGCAAATCCATTTGCAACACCATTAGAAATTTTACCTGAATGGTACTTTTTCCCAGTTTTCCAATTATTACGTACAGTGCCAAATAAATTACTAGGCGTTGTTTTAATGGCAGCAGTACCAGCTGGATTAATTACTGTACCATTTATTGAAAGTATCAATAAATTTCAAAATCCGTTTCGTCGTCCAGTAGCTATGACTGTTTTTCTTGTTGGAACAGTTGCGGCAATTTGGTTAGGAATTGGGGCTGCGTTACCTATTGATATTTCTTTAACACTTGGGTTATTTTAATTTATTCCATCCACTCTTTTTAAAATAGAAAGAGTGGGTTATTATAAAAAATATAAGGGCATCGAAGATTTTATACACGGAGTGCGTGGCCTCTACTATCTATTTCAAGAAACTTGGTATAAATTATATTTATTTTTTCCGATTAAGAAAGAATTATTTAAATCAGTACGGTGTTGCGAATTGTTGATTACTTAATTTTTGTACTTTATAGCTATACATTGATCATCAAATAAATTTAATCCCTATTCTCGACAATAGATTAAGAGCATGATAGCATCTGTGAAGAGGTTCATCACTCTGTGGACTTTAACCTAAAATCATGTCAGAACTGAAAAGAAGCAGCATTATGGGTTGAAAACGCCATGAGAGTTGAGGTTCTCTATAAAGAGAACCTCATGATGAACTTTTTTAATAATTTTCTGTAAATAAAATACTATCTGTAATCTAAAATTCATGCCACGAAGTGGCCATGGACTTTTAAGTCAAAACTAAATTAGGCGGCACCCAGATTCGAACTGGGGAATGGAGGATTTGCAATCCACTGCCTTACCACTTGGCTATGCCGCCTTAGCAAATTAAAACACGCGCTGCGTGGGTTATTGATTCATCAATGGAAACGAAGTTTCATGTCACACCTTGTGTGACCATATATCGATCCTTTTTTGTCCGACTCATTGATTTTCTAGCAAAAAAAAGAACATCTTTGTTAAAATTGAAGTTTTGATACATTATAGCAACAATTCCAATATGATCCATACACGTACGTCTAATCGAAGATTTGAAACACGCGGTGCGTGGCCTCCTTTAACGAAAGGTTTTCTAGCTAGAAAACAAAAGTGCTTAATTTCAACTTTGCCAGGAAATCAAAGATTTGAAACACAATTGGGCTATGCTTTGCAGTGTAGATCACGGATTTTAATCGGAGATTTAAACCATGGTTCTCAGAGTGAGGTTCAACGTGTACATGGGGTCTATTCTCCTTGTTTAAAAAAAGCAGAAAATCCTATAGCAAGAAGAATGCCACCGATTCCTGATTTAGTTGCTCTTCAATATGGAAGTTTTCAGCAATTTTTAGTCGGTGGATTTGTTAAAGCTTTTGAAAACCGCAATCCGATTATTTGTCATTATGGCCAGCATTCTCTTCAAGTTCGCTTTTTTCCAGAATGGGTACAATTTAGAAAGCCAGAAGGAAGTGCCAAACAAGCTCTATTTTTTGGAAAAACATATGGATGTTCTGTTTATATTCCAGTATTAATAACTTCCACACAATGGAAATATAAAAAAATGGAGTGGGTTTTACTTGGGTTTTTACCATTAATGACAAAAGCAGGTCACTTTATTATTAATGGAATTCCACGAGTTGTCTTATATCAAATGGTTCGAAATCCAGGAATTTATACTCTTTTAAAAGATTCTCGAACTCGTGTTCCAACAATTCGAATTGTCCCAGAACAAGGAAGTTGGGTAAATATTACAATTGATAAAAAAAATAGAGTTTGGGTCGCTACCCGCCTTTTACGGCGTAAAGTGTCGATTTTAATCTTTCTTCAAGCACTTGGAATTTCTTTAACAGAGCTATTAACTCGGCTTGAACATGGGGAACTTTTAACATTAAGTTTAGTAAAACCGTTAAAATCAAACGAAAAAACACGGCATGGTCGGATTTTACTGAGGGCCGGTTTAGACGCCCACCCAAAAAATCGCCAAGAAGCCTGTCGATATTTATATGGTCATGTTCAAGAATATACTTCTGTAGCACGCGATCAAGTTATTAATGATGAAAGTGCCGAAACCTTTTTTCATGACATTATTTGGAATGAACAAAATCGTCAACTTGGCCCTCTAGGGCGTAAGCAATTTTATGAAAAAGTAAGTAGTAGTGTTCCTCTTAATGAGCTATTATTACAATCTGAAGATTTAGTATGTTCGACACAAGCTTTACTCCAACTAATGTGTGGTGAACGTCAAGGTGATGATATTGATAGTTTAAATAATAAAAGAATTCGTGGTTGTGGCGATTTTTTAACTGAACAATTAATACGTGGTATTAAGGAGTTTGAACTTATTCTCAGTAGAAAAGTGGCTTTAACAGCTCAAAATGATTCTGCAAGTTTATGGAAATTACAAAAATCAAGTCTCTCAAAATCAGTAAGTAAAGCCTGGAAAAGTTTTTTTACCAGTGGAACATTATCTCAATTTTTAGATGAAACAAATCCATTAGCAGAAACAACTCATAAACGACGTCTAACTGTTTTAGGTCCAGGCGGAGTAAGTAGTAAACAAACAACTATTCAAATACGTGGAATACATCCAACCTATTATGGACGTCCTTGTCCGATTGAAACACCAGAAGGACAAAATGCTGGCCTGGTTAATTCATTGACAGTGTTTGCAAGACCTACGCTCGAAGGACATTTAGAAACTCCTTTTTATAAAGTCTATAAAGGACAAGTTCAAAAAAATACTAATCCTAAATATAAAATACCACAACAAGAATCAGATTTTCTTCTTGCGCCAGCAGACATTACTGTCTCTGAAACTTTAACATTCCCAAAAACTCAACTCCCGTTACGAAAAAACTGGAAGTTTGATTATGGCATGTGGAATCAAATTACAACTCAATCGGTTGGCATCTTACAAATGATTTCAGTTGCAACGAGTCTAATTCCTTTTTTAGAACATGATGATGCAAACCGAGCATTAATGGGATCAAATATGCAACGACAAGCGGTTCCTTTAATACAACCAGAATCCGCGCACGTCCAAACTGGATTAGAAAGTCGTGTTATTTCCGATGTTCAACATTCTCTTAATTGTGAAAAAAGTGGTTATGTTACGCAAGTCAGTGCGCGTAATATTAAACTTTATATACCGCGAGGTGCTCATACTGCCCTAGGTTCTTCTATTAAAGGACAAGTTTCCTCTAGTAAAAGTTCTTTAAATACTAAATTTTCTTTTAAAAAAAATCAGGTAAGTATGCCTGGGCTATCAAATAGTCATATAATAGTTCAAGCAATTTCACGCTCCAAAATTAAAGTATTAACTGCAAATTTTAGTGAAGGATTTTTTAATAAAAATGCGCAACATGAAAATTTTTATTCATCCAAAACATTAATGCCTCGGCATTCATTGGATAAAATCGATTTTAAAATTACAAAAAATTTAAACCAGTTATGTAAAGATCCTTTTTGCAAAGAATTTCATCGCTTAAAAATTAATTTTGCAAATAAAAGAAAACTGATTCAAAGAAACTTCATAAATATCCTTTCGACTAGTGTTGAAAGTACTAAACCGAATCTCCCCATTGCGTGTTTTGAATCTTCGATTCCAACAAGTTCTGAACTTTGTCAAGTTAAAAATATTAATTCCATAAAGTTTAATAATATTTGCCAAATTGATGTATCTTCGGATTTTGATATTTACCAACGTACGAATCAAAGTACTTGTAAAATACATCGTCCAATAGTTAATGAAGGAGACTGGGTTCAAAAATCCGATATTTTAGCGGATGGTGCTGCAAGTGTTGGGGGAAAAATAGCATTAGGCAAAAATATTCTTGTTGCTTATTTACCTTGGGAAGGGTATAACTTTGAAGATGCTATTTTAATTAGTGATCGACTTGTTAAAGAAGATGTATTTACATCATTACATATTGACTATTACGAAATCGAAGTAAAAAACACCCAATATGGTTTAGAAAATATTACTGCACAAGTTCCAATTGAGGTAACCGATTCAGATCGAGACCTTGTAAGACTGCAAAAACTTCAATCAAATGGCTTAATTCCGATTGGTACGTGGGTAGAGGAAGGTGAGTATTTAGTAGGGAAAGTAACTCCGATGAACCCAAAAGGACCCTCTATTCAGCAACAATACGAAAAATTATATAACGTCATTATGCAGCGTGAAAATACAAATGTTCGAAATACGAGTCTTCGGGTTCCAAAAGGGGTTCAAGGTTTTGTCTTTGCGGTTCATATTCTCCCACCAAAAGAAGCAGATGTAAGTGCACTTGCCCCTAAACATGCTATTCTTCGGGTACGTGTTGCTCTTCTCCAAAGAAGAAAAATTCAAGTGGGCGATAAAATGGCAGGGAGACATGGAAATAAAGGAATTATTTCTAAAATTCTTCCCGAATATGATATGCCGTTTTTACCAGATGGTACAGCAATTGATATTGTCCTAAATCCACTAGGGGTCCCATCACGTATGAATGTTGGCCAAATTCTTGAATGTCTTCTGGGTCTAGCTGGAAAATATTTAAATGAATCTTATACAATTGATTTATTTGATGAGCGTTCTGGATCAGAAGCCTCACGAGCTTTAGTATTTTCAAAACTTTTTGAAGCATCGCTGAAAACTAGACGTCCGTGGCTATTTGAACCTCATCATCCCGGGAAGATGAAATTATTTGATGGTAGAAGTGGGGATTCGTTTGATCAAGCTATTACAGTTGGATGTGCCTATATGTTAAAGCTTGTTCATTTAGTTGATGATAAATTACATGCACGTGCAACAGGTCCTTATTCAGCTATTACCCAACAACCAGTTCGCGGACGATCAAGAAATGGTGGTCAGCGAGTTGGTGAGATGGAGGTGTGGGCGTTACAAGCTTATGGAGCAGCTTATATACTACAAGAACTTTTAACAATTAAATCAGATGATGTTCAAGGTCGGAAAGATGCAGTGTTTAAAATTTATACGAATCAAACTCTAAATTTTGGTCCACCAGAAAGTTTTCGTGTCTTAATCAGAGAACTTCAAGCTCTCTCGTTCGATTTTAAAATTTTTGGGACACATAAAAAAACTGGGGTTTTAAAATCTCTTAGTCTTCGTTTTCTTGAAGATTTAGGAAAACGCGAAATTTAAAGTAGTTATTAAACACTTACATATTTATTTCACCAGTCGTTTCTTCTACGAAATCAAAGATTTGTGCCATAGAATGGCCATTCTATGGCACAAATCTTTGATTTCATGGCCCCAAAGGGGCATAAAACGGAGTTTTCATGGTCCCGGGCTTGAGCCGTGCCACAAAGTGGCCACGATTAATACATATCAAAACTTCAATAAAGGTTAAGGTTAGATTCTTTAGTTTTCACTAAATAGGAATTTTTGCTTGTATTTGTGAATTAAACCTTTGTAAACTAAACTATAACTGTTTTGAATCAAAGATTTCTAGTACTTACCCTAGGAAATATTCTATTACATTGTTGATAGGACTAGTCTATTAGTTGATTCCGTAACAAATAGCCCTCAGATTTTTTATCTGATCACACCGATCAAGTTTTCTTTAAAAGCAAACATTTTAATTATTATCGATGTATAGTATTGTTTTATAGGAATTCAAAGAATCAAAAAATGAATTATCAAAATTTTTCATATGCCGACATCAGAAGGTAATCGTTTTCAACAGATCGAAATTGGCCTCGCTTCTCCAAAAGAAATTAAATCGTGGGCAGAACGGTTTCTTCCAAACGGTGAAATCGTGGGTGAGGTTACAACGTGGGAAACTGTAAATTATAAAACATTAAAACCAGAAGCTAATGGTTTATTCTGCCAAAAAATTTTTGGTCCAGTTGTAGACTATACGTGTGCATGTGGAAAAAAAGCTCTAAAAGTTACAACCGGGTTTTGTCCTAAATGTGGCGTAGAACGCACAAGTTCCCAAGTCCGACGTTATAGAATGGGATATATTAAGCTTAAACAACCGGTCGCACATACTTTATATGCTTCACAAAAACCCTCTCCACTTGGTCTTTGTTTAAATTGGTCAAACAAAAGACTACAAGCTGTTTTGTATGGAACTGAATTTTGTCATTTACCTGATGTTTTTGAGTTTTTTATGCCTGGGTTATCTCTTGAATCATCGAATATGATCTCAAAGCCAACAAGATCTATTCTGAATTTGTCAAAACAAACGCAAAAACCTAGAAATCAGAGATTTGATACCCACGGTTTGTGTTCTCCAACCTCCCTCCCAAGACTTTTTAAACGAAAAAAAAAATTTACCGATAATAATTTTAAAAACTTAACTATTAAATATAGCAAACAAAAACTTCGTGTTGGTATCCATCTGTATGGTATTGGATATGATATGACATGGCGTCAAGTAGAAGATTTTCAAGATTTTTTACTTTATATCTGGGAACAAGCAAATCGGACTGATCGAGTAATTTCATATTATCAAGTTACAGAAAAATATCCAGAATACACCAATCAAACAATACCTTCACATATTCAATATTATCCTTTACAAACCGGTGGCTTTGTATTACAAAAAATGCTCGCTCATTGGAATCTTATTGGTAGCATTCGTCAACTCGCTCTCGATCTAGATCAAATTCAAACAAGTATTAAAAGTCTTCAATGGAAACAACAATTTGGAGGGAATTTCCCCAAATCGGAATCAATTAAATTAATTATTGAAATTAATAGATTTAAACAATTAGAAAAGAAAATACTTCGACGTATAACTTATTTTCGAGATTTTCAAAAAGCACAAATGCAGCCAGCTTGGATGATATTAAGTTATCTTCCTGTATTACCTCCAGGACTTCGTCCAATTACATCAATTCGTGGTGAATTAGTTGTCTCTGATCTTAATAGTTTGTATCGTAAAGTATTAACACGAAATAGACGACTAACAAATACAACAAAATTTGGTATTTTTGATACTGCTTTAAGTGGAAGCTGGGCATCATGGTGTTATAATTTACGGCAAGTTCAAGAAGCAGTTGATAGTTTATTAAAAACAGGTAAAGTAGATTCCGGAAAAACAACCAAATCTCTTTTAGATTCATTAAAAGGAAAACGTGGTCGGTTTCGTCAACATTTACTTGGTAAAAGAGTCGATTATTCAGGCAGATCCGTTATTGTTGTAGGTCCAAATTTGAAAATTCATGAATGTGGTTTACCAAAACAGATGGTTGTAGAACTTTTTCAGCCATTTTTAATTCAACAATTAAGAAATAAAGGAATTGCTTTTACAACGACTGGAGCAAAAGCAGTTATTACTGAACGAAAACCTATAATTTGGACTTTATTAAGAGAAATTTTGCAGAGTCATCCTGTTTTCTTGAATAGGGCACCAACTTTACATCGACTTGGTATTCAAGCATTTATTCCTAAATTAGTAGATGGTAAAGCAATTTTATTACATCCGCTTGTTTGTCCAGCATTTAACGCAGATTTTGATGGCGATCAAATGGCTGTTCATGTCCCACTTTCAACGACAGCTCGTGCTGAAGCATTTAATTTACTTTTAGCTCGAAATCACTTATTAGCCCCATCGTCTGGTGATCCTCTATTACTTCCAACTCAAGACATGGTTTTAGGGTGTTATTATCTAACACTTACAAAAGAAAATATTGAATCGAATTCTCGCGAAATAAAATTAAAGGTATTAAACGAAAAAATTCCGCGAATTTTTGATAACCTCAAAACTATATCGAAGAAATTGTATTACATTAATTTTGCCGATGTTTTAGAAGATTATCATAGAGGATATCTAACTGCTCATAGTACTGTTTGGGCTGTTTGGGATGGTGATGTCCAAACTGCTTTGCCGGAATATCAATCTCGACAACGCTCCATTCCTAATGAAATTCGACTTGATATAGCTGGAAGAATTGAATCTTTTAGTGATGACAAATATGAAAATTTTTTGAAAAACGCTGAGACTTCGACTTTTCATAAATCTTGTTATATTCGGACAACACCTGGTCGAATTATGATGTATCATCTTCTTACGACAGCTATATAAATAGATATCTAAAGTCATTATAGGATTAATCGCATCGACACAGAAATTATAAGATTAAGTTTAGATTCTTCAATTCCTTGTTTTTTAAGGCTAAAATAACAAAGAATTTAAAAAGTTTTTGAATCTACGATTCAATCTAAAAAGCCTGTTCATGGCCATTTCCTGGCATAAATCTTTGATTTCATGGTCAAGCAAAGCTTGACATTAATCTTCGATGCCATGGCCATGCTATCTCATGACACAAAGTGACCATGGTTAAGCGAAGCTTAACATGCCATGAAATCGAAGATTTATGTTGCGCAAAGCGCAACCATAGAATGGCCATGGTTACGCAGAGCGTAACATAAATCTTCGATTTCATGGCCACTATGTGTCATAAAACGCAGTTTTCATGGGCTTTAATCATGAATCTTTGATTCCATATAAATATGGATACGCTTCTTAGGCTTAGCGAATCTGTCATAATGATACTGATTATTACCTTAAAAAACGAGTTTAATAATATAGAGAGGTCCACTTTATGAATTCTTATTCTGATCAATTTGATCACAATATATCTGTTCAATCTCGTTTTCAACTAATTAATATAAAAAATTCAAAATATAATGCTAGAAAAAATTCTATAGTCGTTCGCGCACCATTTTTTAATACTTGTCTTGATAAAGGACAAGTCAAAAATCTTGTTTCATGGTTTTTAGAAACCTATGGAGAAAAATCAACTATTGACTTTCTTGAATCAGTTAAATATCTTGGATTTCATCAAGCTACTCGAGCAGGAATTTCTTTAGGAATTGATGATCTTCAAATTCCGCCAGATAAATCTACATTAATTTCGCAGGCACATGTAGCCACACGACAAATTGATCAACAAAATAGTGCAGGATCATTAACAAGTGTCGAAAAATCGCAATGTTTAATTGATACCTGGAATCAAACCAGTGATTTTTTAAGACAAAGTGCCATTAATAATTTTCGGATAACAAATAGCGTTAATCCTGTTTATATGATGGCATTTTCTGGAGCAAGAGGAAATGTATCACAAGTTCGACAACTTGTTGCAATGCGGGGTTTAATGGCGGATCCGCAAGGTGCTATTTTAGAATTTCCTATTCAAAGTAATTTTCGTGAAGGTTTAACAATAACCGAATATCTTATTTCGTGTTATGGTGCTCGAAAAGGACTTGTTGATACAGCATTACGTACAGCAACTTCAGGTTATTTAACACGACGACTCGTAGATTCTGCACAACATGTTGTTGTTTCAATGCTTGATTGTCAAACAAATCGCGGTATAGTTCTTCAAGGTGATCGATTAGAAAAACGTCTTTTAGGCCGTGTTCTTTCAAAATCAGTAGATTGTATATTAACTACGGAGCAGGTTTGTTTTGAGCGAAATCATATTATGAATGCCCAAACAGCGTTTCTTATTAGTAACTCTCATACACAAGTCCTCGTTCGGTCACCTCTTACCTGCGCTGCTGCAACAGCCATTTGTCAATTATGTTATGGTTGGAATCTTGCATCTGGTAAACTAGTTCAAATTGGCGAAGCTGTTGGTGTTATTGCAGCTCAGTCAATTGGTGAACCTGGAACACAATTAACCATGCGTACTTTTCATACTGGTGGTGTTGGTGTACTTTCGGATCAAGCACTAAAACGTCTCGATGCACCGTATACTGGAAAAATAATATTTCCAGAACCCCTTACTGGAAAATTTATTCGGACGCCTCATGGAAAAATCGCCTATATGGTTAAATATACTCATTTGGATCCCGATCGCATTATCTTCAAACTTCAACCTAATGAACTCTATAAAAAAGACTTCGTTATTCGCGAGCATGATTTTCCTTCAGGAAGTTTACTATTTATAAAACACGCCGAAAATGTACGAACTGGACAACTTCTTGCTCAAGCGTCTCGTGTTAAATTAACAAAACAAATATTACCCGAATCAAGTCATCCAGTGTATTCGCCTCTTGAAGGTCAAGTGTTTTTTGAATCAATGCCACTTTTAGAAAAAATTGAGGTTACTTTAAACAATAAAAAATATAAAAAGAAATCGAAGAAAGAAGAAAAATCATTTACTTTACTTCCACCAACACGTACACTTTCTAAACTAGGATCATTTTGGGTTCTTTCGGGAAAAAATCAACAGGATATTCATACGGCTAGTTGTTTTGCTGAACCAGGGGATTTAATTTCACAACAAAGTTTGTTATTTAAATATCAATTTTATAGTATTGGTCAAGCTCAACTTAAAAATATTAAACAGGGCTTTGGTTTTAGAACTGTATTTGGAGTACCTGTTTTTCAAATTCCTACGAGAAAAGTACAATTTGTTAAAACTGCTTATAAGCTATTTTTAACTAAACATTTTTATAAAAAAAATAACTCTAATTTTTCCGAAAAACTTATATATTATCCACATAGTCTATCGAAATCTTCTTTAATTTGGTATTTTGCTACACATAATTATCAGCCTTCTAATACTTGTTTTTATAGAGAAAGTCAAATTCAACCGGCCTACAAGCCTGTTTCTATGCAAATCAATGATAAAAAAAATTTATCAAATGATCTTATCTATACTCACATAGGAGAACTGTATACCCAATATCATGCAATTGAAGATTCATGTTACGCAAAGCGTAACCATACTTTCCTCTCGTACTCTAGTGATTTAGATCAAGCAAACTATTTTGATTTTAAAGCTCATTTGACAAATTTTTTAAAAGCAACTCTTTTTTATATTTATTCTCGAAACGAAAGCGCTAAATCAAATTTTATTAAAAATAATCCTTTTCAAGTAAAATACGAGAAGAAATTAGTTTTATCAGATTTTAAAAAATTTCAATCAAGTAAGTCCTTTCATTCTTTGAGTAAATTTTTAGAAGTTTCTCTTACAAGATTTTATTCAGCGCCCATTTCAAATGTCGAATTAAAATCTAATATCTTAAATAATAAGCAAGCTTGGTTTTATATTCCTAAATCAAAAGTTTTTTTTGATAGTGAGATTTTTGAGAAAAACGAGTCTAGTATTTCTTTTACAGAACATCGTTTTTTACCGACAGGTCTTTGCCTTGAAAAAGTTTGTTTTCCAAAACATCAGATCATTTTTGATGTTATTCCAAAAAAAACATTACGTTTACAAAAATTCAAAAGTTGTCAATTTTTACAAAAACAAAGATTTTGGTATAGTCAAGAAAAATTAGTACAAACAGTTTCTCAAATAACTTGCTCTCCCAATTTTCTATCAAATAACTCGACGAATAACAAGCCTAATTTTTCACAATATAAAATAAAAAACAAAAATCTTGTCGTCGTTAAAGATTTAGTAACTGGTTTAAATTGGTATAATTTATCGAAAATTCATAGAAATAAATCTTTTATCTTAGGTATTCAAGAGCGTGACGTCTGTACTAATTTTATTTATTACGGTATAAAATTTCAAGCTGCGAGTGAATATTCATTACCAGACCAAAAAATTGTTCACGATCAATGGTGTCAATACCTTGGTAAAATATCTTTTAGTCCTACTAATAGCCCAATAAGGACAAAACAACTTCGAACTAAATTTCAATTAAAATCAAAAACACAAATAAGATTTCATCGAGATATTTCTCTTACACTTCGATGGAATTCTATTGAAAATTTAATGCGAATTAGGTGTATTGTATTGAATAGTGATTTATTTCCGCGATTAAGTTCAACTTTTCAACAAAACGCAATAAATCTTAACCGTGGGTTAGATATTTTTGCTTATCAATTATCTACTTTAAAGAAAATAAATATTCTTAGTCTTCAAACTTATTCAAATAATTGGATTATTTCATCGCAACCGTTTGGTATTGGTTGTGTAAAAGCTCGTACGTCCGGTGAAGTTCGGATGAAAAAAAGTCAACTAACTGGTACTTTTAAAACAATATTAAGAAATCCCGACGTTTTTACTTTGAAGTTTACAAACAGTTCTGGATCACGCGTTGGTAAATTCTTTCGATGGGGAGATGAACTTTTTCCTGGCGTAGTTTCCACCTATAATGGACAGGTAATCAAGCAAACAGTCTCTAGTATTACTCTTCGAATGGGAATATCGGTATTAGCATCGACAAGAGGTATTGTTCATATTTCTCATAATGAATTAATTAAAAAGAATCAATTATTGATTACATTAAAATCTCGTCGTCTTCAAACTGAAGATATTGTTCAAGGTATTCCTAAAATCGAACAACTTTTTGAAGCTCGTGAAAGTCATGGTGGGGAAATTATCCCTGGTACAGTTCATAGTCATCTCCAAAATTCTTTCATTCGTGAACTAGAAAGTGCTTCTTCGAATTTCTTATCACAAAAACAGACATCAACAGAACAACGTCATCAAGCTGTCCAAAAAAGTATGCTCGAAGCACAACATTTTTTAGTAGAAAATATTATTGATGCGTATTCAAATCAAGGAGTTTCTATTTCTGAAAAGCATGTTGAAGTTATTGTTCGTCAAATGAGCAGTCGGGTACGGATTGTTACTGGAGGGGAAACGGGTCTTCTTCCAGGTGAACTTGTACAATACGAGTGGGTTCAAAGATTTAATGGTCGTTTAAGAGATTTAGGACTACTCCAAGCAACTTATGAACCAGTTATACTTGGAATTAGTAAAAGTGTTCTTCAATCCGATAGTTTTTTACTTGCAGCAAGTTTTCAAGAAGTAAGTCGAGTTCTTGTTCGAAGTGCATTAAGTAAAAAACGAGATTTTTTACGTGGACTTCATGAAAATGTTATTGTAGGACAACTAATTCCTGCTGGAACTGGTCTTGTAGTGAAAACTTCTCGTAATTTTAATTTAAATCAGGAATATAATGCAAATACTCTTCTAACATAAAGTGACGGTTGGTATATTCTAAGTTTCATAAAGAAATGAAGTCTAAACCAAGCAATTTATAAATAATGCAGATTTTATTATAAAATTTTGTATGTTGTTAAACATCGAGTTTTGATTATGAATAATGCTCATATGCCGATAAAAACAATTTCTGAGTATAAAAACAGAAAGAAAAGACTACATGCATTTGAACGATACTTACCCGAAGGATATTCCACAACACAAGTTCAGATGGTAAAAAACAACCTTAAACGAAAACCAAAGTTCACACCAACACGGTATAACAAACGAATTCTAGAAGACAAACGTCCATAAAGACTCCGTTTTATCCCACAAAGTGGCCAGAAAGACAACAAAAGACAGCGACACGCTCTCAAGCGTGTTCAAAAAGACACAGAAAAAGAGTAGAATCAGTACCAGAACCAAACCTGTAGCAAATATGGTTCTCTTAGCAGAACAGAATAGCAAAAAATCGACAAATGACAGAAAAAGAATTTGTATCCTTCTTTTGTTTCTGCTTGCTTTTAACAAGCACGTCTCGTGCTCATTTGAATTACTCCTTTTTATGGTTTTTTGGCGTTGCGCTTATTTGATTAAGCGCCGCGCTCGTTTCAGCGTGGACTTTTTTGGTATCTAATCCGAGTCGCCTATTTTTTTGCACGTCAACCTGAACTTTCAAGCTTACCAATACTGTCCTTTCTTGGACGACCACGTTTCTTTTTCCACGGTTGTGGATTTTTCTCTGCAATGAGATACATGAGCGGCCGAAAGGCCATAACTAAAAACCAAGGTGCAAGCTGAGGTCGATTTCGCTTCAAGAGAAAATGAAAGCTTTTAAACATCAAGAACAAGAAAATTTGTGATCGAAATCTCACCCCAGCAGAATCCTTGCTCTCAGAGTACGAGATCATGAGATTTAAAACGTCATCCACGCTGAGCACGAGCTTCCGCTTTGAATTGAAGTAAACTTTCATCTCGAACCGAGTTGGATACGGCCACCCAACACCATATTGCTGTGTTTTATCGTAAATTAACAACGTGGAATTGCTGGTTTTTAAGTTGCCACTGTAGAGAGAATGCAAGAATTTAGCGTCTTGCAGAATAGGTGGAAGATCTTTTAGTGGTGTTCTTGGAATCGGTCCTTCCCTTTCAATCCCGTCTTTATCACGAACGAAAATGTAAGGTGTTCTTCCAAAAGATTTGTATAATCTCTGTTTCATAGAGTCAAGAATTGTGTTCATCAAATTCATTGAACAATCAAAGCATAAATCAACACGACTTATGCAAAACTTCTTCGGGTATTTCTTGATAGCCTTTAAAATCTGAACAAAGAAACCCGGATCGTATTGATAAATCAGAATAAAAAGCTCATATCCGTCTGGCACAATGTAAATAGTGCCCTCTTTTCGAGTTTTTCCATCTTTCTGCTTTGTCAGCGGCACTGTTTTCAACATTGCACGATTGGAAAACGGCAAAAGAAGGTCTTCGTTGCGCTTTTGTTTGTTGGCAAATTCTGAAATTAATTTTGAGGTGAACCCCAAATCTTCTAATTCGATAAAAACAGAATTATCTTGCCGAGAAACATGAGAAAAATTAAAAGCATCAACATTAGGTGTAAGAAATACCGCATCACCTTGGAAGAGGTCCTTCTCGCTGCAATTTAACGGGTTTCTCGGTATTTTAACGCCATACGTCACACCATTTGAAAACTCGTCGATACTGTGTACTGCAGCCGTTTCCTTTTAAACGCATAGTTTCAGTTGTTTTTCTACTGCCCCCTTCCGGCGGGTTGTTTCGAATTTTTTGTACGAGTAATAGTACTTGTACATATCTTGAAGATATGGCAGAATACTATCCAAACACCCTTCTCCGTATTGGGTTGCTAACTTTTTAAAATCAAGTTTATTAGGCTCCATAGGTCATTTATTTATTTTTATTTAAGCGCTCCACTTAAATTATAGAACATTTTTTTAACACCAGCACGTTCGAACAAAAATCCATTACGGAGAAGTGCGGTAAATTTTTATCGATTTACCGGGCAAATTTCAGATCACTCTCGGGGTAGAATTGAGCTTTATGCGCTGTTGAACAACTTATTTTTCGATATAAAATTGGCTCATCTGTTAATGTAACATTTATATATAGAACAAGCAGCATTAATTTGTTGAAATAGATAGTGTGAGAAGGTCTTGTTAAGACAACAAAGTAGCTTTCTATTTCAGCAAAATTAATGTCAACCAGTTTATTAGAAGAGAAGGTCCGCTCCGATCATTGCAGAAAAATCTACTCAACAACAGCTATCTTCTTTTTTCCACTCCCAAAGAGTGGCCACTTTCAAAAGATCAAAGCTAAGCTTAGTAGATCCTATAAATTTCTTTCACTCGCCTAGAGTGAGTGTCTTTTCTGACTTAGTAAAATCTCCTCTTATTGGTTGGCTTTCTTTCTCACTAACAATCTTAGTGATTTGGTTGTTTTCCAGCTCACATAAGTGAGTGTCTAAAAAGGCTTAGTTTTTTACCTCACGATCTTCTAAGTTGGTTTTATTTCTCTGTGTTCTTGCTAGATGTCAAACCAGCTTGTCACTTTCCTCGGGTTACGCGTGTGATGCGTCTAGCCCTCGCCGGTATGTTCGTGGTACACTAGTATCAAGTAAAGTTGATATCACACCACACAAGTGATCAAAGCAAATAAGTAATGCGTTTCTTAAGGCCAAAAAAAACCATGATTCGAGACCAACAACAACAACCAGAGCTTCAACCTCAGGCTCGGCCTACCTCTGCTCATACGACGCAGGCGGCAACTGCCACAGAGCCACCCGAAGCGCGAGTTCCCCCAGAAAGTTTTCGTATTCGCACTCCTTCGCGTTTATCGCTCGATGACGTGGAGCAGCTGACCCCAACAAGTTACTCAGCGTATTGGTCGTCCCGTACAAGATCAGCTTTCGAGCACCACGGCCTAACGGCCTTACATGATGCAGCACTGTGTCGTTCTGGCATTAGCGAAGAAATAAAAACGGAAAAGAACGACGAAAAAGAAGTTTTCAAGTTTTATAAAGCTTCAAATTGAATTCCGGTTGAAAATTAAGTATAATGCAATAAATATTGCATTTCGATTTATATATGTTTATAATTTATTTAAAAGACCTTTAGCTCAACGGTAGAGCGTCGCCCTTACAAGGCGGGGGTTGTCGGTTCGAATCCGACAGGGTCTAATAACGTTTTTTACACTGATTACGTCTATTAGAAAAAAATTTTTTGCTTTTAATATAGTTTTAAATATACTTTCACTAAAAGTCTTTCGTTTGTATTACTTTATCGTTATAATAGATATAAGTATAATTTTAAAGATTTTTTTTGCTGCTATTCTATAGCAAGATAGACTACCAGGTACTATACCAAATTAATTTTAAACTTCATTATTTGGATAAGTATTTAATTAGAGTCATTTTTGACTTAAAAGTCCATCTAGATAGATTTCAGGTTGGTTCTATTTAGTAATTAAAAGCAAAATTTCAATGACCATTTTATGGCATGTGAAGCTTTTCGTGACCATATCTAGTTCGTTTTTAAATGTGAAGAATAAGTAGTTATTTTTAAAAGAGGAGAATATTTTATGAGTGCTCAAGATTTACCCAGCATTTTAGTACCACTCGTAGGGCTCGTATTTCCTGCTGTCGCTATGGCATCTCTGTTCTTATATATAGAAAAAGAACAGATTAATTAAATAATTAATATCTGAGGTTTTATATGTATTAAAAAGTCAAGGCTAAGAATAGAAAAGAATGTAAATCAAGTCTACTCTTAGTCCTGAACTTAACGCAAATTTAAGGAATCAAAAAAATCGAAAGTTTGAGGCACGCGGTGCGTGGATTCATATTTTACGATTTTTTTCTCATAGAAACTTCATTTCATGTCAAGCTTTGCGTGACCATAAATAAAAAAAAAATTATGTCTATTCTTTCGTGGATCGAAGATCAAAGAAAATTAAAATTATTAAATGCACCAAAGTATAATCACCCCGATTCAGACGGAAGTCAAGGTCTTTGGACGCGATGTGATCATTGTGGAGTTATTTTATATATTAAACATCTTAAAGAAAATCAAAGAGTATGTTTTGGCTGTGGTTATCATTTACAAATGAATAGTAGTGAACGAATTGAACATTTAATTGATTCTGCTACATGGCGACCACTTGATGAGACAGTGTCACCTTGTGATCCTTTAGAATTTCGTGATCAAAAACCATATACAGAACGACTTAAAGAAGCACAAGAACGAACAGGTCTTCAGGATGGAGTTCAAACAGGAACGGGTCTTTTAGATGGTATCCCAATTGCTCTTGGTGTAATGGACTTCAATTTTATGGGTGGAAGTATGGGATCTGTGGTTGGAGAAAAAATTACTCGTCTTATTGAATATGCAACACAAGAAGGGTTACCATTAATTCTTGTTTGTGCGTCTGGTGGAGCAAGAATGCAAGAAGGTATTTTGAGCTTAATGCAAATGGCAAAAATCTCCGCGGCATTACATGTGCATCAAAATTGTGCAAAACTTTTATATATTGCGGTTTTAACTTCACCAACAACTGGAGGTGTAACGGCAAGCTTTGCTATGCTTGGAGATTTAATTTTTGCAGAACCAAAAGCACTAATTGGATTTGCTGGTAGACGAGTTATTGAACAAACACTACAAGAACAATTACCGGATGATTTCCAAACGGCTGAATATGTTCTTCATCATGGATTATTAGATTTAATTGTTCCACGCTCGTTTTTAAAACAAGCACTTTCTGAAACAATTACTCTTTATAAAGAAGCACCATTAAAATTACGTGGGACAATGCCTTACGGTCAACGTGGTCCTTTAACAAAAGTCCGTGAAGAACAATTGCGACGTTTTGCAAAATCATCTCAAGATTCAAAATATCAAGACTTTATTACTGAATTTGATCAACTTCTTGAAATGATTGAGACTTCTGGAACCTCTTCGTTAGTCAAACAAACTGAGCTTCTTGAAAAAGCTATTCAACTCGCATCTCAATCAAATAGTCAAACAAGCTGGTTAAATCCACCTTCAAAAGAATTTCAAGTTCGATCAACTTTTGGTTCTTCAAATTCTTAACTTCTTTTAAGTAAAGTGTTTTTAAAAGAAACACTTTACTTTATTAATGATTTTATGAATAAAAATAATTACCCGCAGATGGAGTTTTTTATTATTTGTTTATGTTTTTCTGGGTAGCGTGGACTAGAGAAGCATAGTATAATGAAATATATTAACTAAAAAAAGAAATCATTTTTAATAAAAGTCTTCGAAACAGACTTAAAATATAAATATTGCGTAGAAATAACTTTTGGATTATTTTTTAATTTCGTGTTATTACAAAAATTATAAATTTTATGAGTATTTTAGTGGAAAATGTTTCCAAAAATTTTGGTAAGTTTCGCGCTCTTCAACAAGTAAATTTAGAAGTTAAAAATGGGTCATTAGTGGCATTATTAGGCCCATCAGGTTCTGGAAAATCTACATTATTAAGAGTTTTAGCTGGTCTTGAAAATCCAGATTCAGGTCGCATATGGGTTGATGGTCAAGATACAACTAAGCTTGCCTTACAAAAACGGGAAATAGGTTTTGTTTTTCAAAATTACGCCTTATTTCCCCATTTGTCAGTTTCCCAAAATATAGCTTTTGGTCTTGATATACGTCAAATTGATAAAATTACAAGAAAACAACGCGTTCAAGAACTAGTACAATTAATGCAATTGGAAAAATTTGCTGATCGATATCCAAGTCAACTCTCAGGTGGACAAAAACAACGGGTTGCTCTGGCGCGTGCTTTGGCAGTTGAACCGAAAGTATTGTTACTAGATGAACCTTTTGCAGCACTTGATGCTAAAATTAGAAAACAACTTCGATATTGGTTAAGAAATCTTCATCAACATATTTCCGTTACAACATTATTTGTTACACATGATCATATTGAAGCATTTGAATTAGCTCATGAAATTGTAGTGTTAGAAAACGGAAATATTGTACAAATAGGTAATCCCCAAGAAATTATTGATCATCCAGCAAATAAATTTATTAAAAATTTTTTAGATTTAAATAAAACTTTCTAAAATTTATGGCCACATTGTAGTATGTCACGCAAAGCGTGACCATGAAAACTCCGTTTTATGCCCCAAAGGGGCTATGAAATTGAAAATTTATACCATAAAATGGCCATGGTTGCGCACAGCGTAACATAAATCTTTGATTTCATGGCTAAACCTCATACTTTGTTCTATTCTTTCGAAACTTCAAGACACGCTTAGTTAGCCTTTTACCGGAGTTGAACCGACGACTTTTTGCTTACCATGCAAATACTCTACCTGCTGAGTTAAAAAGGCTTTATAATAATTTATTTTACACGAGTTATATTTAATTTGTAGATACCATTTGCTCATTTTATCTATATTTCTCTTGCATTACAAAATCTAAAAAAAAGTATACTATTTTACATTTTCATATTTCCATTATAATGTTTTTGTTTAAATACTATCAATACTAAATAAAGCAAATTAAACATGTAACTGTTTTATGTTAATCTTATTTAAACGAGATAGATCTATTTTGGCAAGAATTCTAGAAACTATAGCATAATCTCTCGCAAATTTGAGATCACTTTTAATATGAAAAAAGACAAATATTCACCTAAAAAAATAATCTCAGTGCTCGATCTTAGCAATTTATCAATAAAATTTTGGACGACAATTCGAAAAACTACGCAATTAATATTACAAAATCATCGAGCGTCACTAAAGCTTAAATTAAAGATTCAACCATTAAAAAATACAACATTTTTAAGTATATTACCCTTTTTTATAGGATTTTGGTATTTTATTCAACAAAAATATCCATTTAAAAAAACTTATTTATTTTTTGAAAAAACTTTGCCTGGGCTGAGTATCCCAACTGAAAAATTACATTGGGAAACATTTCAATACCTATTAAAATATAATAAAACAACATCTACCTCTCATATTTTTAAAGCTTTATCTTCACCAAATACTAAACTTTATTGGGACGAAAGTAATGTAATTATACAAAAGAAAAAAGAAAGTGAATTTAATGATCACGATTTTGTTGCTTGGATAAATATAAGTGAAAATTCAAGCAATTTTCAATTAAATCATAAAAAAACTAAACATCTTTTATTGTTAAATAAAAAAAAATCAAATAATATTTATGAGTATTTAAATGAATTTGATGAAATTCCCACAAAACTCCAAAGTAGTTATACTACACAGTTCATAAGTTGGGAAGATTTTATTTTACCTTTTCAAGAGATACAAGTCTATGACGAATATTTAGATCTAGTTAATAATTCGTTAAAATCTTTGATTTCACAGTATAAAAAGAAAATAACTTTAGGGCGCGAAACTAAGCAGAAGTTTAACATATTATCAATTGCTTCAAATCAATTTGATTTTTTAGTAGCACTTTCATCACAAAATCCCACTAATATAGTTTTCCAAAACTCAGATTTGCACGAGAAAATTAGCCAAAAGACAAAAAAATTTTCACAGGATACGCAGCGAGTGTCTAAAAAGACATCTCCAATCTTTGATTTCCAGGCGGCTCCCGAGCCATCTGCAATCTTCTTACCAGAAGATTTCCAGGATGATTTTCAATTATCCCTGCAATCTGCGACTACGAAACAAAAAGAAATTTTTACGAATTTCAATCTTTTAAATCAAGAAATTCGGAAACTTTTTATTAATACAGGACTAATTCCAGTTTTTTCAACAAGTTCGGGTGATTCTAAGTATGGTCACGTAAAGCGTGACATGCCACGAAGTGGCCATAGTTATAGTAAAATTTTTCAAAGATCTTTAAGCAAGAGTGAGGAACTCAAAATTTTACAAGCTCTTCTTGTAAATATTGATCAAATATCTTTACCAAGTGAATTAAATGGAGTAAGGTTGATGTCTGGCTATCGCTACCCAGATATGAATTCAAATGAAATTTGCTGGTTTTTGGTACATGAACAATTTTTGCCTATAAAAAATATTAAACTTATATTACCGACAAGTTATTCAATTTCTCATAAATTTATAGTTCCACATTTTGAATTACCAAAGTTTTTAATAAAGTCACAAAACTTTACATTAAAAAATTCGACTGAAAATGAAATTCGTTATCAAGGACCGGGTCTACCACTTAATAATAAAACTGGTTTAGATTGGTATTTTATTCCAAGTAAAAAACTAGTTCAAACATTAGAAAGTAACAAAACTTTAAACTCTTGGGTTGACACTCAGAACTCTTTTAGTTCCTGGGTCCTTAATTATTTAAGAACAAATAATCCATTCAGTGATACTTTACAAAATTTTTTTGGTGTTATTGAATCTCCAGAAAATTCATCAGCGTCTCAAAAATTAATTAATTCGTCGAATAATTATTGGTTAAAAAATTTACCCCTCTACCGAACTGGAATAATAACCAATACAAGTTCAAGTTTTATTCCTTTTGAACGTTCTTTTCAAGTACCTTTTATTTCAAATCCAGAAAATCAAATAGATAATCCAATTGAGGAAACAAATACTGGTAATACTAATACCACGAAGCTCATTCAATTTTCCGAATATCCATTTCCTCTTTTTGAAACTCGAATCCCAATAGATCAAAATATTAACTATCGTTTTGGATTAAATTCGGCTCTTGATTATGCTTTTGCGCAACCAGTTTCGTTTTTTACCCAATTAAGCAGTCGAAAACATAATTTTCTACAAAAGAATACTATTGAATCAGCTTTTCTTCCTACCTTTTCGAGTTTTTTAGCAGAAGAATCATTTGGAACTCAATTAAGTTCAGGAATTTATAAAAAAATACCATCAGTATTTCAAGAAAAGTCTGTTTTTTTCTTTTCCGATTTATGGGAACCTTTGACATATCGTTCATGGCTTGTAATTTCTCAAATTGGGTTTGCATTTTTAGTCTTTCGGATTTTAAAAGCTTTAGCGGACAATTATGGCCGTGAACTCTTAGTTTATTTATTAGATTTGGTGGCTTTATTAGGTTTTCTAGATGAAGATTTAAAACAAGAAATTGAAATTTTAATGGGTCAACGAGAAAAAGGATTTCGAATTATTAAAAAAACAACAAAAAATTTTACAGATATTGCTGGAATACAAAATTTACTACCAGAAGTAGTCGAACTTGTTTGGTTTTTAAGAAATTCTGGAAGAGAATTTTTGTTGAGTAAAACCTTACCACGAGGTGTACTTTTAACTGGCCCAGCAGGTACAGGAAAAACCCTGCTTGTTCAAGCATTAGCAGGAGAAGCAGAAGTTCAAGTACTGGCACTTTCCGGAAGTTCACTACTCGAACCCGGTGAATCTGGAGCCTTGAAATTAGAGATTCTATTCCAAGAAGCGCGCCTACTTGCGCCATGTATCGTTTTTATTGATGAAATGGATACATTAGCTCAAAAACGCGAACAGGTTCTTCAAAATCCTATGGGTGTAGATGAAGTTTTAGAATCTTTTAACAGTTTGCGCTCGGTTCAAAAACCGATTTACGATGATAGTGACAATGATATTAAAGAAACTATTCTTGCACAACAAGATATGCAACGAGAAAAATTACGTATTCTTATGCAATTTCTTGTAGAGCTTGATGGAATTCAAGGCCGTGATGGAGTTGTTGTTATTGGAGCCACAAATCGTCCTGAAATGCTTGATCCCGCAATTCTTCGTCCTGGGAGATTTGATAGAATTCTTGAATTAGGTTTGCCTGGTCCTGAAAAACGACAAGATATTTTAAAACTTTATAGTCAAAATCTGGGCGTAGAAAAAAATATTTCGTGGAACTATTTAACACATCGAACAGCTGGCTATAGTGCTGCTGATTTGGCAAGTATTATGAATCAATCAAGTTTACGCGCTATTCTGACACAGACAAGTCATACAGTTGAAACTATTGAACATGGTATTGATCGAATTACAACAGTCGGAACAGGAAGTAATGACCAAGCAGAGCGTGTCATACCACAAAGTGGCCAGGAGCTAAAAGAAAAACTACCACAAAAAGCGTTCGATACTGAAAGTAAAAGTTTTTTAAATTTATCAACTCTACGAATAGCATATTATCAAGCAGGTAAAACCCTTTTAAGCGTACTACTGGAACACCACCCTCCAACACTTGTAATTCATTTGTGGCCACGCCGAACAAATGTTAGAGCATTACAAATTGCATCGAATTTACAAAAATACTTTTTTCGATTTGCACGCCGAATTGAATTAGAACATCGAATTATTGGGTGTTATGCAGGAAAAGCAGCTGAAATTCTTTTATTACAATCTGCAAGTTTTGAAAGTCATTTATCGGATTTTGGAACGGAAGATATTCAATTTGCACAGAATTTAATTGATGGGATGATTAAACAATGGTATTTTTACTCTAAAAATACAACTACAATTACTCCAATTATCACCAATAAAAACGTAAAAGAATACCGTGATAGTCAGGAAAAAATGCTATTTTTTAATCAATCTTTAGATAATATTGAATTACCTAATTATCAGCAAGCACACGAATTCAGTTCGTCTTCATCTCTAAATCAGACTTCTTTCACCAATCAAATGGAATTTGAAAGTAATCAACAACTACAAAGTTATTTTCCAGTTGCGTGGTGGCAATATCAAGTGGCTAATGAATTTGAAATTGCAACACGTCATTTTTCTGATTGGTATCGTCTTTACCTTCCAGACCCACAAGAAAATGAGCGAAATTTAGAATGGTCCCCCCCAGATGAGTTTTATCATGGAAATAATGTTTTAGAAAATTTAACTGGTTCGACAAATTGGAATGATATTTCTGACATCCATCTTGAATATCAAATGCATTCATTAATACTTCAAAGTTTTAATAAAGCTCTCGTTCTTTTAGATGAAAATAGAGAAGTATTAGATCATTTAGCTTTTGAATTAATGCACTTTGAAATTTTACGTGAGCCTGAAATAAAAGAACTTCTAAAAAAATATTCTTTATATACGGACATTGAAATAAATAAAAAAGAATTAATAGAGAGTAATAAAAAAACACCTCAATCTAAAAAAATTGTAAACGCAGATTGGGGGAATGATTCTCGTAAAAAAACTTGTCAGTGGATTGATCTGAATGCAGTTTAATTAATGAAATATTAGACTAATAGTTTAGATACGCGGTCCGTTTTATGGAACTAGTAGTTTAATATTTTCGATCTGATACCTTTCTATACTTAATTTTTATTAGTAATAATTTTTTAAATTCATACATTTTTAGTTGCCGCTGATCGGATTTGAACCGATATGGATTTCTCCGTAACTTTTTGAAAGTTATGTGTCTACCATTTCACCACAGCGGCAATGAAAGCAACTTCTTCGAAATTGAAGCCCAAGGCCACTATGTGTCTTGAATCTACGATTCCAAGGAAAGGGTGTTTTATAGTTTACTAAGAAAGTTATTAAAACTAAATAATAAAACAAATTTATAGATATTTTGTAGAAAGTTAAGTATAAATAATATATTATTTATTATTTTTAAAAGGTTTTAAAATTTGTCAACGATTTTTCTGTAATAAGGTATTTCCGTACGCAAAGAGCGTACGGACGCTTACCCTTCAACATACCGGTCATTCTAAGCTTGGTATTGATAGCTTAGTTTTAGTTCCGAGTATTTTAGCATTTAGAAGGATGAATGGAGTTTTTAATTTACACAATACCAAATATGGGCTTCTCCTTAACTTTTTGAAAGTTAATGGGGTTGCATCTCTTTAATATCATCTTTTAACAATATTTGATAGTTTTAAAGAGAAGAGCCTAGACCTACGTAAGACCCGTAGAAAAAAACAGCGACTAAGGTAAGTGCTGCTACTCCTACAACAGTACCAACAAGCCATAATGGGATACGACCAGTTGTGCCAGTATTGGACATATTTTAATCTCCTTGTTTCCAGATATTTTTCAAATAACCTTTTAAAGTATCTTCGAATCTGTGTCTTGCTCAAGATATTTCTCATATAGAAAATGTCTATATAATGTTAAACAACTTGAGAGATTAAAGAATCTTAGAACGAAATGGTTATAGAAAGACTTTTATAATTATGAAAAATTAAAAATCTTTTTTTTAAGATATTTTTTAAATAACTATAACTATTTTAACTAAAGTCCGTATTCTCGTAATAGTAATTGTTCATTTGAGAAGATTGCTTTATGTAATTGGGCAATCTTCTCAAATGAACAATCACGAAAATATTAATTATAATTAATTAAAAATATAACTTGAGAATAAAACTGCTAACACAAAAATTAACAAAAGTCCCCAGTATAAACTGGTACGGTTTAGTTCTACAGATTGTTTATTGGGATTAGGTTTCGCCATAATACTCTCACCTTGCTCTTAACGTTGAATAAATTGCATGGCTGTAATCGCACCTAAAAAGAAAACAGTTGGTACGGCTAGTGCATGCACAGAAAGCCAACGCACAGTAAAAATTGGATAAGTATACGATTTTCTTGCAGTCATGTGACAATTTCGTTTAATTTACTTCAGATAATTTTTTGACTTGTTCCAATGCATTGAAACGATCGGTAATAAGCGGAGCTTCTTGACGATCTTCAGTAAAATATTCATTTGGTCGTGGACTTCCAAAAACATCATACGCCAGACCTGTACTCACAAATAGCCAACCTGCAATGAAAAGAGATGGAATTGTAATGCTGTGAATAATCCAGTAACGAATACTGGTTAAGATATCAGAAAAAGGGCGTTCTCCTGTAGCACCAGACATGCTTCAAACTCCTTATAAGTAATTAAAGGCCACGCTAAGCGTGTCTTAAGTTTTCGACTCGAAGAAAAAGGCCACGCGAAGCGTGTCTTAAGTTAAAGGCTTTTCGTCGATGGTTTAAAAATTAAAAATTATGTATTAAGCATAAAATTAAATTTTTAACGTAAGGTCGAAAAACTCTTTTCGTTTCTTTCTTCTTTTAGTATAACTACTTCCTAAGACGCCATCAAGTTTTCTAGGTTGTTTCTTCTAAAATCTAATTTTAAAAATTTTTGCGTATTCCACTCCTTGGAATCGCAGATTTAAGGCTGAAGGCCTTGGAATAGAAGATTCAAGACACAACGTGGCTTTGATAAAGATAGCTAAATTTACTGAAAAAACGTATATTTGTACTAAATCGTAAATTTAGGGGTTCGGGAAGTTATTTTTAATAATTTGTATCGAGCCCTACACTACATGTCTTACATCTTCCATTTTCTAATAATATAACGCTAAAAAATACCACTCAAAAACAAGCTCCGAAAATCCCATTAAATTTTAATAAAGTCTAAAATATAAGACTTATTTTCTTACGGCCATGCTCAGCTTGTTGTGTCGAATTCTAAATATAAAAAAGAAAATACAAATAAAAAATTTTAATATTGATTTTAGCCCAAATACAATTTTAACGTATAGTCCAGTTTATTGGGCGAATGACGGGAGTTGAACCCGCGAGTGGTGGAGTCACAATCCACTGCCTTGACCACTTGGCTACACCCGCCATTAAGTTGAAATTTTGGAGCGGATAGCGGGAATCGAACCCGCACCTCTTGCTTGGAAGGCAAGGGCACTACCACTATGCAATATCCGCATAATCTCATGATATAATAAACTATTTTTCATGTCAATAAAACCTTAGAGTCATAAACTTAAATGATAAAGTTTTAATTAAAGTTCGTGGCCATACTTTATATGTCAACTGTTTTCGCCGTGACACTCACAGTGGGTTATGGTTACGCAAAGTGTAACAGAAAGCTTTGATTTCATGGCCACTGTGTGGCATGGCTCAAGCTCATTATATAAGGTATTTTAATTTTAAACTTGAGTGTCAATTTTACGGAAATCAAGCAATGACTAAAGTTTTATTTAACTTTTTAGTTTTATTAGTTTTAAATGTCTTCTAAAAATTTGCGAAAGAAATTGAAAAGAGAAGGACTTTCATTTTAGCATCAGGTATACTAAACATAGTATACTAGTATATATTCACACTATTAAGGAAACTCAAGATATGCTTCTTATTTTTCAATTAGCTTTATTTGCGTTAATTGCCGTGTCGTTTCTTTTAATTATTGGTGTTCCTGTTGTATTTGCAACACCAGAAGGTTGGGTTGAAAATAAAGGAACTGTTTTTTCAGGAATTGGTCTTTGGTTTCTTCTTGTTTTTGCAGTTGGTATTTTAAATTCATTTGTTGTTTAAAAAAAAATCCTTTCATTGACGATTAAGATCACGCTATGCATGTCTAACGTTATCGAAAGGATACTTAAGCCATCTTTTTTCAAATCTTCGATCATTTGTTCATATAAGTTCTTAAAAGAAATCATTAATCGTTTTAAAGTATTTATCATACCTTTTAAATTGTTATTAGGTCTTTTAATCAACAAATTATGCACCTCTTCTATAAAAAAAGAGATTTAAAAAATTTTGTACTTGATAGTTGCAAAACTTAAAAGTTCCACTTACACTTTTAAATATTAAATCTAATACTCTTTTTTTAAGAGGTGCAAAAGGGTTGCTAACTCAATGGTAGAGTACTCGGCTTTTAACCGATTTGTTCCGGGTTCGAGTCCCGGGTAACCCAATTTTTTGGAGAGTAAAAGAATTTTTATCTCATTTAACTTTTTTTATTTACTCTAAGAAAGAGTTAAAGGTAACGGATTTGAGAAAGAATATATTGAATCTGTATTGCATCTAATTGTCGTAACGTATAATTTTTGGTAAGTTGGTAAATACAAGCGGATTGTATGGCTTTTGGTAATAGGCTTATTAATTTAACTGTTTGAGGTGAACATAGATATGATTCAAGAAGTGTTTGAACAATATTATCAAAAAATTCTTGTTGAATTCTACTAAGTTCTAAATAAGAAAATAAGTGAAAGTCGGTATTTTTATTGATAAAAAATCTAAGTATGGGTAATATGTCTGAACGAAGCCGATTTCTAGTTAATTTTTTATTTAAATTTGTGCCATCTGTTATACGTGGCAGCTGATTTTCATTTACAATAAATCCAATATCAGAGCGATGAAAATTACATAAGGGTCGTATTAATCTAAAAGATATTTTTGGTTTCCAAACTACACAAAAAAAACTTATTGTTTTTCTGGTATTTTTTATATATTTTTGATAAATACAAAATTGTAAATATTTGATAGATAAAAAATCGGATTCTTTACTTTTTTGAAAGTCAGAATGAAAAACTTTATTATGATACCTATTAATAGGTAAATTCCACGAAAAATTCTGATTTTTTTTTTTTTAAACGTTACAATTTTTTGTTTAATCAAAGGTTCATATTTAATAATGCAATTTCGTGTAAAATCAGTTGATTTTAATTTACGTTGTGGTTGTAAACTTATAAGGCCTTTTGGACTAGTACCGCGTACTAGATGCCAAAGTGCTGTTTCAATAATATCCGTTCCAGTATGTCCGAGAATAAGATTTTGGCTTTGAAAAAATTCACTACTTCGAGAGAAATTTTTTTGCCGCCAAATCCGAGCTTTTTCTTCATTTAAAATCGTTTGTTCGACAAAGAAAAAATTTACTGGGATTTGAAAAATAAACATTAGTTTCCAAATTTCAAAAATGGTATAAAAATTTTGAATTTGCCAAAAATGATTACAGAATATTACTTGTAATTTAATGTTAAAAGTTACTTGTAAATGAATTAAAATCAGAAGTAGTAAAATTGAATCTTGTCCTCCAGATAACGCGCATACTATATTATTAGATGAGCAAAATAATGTTTTTTTGTGTACAATATAACTACTTTGCGATAGGCTTTTTTTCATACAAACTTCATTTAACAATGGTTAAGCTTTGCGTAACAGAAATCTTCGATTACATAACATTTATATTTTAAATAAGAATTTTTACTATTGAAAATAATACAAAATTTTTATTTAAAATATAATCCAATATATTTATATTGCCAGGAACCAGACTTGAACTGGTGACACGAGGATTTTCAGTCCTCTGCTCTACCAACTGAGCTATCCCGGCGAGAACTTTTAGTTTTTAAGTTTATTATTTTTATTCTAATATTTATATATCTGAATATAAGTGTACCAGAAAACATGTATAATATACAAGCTATTGGTTCAAAAGAACTTAAAAATAAAATAACAAATAAATTTATGTTTAAAACTCTTCAACTATTAATTGGTTTTTTCATTATTATTCTAATAACACCACAAACTCAAACAGAAAATGTCGTATTACGAAAATTTGTTGAAACTGGATTTTTTACAAGTTACGGGGAAGCAAAAAATTTTGTCCGCAATTTAACGTGGGGTCTTATTGGAACATTTTTAATTCTTACATTTATTTTAAGCCTTAAATCATAAAAAAATTTAGATTTCTGGGGTGGAAGGATTCGAACCTCCGAATGGCGGTACCAAAAACCGCAGCCTTACCACTTGGCGACACCCCATTGATTCATTTGAAATTATGACATATTTTTTAGATTATTGTCAATGGTCAAGCTTCGCTTGACATAAAACGGAGTTTTCATGGTTACGCAACGCGTGAGATGAAACGAAGTTTACATTATAAAAAAATATAGTTCATTTTTTAAATCTATTTAAAAATAGAATAATTCTTGTAAATTAATATTATTGAGATAATTGGTTGATAACAGTAAGAAAATCAAGTTTTTTATAACTTGGAAATTTCATAAAAAAATTAATGAAACGTAGTTTAGTATATATATATTTTTTATATCCAGGCTGGTGAAAAAAACGTTCACCAGGCCTAGATATTTGTGACTCAAGTCATCTGGATATAAATCTCGAGAAAAGTAAAGATTTGGGAGCCTTACATTTGTAAGACAAACATACTCGAGTATAAACTTTTCGAAGGAAAAAAATGGACTTTGATCTTGACAGTCATTAAGTCGACGCTAAGCGTGAGAATCATCGATTCAAGGCGCAAGGCCTTCCTTAAGTTAAGAGAAATAAAATTTTTTCACTTTTAACTGATCTCATTATTTATATAATGCTACTCCAAGACGTACGGCAAAAATGCCAGTTGCCAAAGATAGAAATAATGCAATAAATACTTGATAGTCTGCAATAGGCATAGATTTTCAGAAGAATTAGAAATACTTGAGAGACGGGAGGTGACTCAATAGAGAAGGTTGCTTAATTTAGAGATTTCCTCCACGACTAGAAAGCAAGACAATCACAAGTGGGCCGGCCGCAACAATAAAAAGTATAGCGGCTAATTGGAAAATGATTTCGAAATTCATGGTGTCTTTGTCGTGTCGTAAATAAATGATAGAGACTGGGAATGTCTCATGTGACCATATTAATATTTTTTTCGTTAGGAAAATAGAACAAATTCAAATTAACGAAAACTTACTGCAGCTTGCCACACAAAAGCTAATAAGATAAAAAATACTGGAATAACCGGTAACACGTTTACAATAGGGTCAAACGGGGCATAAGCTTCCGGTAATTTAGCTAATAATAACACGGGAATCCTCCAAAATAAGGGTGTCGTCTTTTCTCATTGGTTCTGTGCCTTCGCTTTTATTGCGAACAACATTATTTTTATTTCGTTGGGAACATATAAAAAATATAAATACAGATTTTAGTCAAAATCTTTTATTAGGCTTTATATGTTTAAAATTATCGTATTACAAATGTAATAGACGATATCCTATTGGACGAAAACCAAATCAACGATTTTTTATAAAAAATTCGTTATTTTATGATTATCTACAATGAAGATTAGAACGAACATAAAAGAACCAAGAGCTGCATACTTAATCTTAGTAATATTATGCTAGGAAAAATTTTTTTTGGCTAGTATTTTAAATACTTAACCAACTAAAAATTAAATTAGGGTCAAAAAATTTTCTCAATCTAACTATCTTAACTAGTTACAATCAGTAACTTACTGAAAATATACATAACCTAGGTGAGCTTTTTAAACAAAAAACTCATATAAATTCTTCTTCTTTCTTATTTTATTTTATACTTGCCTATTTTTTGTCAAAATATAGAAAAACAATTGTGGTTACGCAAAGCGTAACCAAAAACGTATTTTTCATGATATTTTATTCCTTCAAAAATTTTACTATTTAAAAACTATGAAACTTGCATATTGGATGTATGCTGGCCCAGCGCATATTGGAACATTAAGAGTAGCCAGTAGTTTTAAAAATGTTCATGCAATTATGCATGCTCCACTTGGAGATGACTATTTTAATGTTATGCGTTCTATGTTAGAACGTGAACGTGATTTTACACCCGTAACAGCAAGTATTGTTGATCGGCATGTTCTTGCTCGTGGTTCACAAGAAAAAGTTGTAGAAAATATTACACGAAAAGATAAAGAGGAACAGCCAGATTTAATTCTTCTTACCCCAACTTGTACTTCAAGTATTCTTCAAGAAGATTTACAGAATTTTGTAAATCGAGCTGCCCTGGAATCAAAATCGGATGTTCTTCTTGCAGATGTAAATCATTATCGCGTAAATGAACTTCAAGCAGCAGATCGTACTCTAGAACAAATTGTTCGTTATTATATAGAAAAAGCACAAAAAACAAAGACATTAAATACTGAAAAAACAGAAAAACCTTCGGCAAATATTCTTGGGATATTTACATTGGGGTTTCATAATCAACATGATTGTCGTGAACTTAAACGCTTACTTGCTGATTTAGATATCCAAATTAATGAAGTAATCCCTGAAGGCGGATCTGTTACAAATTTAAAAAATTTACCAAAAGCTTGGTTTAATCTTGTCCCTTATCGAGAAGTCGGATTAATGACAGCGAAATATCTTGAAAAAGAATTTAATATGCCATATGTAGAAACAACTCCAATGGGAATTGTAGATACAGGTATTTGTATTAATGAGATTAGTAAAATTTTAGAAAGTAAATCATCTTCTAAAAATTTTAAAATTATTTTTGATCATTATATTGATCAACAAACACGATATGTTTCTCAAGCAGCATGGTTTTCTCGCTCCATTGATTGTCAAAATTTAACAGGTAAGAAAGCTGTTGTCTTCGGTGATGCGACACATGCTGCAAGCATGACAAAAATTCTTGCACGTGAAATGGGTATTAGGGTTGCTTGTGCTGGAACTTACTGTAAACATGATGCGGATTGGTTTCGAGAACAAGTTCAAGGATTTTGTGACGAAATTTTAATTACTGATGATCATACAGACGTCGCAGATATGATTGCACGAATAGAACCTGCAGCTATTTTTGGAACACAAATGGAGCGTCATGTTGGAAAACGATTAGATATTCCGTGCGGAGTAATTTCTGCACCAGTCCATATTCAAAATTTTCCTTTAGGTTATCGTCCGTTTTTAGGGTATGAGGGAACTAATCAAATCGCTGATTTGGTTTATAATTCCTTTACTTTAGGTATGGAAGATCATCTTCTTGAAATTTTTGGTGGTCATGATACCAAAGAAGTAATTACAAAATCTCTTTCAACAGAATCTGGTCTAACTTGGTCTACTGATGGTTTAAGTGAGCTACAAAAAATTCCTGGTTTTGTACGTGGTAAAATAAAACGTAACACAGAAAAATACGCGCGAGAAAATAGTATTCGTATAATAACTGTAGATGTAATGTATGCAGCAAAAGAAGCAGTTGGAGCATAGTGATTAACCCTTTAGGCACTTGTGTTTTGTGCAACTCTAAACAAAAAATGTCATATTTTCTTTCTGTCGTATTAATATTTTAGGGTTCTTTAAATCGATAATTCTATAGTAATGGTTAAGCTTCGCTTAACATAAATCTTTGATTTCATGGTTACGCAAGGCGTAACATAAAACAGAGTTTTCATGGTCAAGCTTTGCTTGAGACGAATTTTCAATTACATTAGAAAACTTATTAGAAGAATTTTTTATTTAAATCATATTTTCTCAACCAATCGTCATCTTTTTTATTTAATATTTATCGTCCAAAAACGATGCTGATTATTTTAAATAGTCAATTTTATATAAAATTTAAGTTTTTAATTTACTAGATGAAGTTTTTGGGTTTTCGTATATCGAGACCAAGCTTAAGTTGTCCCAGAAATCGAAGATTTGAGATACGCGATGCGTGACTTCAATTTTAGACTCTGTTCATTTTTATTGTGTCTTGATTTAAAAAAACTTGTTTTACGAAATTTATACAAGATCACGTTAAGCGTGTCTTTATAGAAGAAAAAGGAGAGTTTTTCGCCATGACAATTAGTCCTCCAGAACGTGAAGCGAAAAAAGTAAAAATTATCGTTGACCGAAATCCAGTGGCAACGAGTTTTGAAAAATGGGCAAAACCAGGCCATTTTTCAAGAACTCTTTCAAAAGGTCCTACAACAACAACCTGGATTTGGAATTTACATGCTGATGCCCATGATTTTGATACACAAACAAGTGATCTTGAAGAAATTTCAAGAAAAGTGTTTAGTGCTCACTTTGGCCAATTAGGAATTATCTTTATTTGGTTAAGTGGGATGTATTTTCACGGTGCACGTTTTTCAAATTATGAAGCTTGGTTAACTGATCCGACTCATATCAAACCAAGTGCACAAGTAGTATGGCCAATTGTAGGCCAAGAAATTTTAAATGCTGATGTTGGTGGTGGATTCCAAGGTATCCAAATTACTTCCGGTTTTTTCCAACTTTGGAGAGCGTCTGGGATTACAAGTGAATTACAATTGTATACTACAGCAATTGGTGGTTTAGTAATGGCTGCAGCAATGTTTTTTGCTGGTTGGTTCCATTATCATAAAGCTGCTCCAAAACTTGAATGGTTCCAAAATGTTGAATCAATGTTAAATCACCATTTAGCTGGTCTTTTAGGTTTAGGTAGTTTAAGTTGGGCAGGACATCAAATTCATGTGTCACTTCCGATTAATAAACTTCTGGATGCAGGAGTTGATCCAAAAGAAATTCCATTACCGCATGAATTTTTAACAAATCCTGACCTTATGGCACAGCTTTACCCAAGTTTTGCAAAAGGAATTGCGCCTTTCTTTACTTTAGATTGGAGTCAATATAGTGATTTTTTAACATTTCAAGGTGGTTTAAATCCAGTAACAGGTGGTCTTTGGCTTACTGATACTGCTCATCATCATGTAGCAATTGCCGTTCTCTTTTTAGTAGCAGGGCATATGTATCGTACAAATTGGGGTATTGGTCATAGTATTAAAGAAATTTTAGAAGCTCATAAAGGGCCGTTTACAGGCGAAGGTCATAAAGGTCTTTATGAGATTTTAACAACATCTTGGCATGCTCAATTAGCTATTAATTTAGCTCTTTTTGGGTCATTATCAATTATTGTTGCGCATCATATGTATTCAATGCCACCATATCCATATTTAGCAACGGATTACGGTACACAACTTTCATTATTTACACATCATACTTGGATTGGCGGTTTCTGTATTGTTGGTGCAGGTGCTCATGCTGCCATTTTTATGGTTCGTGATTATGATCCAACAAATAATTACAACAATCTTTTAGATCGTGTTCTTCGTCATCGTGATGCAATTATTTCACATTTGAATTGGGTTTGTATTTTCCTAGGCTTCCATAGTTTTGGTTTATATATTCACAATGATACAATGAGTGCGCTTGGTCGTCCGCAAGATATGTTTTCAGACACAGCAATTCAATTGCAACCAATTTTTGCTCAGTGGATTCAAAATACGCATTTCCTTGCTCCTGGTTTTACTGCACCAAATGCATTAGCTAGTACAAGCCCAAGTTGGGGCGGTGATATTGTTGCTGTTGGTGGAAAAGTTGCTATGATGCCAATTTCATTAGGAACGGCAGATTTTATGGTTCACCATATTCATGCCTTTACTATTCATGTAACAGTATTAATTCTATTAAAAGGTGTTTTATACGCACGAAGTTCACGTTTAATCCCAGATAAAGCAAATTTAGGATTCCGTTTCCCTTGTGATGGTCCAGGACGTGGTGGTACTTGTCAAGTTTCAGCATGGGACCATGTTTTCTTAGGTTTATTCTGGATGTATAATTCAATTTCAGTAGTAATTTTTAATTTTAGCTGGAAAATGCAATCTGATGTTTGGGGTACGGTTGGTGCTAATGGCGTATCGCATATTACTGGGGGTAACTTTGCGCAAAGTGCAAATACAATTAATGGTTGGTTACGTGATTTCCTTTGGGCACAATCATCTCAAGTTATTCAATCTTATGGTTCAGCACTTTCAGCTTATGGTCTTATTTTCCTTGGTGCACACTTTGTTTGGGCATTTAGTTTAATGTTCTTATTCAGTGGTCGTGGATATTGGCAAGAATTAATTGAATCAATTGTATGGGCACATAATAAACTTAAAGTAGCTCCAGCAATTCAACCACGAGCATTAAGTATTACTCAAGGTCGTGCTGTAGGTGTTGCACATTATCTTCTTGGAGGTATTGCAACCACCTGGTCATTCTTCTTAGCACGTATTTTAGCTGTTGGCTAAGGCCACTCAAAGCGTGCTTTGTTAAAAGAGGTTTTGTACTTCGGGTTCTCTACTTTTTTAAAACTCGAAAATATTCTATGAAAACTACGTTTCATGCCACAAAGTGACCATGGACATTATATGGCATGTTAAGCTTCGCTTAACCATGAAATCAAAGATTTATGCCATATAATGTCCATTAGTTTTGAATGTAATAAGAAATATTAGAATTAAGGATGAAAGACACACAATACGTGTAGTTGATTTCTTTCTCGGTAAAACTTTGTAGAGAAGCGAAGCATGGCCTTGTTTTTTAATGCAAAATCAAAAATACTTTGCATAGCCGGTTGACACCGGGTCATCATAAATGACGTACTATTAATTCTTTCTTGCTCTGAAAGAGCATTGTTCTCGAAGCTGTGAAGAACACACGCTCTGCGCGTCTTAAATCTTCGATTTCCGTAGAGAACATAGGATTATCTGCTTACTTGTAAGTAGGATTGTACATGAATGGAGAATTATACATGGCAACAAAATTTCCAAAATTTAGCCAGGCCTTAGCGCAAGATCCAACCACTCGTCGACTTTGGTTTGGTATTGCGACGGCTCATGACTTTGAAAGTCATGATGGCATGACTGAAGAACGACTTTATCAAAAGATTTTTGCATCTCATTTTGGTCAATTAGCAATTATCTTTCTTTGGACTTCTGGAAACTTATTTCATGTTGCTTGGCAGGGCAACTTTGAACAATGGGTTCAAGATCCACTTCATATTCGTCCAATCGCACATGCGATTTGGGACCCCCATTTTGGTCAGCCTGCAGTAGAAGCATTTACTAGAGGTGGGGCTTCAGGACCAGTAAACATTGCAACTTCAGGTGTTTATCAATGGTGGTACACAATTGGTATGCGGACTAATCAAGATCTTTATACTGGATCAATATTCTTAATTCTTCTATCGGCAATTTTTCTTTTTGCTGGATGGTTACATCTGCAACCTGCTTTTCAACCAGCACTATCTTGGTTTAAAAATGCAGAATCACGCTTAAACCATCACTTAGCTGGTCTTTTTGGTGCAAGTTCATTAGCATGGACTGGACATTTAGTTCATGTTGCTATTCCAGAATCTCGTGGGCAACATGTTGGGTGGGATAATTTTCTAACTGTATTACCACATCCAGCTGGCTTAACTCCATTTTTTACTGGAAATTGGGCAGTTTATGCTGAAAATCCAGATACAGCTACTCAACTCTTTGGTACAGCAGAAGGTTCAGGAACAGCAATTTTAACTTTTTTAGGTGGATTCCATCCTCAAACTCAAAGCCTTTGGCTAACTGATATGGCTCATCATCATTTAGCGATTGCTGTTATTTTTATTCTCGCAGGCCATATGTACCGAACAATTTTTGGTATTGGTCATAGTATGAGAGAAATTCTGGAAGCACATACGCCTCCCGCTGGTGGTTTAGGTGCTGGACATAAAGGCTTATTTGATACTGTAAATAATTCATTACATTTTCAATTAGGTCTTGCTCTTGCAAGTGTTGGTACTATTTGTTCAATGGTAGCTCAACATATTTATTCACTTCCACCATATGCGTTTCTTGCTCAAGATTTTACTACGCAAGCAGCGCTTTATACCCACCATCAATATATTGCTGGGTTTATTATGTGTGGTGCTTTTGCACACGGTGCGATATTTTTTGTACGTGATTATGATCCGGAAGCAAATCGTGGAAATGTACTTGCTCGAATGTTAGAACATAAAGAAGCTGTTATTTCACATTTAAGTTGGGTTTCTCTATTCTTAGGTTTTCATACTTTAGGATTATACGTTCATAATGATGTTATGCAAGCGTTTGGGACACCAGAAAAACAAATTCTTATTGAACCTGTTTTTGCTCAATGGATTCAAGCTGCACAGGGTAAAACTGCTTATGGTTTTGATTTCTTATTATCGACTTCAAATAGTGCAGCAAGTGTAGCTAGTCAAAGTATTTGGCTTCCTGGTTGGCTTCAAGCTATTAATAATAATAGTAATTCACTTTTCCTAACAATTGGTCCAGGGGATTTTCTAGTTCACCATGCCATTGCACTTGGCTTACATACAACAACTTTAATTCTTGTAAAAGGTGCACTAGATGCTCGTGGTTCAAAACTTATGCCCGATAAAAAAGATTTTGGGTATAGTTTTCCTTGTGATGGTCCAGGCCGCGGCGGTACATGTGATATTTCAGCTTGGGATGCGTTTTATCTAGCTGTATTTTGGATGCTTAATACAATTGGTTGGGTTACATTCTATTTCCATTGGAAACATCTAGGTATTTGGCAGGGTAATGTAAATCAATTTAATGAATCCTCTACATATTTAATGGGTTGGCTTCGTGATTATTTATGGCTTAACTCATCACAATTAATCAACGGGTATAATCCATTTGGTATGAACAGTTTATCTGTATGGGCTTGGATGTTCTTATTTGGACATCTTGTATATGCCACAGGTTTCATGTTCCTTATTTCATGGCGTGGCTATTGGCAAGAACTTATTGAAACATTAGCTTGGGCTCATGAACGTACTCCATTAGCAAATCTTGTTCGTTGGAAAGATAAACCCGTTGCATTGTCGATTGTTCAGGCTCGCTTAGTCGGTCTTGCACACTTTTCAGTTGGATATATTCTTACTTACGCAGCATTCTTAATTGCATCAACCTCAGGTAAATTTGGTTAATTTATTTTTGATTAGTCGTTATACAACATTGTATAACTTAAGAAATTTCATAGATTACCAAATACTTCTTCTAAGTTCAATAGTTGAATACTCAAAAAGTATTCAACTATTGAATTATTTTATTTTCCTTTTTAAAAAGGAAAATAAACATTACTTTTTTTATTATTATATTTAATAAAGCAATCATGATTATTTTACTTTTCAATAGTTACAGAGTTTCCATTAATAGTATTGAGCTTCATATAAATTCATGATACACTATATTCGAAATTCATATAAATTAAAACAAAAATAATTGTTTGTAGATTTTTGCTACAAATTTAAAAAGTATTTAGATTAAAAGTAAAAACTGATGCGTTTTTTATCTGCATCCTAAATTTTTTTCAAATATTTTTTAATTGTCAACCTGAAAAATTATATTTTTCTATAGACAAATAATGATCAAAGACCACTTAAAAAACTACTATCACAACACATTATAGTAATATAATGAGGAGATAATTCTCGTTTTTCTTAAAAAGAACTTGGATTCTGTGTCAAAATTAAATTTTCGATATTACTTTTGCCTCCGATAACAAATGTAATAGAAAATTTTCTAACTATTTATTTGGTTTAAAATATATAAAAGAAAGTCTTGAAAGTATGAGCGCTTCTACAAAAACAAAAAACATTGGTCGTATTACACAAATTATTGGTCCTGTTTTAGATGTTACTTTTCCTGCAGGTCAAATGCCAAATATCTATAACGCATTAAGTGTCAATGGTAAAAACGAAGCTGGGCAAGACATTTCAGTAACGTGTGAAGTACAACAATTATTAGGAGATCATTGTGTTCGAGCTGTAGCAATGAGTGCTACAGATGGTTTAATGCGTGGCATGGAAGTAGTTGACAGTGGTCGTGCTTTAAGTGTTCCCGTTGGACAAGCAACATTAGGTCGTATTTTTAATGTTCTTGGTGAGCCTGTAGATAATCTTGGGCCAGTGAATACAAAAGAACAACTTCCTATTCACCGCTCAGCACCAGCTTTTGTAGATTTAGATACAAAACTTTCTTGTTTTGAAACAGGAATTAAAGTTGTTGATCTTTTAGCTCCTTATCGTCGAGGTGGTAAAATTGGATTATTCGGTGGTGCTGGTGTAGGTAAAACCGTATTAATTATGGAACTCATTAATAATATTGCGAAAGCACATGGTGGTGTTTCTGTATTTGGTGGTGTAGGGGAACGTACACGTGAAGGAAATGATCTTTACATGGAAATGAAAGAATCTGGAGTTATTAATGAATCAAATATTTCTGAATCAAAAGTAGCTTTAGTTTACGGTCAAATGAACGAACCGCCAGGAGCACGTATGCGTGTTGGATTAACAGCATTAACAATGGCTGAATATTTCCGCGATATTAATAAACAAGACGTATTATTATTTATTGACAATATCTTCCGTTTTGTACAAGCTGGTTCTGAAGTTTCTGCACTGTTAGGTCGTATGCCTTCAGCAGTAGGTTATCAACCGACTCTAGCTACAGAAATGGGTTGTTTACAAGAACGTATTACATCAACAAAAGATGGAAGTATTACTTCTATTCAAGCTGTTTATGTACCAGCTGATGATTTAACAGATCCTGCCCCTGCAACAACATTTGCGCATCTAGATGCAACAACAGTACTTTCGCGAAATTTAGCATCAAAAGGTATTTACCCAGCAGTAGATCCTTTAGACTCAACTTCAACAATGTTACAGCCATGGATCGTGGGCGATGCTCATTATCAATGTGCTCAAAACGTAAAACAAACATTACAGCGCTATAAAGAATTACAAGATATTATCGCAATTTTAGGCCTTGATGAATTATCAGAAGAAGATCGTTTAGTTGTTGCTCGCGCACGTAAAATTGAACGTTATTTATCTCAACCTTTCTTTGTTGCTGAAGTATTTACTGGCTCGCCAGGAAAATATGTAAGTTTATCTGAAACAATTCAAGGTTTCTCTTTAATTTTATCTGGTGAATTAGATGATCTTCCAGAACAATCTTTCTATCTTGTAGGAACGATTGACGAAGCAATTGCTAAAGCAGCAACTCTTCAATAAATATTAAAAAATCATCAGCCTTAATTCTTTAGGCTATGCATTTCTATTTTCGCACAGTATTCTATGGCTACGCTTTGCGTAACATAAATCTTCGATTTCATGGAATAGAATCTGTGCCTAAACTTAGCTTGCTAGGCCATAAAATGGCCATGGCTGTCTAAGTCATTTTTTCGCAAGCGAAACTTAATTTTCTTTTATGATGGTCGGAAAAAATGACTTAGAATTTATAAATGTTTCTATTTATTGAAACTTTATTTCTGAGTAATATTTGAAATGGATAACAAAAGAGTCTCGAAGAGAGTTATAATTCTTGATCTACAAAAACTATGACGCTGCAAGTTTGTATTATGACACCTGATCGTATTTTTTGGAACGATCAGGCCGAAGAAATTATTCTTCCAACCAATACTGGTCAAATGGGTGTATTATCAAATCATGCCCCTTTAATTACTGCATTAGATATTGGTGTTACTTTAATTCGTTCAAAAATGGAATGGGTGCCCGTTGCACTTATGGGCGGTTTTGCATTGGTAAAACAAAACCAAGTGACAATTCTTGTTAATGAAGCAGAATCTGCAAAAACTATTCAATCTGAACAAGCCGAAACAGCATTTCAAGAAGCAAAAAGTCGTCTTGAAACTGCAGAAGGTGAAAAACAACGAGTTGAAGCAACATTCCAATTTAAACGAGCACGTGCTCGTTATCAAGTAGTAAAACAATTGACTGGTAATTAAATTTTCATTTATTTGCTATTCTAGCCCTAAAATATAGGCAAACGAATACTTTGTGATAGTCTAAATCATCTTAAATTAAATATCCATGGCCATTCTATGGCATGTTAAGCTTCGCTTAACCATGGCCATAGAATGGCATAAATCTTTGATTTCATGGCCACTGTGGAGCATAAAACGAAGTTTTCATGGTTTATATTTTTCTTTAGAAAAATATATATTTAAACGATTTTTTTATTTAGACTATCACAACGTATATTGATCAAAAAATAACACAAAATAAAATATTTATATATGGCTCGTTATAGAGGTCCACGTTTACGTATTATACGTCGATTAGGTGATTTACCTGGATTAACACAAAAAGTTTGTCCACGAAATTTTCCACCGGGTCAACATGGCCCAAAAAAAGTGATTGGTGGTAATCAAAAAACAAAAGAATCGCAATACGCAATTCGATTAAAAGAAAAACAAAAGTTACGTTTTAATTATGGTATTAGTGAACGTCAACTTATTAAGTATGTACGAGAAGCACGTCGCCGAAAAGGTTCAACTGGTGAAATTCTATTACAAATTCTTGAAACACGTTTAGATAATATTATCTTTCGTTTAGGATTTGCTCGGAGTATTGCTGCAGCTCGACAATTAATTACTCACGGGCATATTTCTATCAATTCAAAACGCATTAATATTCCAAGTTATTTATGTCAAATCAATGATTCAATTTCAGTAAATGAAAATTCTAAATCATTTGTAAAAAAATTTTTAGAAGGGTATTCTAATTCCTCTGTGCCTATTCATCTTGAAGTTAATAAAGAAAAATTAACAGGAAATATAAAAGGTATTATTCCACGTGATCATATTGGTATTTCTATTAATGAATTACTAGTTGTAGAATACTATTCTCGCAAAGTTTAAATATTTTTTTTATTTTTCTGCAAACACTTACATATTTGCATCACCTTTTTTTATAAGGCCACGCTATACGTATCTTACTTTAAGATAATCTCATCGTAAAAGACGGATTAGATCCTTCTTATCTATTTACTATGCGTCGATTCTTATGATTAATCGATAATATATAAAATATATTACACAAATATTTATTAAACTAATTTAGAGAAGCTTAAATTTCTCTAGATTAGTTTGTTATTGTGCATGTTAAGTGGTGCGGAAAGGTGTCCGAGTGGTTGAAGGTTTAGATCTGGAACGTCTATATAGTAATATACTATCGAGGGTTCGAATCCCTCTCTTTCCGAATATTCAGTTTTAACTAAAAGTTGTTTATTAAAAAATAACAAGTTTGACTTTTTTAGTCGAACGGCCATGGTTACGCAGAGCGTAACATAAATCTTCGATTTCATGGCCACTATGTGGCATAGTAGTTTACATGATAAAATTGTTACAAGCCGCTATGGTGAAATTGGTAGACGCACAAGCTTGAGGGGTTTGCGGACTTTAGTCCATCCCGGTTCGAATCCGGGTAGCGGCAATAATCAGTATAATAATTCTCAATTTGATAAGAATTAATTATATTTCTATTTATACTTTTATTAAAAAGAGAGGCAGACTGGTTTGACATTTTTTCTATTACACGGTACATTAGTGAATGTGAAAAAATTTCACGGAGAGTTTGATCCTGGCTCAGGATGAACGCTGGCGGTATGCTTAACACATGCAAGTCGTACGAAGGTTAAATTATGCTTGCATAATTTTACACTTAGTGGCGGACGGGTGCGTAACACGTAAGAACCTACCTTTTGGAGAGGGACAACCATTGGAAACGATGGCTAATACCTCATATTGCTGAGAAGTGAAAGATGAATAATCGCCAAGAGATGGGCTTGCGGCTGATTAGCTAGTTGGAGAGGTAATGGCTCACCAAGGCGATGATCAGTAGCTGGTCTGAGAGGATGATCAGCCACACTGGGACTGAGACACGGCCCAGACTCCTACGGGAGGCAGCAGTGAGGAATTTTCCGCAATGGGCGAAAGCCTGACGGAGCAATACCGCGTGAAGGATGA
>Ga0172373_10000136_pt1:77500-108085 | contig 108085 bp, 80 predicted proteins | sample Lak10m_2_FD_114546 | JGI IMG/M metagenome (GOLD analysis project Ga0172373, IMG submission 114546) | Freshwater microbial communities from Kabuno Bay, South-Kivu, Congo - kab_092012_10m | ecosystem: Environmental > Aquatic > Freshwater > Lake | place: Democratic Republic of the...
GCTGAAGGAAAAGAAAGCAAAAGCGATTCCCGTAGTAGTGGCGAGCGAACTGGGAACAGCCTAAACCAATATATTAATATTGGGGTTGTGGGAAAACATTTTTCTAGAAAATTAAACTAATTTTTTGGAACTTCTTCATGTAAAATTTAAGCGAAGTAGCTGAATCCTACACCATAGAGGGTGAAAGTCCCGTAGTTGAAAAATTTTTGAAGAATTGAATCTTAGCCGTCTGACATGCTTTGCATGAAATAGATGGATAAAAAAACAAAATGTTTATCCCGAGTAGCATGGGACACGTGAAATCCCGTGTGAATCAGCGAGGACCACCTCGTAAGGCTAAATACTCCTAGGTGACCGATAGTGAAGTAGTACCGTGAGGGAAAGGTGAAAAGAACCCCTGTAGGGGAGTGAAATAGAACATGAAACCCTACGCTGACAAACAGTGGGAGGCATTTAAATGCTGACCGCGTACCTGTTGAAGAATGGGCCGGCGACTTAGAAAAAGTGGCAAGGTTAAGGACACTTATCCGGAGCCAGAGCGAAAGCAAGTCTGAATAGGGCGATTTAAGTCACTTTTTCTAGACCCGAACCCGGGTGATCTAACCATGACCAGGATGAAGCTTGGGTAACACCACGTGAAGGTCCGAACCGACCGATGTTGAAAAATCGGCGGATGAGTTGTGGTTAGCGGTGAAATACCAGTCGAACTCGGAGCTAGCTGGTTCTCCCCGAAATGCGTTGAGGCGCAGCGGTTCGTGAGGCTATCTAGGGGTAAAGCACTGTTTCGGTGCGGGCGGCGAAAGCTGTACCAAATCGTGGCAAACTCTGAATACTAGATATGCTATTTGCGAGCCAGTGAGACGGTGGGGGATAAGCTTCATCGTCAAGAGGGAAACAGCCCAGATCACTAGCTAAGGCCCCTAAATGATCGTTAAGTGGCAAAGGAGGTGAGAATGCACAAACAACCAGGAGGTTTGCTTAGAAGCAGCCACCCTTTAAAGAGTGCGTAATAGCTCACTGGTGGAGCGTTCTTGCGCCGAAAATGTCCGGGACTAAATGATCTGCCGAAGCTGTGGGATATTTAAATTAATTAAATATCGGTAGGGGAGCGTTCTGCATTAGGGTGAAGCAAATATGTAAGTATTTGTGGACAAGGCAGAAGTGAGAATGTCGGCTTGAGTAACGCAAACATTGGTGAGAATCCAATGCCCCGAAAACCTAAGGATTCCTCCACTAGGTTCGTCCATGGAGGGTGAGTCAGGACCTAAGGCGAGGCCGACAGGCGTAGTCGATGGAAAACAGGTTAATATTCCTGTACTATTTTTTGTTTGGTACCGAGGGACGGAGCAGGTAGATGTTCGTCGATATTGGATTTCGATAGAAGTTCTCTAGGTGATGAGAGGTAGAAGAAAAACTATCCTTGAGCTAAGAAATGATCTATGTTTATTCTTTGAATAGGCATGAACTCCCTATCATACTCCCAAGAAAAGCTCGAACTACTGTACAACAAAAAATACCTGTACCGTAAACCGACACAGGTGGGTTAGTAGAGTATACTAAGGGGCGCGAGATAACTCTCTCTAAGGAACTCGGCAAAATGACCCCGTAACTTCGGGAGAAGGGGTGCCCTCTATTAAGGAGGGCCGCAGTGACCAGGCCCAGGCGACTGTTTATCAAAAACACAGGTCTCCGCAAAGTCGTAAGACAACATATGGGGGCTGACGCCTGCCCAGTGCCGGAAGGTTAAGGAAGTTGGTTAAGATTTATCTGAAGCTAACAACTGAAGCCCCGGTGAACGGCGGCCGTAACTATAACGGTCCTAAGGTAGCGAAATTCCTTGTCGGGTAAGTTCCGACCCGCACGAAAGGCGTAACGATCTGGGCGCTGTCTCGGAGAGAGACTCGGTGAAATAGACATGTCTGTGAAGATGCGGACTACCTGCACCTGGACAGAAAGACCCTATGAAGCTTGACTGTAGCTTGAAATTGGGTTCGGGCTCTTCTTGCGCAGACTAGGTGGGAGGCTATGAAAGGAAACTTTTGGGTTTCCTGGAGCCATCAGTGAGAGACCACTCTAGAAGAGCTAGAATTCTAATGGCGTTCCTTGAAGCAGGACGCTTGACAGTTTCAGGTGGGCAGTTTGACTGGGGCGGTCACCTCCTAAAAGGTAACGGAGGTGTGCAAAGGTTCCCTCAGGCTGGACGGAAATCAGCCGAAGAGTGTAAAGGCAGAAGGGAGCTTGACTGCAAGACCTACAAGTCGAGCAGGGGCGAAAGCCGGCCTTAGTGATCCGACGGTTCCGCGTGGAAGGGCCGTCGCTAAACGGATAAAAGTTACTCTAGGGATAACAGGCTGATCTTCCCCAAGAGTTCACATCGACGGGAAGGTTTGGCACCTCGATGTCGGCTCATCGCAACCTGGGGCGGTAGTACGTCCCAAGGGTTGGGCTGTTCGCCCATGAAAGCGGTACGTGAGCTGGGTTCAGAACGTCGTGAGACAGTTCGGTCCATATCCGGTGTAGGCGCCGGAGTATTGAGAGGAGTCTTCCATAGTACGAGAGGACCTGGAAGAACGCACCTCTGGTATACCAGTTCTCCTGCCAAGGGGAAACGCTGGGTAGCCAAGTGTGGAGTGAATAACCGCTGAAAGCATCTAAGTGGGAAGTCCACCTCAAGATGAGTACTCCCTATGAGATCACGGCAAGACCAGCCGGTTGATAGGCAAGAGGTATACGGCTAGCAATAGCTTTAGCTGACTTGTACTAATAGATCCATTGATTTTGACCTTACATTATTATCTCTTTAAGTTGTTACGCTTTGCGTCTCAAAGGTACGCGAAGCGTCTCTTGAAGCGATGATTCCAATTAAAGAGATAAAATATCTTACAGTATTTAGCATAAGTCTTAGATTTTTCAGATTCTAGACATTGAGACGCAAATCGTCTCAAAGCCTGAATACTGTAATTACCTAGTGTTCTAGCTTCTATGGAACCACCTTATTCCATCCCGAACTAAGAAGTGAAACGTAGAAGAGGCGACGATACTTAAGGGGAGGCCCTTTGGCAAAATAGTCTAATGCTAGGTAAATTCATTTAATACCACGGACGGAACGTATTGAGTCTCGTGCATCTTCAATTACAAGAACAAAAATATTCTGTAGGAAACTGTGAGTCATAAAAAACAGTTTTCATGGGCTTTAGACATGCCAAGCATTGCGTTGCCGTATAAGTGTGTGAAAGCATGCTTTGTCCCCCCTGCCTTATATATATATTCTAGTTATGCAATACTTTATTTTACTAAGGACCCGCGAAGCGTGTATTAGCAGAACCTAAGGCACGGCGTGTCTTAGCGAAGCCTAAGGAGTTCCGACAATAAAGTTTGTATTATTTTGTTAATTAATTACCAATGGTTAAGCTTCGCTTAACATAAATCTTCGATCCCATAACATTAGCTACAAAGTACGCATTGCGTCTCTTATATCTTTGATTTTAAGAGAAGCCAAATATCTTCTTTTTTTATTGCCTTTGGTCGGACTCGAACCGACACGTCAAAAAACACCAGTTCCTAAAACTGGCACGTCTACCATTCCGTCACAAAGGCTTTATTAATATTGTATACTACTGTTCAAATTCTGTCATTTTATTTTAAATTGTTAGTTTTACTAAAGAATAAACTGAAGTAATAAGAGATTGAAAAAATATATATAAATAATACCTTTTTACTTAAATTTCGCCATACACCGATGTGGCATATTTTGCGTGGGAATCGAAGATTCAAGGCTGAAAGCCTTCCTTAGTCTACGAAGGGCGAAACAAACCTGTAAAATGTTTTATGTAGATTTTCTAAATATAAATGTATAAATCAAATTTAAAAAAAAAAATAAACGGCAATAAAACTGCCAACAGAAAATTTATTTTTTCATTTGTTCTTTGTATTATGACTGCATTTGTTTTCGGTAATCTTTTTGGAATTTCGACAAAATCCTTAGAAAATCCGAAAGTAATTAGTTTTTTTACTATATGTGGAATCGAGTTTATCAGTTTTTTGAAATACTCAAAATATTTTAAAATAATGGCCATTCCATGGTTGCGCTTTGCGCAACATAAATCTTCGATTTCATGGCATGCCAAGCAATGCTTGACCAGAATATTAGAAAATAATTACTCTCTATTTTATTTAAATTCATTAAAGCGAGGATTTTTAATAGGTCTTTTTATTGAAGCATTTAAAGTTGGTAGTTAAAAATTTGAAAATATAAAACAAAAAATAAAAAAAAAGTACTACACACAGTGGCCTTAAGGTTAATTTCATGTTCACATTACAAAAATGTGAACATGATAAAAAAATTTAATAAGCTAAGCCCATACTACGTGTTGTTTCTGGGCCAAGATATACGCGAATACTAAGAAAATCTGTAGGGCAAGCAGATTCACATCGTTTACAACCAACGCAATCTTCGGTACGTGGTGCAGAAGCAATTTGACTTGCTTTACAACCTTCCCATGGAACCATTTCTAAAACATCAGTTGGACAAGCACGAACACATTGTGTGCATCCAATGCAAGTATCGTAAATTTTTACTGTATGCGACATAACTTCAAACTCCAAAGTGAATTTCTTCTCATTTTCTTTTTTATATTTTTTTTGAAACTAGAAAAAAGAATACGAATTTTCTTCGTTAATGTGAAGGAAAAAATTTGTGTGTAAGATTAAAGATAAATATATATTTATTTTACGATAGAAAACTTAAGTTTTCAATGTTTTTTCTTTTTTATATTAATTTTCAGATTTGAATATCTCCCCAGGTAGGATTTGAACCTACGACCCATCGGTTAACAGCCGATTGCTCTACCGCTGAGCTACTAAGGATTTTTTTTCTCTATAGAAATATTCTAGCAAAAATTGATTTTATTGTAAATTTTCTTTTTCTGAACAGTTAAAAATGAGTCATAGGAAGCATATCTACTTTGCATATTAAGGTTAAGGTTGAAACAAACATTTACGTGTTTTCGGCTCTTTACTAAATAAAGACACGCTTTGCGTGGCCTTGTATTTTTACTTCTTAGATTGGGGTAAAAAAAAATCACTCGGGGTGTGTTTCAAGGCCAAGTTTAGCTTCTCAACAGTCTTCCATTCGGTTATTTGTCTAAAGCGATTTTAACGTTGTTTTTAATAAAGTAGATATTTTATATCTAATGTCCAGAAAAAGTTAATTTTACAACTTTCTAAATTAAATAGAAGTTGGTCTTCATTAAAGTAAGTATTACATTTCTCCCGGGCATTGTTAGGATTCTCTATTAAATAAGAATCTCCAGAAACTATTCCTTAGGCTTTGATACGATAAGCTTTGTGTAGATCTTTTTTTAAAGATTAGTTTTCTCATAAGAGAATTCATTCCTTACCAAGAAAAAATTCTTGTAATTTTTGAAACATTCCTTTATACGGTGTATTTAAATCTATAAAATAGTCTTGTTTACCAATCAGTCGACGAGCAGCATTTTCAAAAGCAATCCCCGATAAGGTTAATTTTTTATTTAAGACAAGTGGCTCGCCTCTATTCGTTGAAATAATAACATTCGTATCTTCAGGAATTGCACCTAATAAGGGAATTCCTAACATTTCTTGTACATCTCTTACGGACATCATATCATTTCTTTGAATCATATCAGGTCGGACACGATTAACTAGCAGTTTTACATTATATATATCATTTGCTTCTAAAAGCCCCGCTACTCGGTCTGCATCGCGAATTGCCGTAATTTCAGGTGTTGTTACAATAACAGCTTCTTTTGCTGGTGAAATAGCATTAATAAAACCTACATCAATTCCAGCTGGACAATCGATTAGAATAAAGTGAAATCCTAATTCTTTTACAGACTCTACTAGAGTCTGCATATTTTTACGAGTAACATTATATTTTTGACGGTTTTTTGATATAGCAAGAAGTGCAAGATTTTTCCATCTTTTATCTCTAATAAGTGCTTGATCTAAACGACATTGACCTTCAACTATGTCCATTGCTGTATATAAAACACGATTTTCTAATCCCAATAGTAAATCAAGATTACGCAGTCCAATATCTGCATCGATAAGAGCAACTCGATATCCAAGTCGAGCAATTGACATACCTAAATTTGCTGTCGTTGTGGTTTTTCCAACACCACCTTTACCTGACGTTACAACTACAATACGACTTTCTGTTTCAGAATTTATTAATCCAAGTCCTTCTGAAGAAGAACGATCTTGTTCTGATTGTACTCTTATTAGATATTTAGATGTACGAACTACACTCAGAAATCTTGTAGTTCCGAATGTGAAACGACAAACAGATATTCCATATTTACGAGGTGCGAAACCTACATTAAGTGTTGTGTCCATAAAGAGCAAAATTATGTTTAAAGTTTTCCAGGTGAGAATCAAATTAAAAAAGACCTTCAAATACACTGCAATCAAAGATTCAGTTATATGCAATGCGTGACCTGGAATAACAATTTGATAGAGTTATCTAGTATTATACTGGAATTATCAATTCTGCGCACTGCGCATGCAGTGCCTGGGGATAGGGTTCTTATGCTAGTATCAGTAGATGTTTTTTATAGCCACGCACAGTAAGTTGGCAACCTGGGGGGTGTCTTAGCGAAGCCTAAGGAATAAAATACTTAGTAAAAAGGGGAAATTTTTTATAATGACTTAATTCTAAATAAAAAGTTAGTCTAAATTCGGGCAAGGAGGGATTCGAACCCCCGACACCGTGGTTCGTAGCCACGTGCTCTAGTCCACTGAGCTACAAGCCCTTTTTATATGAAAATTATAGCTTGTAAATAAACGTAATGCAATTTTGCAGGTATGTCGTTAAAACTTTTGCAGTTTTATTTCACGTGAAAACAGAATATGCAGAAGTTTGTTTGTTTATTAAAATGAATTTACTTTTTTAATTTAATCGATCTTATATTTGAACACGTTTTATCTTACGTAGTATAAGGACTTAAGAAATAATTTAAAAATTTTTGTATTTACCTTTCATCTTTTTTTTAATAAGTTGATTGCGTGAATATATATTAAAGATCTGCGCAACCAAAAAGGGTCTTAATCCATGAAAACTGCGTTTTATGCCACATAGTGGCCATGAAATCAAAGATTTATGCCACGAAGTGGCCATGGAAACTACACATATCATGAATCTTTGATTCCATGAAAACTCCGTTTTATGCTAAGCTTCGCTTAACCATGGCCATTCTATGGTTGCGCTTTGCGCAACATAAATCTTCGATTTCATGGCATGTTAAGCTTCGCTTAACCATAGAATCAAAGATTCATGATACGCAATGCTTAGCCTTAGCTTGATAATCTTTAAATTTTTATTAAATCTTTCCAGCCAAGTTGTTCTAATGCTTGATTTCGACGTAAAGGACGAGTTACTAACTCTAAAATATCACGTGAATTTGTAAACCCATGAATTTGAGCAAAAGTAAATTCCACTGACCATTTAGTATTAATACCACGAGCTTCTAATGGATTTGCATGGGCCATTCCAGTAATAGCTAAATCTGGTTGGAGCTCACGAATACGCTGAACTTGATTATAATTATCTGGTTTTTCTACAATTCTTGGCATTGGAATATTCATTTCCTGACAAGTTTTTTCTAAAAGTTCAAGTTCAGATCCTTGAAATCTTTTATCCATATAAGGAATTCCAATTTCATAAATAATCATACCACATCGAGCTAAAAAGCGCGCTAATGAAATTTCTAATAAATTATCACCCATAAAAAATACCGATTTACCTTTTATGAGTGCAAGATAATCTTCTAACCCTGCCCAAATTTTGTCCTCACGTTCATCAAGACCTTGTGGTGTAATTTCAAAAACTGAACATATTTTTTCAATCCACGCACGTGTACCGTCTGGGCCTATTGGAAATGGAGCATTAATAAGTTTACATTTTCTGCGTCTCATTAATGTTGTTGCAGTTCGACTTAAAAAAGGATTGATTCCACAAACATAAACATTCTCATTTAAAATTGGTAAATCAGTATACCGTTGAGCTGGTAACCAACCCATCACCTCAATTCCTTGTTTTTCAAGTTCTATCGTCAGTTGATTTGCAACAGTATTTGGTACAGACCCAAATAAAACTAATGGTAAATGAGTAGTTCTATTAACTGAATTTAAATTCTTTGATTCAATATTTTGTGATGGAAAAGTGTTTTGAAATGGATTAAAAAGAGAAGAAAGTGCTTTATTTTTTGAATTTGTTGCTTGATTTTGGTTGGATTCTCCTGACCAGGTTTCTTGTATTTGAGTTGCTAAACCACCTGGACACCGATGAACCATAGCTGCAAGAACAGTATCCTCACCTTGTGTAAAAGCATAATCGAGGCCGTTTGCACGAGCGACAACAATAGGAATACCGATTTCTGATTCTAGTCTAGGTGCCATTCCCTCTAAATCCATTTTAATTATTTCGGTTGTACAGGTACCAATCCATACAATTACGCTTGGATTTCGGTCTTGTTTAATTTGTAAACATAATCTTTTGAGCTCTTTGTAATCGTTTAATTGTGCTGAGATATCGCCTTCTTCTAATTCAGCCATTGCATATCTCGGTTCCGCAAAAATCATAACACCGAGCGCGTTTTGGAGAAAATAGCCACAAGTTTTTGTCCCTATAACTAAAAAAAAACTATCTTCAATTTTTTGATATAGCCAAGCTACACAGCTAATAGGACAAAAAGTATGATAATTTCCAGTTTCACATTCAAAAAGAAGTTTGTCTTGTTCAAAAACGAGTTTTTCTTCTACACCACTATTTGTCATAACATAATATGAAATATTTTTTTTTTACTAAGATCTAAAATTTTAAATTTTGAACGTAAAGCGTAAAAGTCTACTTAACTCGTCTTTAGATTTTGCGTCCAAATAGTTTAGACGGTAATCGAAGATTAAAAATACAAATGAAAGTGTCTTAAATTGTAAAAAAATAAAAATTTGTAGATTTACTTGAATCGCTGAATCCATCCATAAAATCGAAGATTTATGTTACGCAAAGCGTAACCATGACCACGTTGTGGTATGCCACGAAGTGGCCATATAATATCTGGAATCGAGAATTCAAGACACGCAATGCTCGGTAGTGGGTATAAAACAATTTTTATTTATACCATTAAAAAATCCAATTCAAGCTGTGTGGTTTCTGAGCCCGTTGTAGGATTTAAATAAAAATCAGAAAGTAAAGTAAAAAGGTCACGGTCACCAAGTTCATTTGCAACAACTCCTTCTGGCTGAGAAAGAAGTTGATCAGCAATATTTAAATAATAATCACAAATATAATTTAATGTTGGTTCTAATTCCGCAAGTTCAAAAAGTGTTTTACCTTTTACTCGCGAAACACGAATATCTTCGATAAGAGGTAGAACTTCTAGAACGGGCATTGGGCAAGCTTCAACATATTTATCGATTAAATCTCGGTTTTCTGTTCTATTTCCGATCAAACCGGCTAATCGTAATGGATGCGTTCTCGCTTTTTCACGGACTGATGCCACAATTCGATTAGCCGCAAATAATGCGTCAAATCCGTTATCGGTAACAATTAAACAATAATCAGCGTAATTTAGTGGTGCTGCAAAACCACCACAAACAACATCTCCTAATACATCAAAAAGAATAACATCATATTCATAAAACGCATTTAATTCTTTAAGAAGTTTAACTGTTTCACCGACAACATAACCGCCACAACCAGCTCCGGCTGGAGGCCCACCGGCCTCAACAGAATCTACTCCACCATATCCTTGATAAATAACATCTTCTGGCCAAACATCTTCATAATGATAATCTTTTGCTTGTAAAGTATCTATAATTGTAGGAATTAAAAATCCGGTAAGTGTAAATGTACTATCGTGTTTTGGATCACATCCAATTTGTAAAACGCGCTTTCCACGACGTGCTAATGCAATTGAAATATTACAACTAGTCGTTGATTTTCCAATCCCGCCTTTTCCATAAACCGCTAATTTCATAAAATAAAGTTCCTCCGATGAAAATTTTCAATACATTTCTAGATCTAAAGAATTTTTCGACCCGCAGATATGGTTACGCAAGGCGTAACATAAAACAGAGTTTTCATGGTCACGCTTTGCGGGACATGCTATGCATTGTCAAGGCCGATTTTATATTATAGTTAAAACACTTTAGATTGGGATCAATATTAAGTTTTTTTCCAAAAAAAATACAAACACTAACTTTGAAAATGAATACCTTAAAAGCTTTTCTATTAAAAACGAAGTTTTTCGCCTGACTGAAGACATGGTTAGCGTGGTCTTCATTTAGAATATAAAGGGTTTTAACCGCACTGATAATAAAGGCTTTTTGTTTTAATATATATTATAGCTGAAGAATCAAAAATGAATAAAAATAAGTTTTAGTTTTTATAAATTTAATAAAAATTCTTAATTAGAACTAAAATTTAGCATAGTATAACAAATTCAAAATTTCTCTTAAAATGAACTTTCTACTTATATTCTAATCATCCTATGGCCACTATGTGGCATAAAACGGAGTTTTCATGGCCATTTCATGGTTACGCTTTGCGTAACATAAATCTTCGATTTCATGGAATTGACGCAGTTCGTGGCTTTGTATTTAAATTAAAAATAGCATATAATAGGTATACAATAATGTATATTAATCATAAAAATAAACAATGGCCATTCTATGGCATGTTAAGCTTCGCTTAACCATATATTTTTAGTTTAGTAAATAATATTTAATATGAATATAGAGTTTTCAAATTTTGAATCTAGTTTATGTAACATCTCGTTTTTAATCGGTTTTCTAGTGACAATATATTATTGGATAAAAGCAATCTTCTTTTCAGACAAAATTATACTTCGATTTGGTACTGGTTTTTTTGGTTTTTTGATAATAAATTTTTTACTGATTACCCAATTACTTGGGCGTTGGATTACTTCTGGACACTTCCCATTAAGTAGTCTTTATGAATCATTACTTTTTTTAGCGTGGGGAATAAATAGTATTTATTTATTTATTGAATACTTTACTAACAGTGAATTTATTGGGGTTTTAATTGCTCCAGTTCTATTATGCCTTCTCGGTTTTACAGGATTTAGTCTTCCATCTGAATTACAAGAGATGAAACCACTTGTTCCAGCTTTACAATCAAATTGGCTTTTTATGCATGTTAGTGTAATGATGTTAAGTTATGCCGGATTATTAATTGGTTCCCTACTTTCGATTGCGTTTTTAGTTATTTATGTCTTATTAAAACAAGAAAGTTTTAGCCATCGGTTATCAACAATGGGCACGAAAAACGTGACATGCCACGACGTGGCCCTGGGCTTAAATAAAATCGATAACTATAACTTAGAACAAATCACACAAACAAGCGAAATATGGCAAGCAGTAACAACTACTCCTAATTTATTCAATATTAAAGAAAATCAAATTAGAAATGAACGACCTCTAGACGTCGTATTAAATAACAATCTGTTAAATCTTCTTGATAATTTAAGTTATCGAATAATTGGAATTGGCTTTTGTTTTTTAACTCTTGGTATTTTATCGGGAGCTGTCTGGGCTAATGAAACCTGGGGAACTTATTGGAGTTGGGATCCAAAAGAAACATGGGCATTAATTACTTGGTTAACTTTCGCTGTTTATCTTCATACAAGGTTTTTAAAAGGCTGGCAAGGAGTTAAACCAGCATCAATTGCTAGTACTGGCTTTTTCCTTATTTGGATTTGTTATTTAGGCGTTAATCTTCTTGGAAAAGGGCTTCATAGTTATGGGTTTTTAAACTAATTTTTTTTTTGATTCGTTACATGACTCGTAACTTTATTTAAAAAATAAAGAAGACTAATTTGCAAGGACTCTCATCATTATGCAAATTTGTTTTTTGTCTTTTCCTAAACTAATCAATAACGAACGAAACAAGTTCATTCAGATATCAAATAAATCAGAATTACGAGTAGGAAATAGGATTTATGTGTAAAAGTAAACTATATTCACTTTTCGACCATTAGGACTAATAATCTTTATTTGATTTTTATAATATAAAATTATAATTGTTATATAACGTACCTAAATATTTCATTAAATACCGAGGTTTTTTAACGTGGTTAAAACCTCGGTATTATTTACGAATAATATTACTATCAAAAGGGGCTTTCGCCATGCCACGCATTGCGTGGGCATGAATCTTCGATTCCATTTATTTATATAAATTTTCACTATCTTTAATCCCGCTGCCTGCAACTATGCGAATATTTCAACTTTTTCTTTAATAGAATTCTGCGTGACTTTACGAGGTATTATCTTTAGCGTATAATAACAATATTAAACTTAAAATAAAATATCATAATATCAAAAGGAGACTCTTATGGCAGCGCCTAAGAAAAGAACATCAAAAACTAGAAAAAATTTACGTAGAGCACAATGGAAAGCTCAAGCTTCTATAGAAGCAAAAAAAGCATTTGCTACTGCAAAAATGGTTTTAAAATCTCTTGTGACCTCAGCACAAGAAACTAAATCTGGGAATCAGTCTATACAAGACTCGACAATTCAAGAAAACTAACTTGCACGAGTTTTAAAAAATACACTAAAAGCTTTTTAATAAATTATTGAAAAACCTCTAGCTAATTTAATAGTAGTTAGTGCCAAATAACAATGGCCACTTTGTGGCATGAATCTTTGATTCCAGACAGTAAAATAATGTAGTATTGTAATATAGCCACAAAGAATACCCGGTTTGTAGATAATTTTTTTGGCTTTGAATTTAGCCTAGTCAAGAAAAACTAGATTAAAGGAAATATCATATTTCATGGCCACTGTGTGGCATAAAACGCAGTTTTCATGGTTATACAAAACGTAACACAAATTTACGATTTCATATTTTATAAAAAAAAAAAATGTAGAAAATAATTATTCCTCGCAAAACACTTTAATATAGTGCCTCTAATCTTTTATCAAAAATGATAAGCAAGAATAATGACATGAGTATTTTCAAAACTCTTCGAAATATTGCCTCTTCATTTAAAAATTCCCCTATTTTTTTAGTTTTTTTGGGGGGTGGGTATCTATTTTTTCTTTTAATACTTCCCCTAAGCGCATTATTTCTATTTATTTTAAAAAATGATTGGCAAGTTATTATAGAACGAGCAACTGATCCGATAGCAATTGCGGCATATACTTTAACGCTTAAAATGGCAGGACTCGCAGCCTGTATTAATACTTTTTTTGGATTTATAATTACTTGGGTTTTAACGCGATATGATTTTGTTGCAAAAAAATATTTAGATGCGGCAGTAGATCTTCCTTTTGCTTTACCTACTTCAGTAGCCGGATTAACATTAACAACCATCTACGGCGAACAAGGTTGGATTGGAAAATCTTTGCAATTCTTTAATATCCAAATCGTATTTACACAAATTGGTGTTTTACTAGCAATGGTTTTTGTCTCATTTCCTTTTGTTATTAGAACACTTCAACCTGTTTTACAAGAACTTGAAATAAGTTTAGAAGAAGCAGCATGGTCTTTAGGAGCAAGCCCATGGCAAACTTTTTATCATATTATTTTACCTAGTTTATGGCCAGCACTTCTTACTGGATTTACATTAAGTTTTTCTCGAGCACTTGGTGAATTTGGTTCTATTGTTATGATTTCATCCAATTTACCACTGAAAGATTTAGTGGCTTCTGTTTTGGTATATCAATCATTAGAACAATATGATTATTTAGGGGCTTCTGTTATTGGAATTGTTGTTCTATTAATTGCATTATTGAGTCTTATCTTTATTAATGCATTGCAATCATTTAAACTTCGTTTTTAAACCAATCTGATATTCTAATTAATTTAATGGTTAAGCTTTGCTTAACATAAAACGGAGTTTTCATGGTCAAGCAAAGCTTGATATGAATCTTCGATTCCATTAAAAAGTCGAACAGTTTAATGATTAATTTTTTTCATTTAAATTTTTCGTTTGAAATGTATATAAAACCTCTCATATTATGTCGTTTGTAACTGTAATTCGCGATTATGTTGAAGTTTTAAATAATCTTAATGATTCTGTCTTAAATTCTCAGTCATCTTCTGAAGGATTATCATTACCTTTAATTCCATTGACAGAATTTATTTCAGAAACTTTAAAATATAGTTTTAAAACTTTTCAATATATTTTTATTTATATATTAACTTTTCAATGGGTTCGAGATTTTACTCTTTTACCCATTATTATTCCGCAATTATCCATTTCAATATTTCGAGAAACATTTTTTTTAGATAATCCCACAAATCCGATCTTTGGGTTTTTAGAAATGCCAATTTTAAAACAAAATTTATTTTTGTTAGGCATTTTTAATAGCTTATTTTTTACAGTTCCCTTTTCTATAATTCATATTGTCTCTTTAAGACGTCTTTATATTAAAGGAATTCCATCAGCAACGTTTTCTATCGGTGGTTATTTAGTTGGTCAGTGGTTATTTTTAGCTTGTAGTATTTTTGGCCTTCGAAATTTTTTAATCCCCTTACTAAGCTTTGAACCATTGACTTATATAGTAGGGTTAATTCTTATTTTTCGTCTTGTCTATAGTATGACTCAAGAAAATTTAAGAGAATTAGCCGGTTGGGACCAACCCCACTATTTGAATATCTTTTTAGTAAGCTTTTTTTTATCTTGGTGTGAACAAACAGCCATTTTTCAATACTTAGGTAATTTAAGTTTTTCTCCTACAACTAGTATATTAGAAATACTGTCCTCTTCGAAAACTTTTTTATCTCATTTTTCTTATTTATTCGGAATTGCGGTAGGTTCGACGTTTTTTACCTTTATATGGGGTGCTTTTTTCTTACAAATTAAAAATTTATTTATTAGGTATACACCATTATTTTTAAGTTCATTTGTTCAAACAATAAATACTGGAAGTTTTATTTTAGCAATTGGATTAAGTTTAAGTTCAATTCCATTTTATGGTTTAGATTATTTAAGTACAGCTCCTTTAGGATTTGTTTCCCAAGATAAAGTTTTTAAAAATACTGTTTTTGACCAATATAATCTTAAAGATTCCGTTTTAGGTTTAGGAATTTCAAGCCAATTTGATAGCATCGATATGGATGTTAGCCCTTTTGACAGAGGACGATATTTAGTTTATCCAGAGCGAACTATTCCATTTGCTTTTGAAGATCTTAATTATCGTGGTGAATTCGAATGGACGACACGTTATGATAAAGTCTCTACAGTTACTGATTCACGAGCTGGGTTTTTAAGTCTCGCAAAACTCTTTAAAAAACAAAAAACTGAAGAACTTCAAAAACCAACAAGAATTCAAGAAGAACGGGAAAATACTTTGGGAATTAGATCTAATTTTGGAATTGACACACTAGTATCTAGTACGAATCTTGAAACTAGTAATCCACGTTTCCAAGAATGGTATGCTGTAGATCCCACAATTGCTGCAGATGATGCTCGTCCTTTAGAAAGTATATTTGCAGAGATACAAGATACAAGTTTTCCACTTGATTTTTTACGGACAAATTCTCTTGAACCCGGAAATATTGATTTAAAAATTAAACAAAAATATTATTCAAACCCATTATATAAAAACCTTTTAGCAGTCGATATTGATTTATTCATAAATCGACAACCAAAATCTTTTCAGTTAAATGGTGAACAAGAATTAGATTTATATACAAAACGCCGTATGCTTACAGCATACTATGATTCACTTCGTGATTATGCACAACTTCCATATGCAAACGATTTTGAATCTTTTTTTCAAGGGTCCAAAAGTTTTAGTAATAAAGTATATAATCAACAATTTAAAGGTACATTACGTTCGATCTGTCGATTATTTTCTTTAACAACCGATCCAGAATCAAATTTAGTTAGTCAGACAAAAAATCAGCTTGTTTTAAAATATGACCAACCGTTATATGTTTTTTCTGAAACTCCAAAATTTTCGCCATATCATGAAGAAATTCCATCAAAGGTAAATTTACCTAATATAAATTCGAACGTTAAAGTATCATCATCGAGAAGACAATCACCGTTTGTAACTGATGTTACCGCTGGACCTCTATATGCAGGATGGGACGAAAAAAATCGAAAACTTATAATTACAAACAAATTTTTTCCTCGAAACGTCGCTGGTTATGAAATGACAATTCCAACTCGTAATGAAAAACAATTTATAAAATATCATTCTAATTTCGAGAAGAAAAAAATACAATTTACTATTTGGCCATTAAGTAACAAAATTTTGAGTGAAGGGAAAGATAAAACTACTGTTCCATATATAACATTATATACCCCTCAATCTGAATTTGAAGCACCAGGTGATCCACGCTTTGATACTTTATCGACTTTACCCGCTAATTGGGAAACAAGAAATCGTCGCAGTAATGTAGGTCTGGGTAAAACATATGATAATATTTTTGATTATTTAGCCCCACAACGTGGAGGTTTTTTATGGCCCGGTAATGCGAAACCTAATTTTAAACTAATTTAATAGTCACTGCTACGCATTCCCTATCGCAAATCTTCGATTTCAGTCGCTAGAAACGATAAAAAAAGGCATAGTCAAGTATGATAAGAGAAGGTTTTAAATCCTTCTCTTATTAATTTTTTATAAAAAAAAATTTTTTTCCTGAATCATTCAAAATATTTACAATTAAATACGTATTAAAAGTAAGTACTTTTTAGAGATAAATTTAACTTATTAACTTTTTTATTTTTACTTGTATATCATTCATATTTTTGTTAAACTATATTTAACAAATTGAAAATATTCAATTTTGAGAAAAATTCCTAATAAGGAAAAAACAAAAAAGGTTTTAATTATGACTGCAATTTTAGAAAGACGTGAAAGCACTAGCCTTTGGGCTCGTTTTTGTGAGTGGGTAACTAGCACTGAAAACCGTTTATACATCGGTTGGTTTGGTGTTCTAATGATTCCTACACTTTTAACTGCAACTACTGTATTTATCATTGCGTTCATCGCTGCTCCTCCTGTAGACATCGATGGTATTCGTGAGCCTGTATCTGGTTCATTATTATATGGTAATAACATCATTTCTGGTGCTGTAATTCCAACTTCAAACGCAATTGGTTTACACTTCTACCCAATTTGGGAAGCTGCTTCTCTTGATGAGTGGTTATACAATGGTGGTCCTTACCAACTAATTGTATGTCATTTCTTCTTAGGCGTTTGCTGCTACATGGGTCGTGAGTGGGAACTTTCTTTCCGTTTAGGTATGCGTCCATGGATCGCTGTTGCTTACTCAGCACCTGTTGCTGCAGCTACAGCTGTATTCATCATTTACCCAATCGGTCAAGGTTCTTTCTCTGATGGTATGCCATTAGGTATTTCTGGTACTTTCAACTTCATGATCGTATTCCAAGCTGAGCACAACATCTTAATGCACCCATTCCATATGCTTGGTGTTGCTGGTGTATTTGGTGGTTCATTATTCTCAGCTATGCACGGTTCACTTGTAACTTCTTCACTTATCCGTGAAACAACTGAAAACGAATCAGCTAACGCTGGTTACAAATTTGGTCAAGAAGAAGAAACTTATAACATTGTTGCTGCACATGGTTACTTTGGTCGTTTAATCTTCCAATATGCATCATTCAACAACTCTCGTTCATTACACTTCTTCTTAGCTGCTTGGCCAGTAGTTGGTATCTGGTTTACTGCTTTAGGTATTTCTACTATGGCATTCAACCTTAACGGTTTCAACTTCAACCAATCAGTTGTTGATTCACAAGGTCGTGTAATCAATACTTGGGCTGATATCATCAACCGTGCTAACCTTGGTATGGAAGTTATGCACGAGCGTAATGCTCATAACTTCCCATTAGATTTAGCAGTAGTTGATGCTCCTGCAATCAATGGCTAAGACTTAAGTCTTTGTCGGTCATTTCGAACGGGTTAATCCCCGTTCGGGATTTATCTTTTTGCAATCGAAACATTGAAAAAACAAATTGCCCAGCATTATTTATAGTCAGCCACATATGTTCACGCAACGCGTCATATGTCACAAAGTGGCCATGGCCACTTGGAATCGAAGATTCAAGACACAAAGTGGCCTTTGTGGCATAAATCTTTGATTTCATGGTTAAGCGAAGCTTAACAATATAATCTTTTATTCCAAACAATATAAATGAATGTTCGATTATAGTAATCTTTAAAAAAAAGTAAAAATTAGGTATACTTTTTAGTATAATATAAACCATTTGATAAGCATCCATGGCAGAGTGGTCGATTGCACCGCACTCATAATGCGATTCCTTCTTGGACGTCGTTGGTTCAAACCCAACTGGATGCATATTTTAAGCTTGAAAAAAATAGTTTTTGTAGTTTTTAATTTGTGGGACTCTTATCAAGTCCCACAAATTAAAGCTCACGCAAAGCGTGCGAAGAAATTTAGAAAATTAAAGAGTATCGATAGTTTCAAACTCAAATTTAATTTCTTTCCATACTTCACAAGCAGCAGCTAATTCTGGGCTCCATTTGCATGCAGCACGAATTACATCACCACCTTCACGAGCAAGGTCACGACCTTCGTTACGAGCTTGTGTACAAGCTTCAAGAGCAACACGGTTTGCCGCAGCACCTGGAGCATTACCCCAAGGGTGACCTAAAGTACCACCACCGAATTGTAAGCAAGCATCATCACCGAAGATTTCTACAAGAGCTGGCATATGCCATACGTGAATACCACCAGAAGCAACTGGCATAACACCGGCCATAGAAGCCCAATCTTGAGTAAAGTAAATACCACGACTACGATCTTTTTCAACGTAATCATCACGCATTAAATCAACGAAACCTAATGTTACTTCACGTTCACCTTCTAATTTACCTACAACAGTACCAGAGTGTAAATGATCACCACCTGATAAACGTAGAGCTTTAGCTAAAACGCGGAAATGGATACCATGATTTCTTTGACGATCAATTACAGCGTGCATTGCACGGTGAATGTGTAATAAAAGACCTTGATCACGACAATAATGAGCTAAACTAGTGTTTACAGTAAAACCACCTGTTAGGTAATCATGCATAACAATAGGTACACCAAGATCTTTAGCACAAGCAGCACGTTTGATAACTTCTTCCGAAGTACCAGCTGTTGCGTTTAAGTAATGACCTTTAATCTCACCAGTTTCTGCTTGTGATTTATAGATAGCTTCAGCTACGAATAAGAAACGATCTCTCCAACGCATAAATGGTTGTGAGTTTACGTTCTCATCATCTTTTGTAAAGTCAAGACCACCACGTAAACATTCGTAAACAGCACGACCGTAGTTTTTAGCAGAAAGACCTAATTTAGGCTTAATTGTACAACCTAATAAACCACGACCATATTTGTTAAGTTTATCACGTTCAACTTGAATACCATGAGGAGGACCTTGGAAAGTTTTTACGTATGCAGGTGGAATACGAAGATCTTCTAGACGTAATGCACGAAGAGCTTTGAAACCAAATACGTTACCTACGATTGAAGTAAATAGGTTAGTTACAGAACCTTCTTCAAAAAGATCAATAGGGTATGCTACATAAGCAATGTATTGGTTTTCTTCACCTGGAACAGGTTCGATATCATAGCATCGACCTTTATAACGATCTAAACTAGTTAAACCATCAGTCCATACTGTTGTCCAAGTACCAGTTGAAGATTCAGCTGCTACCGCTGCACCACATTCTTCTGCAGGAACACCTGGTTGAGGAGTCATACGGAATGCTGCAAGGATATCAGTATCTTTTGGTTGGTAATCAGGAGTATAGTAAGTTAAACGGTAATCTTTTACACCTGCTTTAAAACCTGCAGATGCTTTAGTTTCAGTTTGTGGAGCCATTCTAAAAAAATAGTTCTATTTTCCGATCTTTCAATCTACCCGAAAATTTAGTAATGATCAATTTTGATAATTCAATGAAAACTCTGTTTCATGCCACACAGTGGACATCATTCTGACAACACAAGAATTAAAATCTGCTTTGCATGAATAAGAAAATTAAGAATTATTAATTGAAATTAACGACGAAAAAATCATTTATTTCTTTTTTGTTGATCTCTTTATATAATAAAGGTTAACATATTTTTAATTAAGATACAAGAAGTATTTGCTCGGAAACCGCATGTTTTTTTGGTAGTCAACTTACGTTAAATAGAAATTGTGGAAATTGAAGATTTAAGGCGAAAAGCTGTCTTTAGCTTATTAAGGAATTTTTTATAAAATAAGAAGCTTTCTTTCCGTTTTGACTAAAGTATACTTAGAAAGGTTTATCCGTAGATTGACATCAGTTAGCTATGTTTGCTATAATTTATTTATGTAAAGGGAATGTAGTTCAGCGGTACAGAGCATCGCCCTGTCACGGCGAAAGTCGCGGGTTCGAATCCCGTCATTCCCGATTTGTTGGCTTTTTGTAAGTTTTATAAACTTATTACAGATCTTTTTTAAAAATTTAAGGGAACTAAAAATTCGACTCTGATTAATTCAAGTATTTTGATTTTTTAAAATCAAAATACTAACAATGCTATATAAAAAGACAAATAAAAATATTTAAATCTAAATATTGTCTAAAAAAAATTACCAGCTTGATTTTGTAACGCCTGGTAATAAGCCTTGTGACGCATATTCACGTAAAACATGACGTGAAAGACCAAAATCGCGAAAATAACCACGTGGGCGTCCGGTTAGACTACAACGATTACGAAGTCGAATAGGGGAACTATTTCGTGGAAGATTTTGTAATTTTCGATGAAGTAAAAATTTTTCTTCCATTGAATTTGCTTCTTTAATTGCTTGTTTTAATAATTCGCGTTTAACTGAATACTTTGTAATTAAGCGAGAACGGTTTCGATCGCGTTCGATCATACTTTTTTTTGCCATAGTACACTATTTATTTTTTTTTTATTATAAAAGGTTTTTTATATTTTTTTATTTACAATTATATTGTCTATTATATTCAAGACACGCAATTCTTAGCAGTGAGTTCAAATATATTTGAGGTTCTCCCTTACGTAGTGTTTAGCGGGTAACGCGATTCGAACGCGCGACATGCACCTTGGCAAGGTGCCGCTCTACCACTGAGCTATACCCGCATCCCACATGGGAGAGGAAAAGTTAAGTTACTTTTAGGAAACGAAATTTTTCAGAAAGAAATTACAAATATCTACTTAACCCTGGTCACGCTATGTGTTATATGAATATTCGATATTCGATTCCATGAAAACTCCGTTTTATGTCACATCGTGGCAATGAAATCGAAGATTTATGCCATGAAATATCTCACATCTCAGATGATTCGAGCTAATTAACTTTAAAAAGTTATTTAGTACAAATTTTGGTGCCTGCGACTAGACTTGAACTAGTAACATTTCGCGTATGAGACGAACGCTCTAACCAATTGAGCTACGCAGGCAATAAAATTATTTAAATATATAATACGATAAATAAATAAATATTGCAAGAGCTACACTAGATAAATCTTGGATTTCCGAAGGTCTCTACCACGTATTATGTGTCTGGAATTTTGGATTCCTGGCACTTCGTGCGCAGAATTTCTAATTCCAGTATATAGTAGTAGTCTGTCAGTTTTATAATCTTCAAGAACGATAACCTTGAAGATTATAAAATAACTTACATTATTCAATATACAGTATTGAAGACTCTATTTTGAAGTTGCTAAAAATTCTTCAATATATTCTTCAATAGTAGTTTTTAAGATAGTTTGAGCTTCCTCAGTTAAAGCATTTGTTGAACTAACAATTTCACCGTATTTTGTAGCTGTCAAGGCATTACGTAATCCTACTAAGAAATCACGAACCCCATCTACAGGAATACGATCTAAATAACCATTTGTTCCAGCATAAATACTTGATACTTGGTCCGCAAGTGAAAGAGGAGAAGATTGCGGTTGTTTTAATAATTGACGAAGACGTTGACCTCGTGCTAATTGGTTTTGTGTTGCTTGATCTAAATCAGAAGCAAATTGAGAAAACGCTTCTAATTCAGCAAATTGAGCAAGCTCTAATTTTAACTTTCCAGCAACTTGTTTCATTGCTTTTGGCTGTGCTGCAGATCCTACACGTGATACGGAAATACCAACATTAATTGCAGGACGAATACCTGCGTTGAAAATATCGGCAGATAAGAAAATTTGTCCATCTGTAATTGAAATAACATTTGTTGGAATATATGCAGATACATCCCCTTCTTGTGTTTCAACTACTGGAAGTGCTGTCATGCTTCCACTACCTAATTCATCATTAAGTTTAGCTGCACGTTCTAATAAACGTGAGTGAAGATAGAAAACATCACCTGGATATGCTTCACGCCCTGGTGGACGACGAAGTAACAGAGACATTTCACGATAAGCTTGTGCTTGTTTTGTTAAATCATCATAAATAACAAGAGTATGACGACCTTTATACATGAAATATTCTGCTAATGCAGCACCTGTATACGGAGAAAGATATTGTAATGTTGCTGGTGCGTCAGCTGTCGCAGCAACAATAATAGTATAATCCATTGCACCACGTTCTTGAAGAACGTTAACTACTTGTGCAATTGAAGATGCTTTTTGCCCAATCGCAACATAAACACAAACAACATCTTTTCCTTTTTGGTTAAGAATTGTATCAACAGCAATAGCTGTTTTTCCTGTTTGTCGATCACCAATGATTAATTCTCGTTGACCACGACCAATTGGAATCATTGCATCAATCGCAACAATTCCAGTCTGTAATGGTTCATGTACAGAACGTCTAGAAATAATACCTGGTGCTGGAGATTCGATTAAACGTGTTTCAGTAGTTGGAATTTCACCTTTTCCATCAATTGGACGAGCTAATGAGTTTACAACACGACCTAAATAGCCGTCCCCTACTGGGATTTGAGCAATTTTACCAGTTGCACGTACTGAAGTACCTTCTTGGATATTGGTATCTTCACCCATTAATACTGCACCTACGTTTTTTGCTTCTAAATTTAAAGCAATACCAACCGTTCCATCTTGGAATTCAACTAATTCCCCAGCCATAACTTTATCAAGGCCGTAAATACGAGCAATACCATCACCTACTTGAAAAACAGTCCCAACAGTAACTGCTTTTACTTCTTGTTGATATTGTTCAATTTGTTGTTTAATAATACTACTGATTTCATCAGGTCTAATTTTTACCATGTGTGCTGAACTGCCTCCTGCCAGTCCCAAAATTTTTTGTAGCTTGAATAAAAATTAAGATATGGTCATGCATTGCCTGTAATGCCACGACGTGGTCATTGCCACTTGGAATCGAAGATTCAAGACACAAAGTGGCCTTTGTGGCATAAATCAAGGATTTCATGGAATCCTGACGAAAGCTCAGAGACTTTTTCTAAAATTTTTTTAAACTCAAATAAATTTTGGGAATAGATTGCTGTGATTTTTTTTACAAAACAAAAAAGGCCACGCAAAGCGTGGGAATAAAAGATTCAAGGCCAAAAGCCTTCCTTCATTTGCTAAAGACCTATTGGGGCTTATAGTTTGTAAAAAGAACAATTTGAAAATTGTTTACTGCGCTATGAATTGAAGAATTCAAACGTTGAGTAAGTTTTTCTCGAACTTGATGCAATGCTAGTCTTACTAACTTTTGCGCTAATTCGTTTTGAGCTTTTTGTTGCTCTAATTGTAAGGTTTCTTGCTGAAGAAGGCTTAAACGTTTAATATCTTCTTGGTTTTGACGAATAATCTGATTTTTTTCTTGTTCAATTGTTACCAAAGCTTGCTCACGAATTTGTTTCGCTTTTGCTTGTGCCTGGTTAAGTTGAAGTCGTGCTTGAGTTAAGCGTTCTTGCGCTTCTGAAGCACGTTGATCAGCCTCTTGAAAATTATTTAAAATAGTTTGTTTTCTATTTGCAAGAAGACCTCTTAAAGCATCCCCCACATAGGTTACCACAACGGTCAGCACAACTGCTAAATTTAGCACGTTGGTTTCAAGAATATTTGTATTAAAACCAAAATGCTCTGCCAACATCAATGAAGTGCTGAAAAGCATAAAAATCCTCTTTTTTATTAAGCCCTACAAAGCATGGCTTTGCTAGAAAGCAGGCTTTGACTTGAGTCTATTTTTAAATAAGATATTTTTTGTGACAAAAAGTCACTTAGTTAAATCTGAACTCAATAAAATAATTTTTTTGAGAAAATTATATGGAAAGTATTCAGAAAATTCTAAAAAAAATAGAGCGAGTTCGATTTGTAAGCGAAGTTTCCCTCTCTAATTATCATGCAAAGCATGTTTATGTCATCTTCGATAATATCGAAGATGACTAAATTTTTTACAGAAATAAAGGTTAATTCCCACTTATAACAGTAATCTTGAGTCGAGGACTGTGAGTATATAGTTTATTTCTATATTTTTTGGATGAGATTAACCTGCGAATGGATTAGCAAATAAAAGTGCTAAAGCAACAACTAAACCATAAATTGTTAAAGATTCCATGAATGCAAAACTTAATAAAAGAGCACCACGGATTTTACCTTCTGCTTCTGGTTGACGAGCAATACCTTCTACTGCATATCCAGCAGCAGTACCTTGACCCATACCAGGTCCAATAGCAGCAAGACCTACAGCTAAGCCAGCAGCGATAACACTTGCAGCAGCGACAATTGGATTCATAAGTTTAAATCTCCAAGAGAGTTTATATAGTCAAAAAACTTAAAAATAAGTTTTTTTTTTTTTTTTCTTTCCTTTATCTTCCTAAAAAAAATGTTTAATTCAAGAGATATGAGAAAAACATGAAATCGGTTTTCATGCAACGGACTTTAGTCAAAACTGTATGAAAACTTTAATAGTAGTTTTAAATGAAAACTTTTATTATATTGTACCAATTCTTTTTACAGAGGAAAATATATTTCTTAGTTTTCAATAAATTAAAAACTTTTTTGAGTAAGACATGCTATACATGAGCAGGAGATTTCTGGTTTCTTCAACTTAATTTTGCTTTGTGTCTAAAGCAATTACATCTATATGTCTTAAAATTATCAACAAGATTGCAAAATCAGATTCAAGCAAAAAGTGTTAGATTGAGAAACTAAAAATTTCTTAGTAGCCCACTTTGTGCCATAAAACGAAGTTTTCATGATTTAATACACGGGGAGATTCAAATAATCTAAATGTCAGTAAGACATTTGTAACTTAAAATCACGGTGTATTTAAAATACATTCTATTAAAGAACTCGCTGGCCATGAACTGGCATGCCACAAAGTGGCAATGGCCACTTGGAATCGAAGATTCAAGACACAAAGTGGCCTTTGTGGCATAAATCTTTGATTTCATGGTTAAGCAAAGCTTAACATGCCATAGAATGACCATGGACTTTATCTATGAATCTTCGATTCAATACTTTATTTCTTTTTAATAAAGAAATATAAAATATTTTTTTTTTCAAAAACTAAACTACAAGTGTAGCTTTATATATTTAATGGTGATCTTCTACAGATTCACCAATATAAGCACCAGCTAATGTAGCAAAAACTAATGCTTGAATTGCACTTGTAAATAAACCAAGTAACATAATAGGAATTGGAATTACAAGTGGTACTAAAGTAATTAATACACCTACTACTAGTTCATCAGCAAGGATGTTTCCAAAAAGTCGGAAACTTAATGATAGTGGTTTTGTAAAATCCTCTAACACATTAATAGGTAAAAGAAATGCGGCTGGTGAAATATATCGTTTAAAATAACCAAAACCTTTTTTACTGATACCAGCATAAAAATATGCAATTGATGTGAGAAGAGCAAGAGCTACTGTTGTATTAATGTCATTTGTTGGTGCAGCTAATTCGCCATTTGGAATTTCTAAAACGCGCCATGGAATTAAAGCCCCTGACCAGTTTGATACAAAAATAAAGAGAAAAATAGTTCCTAAGAACGGAACCCATTTAAGATACTCTTCTTCTCCAATTTGAGTTTTTGCTAAATCTCGAATAAATTCCGTAACATATTCAGTTATATTTTGAACACCTTCAGGAATTGATTTAAGATTTTGATTCCCTAGTAAAGAAATTAAAGCAATTAGACCTAATACAATCCAAGAAGTAATTAATACTTGGCCATGAACTTGATATTGCCCTATTTGCCAATACCAGTGTTGTCCTACGGATACTTCTGCAATATCAAACCAGACATTTATCATATATTTTACTCCACGAAATCCACGATTTGTGTTACTCTTTGAGTAACTACGGTTTATAAAACTCGTGACATGCAATAGCCACGGTTTCCATCTTCGGTTAATATTCGTGACATGCAAAGCATGGCTACGGTATAAACCTTTAAAAATATTTTTTTACATAATATTTTAGAACCCAGCTTATGTCTAAAATATTTACTTATTAATAATTATCCACGCGATTTTTGTGTTCTTTTCCCTAACGGAAGAGAATTAGATTTGCGACGTCCAACCTGTTTTGATCTTTGTTTCGCTATTTTAGCGGCATCACGCTGTTGAAATTTTTTATTTCCTTGCAAAATTGACTCTTCAAAAGCTTCAAGTACAAGACGAACCGCAGATACTGAATCATCATTTGCTGGGATATACCAATCGGCAAGTGTTGGATCACAATTACTATCTAATAATGTAATTGTTGGAATTCCTAGTTGACGACATTCCCTAACAGCATGAATTTCTTCCGGTTGACCAACAATTACGACAACACCCGGAAGTTTAGACATATTTTCTAAACCACCTAAATATTTTTCAAGACGTTGCTGTTCACGTTTTTTTCTGGCAACTTCTTGTTTTTTTAGCAAATTCCAATCACCACGCTCTTCGGCCTGACGATATTCTTGTAGTTTACCAAGTGATTTTTGAATGGTACGCCAGTTTGTAAGCATACCTCCGAGCCATCGTTGATTTACGTAGTAACTATTAGAAGCTAGAGCTGTTTTCGCAACAAGAGGAGCTACTTGTTTTTTTGTTCCAACAAAAAGAAATTGTTTTCCTTTGCTTGCACTTTCTTCGACAAAGTTTAAAACTTTTGTTAGAAGATAATGAGTTTGAACAAGATCTAAAATATGTCGCCCATTACGTTCACCATAAATATATGGTGCCATACGAGGATTCCATTCACGCGTAAAATGACCAAAATGCATTCCACTTTGAATCATTTCTTCTAATTTAATTTTTTTAGCCATGAATTATAAAGAACTCGGTGGTGTACATTTTATTGTTATCAATCATTTAAAAAGGTACTATATTCATTATGACGAAAAAATTTGTCTATTACAAGGTTAAATTTAGACTTATCGTGTAGGGTTACGTAAAGCTTAATAGAAATTTTCGATTTCATAACATGCCTATTATATGGTTACGCAGAGCGTAACATAAATCTTCGATTTCATGGCATGTCAAGCAAAGCTTGACCATGAAAACTCCGTTTTATGCTACAAAGGGGCCATGAAATTGAAAATTTATGCCATACAATGGCCATGGTTACGAAGAGCGTAACATAAATCTTCGATTTCATGGAATCAAACAATCATAAAATGGAGTTTGCCTTATTTCTTATTTCGCAAGATCTAAAAATCTAATAGCCTGCTATCGGAGTCGAACCGATAACCTTCGGTTTACAAAACCGATACTCTGCCAATTGAGTTAAGCAGGCATTTGAGAGTTATCTAAATACAAATATTATTATACTTAAATTTTTTAAAAATGCTTTTACTTTCATTGTCTTTTAATAAAAGACTTGATTAGCTTATAATTTATCTCGATATTGTTTTTTTCAAAGTCTATAATTTCAAATAAAACTTGTTATTCATTTTTTTAATAAAAAATTTAGTAATTTAGTTTATAAGTTGTAAGGAATATGATATACTAATAGATAGTAGTAGCCTATAAATCAGATATATATATTTTTACATACCGATGTTAACACTGAAAATTTTCGTGTATACAGTTGTAACGTTCTTCGTTTCACTTTTTGTTTTCGGATTCCTTTCTAATGATCCAGGTCGTAATCCAGGTCAAAAAAATCTTGATTAATTTTTTTTTTAGAATTCTATACTAATACAAACTATTCTTAATAGCGGAGACTAATTCTCCGCCTATTAAGTAATTTTTAAGGCCAAACTTATTTTATAATTTTGAGTTACATCTACGTGACAGGAAATAGTACTCGGTGGAGGTCGTTAAAAACTAAAGAATAATGTTTCTAAATATTATTCTTTATTAATAGTATTTTACATTTTACTAATAATACAGAATAAAAAAAAAGAGATTTTTTTATGCCACGTTCACAACGAAATGACAATTTTATTGATAAAACTTTTACTGTTATCGCCGATATTTTATTAAAAATACTGCCGACATCTAATCGAGAAAAACAAGCCTTTAGTTATTATCGGGATGGAATGTCTGCACAATCAGAAGGTGAATATGCAGAAGCCTTACAAAATTATTATGAAGCGTTACGTTTAGAAACTGATGCCTATGATCGAAGTTATATTCTTTATAATATTGGATTAATTCATACAAGTAATGGCGACCATGCTCGAGCATTAGATTATTATTATCAAGCATTAGAACGAAATCCATCATTACCCCAAGCATTAAATAATATTGCTGTTATTTATCATTATCGGGGGGAACAAGCGTTAGAAAGCGGCCAATTAGAAATTTCTAAACTTCTTTTTGATAAAGCTGCTGATTATTGGCGAGAAGCTATTCGGTTAGCTCCAACAAATTATATTGAAGCACAAAACTGGCTTCAAATGACAGGACGATTTTAATACTATTTTATTAGTAAAAAAATACTAATTACTAAATTCTACTTAATTTGCTTAAAGTCAAGACATGGCTCATATACTTATATTGTATAAGTTTTATAAATCTTTAATTCTAAAAAAAATTCACTCATAATTTCCTAAAGGAATATTATATGAAATCAAAGATTTATGTTACGCTCTGCGTAACCATGAAAACTCCGTTTTATGTCAAGCGAAGCTTGACCATTGCTTTTGTGAATTGAAGTAAATCCTTAATGTAAGATGCGCATAGCTAATCTGTCAAGAACATAGAAAATATCTCCCTAGAGAGATATGAGCTTGTAACTCAGTGGATACAGAGTACGTGTTTCCGACACACGATGTCGTGGGTTCGATTCCCACCAAGCTTAAAAGTATTCGGGATTGCTCTGTTCTCTAATTAAAGAAAAAAATCAAAATCTGTTGCGCAGGAGCTTGATTTTTTTTATCCGTTTTTATATACTAAAAACTATCTTTTCTTTTAATAAAGAAATTTAAAGATAGTTTAAAAAATATTAAAACATCGATCCAGAGAAAGTCTCTTGGCTCGAGACAGTTTTGAACAAAGCCCATGAAAACTGCGTTTTATGCCACACAGTGGCCATGGCCATTCTATGGCATGTTAAGCTTCGCTTAACCATGAAATCGAAGATTTATGTTACGCTCTGCGTAACCATATAATTTTTGAAGAGTCTTCTAAAAACTTAGTTTTTCTTTACATAAGGAATATCATCCTTAGTTTTAGAGGGAGTGGTGGCCGAGCGGCTCAAGGCACCGCATTGCTAATGCGGCGTAGTCCAAAAGATTACCGAGGGTTCGAATCCCTCCCACTCCGATGTTTTTTATAGTTTTAATTTTAATTACGTTACTCTATAGCCACTTGGAATCGAAGATTCAAGACACGAAGTGGCCTTTGTGGCAGAAAACAGAGTTTTCATGAATTTTAGGTTCTGTAGAATCATTAGATGCCTTAAAATATTGTTGGAATATTAGTACTGCTTAAATTACTATTTAAGCAATTAAAAAATATAATTTAATAAAGTCCCCCTTATTAAGGGGGACTTTATTAAAAACTCAATGGTTACGCTATGCGTAACATGAATCTTTGATTCCATTACAAATTAATAATGATAATGACGTAACCAGATTATTAAAAATTAATTTTAATCAAGTGGACGCATTGATAAAGATGGTTCATTATCACGATCAATACCTTTTTCAAATCCAGCTGCTGCTGCACGAGCACGACCTGCATGCCATAAGTGACCAACAAAAAAGAAAAAACCAAGGCAGAAATGCGATGTTGCTAACCAACTACGAGGTGATACATAGTTTACTGCGTTAATTTCAGTTGCTACACCACCTACTGAGTTTAATGAACCTAATGGAGCGTGTGTCATATACTCAGCAGCACGACGTTCTTGCCAAGGCTGAATATCATTTTTCAGTTTATTTAAATCTAAACCGTTTGGACCACGAAGTGGTTCAAGCCATGGCCCACGGAAATCCCAGAAACGCATTGTTTCACCACCAAAGATGATTTCACCTGTTGGTGATCTCATAAGATATTTACCAAGACCTGTTGGACCTTGTGCAGATGCAACATTCGCACCTAAACGTTGATCACGTACAAGGAATGTAAATGTTTGTGATTGAGATGCTTCTGGACCAGTTGGACCATAGAATTCACTAGGATAGGCAGTGTTATTAAACCATGCCATACAGCATGCAATAAAACCCATTAACGAAATTGCACCTAAACTATATGAAA
>Ga0172373_10000138_pt1 | contig 107434 bp, 87 predicted proteins | sample Lak10m_2_FD_114546 | JGI IMG/M metagenome (GOLD analysis project Ga0172373, IMG submission 114546) | Freshwater microbial communities from Kabuno Bay, South-Kivu, Congo - kab_092012_10m | ecosystem: Environmental > Aquatic > Freshwater > Lake | place: Democratic Republic of the Congo...
AATTTGCCAACAAAATTAGGACAAAAAAACTAAATTGGGCAACAAGTAGAGTAAAAAATGTTACTCTAAACTATTGAAAACTAAGGTATAGTAAACAAGTTTCTGAGAACTTCACTTTCCAATACAAAACTTCGAGAAGATTGATCCAAGGATCTCTTCAACCCCGATCTCGCCCGTAATTCCCGATAACGCACGAATCCCCTCGCGCAAGTGGAAGGCCAACAGATCGCCCGACAAACCCGAAGCCATCCCGTCTAAAACCTGCTGCATCTCCGCAGCGCAATGATCCAACGACTCGGCGTGACGAACATTCGTCACCACCGTTTGGTCACCCACATCCGACAATCCCCCCAAAAAACGGGCTTCCAAAGCCAACCGCAGCGCCTGCACCGAAACCTTATCCCTGGCCGATACAAACCAAGGCGCCTCCAACCCCATCTCCGCGGTCATATCCATCCACGCCTTTCGGTCCAAATCCACCAATAAATCCACCTTGTTGCAAACCACCCACACCCGCGATGTCTTTTGCTTCAGCATCATCAAATCCTGACGGGCATCCTCCACTGAACAACTGCCCACGTCTAACAAATACAGTGTAGCACCCGCCTTCTCTACATGAGAAAACGTGCGCGCTATACCCTCCTGCTCTATCACATCCGTGGCCTCCCTGATCCCCGCGGTGTCGATCAAACGCAACATAAATCCCTCAAAATTCAACTGCGCCTCAATGGCATCCCGGGTAGTCCCCGCGATGTCACTCACAATCGCGCGGTCCTCGTTCAGCAACGCATTAAATAACGTGCTTTTCCCCGCATTCGGTCGGCCAGCCAAAACCAATGCCAACCCCTTCTTGATCACATTTCCCAAAGAAAAGGAATCCCTTAATGTCAACACCTCCGATTGAATCCGCTCCACCAACAACTTCAACTCGCCCCGCTCCGCAAACTCTACATCCTCCTCCGCAAAATCCAATTCCAATTCCACCAAACTGGTAAAATGCAACAACCGATCCCTTAAGGTGGCTATGTCCTTCGAAAAGCCCCCTTTTAGCTGTTTTAAGGCCAAATCGTGCGCCATTCGATGCTCAGAGGCGATTAGGTCGGCCACGGCCTCCGCTTGCGCCAAATCGAGTTTGCCATTCAAAAACGCCCGCTGGGTAAATTCGCCCGGTTCTGCCAAACGCGCCCCGAGCTCCATGTAAGCCCTCAGCACCCGAGATACGATGTACTCACTGCCGTGAACCGAAATCTCCACCGTGTCTTCCCCAGTGTAACTCCGTTTGCCCTGAAACAACGTAATCAGCGCCTCGTCCATCACCCCGTCGGCATCGTACATCGTGCGCAAATGCGCCGTGTGTGAAGGTTGATCCCCCACCGGCTTCTTCAACAAAGCATCGGTCATCGACCAAGCCCCACCGCCCGATACCCGCACAACGGCAATGGCGCCCACCCCGGCCGCCGTGGCCCGGGCTACTATGGTGTCTGAAGGTGCTTGAGATTTCATCGCTTGCCAATAATTCTACCCGCAAAAATAAAGAAAGCCCCGCAGAACCTGCGGGGCTTTCTCTTGAAGTTCAATTTAGATTAAGGCTCCTTGCGAATTACGTTCACCGAACCATTGACCTTGTTCACATCTGGCTTACCCTTGAATTGGTAAGTCAACTGGTAGAAGTAGGTTCCCGATGGGACTTCCGGACCGTCGTTGTTCACACGACCATTCCACTGTACCTGAGGATCCTTGCTGATGAACACGCGCTCACCGTAGCGGTTGAAGATGCGGATTTCAAACAATGAATGACCCGCAATCGGCACACGGAATAAATCGTTCTTGCCATCCTCGTTTCCTGGTGTGAATACGTTGGCCAAGTAAATGAACTGGTTCACGTATACAGGCTTACAGATGGTGTCTTTACATCCCGTAGCGTTGGTTACTTCCAAGCAAACATAGAAGGTATCGGTACCGCTGTACGATGCGCTGACAATCTTATCGGTTGATTTATTGTCAACAATCAAAGGCAATCCCGGACGCAAGGTGATGTCCTCCTGGTGATTAAAGCCCCAACGGAACTGTGTTCCATTCACGTCTTTGCGGGTGAAGGTGTAATCCGGCGTCTTCGTGGCATCGATGTCGAAATCAGCAACCACAGAGTCTACCAAGAAGATTTGGTCGGCTACGTCGGTCGGACACCAAGGTCTAGGCCTGTTTGGATCGTAGTCGGCAAAATGCGACACCCTTATCTGGCCCTGCTGGGTAAATTTCCAAGCCAATCGCTTGTTAGAGGTTGTCACCGTATCGATCTGACCGGTACTCAAGTTGTGGAATTTCCACTTGTAAGACTTGAATACAGTGTCTGAATTGTCGATGAAGATGTTACTATCACCCAAACAAATCGCGGGTTTCAATACAAATCCTCTCACCGTATCTCTTGGCAATACCGTGATGATAAAGGCCTTTTGAGATGGGGTATCAGGGAAGGTAGCAGGACAGAATCTGCGAATGTTAGGAGGCAAGATCAATGAATCGTACTGCTCCAAGAACACATAGTACTTACCAGCTTTGTCGTACTTATGCCACAAGAACTGATCTTTCTTGTTGTCAATCTTACCATCACCCCAGAACCAGGTCCAGTCAGCGGATGTTGACGCGCTATCCGTTAAGTTGGTAAATTGAATGCTATCACCGGCACAAATAGTCACCTCGTTGCCACCTTTGGTGGTGAATTCAAACCTCGGACGTGGGCCAGGAATTTTGATCCAACGGCTGAAGGTATCTTCACAACCTTGATCGGTCTTCAGTGTGTATTGAACTTTAAACCAACCATTGCGGGTGTATTTGTGTGCGATACGATCTGGCAATCCCGCCTTATTAGAGGCATCACGCTTGTACAAGTTGTTATACCCATCACCCCAATCGATGAACCATTCTTTGATATAATCACACTGCATCGGCGTAGGACCATTACAGTTCTTCATCGCCCATGAACATGGATCGTGCAAGAAGCTGCTATCGAAGAATTCAATGATGGAGTTACAAGAAGGCACCTGAACGTTCAAACCAAATTTCACATCCAAACGTGAGATGAACAATTTGCGTGCGATTGTATCCATACAGCCGGTACTGTCGCCCGCTACGTTGCGGAAGATGTACACACCTGAATCGTTTTTGTAGTATGTAGCCAAGGCTCCACCACCACCCAAGTCAACCCATGGCAAGGCAGGTGTACCCACACCAGTACCGCCCCATGGCTGACCACCGAAGATGGTAACAGGCTTGCTCTTGTCGTCATCGGCTTTGTTCCAATCCCACTTGGTGAAAGGCTCGCGGTTCTTCTTACCTTGGGCCGTTTCAGCCTGACGTACAGGATCTCTCCAGTAGTCTGTGTAATCCCATGTTCCGAAGTTGATCGGATCTGGGTGGAACATTTTGTACTTAGGCATGGCCTTCAATGTAGTGGCTTGGTCTTGACATACAATACTGTCTGGCAATTCCAACTCCATCGCGAAACCAACCAATACTGGGAAGGCCGCAATATCATCACACTTACCGTTGCTAGACGTCATCGCCAAACTCATGATGTGGTAACCATTCCACTTCGGCACAAATTTGTAGGCGCTGTAGGTTGTGTTACCCACTTTTTCGAAGTCTGTAGGACGAATCGTGGTATCGCGGTAGTTCAAAATCGTCATACTGTCCTTGTTGGGAATTACGTAGTAACGAATCAACTTACCGAAACCAGTGGTATCAATACAGCCGTATGCACCGGTGGCGGGCTGACCGATAACCCCTTTGTTGTTCCAAATCATTTTGGCAATTTGAGGACCTGTCAATGAGAATGGGTCAAATCCACGCGCTTCAACACGCTCCTTGATTCTATCCCAAGCCGCAGATACGTCGGCACCAATTTCCCAAGCGCGAATCTCCGCAGTCAAGATGGTATCAGGACCTTTGAAGGTACGGGTTGAACCGTCGTTCCAGATGTCGGTACATGGAACCTGTACGGGATCTTCACCACCACGGGTTTGAATCACGTAGTTGTACAAACGGTTTTGGTTCTTTCCTGGCACCTTTTGGTAGCGGAAATAATCTTCTTGGATATAACGGCGCCATCCACGTGAGTATGAAGGACAAGCGTTTCCAGTTTCAAATGACCAACGCAAAGATTTCAAATCGTCTGTGCGGGTTTTGTTGCCTGGGATAGGACGAACGATAACGGCATCGCCTTTACAAATTTTGCGAATACCCACAGCATTTGGCAATGGCGTCATCACCTCGAAGGCAGGATCGATCAAGGGGAAACAAGCAAATCTTCTGTACCACTGAGTATCGCTACAAATTGGACGATCAGGGGTTGGAGGAGAGAATGTTCCGGGCTTGCGCACACCGTTACCCACTACGATACCCACAGTAATACATCCGCTAGGATCACAAACTTGCGATGCAGAGTATTGCTTAGAATAACGACTTGGAGGGTTACCTGCCATCTGGTAGCCAGGGAATGGAGGTCCAGGAGGACGGTTTCCTGGGCTCAAGCTACTCAAAGGCACCCATCCGTTGGGGTTACAAGTTGAATCGAAGTTGATAGAAACCGTAGAGAAAGTACATCCAGGTTTCAAATCGCTCAAGATGAAGGTTACACCGTATTGGGGGTTCTTAGCACCCAAACACTCGATAGACTCCTTCAACAAACCAGAACCTACACCACCGGCATTCGCATGAAGCATGGCCAACTGTTTGGTGATTTCGCTTTCACACTTCATTGGGTGACAAGTATCTTTATGCAACAGTTTTACGTTGTTACACTGAGGAATTCTCGCATAATACAACTCACGATAACGCTTATAGTCAATGATGTAATCCGTGCCGTAGTTCAAACCATTGAATCGGCCCATCTGCGACATCAACAACATTTTAATTTTGCGGGGCTTTTCACCTTTGGCCAAGCGAATCTTCAACAAGGGCAATGGCAATGTATCCCGCTTGGTGTAAGTAGAGAAGTTATACATCACAGAATCGGTTTTGCTCACCAATTTGATGATGTCTCTGTCTTTGGCTTTAACGGTTTTAGGCCCTTTCGATAATACTCCATTGATATAAACCGAATCATTGGCACCCAAGGTGATAGAAATTGAATCCTCTACCAAACGCTCACCAGGTCCTTTCAACCACTTGTAGGGAACATAGTGCTTGATGGCATTTACATATTTGGAATCTGCGGCGGTAGCTGAATCACCTGGATCGCGAGGGATAAACAAGATTGAATCTTCTACAATCCACAAGGTGTCAGATGCCCATACTTGAATCTTCTTACACAAACCTGTAGATGTGATGAAAATCGCATCTTCCATCGGTGCGTTCTTGAAACGATCCAACAAAACCAAATCCCATGATTTGTAATAGTGGGTTGGTAAGGTGTCATGTGAGTACTGGCAGTTTACAAATACGTTTTTGTTTCGTGTAACATCGGTGGTACACTTCGGCGCATAGGTATCGCTGAAATCCCACAAACGAACCGCACAAACGCGCTCACGCTTCAAGTAGTCGTTTCCACCACCTGGAGAAGCATTGCCCGCATACACAGACTTGGTTCCGTTTGAGTTCTTCTCGTTGCGCAATGGCTTTTGCCATATCTGTCTCGGCGTACCGTTCGCATTTTTCTGGAATGTATGTCCCAGAGTTCCATTCCACTTGTAGAACGTACTGTCATCATCGGTGAAGTCGCGGTCGTTGTGGTAGAAAGTTGAGAAGTTTTTGAAGTGTACGGTATCCATTACATCCTTGGGACATTGGAATACTTCAAATTCCGCGATTCGGTTAAACGCCACTTCAATGGTAGACGCAGGACCTAAGATAATGATGGTATCGAAGGCGGTTTTGTTACCACAAATGGGGTGACTGTAGGTCAACTGAATCAAGAATGGACCGAGGCCAGAGAAACTGTGGCTGGGCGACCATGTCCTGTTGTCAAAGTTCTGTGGCCCTGTGTTAGGGTCACCGAAGTTCCACAACAAACCCGTAGCTCCAGCTGGAATTTCGTCGACGCCAAAATCTATTTTGGGATCACTGATACAGGTAGAGTCTTTGCTTGCCCAAATGGTCGCTTTCGACTTAAATACTGTAGCTGTTGCCTGAACGGTAAATGAATCTTTACAACCATCAATGGTTTCAATCACCACCTTTGAGTTGTAAGTACCCTGTCCGTAGAAGGTTTTCTTGATTGTCGGTCCCCAATCCGTGCTGGTTGAACCGTCGCCCCAATACCAAGTAATTTTCTTTACTTGACTCTTATCGATACGAGAAATGTTGTTGATCGTCGCGGTTACGCTATCACAAGCCACAGGCTTGTTACTGGTGAAACGTGCTCCAATCTTTTCACGAACCTTTACTGCACCCACCAATTTCATGGTGTCAATACAGCCATATTCGTCTTCAACCTCCACGTACAAATCAAACAGACCTCCGCGTTCGTCCTTTACTGAGAAACAGAAAGTCTGAGGCAGTGTAGGATTGGTGTATTCGAACAACTGTCCGTCACTCACCAAATATTTGATCTTGGTGATTTTACCACCGTTTCCACTCTTGGTACTGTCGGTGAAACAAAATAAGTTCTTTTCAAAACACTGCTCGTACAAGTTTTGCAATTTCAACTTGATTTTGGGAGATTCACGCACCACCAAGTTTAACGTAGAAGTACACTTCGTTCCGTTGATGGTAGTAACGTAAGTCACCACTTTGTTTCCCGCCGTTTTAAAAGCGTAGTTCAAGTTCTTCAGTCCGGTCTGTGTGTTTTCGTTGTTGAAGTTCCAATCATGGGTAGTACCCGTGCTAGAACCGTTGAAACTTACTGGCACACCAACGCAAGGAGACCCATTGTACTGAATCGTACACTGAGCCGCAGCGTCGCCGATGGACGTTAGCGTGGCTACGATCGCAACCACCGCACCCTTCATTATGTTCAATAAACCTTTCATTTTAGGCATTTTTTCTGTGTGTAATCGGTCAAAAATAGAAGATTTAACCCGGTTTCCCAAGCCCATACCCCCATTTATTGACGTTTTCATGATGTTTTTCCTTAAAATCCTCATCGAAATTTTTTATATTAGGTGTAACTATCGAATTAATTTAATTTGTTTTCGGATATATTTCCATTCACTATCTCCACTGTATTTATAAGCCAATATCACACGGTAAGTATCTTCTTTACACTCGCTTTCACTGCACATGCCCGTCCACCTCGACAAATAATCATTACTTCTGAAAACGGTTCTTTGCTTGGCATCCAATATGGTAATATCGTATTGCAACGGCTTAGGCATTTCCACAAAAAACACATCATTTGTTCCATCACCATTGGGAGTGAAAACATCCGGCACAAACACCTCCGAAACCTCATTCGATGGTGAAACTGCCACATTGATGCGCTGGCTGTCGGCACACACCCATCCACTGCCAATTTCGCGGTGTCTGTTCACCAATTTTAGGATGAAGCTCTTTCGCTGCGACACATAATAAACATGGTTCACACGACTGTTCCCCGCATCCCCATGGCCAATTACAGCACTCACCTCTCCATCACCCCAGTGAATTTTCATATCGTGGAACGATCCCACCAAATCCAAAGAAACCGAGCCACCCACATTTTCCGCGATCACAGGTCGCCAAGAGCCCACAGCCCCTGCACAGGGTTTCACCTTGTTTTCTGCCACCATCACCCGATTGTTTTTGGGTGCCACACTGTTCAACTCCACCGTTGCCGATGTCTTTTCATTGGTTGGACTCTCTTTGCTTACCATGGATCCAGAACCCGATGATACGCCAGCAACACCTGCCTTATCCCCACTCACATCGCCTGATTGTAAAGCTTGTTCTGCCACCGTAGAACGTCCCTTATTTGACAAGGCTACACCATCTTCAGCCATAGAACCGGCACCCACTCCAACCTGTGAAACTTGCGCTTCAGGGGTTTGTACCGATTTACCCTTACTGTTTTTTTGCTCACCGTCACCCAAGGCCAAAAACACAGTAACACCCACCACAACCGCCGTACCCAAAATTGCCCAAGGCGATTTCAACAAACCATTCCACCAGGTGCTCGAATTTGTTCCGGCACCTGCATGCGCCGAGGCATCCAACTGCTCCAAGCATTGCTCAAACACGCCGGGCGGGGGCGACATCTGAGCGTCACTCAACCCTTGCTTAAATAGCTCGTCGATATGTTTCAGATCTTCACCCATTAGCTTCTTTCCACTTTCGCCTGCAACCATTTGCGGGCTTTGAACAACTGTGACTTGCTGGTATTCTCTGAAATCCCCAACACTTCACCAATCTCAGCATGAGAAAATCCCTCTATCGCATACATGTTAAACACAGCGCGATAGCCATCTGGCAGAGACGACACCAAACGCAACAAATCTTTCGTCTCCAATGGTTGCGTGGCATTCACATCACCCGCCAACTCATAGGCCTCCTCCAAACTGCTCGCATATTTGGCCTTGTTTCTTTTGATTTGATCCAAACAAGTATTCACGGCGATGCGCTTCACCCAACCTTCCAAGGATCCCTGGAAACGGAACCCATCCGACTTTTGGAAAAATTTCACCATGGTTTCTTGTAGCATATCTTTGGCCTCATCTGTTACGCCCATGTATCGAACACAAATGGCATAAATCACTGGAGCAAATTGTTGGTACAGCGATTGCTGTGCCTTGCGATCTCCCGCCAAACACGCGCGCAACAACTCTTGTAACTTTGGCTCCGTTAGATTTGTCATTCTGTTTCAACATGACCCAGATTTAAACCCAAGATGACATTCATCGCCCATAGGTTGTCTGGCCCCCTAATTTTTTTTCGAGATTGCCTGAATCAACCCATAGGTTGCATCCATGAGCAATACTTTGGCATTCCCATTTCGTTCAACGCCGTAAAAGGCCTTTTCCAAAACTGTGACCATCTGGCCAATCACGCCTTCTCCCAACTGCAACGTATTAAACTTGTTTACAAAATCGAGTTCCGGGCCCTCCCAAAGTCCTTCCGAACCTGTATACGGCAACACCGCACAAGTGCGCAAGACTTGAATCCCATACAACAAAAACGATTTCACCCCTTCACGTCCCAACGATGCCGTATCATCGCTCCATTGAAAAGCCTCACCCATTTTTCGACGGAAGCAAATGGTCATCCAAATTCGCCAGGCGTCTAAATGGGGATTCCCCGCCTCTTTGCCTAAGTCCCGTGCCAACCGATAATTGCCCTGAGCCACTTTGGCCAACCGCTGAGCATCATCGGCAGCTATGCTCTCACGGGTTTGCAATGCCAACGACAATGAAGCATCGTCAATGGGCGCCACCCTCACCAATTGCGTGCGCGAGAGAATGGTTCCTAAAATCGCATCCAAATCGCTGCCCACCAGCAAGAACAACGTCTGTTCTGGTGGTTCTTCCAAACTTTTGAGGAGGATATTTCCCTCCTGGCCCAAGTATTCTGGTAACCAAATCAAGCACACCTTCATCTTGCCTTCGTAGGATTTGAGCGAGATATTCTTGATGATGTTTCTCAATTCTTTGGTGGGAATGTTCCCCTGTTTATTTTCCGCATTGAGCTGCTGCATCCAATCCTCGTAATTCAAATAAGGATCTTCTTGCAAGGCGTTGCGCCATTGAGGGTATACATCCGAGCATTGCTCCATTTCTCCCGCCTTTTTGGGAAAAGGGAAACTAAAGTGAACATCTGGATGAATCAGGGCAGACACTTTTTTACAGCTGCTGCACTCGCCACAACTGTCTTTTTCTGAAGGTTGGTTGCAAAGTATGTACTGCACATAGGCAAGCGCCAAGGCCAAATTCCCGCTTCCCTCAGCGCCCAAAATCAACTGGGCATGGGGTATCCGTCCCACGCGAACGCCATGAATCATGCGCTCTTTGATGATTTCCTGTCCGATTACCTGTGCAAACCTCATAGCGTATTCCTTAACCCCCGTTTTTTCAAATATCCGTACAACAACATCGACCCAACCACCACCAAAATGGCGATGAATTGGCTGTGGGAAAACAAGCCACCAAAAACAAAACCACGTTCACCATCACCGCGATATCCTTCTGTGATGTATCGGCCGATGCCATACACCAGTGCATAAACCAAAAATACCTGCCCGGAAAACGATTTCCCTCGTCGCTGAAGCCAATACATGATGGCAATGCTCAACAAAATAATGGCGGAGTCCCACAGTTGAACCGGATATAACGCCTCGCCTAAGGGCTCGGCGTGCGACTTAGGATCCCTAAATACAATCCCCCATTCCCCCGGTTTGCAAACCAGCCCATGGCAACATCCCGCCATCAAACAGCCAATTTTCCCAAGAGCATGCACCCAAGCACCCGAAATCCCCACATCATCCATCCGATCCCAAAAATCCCAACCCCGCTGTCTAAACCACCAATACAATACCGGCAACGTTACCAAGAACGACCCGTAAAACACAAAGCCATCGCCCAGGTGCGACATAAAATGTCCCATGTTGTTCCAATATTTTACTGGGTCCTCGAAGAAAAAAAACAATTTGCCCCCCACAAATACCCCCGCACCACACCACAAAATCAATTCACTGATCGAATCCACGTCCATACCCAACCGAACCCGGTTGAAATACAAGTGCAAAAACGCCGCAACCATCCCCAACAGAATGAACAATCCGTAACTGTATAGGGTAATCCCGCCGATATGAAACAACTCGGGCTTCATGGATTACAAACCTACTCACAAATGCGATTGAATCAATGCCGCCATCGACATCAATTCTTCCGAACTGGGGTGTAATTTTTCCTTGGTAAAGTTGATGTCGCCCACCGTTTGCATCGGCACCAAATGAATGTGCGCATGTGGCACCTCCAAACCAATCACCGCCGTACCAATGCGTTTGCAAGGCACAGACTTCCGAACCGCGTGCGACACGCGTTGTGCAAACTGCCACAAAGCGGCCAATTCCGCGGGCTCCAAATCAAAAATATAATCAACCTCCCGCTTTGGAATCACCAAAACGTGTCCATGCACCAATGGCATGATATCCAAAAATGCCAAATGATGGTCGTCCTCACAAACTTTGTGACAGGGAATCTCACCAGCAACAATTTTTGAAAAGATCGATGCCATAAATGTTTAAATGCTGATGTCCAAAATCTCCAGTTTCACCACACCTGCAGGGACATTGATGCTTACCACATCACCCACCGCTTTACCCATCAATCCTTGGGCAATGGCACTCTTAATGGAAATTTTGTTCTCTTTCAAATTCGCTTCACTCTCAGCCACCAAACGGTAAACAGCCTCCTTGCCAACGTTGTGGTTTTTCACCTTTACGTTGCACATGATGCTCACCTTACTGGTATCCAACATGGAGCTGTCTAACACCCTTGCATTGGCAATCATGTGTTCCAACTGGTTGATTTTCGATTCCAAAATTCCCTGAGCTTCTTTCGCGGCATCATATTCCGCATTCTCACTCAAATCCCCTTTGTCGCGCGCTTCCGCGATGGCCTGGGTGATGCGCGGACGCTCTTCATGCTTCATGAAGTGCAATTCCTGCTTCATTTTCTCTAATCCTTCTTTCGATAAATATTGAATATCGCTCATGGTTGATGTGTTTTAAGAAAAAATGTGCACCAGCGTTTTACACTGATGCACATAATACAAATATATAAAATCGTTTTAATTATTCAGCAGCACCCAATCCGATGCGAATACCAAATGAATGTACACCGCTGAAAGGATTGGTGGCTCTGTAAGAGTAATCCAAGCTCACCGTATTGCCGTCTTCACCCATCTTCCAGTCATAGCTCAAACCAGCCATCGGGCCAGTGAAGGCAGAAGGACGGGTTTCCTCGTTCAAGATTCCCTCTTGGTAGGCAAAGCCGGCGCGGAGCGACAAAAACTCTTTGTAACTGTATTCTGCAGCCAAAGTCAATTGGTTGGCACTGAACGCAAAGTTGGTAAAACCAAAGCCCAAGGTAAGTTTGTTGTCGTACTGATTTGGATCAGAATCCAACTTAACATCATACGATGCCGCAATGTTTAACAACGCAGGCAACTTGATGTTGTCCACTTTCACCTGAACGGTTTTGCTGAAAGTACCGTTGTCCAAAATCGCCTTATAGCTCAAACCATCCCCGGAATGTTGCATATCCGGACCGATGTTTTTCATGCTAATTCCAAATCGGAAATCGTCTTTCTTAACACCACCACGTACTGGACGTAAGGTTGTCACGTATTGTACACCTGCATCCAATGCGATGCCTGAAGCCTGCGCATCAGGAATACCCTCAGACACCATTTTCGCCATGATCCCAGCAGAAATGTTGCTACTGAAACTCTTAGAATAAGCCAAACCAATGTTGGTCATGTTCACGCGGAAAGTACCGATACCACCGTATGGATTTTGTTCCGTGGTGATATCAATGGGCTTGATTGCATATTGCATCACATGGATACCAAAGGTTCCGCTTTCACCCACTTTTTGGGCAAAACCCGCATTGTTGATAGCAATACCTGAACCCATCAACCACTCTGTGCGAGAGAAACTCATTTCGGTTGTGTTCTTGATACGGTCCAAACCAGCCACGTTCATGTACATGGCCTCTGTACCGCTCACTTTACCACCGTAAGCCCATCCCATACCGCTAGAACGCGCCCAGCCGTTAATGGTCAACTGCGCTGATCCAGCCTGACCTTGGCGCTCGGGGTTACCAGCGACAGCAGTGGCCACCAAACCGATGGTCATCAATCCGGCCAAAAATATATTTTTTTGTCTGCGATTCATCTTCTTTTTTATTAATAAGTATCCAAATCAATGGCATGCATGATACCGTACCAACGAACTACCTTCTCACCCAAATCTTTTGTCTTAACGTGAATCAAGTATAATCCAGAGGCAATAGGCACGTTACTTCCATTTTTCAAATCCCACTCGTAGTAAGTATTGTTGTCCGCCTTGTTTACACGACGAATCACGTTACCCGCCATGTCAAAAATGGTGATGGTACACTCGGGTGGCAAGTTGGTGATTTTCACCCTTGAATCGATCGGACTGTTTTCGTACTCACTGTATCCGCGGTAAGGGTTTGGCACAACATTCACCAAATCCAAGCTCTTTCTACCGAACTCGTTTGAAACTTTCGGTGCGATGCTCGCTGCATCAAAAGAGTATATTGGACGATTGTTGTTGATGTTATTACCCGCGTCGTAGGTTGTGTAAGCCTTACGGATGTTAATGTTGAAGGCCACATCGGTTGGAGGCACATTTTTGTTCTCCATTTTGTATCCGGCCGCCATGTATGTTGGCATCACCCACATGATCTGAGAAAGCAAACGCGTCTTATCCAAAGTGGCAACTTTTCCACCGGGTGCTGATGGCAACAAAGCCGTTTTGAAACGTTGGAAGTTCGCTTCATTCTCACCCATGTAACGCTCTCCTCTGATGTTACGAGAGATACCACTCACACCCGTTCCAAAAATATACACGAAGTGTTTACCACCCATCGCAGGATAGTTACCATTGTCGTTGTATACCTTATCGGTAGGATTCCAAATCATGTCTTTTCCGTTCTCTCCACCCAAATAACTATCCTCTGAGAAAGCCATAGCCAAACGCTCGCCGGTTTCCAAGTTGATGGCATAGCCCGGGAACCAACCCAAGCCCATAGAACCTGAAATTGGATTACCATCCTTATCAACAGAAGGGGCGTAACGCATGTTGAATTTCTCCATTTGTCCGTCGTTTGAATTTTTCAATTCATCATCAGACATCTCCAACACCGGACAACGGGTCCAGAGGTTTTTATCCTTAGTAATTACAATTCTCACACTGGCCAATTCACTCAACGGGTTCTGCAACCCTGAAGAATTACCCCACCACGCAAATCCATAAGTATTTCTGCCTTGTGCGGTTAATTTCTCGCGAGCTACCAAACCATATGGCGCGATTCTTCCATTCCAAATACGTTCGAAAGCTTGGCCTGGATCAGCCGGTGTACCATCTTGGTTGAAGAAATCGTGAATCAAAGGATCAAACGTTCCACCCCTACCGTTGCTACCAGCGCGAATCCAGTTTTGCCACAAGGCACCAGAGTTTGCGGTATTTTGTGCATCGTTGTCCGCAACTGCGGTTAACCACTGTTTACCGTTGTTTTCCCATGTCACATTCCAACTTAACATACCGTTACTGGGATCGGCTGTGGCATTTTCACCCGGGTTGAAAACCTGCTCAACTTCCACACTAAAGCCCCAATCAGCCAAGGTTTCTGTTGTCTTGTTGTTCTTACCGCGACGACCTTGAACCGACTCAAAACCAACACCGATAATTGTATCGCTGAAGATGGTGTCATTCTCCAAATCAGTAGCACCCTTCTTCACCATATACCAGCCAGTATTTTTGGTGATTGAATCTTTCAAACCAGAGGCCAAAGATGCCTTGTTCTCGCGCAATACAAATTCAAACTTTTCATTTGGCACTTTGATAGGATCCACCACTTTGATTTTAACAGGACCAGAACCCGCCACATAAGTAGCTTCCTTGGCAAAACCGTTCTTCAATATTTCATCTACGGTTTCTTTGGTGAATTCCAATACGTTTCCACCATTGCCGCGACCGGCCAAACGGGTCAATACTGGACCACTGCCATAGCTAGATTGTAATTCTGTACCGAACTGTTCTGGCTCCACCTTGTGTGGAATGGCTTTGTACGTCTTGATATTTCTACGACCTGCCAAGAACTGATTTGGGTCAACCTGCAATGAATCATCCGCCAAAATCGCATATGATAACACCATGTAATATACGGGTTTGAAGTCGACCAATTGAGTATTCGATGTAGTTGCAAACAAGTCATTCTTGATGCTCCACGTATGTTGAACTCCTTGGTCAGCACCCTCCACTTTTACCACTGGCAACAAAGCAGCCAATTTGGGATCGTACACCTTGTTAACGATCATACCACGGTTATTCTTCATATCACACTGGAACAACAATCTCGCTTTGTCGATATTATCCAAATCACCCGTGTTCACAGTCGCATCTTTCAACTGATACACCATGTAACCTTCGAACTTATAAGTACGCTCCTTATTATTGGCATCCTTATACTTCTCAGTGTAGTTCTCAACTTTATTGCTGTTGGTATTCAAAAACTTCATTACCAACTCTTGCTCCATCTCTTGAATTTCAATATCAGGTGCGTTTGGACCATCCAAAATTTTGAAGTTGTTATTGAACAAAGTTTGCGCTTTATCCGAAGCAATCTTCAACAAATTTAACGAACCTGCAGCACCACCACTGGTTGTACGAGCCCAAACTACACCCACCGTGATTCTTTGAACCTGTCCTGGACGCAATGTGAATGGACCTGTGGATTGCAAGAAACGACGGTCGCCGGGTTTATTACCGGCAATTTTTTCTGTCCATGTCTCCAAAGAATATGAAGGATCTGTGTCTCCAGGGAACATATACTTGGCTGGCTTAGAACCACCAAATCCTGTTCCGCCATACGTTACATTCTGACCGCCTAACCACTTACCTTGCAACAAGTTGTAATACTCAATGGCCTCACCAGGGTTACCACGAACTGGGTCATTGTCGTTGTTGTAGTACATATAGTGACTCAAACCCAATTGATTGCCTGCTGAATCAGTGGGACCTTCAAAATAGTCCACACCCACAGTAGGAGGATTCAATCCATAACCCAAAACCCCTTCATCATCATCGTCACCATTGTAACAGAAACCCAATGAACGGCCTACATCACAACCCACATAGTCATCGGCATAGTTACCCAAATCGGCATCTACCCACTGTCCCATGTAACAATCGTTCAATGTTGTAAATCCACGGTTAATAATCTTTGAACTGTAGAAAGTCATGTTGTTCACCTCATCGTTCGTGGCAAACGCAAAACCGGTGGTTTGTATTTCAATACCTATGGGTTGACCTTGTGTTTCACTGTGGATATTACCCTTGTCATTGTACACCCACCAAATAAACATATCAGGTTGCTTGTCTACGCCATTGTCAATCGAAGGGCGACGGTCATCCAAAACAGGGTGCTCCCCAGCAAAAGGGTCATATACACCATCAGGAGTCACTTCTTTGTATGGAGCCAAATATTTCGCTTCATTGCCAAAAAGGATGGCACGCTGACGACCCGCAGGCCAATCGCGAATGCCTGTGCTTTGATTCAAATATTTGCTGCTTTCAAAATCTTCCAGCTCGTCACGGGTTACCTTCCACATTTTGTCATACGCTTTACAACGCACCGGGTCGGTACCTGCCGTAGTTGTGTCCAATGGACCTGGCCAAAAGTCAGAACCTTTCTGACGATAAGTCATCGCTGCCAATTTCAAACTACCCCCATTATCGCGACCACCAATCCAAATCGCACCCGCAAACATCGAATGTTTACGAACGGCATTTGGATCGTTAATTTTGGGTATTTCATATTTTGGGTTGTTCAAATCCCACCACATGTCACCACCGTTCAACAGCTTAGTTCGAACGTTGTTCACATCCAAATCCGCACTCTGTGAGGCAGGTTCACACGTATTGGCGAACTGACCCGCTCTACGATCTACACGGGGAGCATTTCCTCGGCCATTCAAGTTCACAATAGGACGGGCAACCGCCATTGAAACCAACAACGCAGAGAGTAAAAATATTCCTAATCGTTTCATAAATTCTTTCTTTTCTTTTTAGTTGAAGTTGATACGAACACCTACACGCACGGTTCTGGGTGCACCCAACATGCCCGTTTGAGAAGCCAACATAATTTTATACAGGTCAATGTAACTCTGAGCATCAATCTGGTTCTTGGCCAACAATTGACCTTGGGGAGAATTGATAAATCCATCATCCATCGCTTGACCAGTAAATGGATAAACCGAATTCACATTGCGCGCATTCAACACGTTCTGAACCCAGAAGAACACACTCATAATCAATGGCTTTCCATTGTCCTCACGGTTGAAACGAACCCCTTTGGTGATGTTGATGTCAAAGGTTTGCTGCCAAGGCAATCGAGCGCCATAGGGAACTCCTTTGATTTGAGCACGATCCACAGCACCCACCTGTACAGGACGAACTGTTGGAGTGTATGGCGTACCGCTGTATGAGTTTGAGATAATGTTAAAGCTCGCGTACTTGAAAATCTCTTTTCCATTGATTTTGGGACCCAAGTACAAGTTCTTTTTGGTCTTAGGGTCAATACCACCACCATAAGCCCAAGTGGCCATTAACTTGATGTTGTGGCGAATATCCAATTCACCCAAAGGAATCACGTTCCGCAAGTTGGGTTGGTTCGAAGCAATCAAAGCCGCCTGAGAACTAATGTTTGATCCAGTACCATCGGCAAATTGCAACATGTAACTAGCAACAAACGAAAATGGTCCAGGTATACCACCAACACCCCCAATATCATTCATAGAGAATGTACCACGGAAACCAGTAATGGTAGAGAAATCGATGTTACGGTAAGTGGTGTAGGTTACGGGGTAACCTTGGCTGATTTGATACAAACCGAAGTCTTTTCTGTTTTCGCTGTAAGAAGCGGCGATTTCCAAACCACGGTCCTTTTTCACCCCAAAAATTTGCTTGTATCCCACTTCATAATCTGTTTTGATACGGGGCTGCAAGCTACCGTTTGAAATGGTAGACCCTTGGCGGTTCTTCAAATAGTACAACTCGTCAATTGACAAGAAAGAAGCACCAGCGTTCGGACGTTGCGCCAATACATCATAGCTCACATAGAACGATTTTCTTTCTGGCTCCAATGGGAAAGAGAACCATACACGGGGTAATACATTCAATATAGGTGTGAAATCTTCCAAAGCGTCTTTGGTCAATTCCAACTTATTGGGATTCACCAAGTAAGGCGCAATTCTACCGTTGCTGGTTTGGTTGGCCAAGAATTCTGCACTCTTCAATTCAGAACCATCAGCGTTGAACCAACGATCGCCATTGCGGTAACCGATGATTTTTGTTGGCGCCTGAATATCATTAACATAGACTCTGTAATCTTCACCGATATTTCCTGGGTGAGAAATTGCCAACCCGTTGATTTCGGTTACCTCTGCAGCCGTTTTAATTGGATACAATGTATACGGATCTTTCAATACCAACTGGTTGGCATCATATCGCTCCATACGCATACCCAAACGGAATACGAGATCTTTGAAACGGAATTGATCCTGCAACCAAGCCGCAATGTACACGGGCTGGAAGGCACCAATTGTGCGTTGATCTTTATTGTTCAAGAACTGTTCGATGCTGGGCTTGCCATTGACTTTGTTGCCCAAATGGTCGTAACCAAAGTAGCTCACAAAGCCGTTACCATTGTTCAACAACTCATCGGCGTTGAACATGTTCAAATCGAACATGCCTGGATCGTAAGAGTTAATGTCTACGAAAGAACGCTCATCAATGGTATTTCCATAAACGTCTTTCTCTCCTTTGGCAATCAATTTATCACGGAAAGCACGGTCGAAGTGCGACTGTTCTCCGTAGTTAATCAATCGATTGTAACGAACGGTATCCGTAAATTGACCGTTGGCGTCGTAACTCAAAATAGGGTTAGACACATCCAATTCCAAAATGTGCTTGTTCATTTGTTGACGCATCAAAATCCACAAACCGTTGGCACCTAATCCATAACCACGGCTGATTTGCTGTTCGTAGTAAAAACCTGCCTGCAAATCGTGCTTGGTTCTTTCACGACCGTTCACTGTTTTTGGCTGCACAGACATCTGACCTACCGCAAATACGCCGTAGCGTTCTGTGTTAGACTTGCTGTAACCAGCAGTGATACCACCTGGAGTTCCATGCAATGAGTATACGCCGTTGGGGTTCATTCCGTTCACCAACCCTTGGTTAATCAACAAGGTATTCATGTTCTGAATCTTGAAACCACGACTGTCGTAATAATCGTAAATGTTCTCTGTATACTTTGCACGCAGTGGGTTTTTGTCACTGGCTGAGAATGTCATCAATGAATCCGCATAGCCCACTTGCTCCCAATAGTTTCTCAACTGCACATAATTACCAAATTGGTCACGCACAATTTTGGGCTCCTTGTTGGGGTTCTGTGAAGGATCATAGTTGGCATATTGGAATACGGCCGTTGGATATGATTGAAACTTACCGATATAACCGTAGTCAAAAATACTGTCCAAATGACGTGCATCTCTTGTCAATGAGTATGTATTTTGGTATTCTGCACGAACAGAATAGAATGCGTTCTTGATGGAACTCTCTTTATTGGTTTTGAAGTTCTGTGTAAACAACAAATACGTACGGAACGTTTGGTTATCACCCCTAGCGTTGTTCTTGTAATTCATCACAGAATTGCTCGCTGCCAGACCTGAAGAATAGAAATAACTCGCATAACCCGTTACACTCACGTATTGATTTGGACGCCATTCCAACTTACCAATGAAGTTTCCGTTACCACTGGCACTGTTTGGACGTGCTTTCAACAAATCAAACTCTTCCGTGCGCAAGTAGCTCGCGCTGTGCACGAATCCGTTCGGAGTAAACACCAAGGGATTGTTCTCAATTTCTGCCAATTTGCTTTCATTGACCACATAAACACCCGTACGGGTTGGGTTAGGATCTTTGGCATAGGCCAAGTTGGCATTCATCATGTAGCCCAACTTCACGTTGCGCTTGGTTTTACCTGTAGACGGATCTTTTTCTTCCTTCACCCAGATTGGTCCAGAAATGAAACCTTCTACTGTGTTATATCCAAAAGGATCTAAGCCTGTTGAAGTAATACCCTCCACCGCAGTAACTACACGGTCTGTGGCTGATTTTGATGTAGAAGAAAATACACCGCCTGTCAAATCCCCATACATTGCAGGAATACCACCCACGTTGGCAGAGATTTGCTCTGTGCCCAAGGTTGGCAATCCACCTCCACCAATAACACGCTGGCCATCGATAAAATTTCCGTTACCATCGGCACGTGTTCCACGAACCGAAATACCTTGTGGAGTAGTCAAAATAGCCGCGTTGGTGCTTTCCAATAAACCCGTTCCACGCTGACCGGATCCAACAATTTTAGCACCGTCAATCACCGATTCGGATTTCAAAAAATCCACCGGTGCACGCTTCCCCTTAACCTTAATGATCGCAGGGCCCATCGTACCTGAGCCAGATTTCAAGAAAACAATCTCTTCATCCGGGTTAGGTCCTGCCTGCAACTGAAGATTTTCGATCTGCTGATCGGGGTATCCCTCTTTGGTCGCCCTCACGCCATATTTACCCGGCGTCAACGTAGGAAATCCCACGTTACCGTCAGAATCTGTGGTGTCTGAAGCAACTTCAATGTTGTTCAACAACATCACAATTTTCACACCGCTCAAATTTCGGCCATCTTGGTCTTTGGCCTTCACACGAACGTCGGCGAAGTTGGTTTGCGCTGATACCACCCCGATGGTCAAAACCACCACAGCGAGTGCCATAATCTTACGTAGCATATACTTCATAGGTCTTTTTCTTACTTAAATCGGTACTTACACAAATAACGATAATTTGGCAAGTTTACCGAAAAAACAAGGATTTATCAAGTTTACAACGCTTAAACTTTTATCCTAATCGTGCTCGTACAAAAAAGAAAATTTAAAAAATCAAAATTTACGCACTGGGTATATCGTAGAAATTCAACACTTTATCGAGTAATACCTCAGAAATCTTGCGGTAGCTCTCTACCGTCCACCCGCCTACATGGGGACTCAAAATCACACGATTATTTTTCAAAAGTCCATTGAAAATGTCCATAAACTCTGCATCGCCCGAAAATGGGGGCTCAACCGCCAGCACATCCGCGGCAAATCCGGCCATTCTACCACCCTCTAATTCGCGCAAGACCAACGACAAATCCAAGACGCCCCCGCGCGACAAATTCAGCAACCAAAAGGTATGTTTCATCTGCCCTAACCGCGCTTCGGTCAACCAATTTTTGGTCTCCCCGGTGAGCGGCACATGAAGACTCAAAACATCGCTTTCTGAGAGCAATTCCGCCTCCCCAACCTCCTCCACCGATGCGTCCCCAAATCCCGTTCGATATTTGTCGTGCGCTATCACCCTCACCCCAAAACCTTGCAGTTTTCTGGCTACCGCCGAACCCGTGTTTCCATACCCCAAAATTCCTACCGTCTTGCCCTTCAATTTCAATCCCCGATTACCCTCTCTGTCCCAAATTCCCTGCTGAATTTCACCGTGCGATTTCACCAACTGTGTAAACATCGCCAGCAACATCGCCGCCGTATGTTCTCCAACCGCATCAGAATTCGCCTCACCTGCATTAAAACAGTAAATATTCAGCTGCTTTGCAGCATCTTCATCGATGTTGTCCATCCCCGCACCACCTCTTCCAACCCACTGCAAACTTGGGGTACAGCCCAATATTTCTGCGCCGATGAACCGCTTACTTCTCACCATCAATCCCTGAGGCTGATGCTGCTGCATCAAATCCACGATGGTCTCCAAATTCGCGCTACAATCCCTACAATCAATCACTGTAAATCCTGCCGAAACCAATCCCTCCTGCAAGGCGGAATGAAAATCATCGATCAGCAGAATGGTGTGAGACATTACCCGTAATTTTTTCGGTTGCGATACCAATCGTTGCTACCCACTGAAGTTTCGGTCAACGCCTCGGCCTGATTGTTACCTGCCGCCTGTTGAAAAAAGTGCAATGCCGCCATCGACAACAAATCCGCCTCCGCCGCTTCCAGCGGCTCCGGCGCCATTTGGTCCTCAGTGAAATATTGCTGAATAAAATGTGTATCAAACTCACCCGAAATAAAAGCCGGATGCGTCATCACAAAATCACCAAACATCAGCGTTGTCTCTATACCCGTTATCACATACTCGGCTATCGCCCTGCGCATCCTGGCAATCGCCTCGATTCTGCTCGGCGCCCACACAATCAATTTCGCCAACATGTTGTCGTAGTAAATCGGAATCTCCATCCCACTTTCCATGCAATCATCCACCCGAATCCCCGAACCCTGAGGCACCTTGTAAGTTTCCACCTTTCCTACATTGGGCAAAAACTGATTCATGGGGTCTTCCGCACAAATCCGCAACTCAATGGCATGTCCGTGAATCTTCAAATCCTCCTGCGCAAAACTCAATCGCTCCCCTGCTGCCACCAATATCTGCTCTCGCACCAAATCAATGCCCGTAATCAACTCCGTCACAGGATGCTCTACCTGCAATCGGGTATTCATCTCCAAAAAATAGAACGCCCGGTTATCGCTCAACAAAAACTCAACAGTACCCGCCCCAGAATAGTTACAGGCCTTGGCCACATTCACCGCCGCCTCGCCCATGGCTCGGCGAATTTCAGGGGTCAATACCGCACTCGGCGCCTCCTCCACCAACTTCTGGTGCCTACGCTGGATGCTGCATTCCCGCTCAAACAAATAACACGCATTGCCATAGTTATCGGCCATCAACTGTATCTCAATGTGGCGCGGACTGCCCACGTATTTTTCAATGAAAACGCTGTCGTCACCAAACGCACTGCGCGCCTCGTTCTGCGCCATCTGCAACGCACCCAAAAAATCTTCCTTCTTCTCAACCACCCGCATACCCTTTCCACCACCACCCGCACTGGCCTTCACCAACACCGGAAACCCTACCTCTATGGCCACCTGCAAAGCATCCTCCGGATTCTTGATCGCCTCATCAATGCCAGGTACCAATGGCACACCAAATGCTTTCACCGCTTGTTTCGAGGCAATCTTACTACCCATCACCTCCATCGATTCGGCGCTCGGACCAATCAACACAATGCCATTCTCCTTCAACGCCCGAGCAAAATGGGCATTCTCACTCAAAAATCCATAGCCCGGATGTACCGCCTCCGCACCCGTTTGCTTGCACAAATCAATGATGCGATCCATACGCAAATAACTGTCTGCACTGGCCGGACCTCCCACACAATACGCCTCGTCCGCATACCGAACATGCAACGCCTGCGCATCCGCCTCGCTGTAAATGGCCACGGTGGCAATGCCCATCTCCCGACAGGTTCGCATAACGCGGATGGCAATTTCCCCGCGGTTGGCTATCAATATCTTTTTAAACATAGACGATGTGCAAATATCGCAGTCTCCATTGTGATTTACACCCTTCCAACCCCAACTTTTGAATTTCCACGGCCCTTTTGATTTAACTTCGCACCCTAAAATTGTGTTAAATAGCATCAAACATATGGCCGTTTTGGTGAGGGCGGAATTTCAGCTCGACCTAAAAAAACCGGCAGTATTGGCCTCCGCCATCCTGCAAATGGCCACGATGACCCTGCTCGCATTTTTATCACAACCCCAGATCACCGCCAAAATTTGGAACAGCCTTTATTGGGTCATCCTCATATTTTGTACCCTCCAAGCAATATCGAAGAATTTCCTCGGCGTAACCCGCGCGCGTTGGATCTATTTCAATCAACTCGCGGCACCCCAATCCATTCTGTGGTCTAAAATAATCTACGGTTGGGTGTCCATGGTGATGCTCACCCTGGCAAACCTCATGCTATTCGGTTTCTTCATGGGATTCCCCATTCAGCACCCCTCGGCCTACTTCCTCAACCTCATTTTGGTTATTGCCGGTATCAGCAGCATTTTTACCCTCATTGGCGCCATCGCTTCCAAAGCCAATCAAGCCGGATTTCTGGCCCCAGTGCTCAGCCTGCCCTTAGTACTTCCCCTAATTTTGGTGGGTATGCAAGCATCCAATAAAACCCTTAACCCCGTGCTGGTGAGCTCGGTATACAAAGACATCGCCCTAGTAGGGGCTTTGGATTTTTTGATTGTTGTGCTTTCAGTGGCTTTGTTTCAGCCGCTCTGGAAAGACTGATCCCTTTAAAAAAAAATCGCCTGCAATGGCTGAGCATTACTTGCCCTGCCAATCGAAAAGAATGCGCACCGCTTCGTCTAAACCGACATCCTCACGATACCGATTCAGCCAATCTTGTTTCTGCGCCAGTTTGATTGTATCCGAGCCCGCTTCCTTCAAATCACTCTGCAACGCCATCACAGTATCACAAACCGTTTTGTATTTGTAATCCCGCAAAGGCTTGTCCTGCAAACGCAAGGCCTCCTGCTGGGCCTCAAACTTCTTCATATTCAATGAATACGTATAGGCATTTCTTACCTCCGCCAACTCAATAGCCCTTTTCTGTACCAAGGTATAGTAATCATTTTTTACCACGCGCTTTTTCGACAGTTCGATGGCCTTACGTCGCTGAGCCTCCTTGTAGGGATTGTAAGAATTGTAAGGCGCCGCCGGAATTTTGTCGTACGCTAAATGGAAATCCATTTCCTTCTCACCCTGCTCTATGCCGTCATATACATCGGGCAATACAACATCGGGTTCCACACCACGCAATTGGGTGGTTCCGCCGTTGATGCGATAAAACTTCTGAATGGTCATCTTCAATTGGCCGTAGCCCCTTGGGAAAACATCGCTCATTCCACCCGGCAATTCCACAAACGTTTGAACGGTACCTTTACCGAACGTACTCTTGCTGCCCACAATCACTGCCCGGCCGTAATCTTGAAGGGCTGCCGCCAAGATCTCTGAAGCCGATGCGCTGTAAGTGTTTGTTAAAATGACCAGCGGACCGCCATATTCAACCGCCGGGTTGCGATCGGCATGGATTTCAATACCGCGCATGTCTTTCACCTGTACGATGGGACCTTGAGGTATGAACAATCCGCCCATTTCAATGGCATCAGCCAAACTTCCGCCCCCGTTGTTCCTCAAATCAATCACGATGCCCGTAGCACCTTCTTTTTGAAGTTTTGAAATTTCTGTACGCACATCGCCGGCGCAATTCCTGCCCCTGCCACGCTGCGAAAAATCAGCATAGAAACTGGGCAAATGAATCAGCCCAAATTTCTTGCCTTTGTAAGTCATCAACGCACTTTTCGCATAGCTCTCCTCAATCACCACCACCTCGCGAATGATGGGGATTACCACGATGCTGCCGTCCGGTTTCTTCACTGTCAAACGCACTTCCGTGCCTTTTTTACCGCGAATCAACTGAATGGCATCGTCCAACTTCATGTCCACCACATCTACTGGCTCTGCCGGACCTTGTGCTACCTTTAAAATCAAATCACCAGCTTTCAATTCGCCCTGACGGTAACTGGCACTGCCCGGCACGATTCGCTCTACTTTCACGTAACCATCACGCTCCGTCAGGGTGGCACCTATGCCCTCCAATTTGCCGGTCATACCGATGTCGAAGTTCTCTTTGTCTTCGGGCGGAAAATAGTTGGTATGCGGATCGTAAATCTCCGCGATGGTATTGGCGTACATACCAATCTGATCGCGACGATCCATCTTTTTCAATCGCTTGAACCAATCGGCATAGAATTTTTTCGTCTCATTGCGCGCCTGAAGCTCCAACGTATCAAAAGGCTTCTGCTTGGCGATGGCCGATGAATCTTTTGCCTTCTTCTGCGATTCCAACTTGCGCGACAACCGCTCCATGCTCTGGAATTGCAACCACTTCTGCCAGTCCTTTTTTAAGGTTTCCCAGTTGGGCTGAAACGACTGTGGCTCATCGTAAACGGTGTAGGTCTCATCCAAATCATAGTTTAACGGTGAAGCCAATGACTGATTGATTACAAGCTCCAAAGCCGCCAAACGCGTCATCAAAATGCTCCAGGTGGTGTCAAAAAAATCGAACCGACCCACTTGAATCTGATCGTCAATAGACGTTTTGAATGGCTCAATCAACCGCAAATCCTCTTGGGTGAAAAAGTGCTTATCGCGATCCAAATTGTTGATGAGGTTGTTGTAAATGTTCACGCTGAGCGAATCATCCACCTCTTTGGGCTCGTAATGGGCCTCTTTGAGCATCATCATCAAGGTGCCCAAAAAGCTATCATTTTCTCCAAACTTCTTATTACTACAGAAAACGAACAACGCCAAAATCATTGACGTGGTTGTTATTACGACCCAACGGTTAAATCTCATTTGACTATCAAAATTGCAATTAATAATGGAATAAAAAACTCAAAAACACCTTGAAATTACTGTTTTCCCGGACCTTTTGGTGCTGGCGGAGGAGGCATGTTGGGAGCGCCCTGTCCGGGAGCGCCCTGTCCGGGAGCGCCCTGTCCGGGAGCACCCTGACCGGGGCCTCCCTGACCAGGACCGCCTTGGCCGGGACCGCCTTGACTAGGACCGCCCATAGGCATCCCCTTCATTTCGGGCAGCGGTTTGTAAAATTTCTCCAAGCCCAATATCTTGATACCTTGATCAAACACCAAATCCACTGGGATTCCCGCCGATTCAATGCGCTTCAAATCCATTTGCAGCGATGCACCAATCACACCGCGGGTGCTAAACACCGCTTTTACATCCGACACATTGCCATTGCCCTGCAAACGCAACAACTCAGCGGCCAAATCAGAAATCACTTGACGCATTTTTGCTACATCCACCTTGTAAGTGCGCTTTTCAGCGCCACCATCGGCTAGAGGCTTTCCTTTTTCCTCCAGTACAATCGCACCCTGATTCAACAGCGTATTGAACGTAATCATGTTGGCTTTGCCATGCGCAGAAGTGGCACCAAATCGCACCGAACGGAACACACTGGCCACAAACGTTACATAGTAGTCATCCAAACTGCCCTCCAATTGTTTTTCGTCGAACAGTTGAGTAACCATATACAACCCCAAAACATCGGCTTTACACTCTTCGATGGCCGAATAATCTGCACCCAAAGCTTCACGAACCGTCAATTTATCGTTACCAACAACGTTTTTGATACCCAACCCGTGCGCCACTTCGTGGAACATCACATTGTTGAAGAATGCATTGAAGGTGATATTTTTCTGTTGAGATGGCGCAATCACTCTAGCAGCAATCGGAACAACCATGTTTTCGAATTTCGCCTGCATGGTGTTTTTCAACTGCGACCTGCGGGTGCCATAGTTTTTCTGGATGCGCTCATCGTTGGGCAAATTCACCGCGATGGTTTTGCTGCCCGAATTACAATCACCGCCGTAGTATACGGCATCAAAAACAGCCAACTGACTCAACGGCTTGGCTCCGGGCTCACGCGGCGGGAACCCCGGCTCTATCAACATTTCTACATGGTCGCTGGTTGCTTCATCTTCGTTCAGTGAAGGCTTATATTGCGGCTCCACCGGCAAACCGGCTTGCAACTTAGGCAAATAGGCGATGAACTTCTCCAATTTTGCATCCCAAGCTCTGTCGCGCACCAACACATAGGCCTCGTACGATGTTTTTTGTCCGTATAATTTGTCTTCGTAGTTCTCGATGGGACCGATCACCAAATCCAAGTGGCTCTTTAATGACAACCATTTGATGTCGCTAACTATATAATCGTCCATCATCAAAGCACCCATACGCAAACGCAAGTATTCTGAAAATTCGGGATCTTCTTTGCGGATGGCCTCAGCCGCCGCATTGATTTCATCACCCATTTTCATGACTTCGTCACGATAAAACTCGCCGTATTTGATCGCTTGATACTGCTTGCCATTGGCACTTTGAAAGGGCATCCCCATGGGCTCAGGCATGATTGGTCCGTTTTTGTGTTTGCTAGGATCAATAGGCCCTGGAGCTTTGAAATCACGAACAATCGAATACGGCTCTTTCACAAAGGATTGGAACATCGTATCTACCCCAACCATGGAAAAATCGCGGGGGTATAAGTTTACGCCGGGCGGTTTTTCTCCATAGCCCTTCATGAATGGTTTGTCGTCGTTCAAACGGTCCCAAGGTCCATAATTCAACTCCGCGAACTTTCTTTCGCTGGGATCCTTGATACCCGCCAAAAATTCTGTTTTATCTCCGATGGTCTGTTTCCAGAAAATGCGATCTGCGTATTCTGCCGCCTTAATCAGGTGGGTGATGCATTCTCTTTCGGCGGTTGATAACAACGCCGTATCGGTTTTAAGTTCAAATTTTTTGTACATCGCCAACCGCTGCGCTGCCACATTGGGGGCCGCAACCGTCGTAGCTACAGGTGCTTTTTTCTTGGGGCTTCCAGTTTTTTGAGCCGAAGCAGGCATTGCAAAACCCAGTGCCGCCAAGGCAAGCACAAAACGAATTGGTCCTTTTGGATGGTTTACGAAATTTTTCACCATAGTTTACAAACCTACAAGAATTTTGCCACAAGCGAAATACCCTTTTTGATGCATGTCGTTAAACAACAAATTCGGAACGACAAACAACGTAGGAAATTGACAGAAAAAGACACATTTTTGCACCCTTAAAACCAAAACAAGGTTGACCTTGTTACCTGTTAGAACGCATTGTGAAGCCCCTAGATTTTCAAACTTTTCAGCACCTGCAAGCGGCCTTCGCAAATTATGATGGCAACATACAAATGGGCGGACAATCATTTCCGTTCAGCAACATCGAACTGAGCAAGCCCACCGGAAAATATGTGGCGCGTGCCGTTTTGAAGTTGGCGACCTTGTTGAGTGCCAAAGGGTATGTGAAATATGCGGGAAACGCCTGCAGTCCCGGACTCCAATTCCTCGATATCCAACCCAACACAGACCTCTCCGACATCAACAAAGCCAGCTGTGGAGTTATGATCATCAACGTGTTAGGCACCCCAAAAATACTTGGCGCAGCAACGGTAAAAGCCGAACCCTTCATGAATTTGACCATCCAACCGGAATGGCAAAATTTTGACGATTACGTGCAAGCCATGAGTTCCAAATACCGGATAAGAACCAAAAAAGTGCTGAGCAACTCTCAAGAATACCAAGCCGTTGAACTCAAGCACAACGAAGCCAACGATTGGATTCCACAATGTGCGCAGATGTTGGGACACACCCTCAAAGACAAAACCCTGGCCATTTCACCAAAGCTGTCCATGATGCTGCATACGTTTGTCAGAACGATGAAAGACAAATTCAAAGTATGGGGCTATTACAAAAACGAACAGTTGTGCGGGTTTATCTCGGCCATCGAAAGTGAGCACGGTTTGTATGCCATGCACTTGGGCCTCACCGATGCGGCTGCCGACGATCAGTTGTATCAACGCATGATGTACGATGTCATCGCCTTTGGAATCGAACAGAAAGATGAGTTTATTTGCCTGGGAAGAACGGCCACAGAAATCAAAAGCACCATGGGGGCTACACCCATCGAAAACAGTTATATTTTGTATGCCCGGGGTCGGTTTCTCAGGGTATTGCTTCACCTATATGCCCAACGCTTTCATCGGGTAAAACCCTATCAATTGCGAAACCCTTTCAAAGGTTAATCACAAATCCCTTACTTTCGCAGGGTATGAGATTCCTGTTGTCTTTTATCGCCCTAACATCGGCCACGGTGACCATCGCCCAGAATGCGAACCCGGCGCCCGCTACCCCCGACTACACCATCAACAAACCGGGGAGCAGCTATGCCTTCACGCCCAGTAAAATTTTGGCGGCCACACCGGTGGAAGACCAATGCAGAACTAGCACTTGTTGGAGCTATAGTACTTTATCGCTGCTGGAAAGCGAACTCATCCGATTTGGGAAAGGACAACACAATTTGAGCCAAATGTATGTGGCTCGCTGCGCCTATACTGAAAAAGCAAAAACATACCTCCGCATGAACGGAAATCACAGTTTTGATCAAGGTGGTGAGGGTTGGGACATTCCCAGCATCGTGAGTCAGTACGGCATCGTACCCGAATCGGTTTACACCGGTTTGAAAAACGGCGCCACTCGCCACGATCACAGCGAAATGATTGCTGTTTTAAAAGGATTTATGGGGGCATTGGTCAAACGCGAAACAGGCACCTACACCGAAAGTTGGTTGCCCGCATTTGAAGGCATTTTGGACGCCTATTTGGGTCCCATCCCCAAAGAATTTACCTACGAGGGCAAAACGTACACCCCCAAATCCTATGCGGCGAGTTTGGGATTGAACATGGCCGATTATGTGGCGTTAACCAGTTTCACACATCATCCAGACTACAGTCACTTCGTGGTAGAAGTACCAGACAACTGGGCGATGGACCGGGCCTACAACTTGCCTTTGGATGAATTTACCCAAACCGTAAAAACGGCATTGAGCAAAGGATTTACCGTGGCTTGGGCTGCCGACGTCAGCGAAAAAGGATTTTCTTTCCGCGATGGCTTGGCCATCGTTCCTGCCGATGAATCAACCATCAAGAAAATTGGCACCGATAACGCCGGCTTCAACGATGCAGGCGCAAAAAAAGAAGGGAACGCCTTTAGTGTACCCGTAGCGGAATTAGACATCACCCCCGCGGTACGACAAGCGGCATTTGACCGACAAACAACCACCGATGACCACGGGATGCACATTGTGGGGATGTCGACCGAGAAAAATGGCAACACCTATTTCCTGGTGAAAAACTCTTGGGGAACTGGCAATGCGTTGGGTGGTTACTTCTATGTGAGCGAAGCCTACTTCAAATATAAAACCATCTCGGTGATGCTTCACAAAGAGGGGGTAGAGAAGGGAATCGCCCGCAAGTTGGGTTTATAAGAATATCAAAACAAACCCGTATCTTTGCGCCACTTTTCAACTATGATCATTGGCGTTCCAAAAGAAATCAAAAACAACGAAAACCGCGTGGCATTGACGCCCGCAGGTGCAAGTGAATTGATCAAAAACGGTCACACCCTTTACGTGCAAAAAACTGCTGGTGAAGGCAGTGGCTTTGCTGATGCAGAATATCAAGCCGCCGGTGCTACCATCCTCAACACCATCGAGGAAGTGTATGCCATCGCTGAGATGATCATCAAAGTAAAAGAACCCATTGAAAGCGAATACAGCTTGATCAAAAAAGATCAGTTGTTGTTCACTTACTTCCACTTTGCTTCATACGAGCCCTTGACCCACGCCATGATTGAGCGCGGCGCCGTTTGCTTGGCCTACGAAACCGTAGAAAAAGCCGACCGCAGCTTGCCGTTGCTTGTCCCCATGAGCGAAGTAGCCGGCCGTATGAGTATCCAAGAAGGCGCCAAATACCTCGAAAAACCCATGGGTGGAAGAGGTGTATTGTTGGGTGGCGTACCCGGGGTAAAACCTGCCGAAGTATTGGTATTGGGTGGCGGTATCGTAGGTACCCAGGCCGCTAAAATGGGCGCTGGATTGGGCGCTCGCGTGACCATGATGGACATTAGCCTGCCTCGTTTGCGTCAGCTCGATGACATCATGCCTGCCAACGTGGAAACCATGATCTCTAACGAATACAACGTGCGTAACGCCGTAAAAACTGCGGATTTGGTCATCGGTGGTGTTTTGATCCCAGGAGCAAAAGCCCCCAAATTGATCACCCGCGATATGTTGCCAACCATGAAAAAAGGGGCGGTAATCGTAGACGTAGCCATCGACCAAGGAGGTTGCTTCGAAACTTCTAAGCCCACCACACACGCTGAGCCTTGCTACGAAGTGGATGGTGTGGTTCACTATTGTGTTGCCAACATGCCCGGTGCTGTTCCCTACACTTCAACTTTGGCCTTGACCAATGCTACCCTGCCCTACGCAGTACAGTTGGCCAACAAAGGATGGAAGAAAGCTTGTAGCGATAGCAACGAACTCAAATTGGGATTGAATGTAATCAACGGCAAAGTGGTTTACCAAGGCGTGGCTGAAGCCTTCAACTTGGCGTATACCCCCGTTGAGAATTTCTTGAACTAATTTTCAATGACCTACTTGGTCAACTACCGCATTTACGGGGAAGAAAACGCCCAACCACTGTATATACTGCATGGCATTTTTGGCATGCTCGACAATTGGCATTTGGCGGCCCAACAACTCGCAACCAATTATCGAGTCATTACTTACGACGCCCGAAATCACGGCAAAAGTTTTCATCACGATGCCTCGGGCTATGCTGTGATGGCCGATGACCTCAAGCAATTGATGAATCATCTTGGCGATACCCAAGCCATCATCATGGGACATTCCATGGGAGGAAAAACCGCCATGGTCTTTTCAGATTGCTACCCCGAATGCGTGAATCAACTGATCGTGGTAGACATCGCTCCCAAGCGCTATGTACCCGGTCATCTGGGCTATTTCAAAGCATTCAAGGAGGTCTCCCTAAACCTGCTAAACTCCCGTAAAGAGGCCGAAGAAGCCTTTTTGCCCTATGCTCCAGACATGGGGGTTCGACAGTTTCTACTCAAAAATATCGAGCCCATCCCGGGGGGTGGATACGCCACAAAGAGCAACTTGGAGGCCATTGAAAATGCGTACGACGAAATCATTGGTGCGTTAGATTTCCAGCAAGTATTTCTCAGGCGAGCAGATTTCATTGCCGGAAGCAAGAGTGGATACATCAAAAAGGAAGACCATGATGTGATCCTGCAACACTTCCCAACGGCCCAATTCCATGAAGTCGCCAACGCAGGCCATTGGGTACACGCCGAAAATCCTGCGGGTTTCTTGTCGTGCCTGCACGAAATTCTGCGGTAAATATTCACCGTCAATTTGTACCTTCGTTTTTTACCCGGCATGAAACAGCGCTTTGCGATACTCTTTACCTTGTTTTTCACCGCGATGTCTATTGGGCAGACCGTAAACCCCGCTCCTTCAGGCAATGGAAGCACTCTGGCACGCCCCACTTGGGTTGCCATGCACGTTGGCGGGGGCATGCAAGTACACGCTGGTGGCTGGAGAGAGCGCTACAAGGCCAGCGCAATGTTTGATTTGGGTGCCGAATACCAACACAAAGAACGGTGGTTGTTGGGCTTCAACTATGTCCCATACACGGGGGGATGGGTGAGCACCGACAGCATGTATGGCGACATTATTTCTGGTTCGAACTATTTATTTGACGCAAACGGCAATCCCGCGGTGATCAGAACCTATTTGCGGGGTTTCAACTTTTGTGCTACCGCCGGGAAAATCATCCCGCTGAAGCAAAGCACGCTAAAGAACCCAAGGACATGGTCGATGCAGCTCATCGGCGGCGTGGGTTATCACGAGCATTTTACCAAGTTTCAGTTTGATAAAGGCTTGGTTCCTCAGTTGGAGGGATTTTATACGGCGGGGCACGACAATTATCGTGCGGGATATTGCTTGAAAGAGCAGGTGCGATTGCAGTACATGAATCCCAACACTTTGAGTTTTCAGGTGGGGTTGGATTTGATGCAGGGGGTAACCCACAACATGCGGGATTGGGACATGGCCACATTCAGGGCACCGGATGCCAAACAGACTGATTTGAGTGTGGGCATTCATGCGAGTTTGGTCATTCCGATCATCATTTACACCAAAACGACGGTTCGGGAAACCGAATATTTTGAATGATCGTTGCGATTTACTCTGTGGGATTGAAACTGTACGGCGGACTGATTCGCTTGGCCAGTTTATGGAATCCCAAGGCCAGGAACTTGCATGAGAGGTGGTTGAGGGATCAACATCGAGGTCGGGGCGAAATTGCACACCAAATCGATGGAAAACCGGTTGAATCGTTTGAATTGGTTTGGATACACTGTGCTTCTTTGGGGGAATTTGAGATGGCCAAGCCCATTGCGGCCGCCTTGCAGGCGGCCTCCAACCAACGGCACGTGCTGTTTAGTTTTTTTTCTCCCTCCGGATACAATTACGCCCAATTAAATACCAACCAAACCAAAGTGTATTTGCCGTTGGATGGGCGTGACAGCGCGAAGCGCTGGCACGCGCAATGGCAACCAGAGGCTGCCATTTTTATCCGTTACGAATTTTGGTATCACCACCTAAAAACAACCCTCGAAAACAACATCCCCACCTTTGCCCTCGGCGTTTCCCTCAGACCCAATCACTTTCTCTTTTCCGCCATCGCATCGCCGTGGAAAACCCTGCTGAAAAAACTTCATGGCATTGGACTCATCAATGAAGCCATGACCGCACTGGCAAAGCGCAATGACTTTAACAATGCCTTCCTGTTCGGCGATCCCAAATTCAATCGCGCCTTCGACAGAACCCAACAACCCCCTTCGCCCCACCCCATACTACACCCCTGGCTGATACAAAAACCAACCCTCATTCTCGGCAGTGCATGGATGCCAGAAATTGCCTTGCTGAAATCGTTCATCGAGCAGCATCCCCATGCCCTAAAAGATTGGCAAATCCTCATCGCGCCCCACGATATTTCCGCAGAATTCTGCAACAAAATATCCGCTGAATTATCCGCCCTAAACCCAACCACATTCACCCAAGGCCTGGCATCGCCCGATACCACACAGGTGGTGATTTTGGATACCATCGGACAGTTGGCAGAGTGCTACCGATACGGAACCTTGGCCCTGATCGGAGGAGCCTTTGGCAAAGGTTTGCACAACATCATCGAAGCCGCAGCCTTCGGATTGCCCGTGATTTTTGGACCCAACCATCAAAAATTTCCTGAAGCCCAACAATTCATCGAAGCCGGTTTCGGATTCAGCGTGGCCCATGAATCTGACTTTGAAAATACGCTGATGGCATTGATCCAATCACAAAATAATTCTACCAATGATGCGGTCAGAACGCCCCATGCACTATCAGCTTTGGCCCAACAGTTTGTGCAAACGCACCGGGCAGACATAGAAAAATTTGCCAATCTGACATATCCCAACGCCCAAAACAGGGCTTGATTTGCCAAAAACTGACATTATTTCGGACCACACCCATCCAATATCGCACAAATTTGAAATGGCACAACATTCGCCATGAAAGGACAAAACAAAAAAACTAAACAATATGTCAGTAAACGTTAAACCATTGGCCGACAGAGTTCTGATAGAGCCTGTTCAAGCCGAGCAGAAAACTGCTTCAGGAATCATCATCCCAGATACAGCCAAAGAAAAGCCCCAAAAAGGTACCGTAGTTGCCGTAGGTCCAGGCAAAACCGATGAGCCCGTTACAGTGAAAGTGGGCGACACTGTTTTGTATGGCAAATATGCAGGTACTGAATTAACGGTTGAGGGCAAAGACTACCTCATCATGCGTGAAAGCGATATTTTGGCGATCATCTAACCCTAAAAAAATTAAATCATTACAGAAATGGCAAAGAAAATAGATTTCAATCTCTCCGCCCGCGATGGCCTAAAAAGAGGTGTTGACGCGTTGGCAAATGCGGTTAAAGTAACCTTGGGTCCCAAAGGACGTAACGTAGTCATTGATAAGAAATTTGGCGCGCCCCACATCACCAAAGACGGTGTGACAGTTGCCAAAGAAATTGAATTGGTTGACCCAGTAGAAAACATGGGTGCCCAAATGTTGAAAGAGGTTGCCAGCAAAACCGCGGATGTTGCGGGTGATGGTACCACCACCGCTACCGTATTGGCCCAAGCCATCGTAACCGGTGGTTTGAAAAACGTTGCTGCCGGCGCCAATCCCATGGATTTGAAGCGCGGGATCGACAAAGCCGTAATTGCTGCAGTGGGCAAATTGAACGAAATGACCCAAGCAGTGGGTGATGACAACAGCAAAATTGAGCAAGTTGCCACCATCTCTGCCAACAACGACATCACCATTGGTAAGTTGATCGCTGAAGCGATGCACAAAGTGGGTAAAGACGGTGTGATCACCGTGGAAGAAGCCAAAGGTACCGAGACCACCGTTGACGTAGTTGAAGGTATGCAGTTCGATCGCGGATATTTGAGTCCTTACTTCGTAACCAACACCGAAAAAATGGAAGCCGACTTAGAGAATGCTTTCATCTTGATTTACGACAAGAAAATCAGCAGCATGAAAGATTTGTTGCCCGTGTTGGAAAAGGTCGTTCAAACAGGTAAGCCATTGTTGATCATTGCCGAAGACATCGACGGTGAAGCGTTGGCTACCTTGGTAGTGAACCGCATTCGTGGCGCCCTCAAAATCGCTGCAGTAAAAGCCCCAGGATTTGGCGATCGCAGAAAAGAGATGTTGCAAGACATCGCTATCTTGACCGGTGGAACGGTTATCAGCGAGGAGCAAGGTCGCAAGTTGGACGATGCTACCATAGAAGATTTGGGTAGAGCCGAGAAAATAACCATCAACAAAGACAACACAACCATCGTAAATGGCGCGGGTGATTCATCAGCGATTGCTGCCCGTGTTTCTCAAATCAAAGTTCAGATTGAGAATACCACTTCAGACTACGACCGCGAGAAATTGCAAGAGCGTTTGGCTAAGTTGAGTGGTGGTGTAGCCGTATTGTACATCGGTGCGGCCACTGAGGTTGAAATGAAAGAAAAGAAAGACCGCGTAGACGATGCGTTGCACGCAACCCGTGCTGCGGTTGAAGAAGGCATCGTTCCTGGTGGTGGTGTCAGCTTGATCCGTGCCATCGCTGGTTTGGAAGGCATGAAAGGTGAAAACGAAGATGAAACCACAGGGATACAGATCGTACGTCGCGCCTTGGAAGAGCCTTTGCGTCAGATCATCGCCAACGCCGGTGGTGAGGGCAGCATCGTGGTTCAGAAGGTAATGGAGGGCAGTGGTGATTTCGGTTACAACGCCCGTACAGAGAAATACGAAAACTTGATTGCCGCCGGGGTAATTGATCCAAAGAAAGTATCTCGTGTGGCCCTAGAAAATGCGGCGTCTATTGCCAGCATGATCTTGACTACCGAGTGCGTATTGAGCGAAATCAAGGAAGAAGAAAAAGGTCATAGCCACGGTCCCGACATGGGCGGAATGGGCGGAATGATGTAATTCATTGTTTGGCACTAATTCATCGCATCGATTTTTTTGTGATGAGGGGGGCAAAATTTAACCAAGAGGGCGGCCTGCGGCCGCCCTCTTGGTTTTCCATGATACTCCCATCCAAACCCCCACAGAATACCCAAACCCTATTCTCGCATTTGCGTATCTTTGCAGTATGGGAAGAATCATGGGAATCGATTATGGTAGCCGTCGCACCGGCCTAGCCGTTACAGACCCCCTCAAAATGATTGCCCAGCCACTGGAAATGGTCTATACCGCCGACCTGAAAATGTACCTCGACTCTTACCTGTACGAAGAAGACGTGGAGTGTTTCGTGGTAGGCCTTCCCACCAACCTGTCCGGACAAGATACCGATGCCACCGGACCTGTAAAGCAGTTTATCCAAGCATTAAAACAAGCTTACCCAAACATACCCGTTGAAACCATCGATGAACGCCTTACCAGCCACGAAGCACAACAAAGCATCTTGGCCTCCGGTGCCAAAAAATCGCAACGACAAAACAAAGGACTCATAGACGCCGTCAGTGCCTCGCTCATCCTTCAAACTTACCTGCAAAAAATTTCATGATACTGCCCATATACGCCTACGGCATGCCCGTACTGAGAAAAAAAGCCGAAGACATCACCCCAGATTATGAAGGGCTAGACACCCTGCTTGAGAACATGTTTGAAACCATGTACGACAGCAGTGGCATTGGATTGGCAGCACCCCAAATTGGCTTACCCATTCGTTTGTTCATCGTAGACGGTACCGATATCGAAGACGACCCAAGCACCAAAAACTTTAAAAAAATATTCATCAACGCCCAAATTCTCGAGGAATTCGATACCCCCTGGGAGTATGAAGAAGGATGCCTCTCCATTCCCTTCGTTCGAGCCAATGTGAAACGCAATGCCAAAGTAACCATTCAATACATGGACGAAAACTTTGTGCAAAAAACGGAAACGTACGACGGCATGGCCGCGCGCATCATTCAGCACGAATACGACCACATCGAAGGCATTTTATTTACAGATCGCATCCATCCCCTGAAGCGCAATATGCTGAAGAAAAAGCTCAACAACATCTCCATGGGAATGGTCAACGCGCCCTACAAAATGAAATTTCCGAAAAAATAATGTAGTTTGCATGTATTGAGCCTTCAAACATGCGTGCCTATTTTGCCATCATCCGGCCCAACAACATTCTATTAACGCTGTTCACCCAAGTGGTGTTCATGTTGGCGGCATCACGCACTTCCTACCTCAACATAGACTGGGAAAACATCGCCTTCCCCGATTCCATTTTGGTCGTCCTTACCTGCTGCCTCACCGCCGCTGGTGGGTATGTCATTAACGACCTATTCGATGTAGACACCGACCACGTAAACCGTCCCAACAAACGCATACTAAAACGCGATATTTCTCACCGCGCGGCCATCATTTATTATGTAATTCTTACCGCTGGCGGACAAATCTGCGGGTACGCGGCAGGGCTAGGCATGGGGTTATTTGCCACGGCCATCGCCATCCTGCTGTACTTTTACTCCTCCGATCTCAAGGCGATGGGCCTGCCAGGGAATCTTCTCATTGCTTTTATGTCGGGCAGCGTCATTTACGTCGCCTCTCGCGGCATCTATCAAATCAGCCAAGGCTACTTTGCCGAATATGCGTTTTTGGCGTTTCTACTCACCTTTGCCCGCGAATTAATCAAAGATGCGGAGGACATCGAAGGCGACAAACAACAGGATTGCGAAACCTTTCCCATTGTTCACGGCACAAAAAAAACAAACATCCTCACCAATGTGATATTGGCAACCATCATTCTATTTTTGGCAGCGGCCAGTTACATACTATTTGTATCGCCCTTTTTGAACGTAAAAGGCCCTTTAAACACCTTAGAATTGCTGTTCCCGGCCTATCTCACCCTCATACTTATTCCGATGATTTTACGCGGTATTTGGATGACCGCCCATGCGTCGCAAAAACGCGATTACAAAAAAATCAGTAAATGGCTCAAATTCACCATGCTTTTGGGCCTTTTGAGCGTGCTACTCTCTCAGCCCTAAATACGAATTAACGGGGTTTCTGGGCTTCCCAGGCTTCGGCAATGGCTTCAAACTCTTCATACCACGAGGGACCCATTTTACGGGTTAATGCCTCTTTCAAGAACCGATAAACCGGTACCTTTTTTTCATCGCCAACCCTACAAGCCTCAGCACACAAATTCCAACTGTGGTAATTCAACGCCATGTATTCGCCGTATTGTTTCGCCCTGATGGGATACAGATGGCAACTCAAAGGCTTTCTAAACCAAGTCTTGTCCTGAAAATAGGCCTTTTCGATCGCACAGCCTGCGATACCCTGCTCATCATACACCACAAAAACACACTCACCGGTGGGCAAACAAGTGGTCACCAAATCACCGTCTCTGTCCTTTTCGTGAAATCCCGCTTCAGCCACCTTGGCCAAACCCGCCTCAGCCATGAAAGGCACTACTTTGTCATATTCCGAGGCAATAATATCCAATTCCGCCTCATCCAATGGGGCACCGGCATCGCCCTGTACACAACAAGCGCCTTTGCAAGTCAGAATTTGACATTCGAATTTTTTTTCGAGGATGTCTTCAGACACCAGGGCCTGACCTACAATGATCATCGCTCAACCAACCGTTATTCGCCCAAGTATTTTTTCCAACCGCCCTTTTCAAGCTTCTCCGCTTTCTCCATGATCTCAACACGCATCGACTCTTTGAATGCCGCCACTCGCTCGCCTAAGGCTTTGTCGGCCACACCCAAAATCTGCGCAGCCAAAATGCCTGCATTTTTCGCACCATTGATCGCCACCGTGGCCACGGGAACCCCAGGAGGCATTTGCACAATTGAATACAAACTGTCAATCCCGCTCATGGTCTTGGTCTGCACAGGCACCCCAAGAACGGGCAAATGCGTAAACGAAGCCACCATTCCTGGCAAATGAGCTGCCCCACCCGCTCCGGCAATAATCACCTCCAAACCACGCGAAGCCGCCGACTCAGAATACTCCATCAATCGTTTGGGCGTTCTGTGTGCACTTACCACCGTGATCTCATAGTCAACACCCAAAGCGTCTAAAATGGCGCCCGCCTCTTTCATGACTGGCAGGTCGCTATCACTTCCCATGATGATGCCTATTTTTTTCATATGCTGTTCGATTTGTTGGCAAAGTTCGCTAAAAGCGAAACAATTATATACAAAAAGTAAAAAACCACGAATCCGGCCGACCCAAACAAAGCGCAAGGAATCGCCAAGCCCAACAGCGACATCTTAAATTTGCGCAAAGGGTCATTGGCAGAAAATTTCATCGCCAACATAGGAAAATCACTCACCATCATGTAAGCCGTAAACAAGGGCATGTATAACCAAACCCAATATCCATTGAACAACCCACGCAGATCAATAATGGGCTTGTCAATAAACCACAATTCGCCAGGATTACCTAAATTGTAGCTCATCCAAGCAAATGAGCCCAACACCAACCCCGTTATGGGAGTGGGAATTCCCAAAAACCCCGTAGTTTGTCGGGTGTCAATGTTAAACTTCGCCAATCGATAACCCGCAGCCAATGGAATCAACATCCACGTGTAGCTGTTGATACAGAAGCGATCGGGCGGACAGTATCCTTGATATTCCATCATCGCCTTCCAAATCAGTCCGGGTAACACACCAAAGGTGACTACATCAGCCATCGAATCTAGCTGTTTGCCCATTTCTCCGGCAACGCCAAGTTTACGGGCGGCAAAACCATCAAAAAAATCAAGCCCCGCGCCCAACAACATCAGCACAAAACCCATCCACTCCTGTCCGGCCATTACAAAGCCAATTCCCAGTAACCCGCACCCCATATTGCTCAGGGTAATCAAATTCGGAATTTCCTTGGTCCACTTCATATTAGTCAAATGTATCCATGTTAACGGTTAAACCCATCTCAGCAAAAATACCCGCTTTTAATCCCCCCCTGTCGGCACCGCCACCATAATTCAAGCCGGTTTCTTTGTACTGCCAAACGCGTTTTGCAGCCATAGACTGTTGATAGCCTGCCTTTGCAAACAATGAGAGCCCCGCATGCGGTCTGAATCGTGCCGAAACATAGGCTCCGGGCACCCATTCCATGGAGCGAATGGTTTGAACACCATTTACCACTGGATTGCCGAAATCTAACGTGGGTGGTACGTATTTGATTTGATGACGCACATGATAGGCCCGCATACCCAAACCCCACTGCCATTTGGCATAACTACTGCCTGAGTGCACCCCCGCATCCATGTGGTACATGTTTGCTCTGTACGATAAGCGTTCGCCATCATTTGCCTTAAACACATCTTTCTTACCCCGGGCATACCCAAGTTCCATGTGGCCATGCTTGCTCAAGAAGGTCAAACCCACCGGCACGTAAAACAACTTCGCATCGCTGATGGCATAACCGTTATCGGCAAAATGCTGTTTAAGGTTCTCAGACAAAAACGGCGACATCATGTATCTTCCGGCCACGGTGAATCCAATGTGGTCGTTTCCTTTCGATTCAGCATCATCACTGCCACTGTAATCATCATCGTCCTCGGACTCCTCTGTGAAATCATGGGCCAAAACAAAGTCAAACTTCTTCGACAACTCCACCAACGGCGTAATAGAATCCTTTGTGTGGTATAAAACCATGCTTTTGTCCACGGTTTTGAGGATCGACTTCACCTCTTCATTGATGGCCAGCGTATTGCCCAAGTTTACCGCGCAAATGTCTTTGCCGTCAAACTCTTTTTCTTTATAAAAAATACCAATCGACATTACCGATTTGTTCTCTTTGAAGTAGCGAGTGCGCAAGCGTGTCAACAAACTGTTGTACTCAAACCAACCGCAATCTTGCTGTTGTTTGTTGGTGCTGACATGACAACGGCCAAACTGACCGAAGAACTTACCTTGCGGATACTTCTGCAACAAGCCCACCATGTTTTTGTACATGTGCTCTTCCCGCCACGCCACTTGCTGCGCCGTATTGTCGGATTTGGTCCACAAGTACCACTCACGCAATTGCTTGAAAGCCAAGGCATATTCGGCATAATCATCGCCCAACCACTGCTTCCATACTTTGCTACTGTCGGCGTACTTCCCATCAACCGCGGCATGCTTACTCAACCACAAATAGAGTTCCATGGCCCCTTCTTCCGTATCGAAGTCATCATCCTCTTCGTTCATCAAGATGACGTCGAGCCGTTTATCCAACGATTCGTTTTGCTCCTCAACCACAACTTCAGCACTGTGAGTAGTATCTACGGTCGTGTCAACAACAACTTGGGTTGTATCGGGAATTCCTTCCAGGGTAGATTCATCACCTTCCATGTCGTCGTCCTCATCATCGGTTCCTTCCCTTTCGATTTGTTGCGCCAATTTGGTAGCCATCAAAGCGCCCATACGAATGCTTGGTGGCGCCATGCCACGCTTTTGAATCACATCGCCCAAGCGCATCACCGTCATGTCATAGAAACGCTCTACGTCCAATCCATGCACCTTGATTTTCTGGGAATCTGGCAATGTTTGGTTCCACACCCGAATGCTATCGAACAAGTTCATGTAATCTTGCGACGAAGTAGCCCGCAAGAAACGCCTTGCAGTTGAGTCGGTATTGGTAAAGTAGCGCTCCATATACAGGGCGCGGGTTGGACTCAATTCAATCACAAAGTGACGTACCCCAGCTTGCTCGTGAAAGAACTTCAAAAAGCGATATTCCCCCAGCGAGTTGAACCCAGAAAACATGTGATTTTCTCCTGAGAGCATCACCCTGGCCTCGTTGGCACGCTGAATGAGTGGTCGCACACTTTTCAATTCACCAAAGCCATATTGTTTAAAATCGAGGTAGTACCCTGTGGGCAATACCGCAGACTCTTGGGCCTGTAAAACGCCCAACAACGCAAACAAACAGCTCGCGATTATTCCCTTCTTCATTGCTGATTTCTCCTTTCTTGTTGTTTGGGTGATTTTCTACCCACAGATACTGAATCAGTCTCATAATCATAATCGCTCGATCCAGAACCCATGATTATGTTGCCGAATTTCCAATGCAAACCCGCTTCCGCCATAACGTACCAGCCGGTGCTTTTAAAGCTCGACCCGTTGTTCATGGGCTCTTTTTGATACAACCAAGTGCCTTCACCCAAATCCCACGCATACCCACCGGTGAGTCGGGCAAAGAATGGACCCACATGAATCGCAGGCTCTATTGTTAGACCATACAAATAGGCTGGATTTTTCACCACAAAACTGGGTTGATCTTGATTGATAAATCCGCCCGCCGTGTTGGTAAATTTCTTGTAACGCTGCTCGCCATATCCGGTAAATCCGCCAATTCCAAACGTAAAAAATCTTCCCAATGAGAATTGGGTCATGTTGCTGTACAGCACATAAGACGCCGAATAATTCCCATTGCCACCCATCGTTTGGGCCACCTGCAATCGGTGGTTTTGGAGCTGTTTTCCATTGCGGGTATTTATTCCCACGCTAATTCCTTGGGTAGATAGGTTAAGTGCATCGAATTCTGTCAACCCCATCACACTGCGCATCGCATTGATGTATTTGGGTTTGAAAGTGGGTTGAATGTAGGTGTAGGCCAGATCAAACACCAACTTGGATTCTTCGGTTCCACCCCATTCAGAACGATGCGTCATAAAACTCTTTTTATCGCCGTAGTCACTCCAGCCCTCTTCGAACGCTACTGCCGCAGAATCCATGGCATCTAACCAATCTTCCATTCCTCCCACTTCAGCAAACACAAGGGTCACCATAGAAATGGAGTCCTTAAATTGGTATTCCTTGGTGATTTCCGAGAAAAGTTCAACCGTATCCTTCTTACCCATGTCAAAGGGATCCTCAGACAAGGTAGCCGTATCTAACCCACCCAACGCGCTCAAAGGCGGGTAAATGGTTGTATCGGATTGGGCGCTAGCGGAATCAGGCCGCAAACGCATCAATACATGTTCATACCTGCCATTCATCGCAAAAACGCGGGCCATATCGGTTGGTTTTACCCCTTCACTGAGCAAATCTTCCACCAAACTGGGCAGTACTTTCTTGTTGTAATGATTCACTGCAAATTGTTCCACGGGGTCAGAACCAAGGATCAAGGTTCTTCGTTTTTCCTGTTTCAATTTCCCCACCAAATCGGCGCGCTTTTGCAATTGCTCAAACAGCGTTTCGCCTACCAAAACACGGTCGTTCACCGAATCGCGGGGGATGGGTTTCAGCCAGGGTTTTAGGGCTTGGTAAGTGGCCCGATTTTCCGGTAAAATATAATTTTCCAATACCCCAGAAATGCTCCAAAGCGAATCCCTGAGAAAGGTGATGGTCTCCACCGCGCTGAAAGCAGGATCCACGTCCAAAGATTCTGTTTCATCCTCTTCATCGCCAGGCACTTGAATCTCTTGATCTTCTTGCCATAAGCGCCACAATCCTACCGAAACCAACGATCGTATACCTTCCACTTGCGAGCGAGTGCGGGCCGGAATTTGCTCATCATTTTGTTCGGCACCCCCCAAACCCACTGTGGTATCTGCCGGTAACAAGGCATTTAAATAGGCCGCCAAAGCATACTCATATTCACGGTCGCTGTATTCCAAATATGAACCCCCGCCTTTTCCATACAACTCGGTGGAAGCAAACGAAAATTGATCAAAAGCGGTACTGTCTGATTTCCTGCGGACGTCGATGGCATCCATCACCGCAACAAAAGGGTTGTCGATATCGTCATCAAACGACATTCGGACATAGTTCCTGTGCATTTGATCGGGGTGCTTCAAGTATTCATTGAGCAATCCCACCTGCAAAGGGTGAAAGTTGAGATAGGCCACCTCAAAGCGCTGTAAATCTCCAGTTCGGATCAATGAAATCAGGTATGGCACTTCAATGGGATCGGAAGGAATTTCGTCTTTGCACACGGATAACAACACAATTTTCTTTTGATCCAGCGCACTCAGTACCCGACCTTGGTAGGTGGTAGGCGCTGTTTCGTCGCTCTCACCAGTTGAAACCACCACACTGTCGCTCGCGACTTTCGTTGCAGCGGCATCCCATTGCGCAGCCAAACCACTCAGGCACAACACAGAAATGGATAGCGCCCAATGCTTCTTTGAGTTGTTGTTCATCAAGTATTTTCTATTAAACGAGATTCAGGACTTGTTCTTTAATTTGCTCCAACTTTTCCTTCATCTGGACCACCGCTTGCTGCATGGGGAAATAATTGCTCTTCACGCCCATGGTGTTCATTTCACGTCCCATTTCCTGGGCGATAAAATTCAATTTTCTACCCAAAGGCTCCTTTTTCAGGCAGGTTTTGAAGTAATCGATGTGTTGCTGTAAGCGCTGTTTTTCTTCGGCAATATCCCACTTGTCTATGTACATCAATATCTCTTGCTCAAAACGATTTTGGTCGCGCAGCTCCCCGGCCACATGCTCGGCCAGTTGGCCGTAAATGCGATCGCGCAAGCCTTGCTTGCGCGGCTCTTCATGAACCGATACTTCATTCAAATCTAACTGAATGGATTCCACGAGCGACAACAACTTCACACCAGTGGCTGCCCCTTCTTCCCTTCTGAATTGCACCAACAAATCAGCCGCCTGCAATGTTAAATCCACCATGGCTTCCTTCACGCCTTCTTCCAACCCTCGCTCACCCGTTTGAATCACTTCGGGAATGCGGATAATCTCCCTGAAAGGATCCCGAAATTCCACCCCAAGGGCCAAACTCAATTCATTGTATTTATCGAGGTAAGCCTTGGCCAAACCCGCATTGATGTGAATCGTTTGATCCTCTGCCTTCACATTTGGAAACGTGATGCTATACGTGCAAGTGATGGTACCCCGCTCCAATTTTTCGTTCAACAGCCTGCGAATCTGCGGGTCGATTTCATACAAAAACTTGGGCAACCGCAAATCGGCCTCAAAATACCTGCCGTTAAGGGCTTTGATCTCACATACTGCCCTGAGGGTTGGCGTTTCTAGTTGGGCGCGCCCAAAACCCGTCATACTCTGAATTTGACTATCCATGCTAATTCAGGCGAAAATAGACCTTAATACAGAATTTTGAGTCACCCTACCCACACAATTAATTAACTTTGTACAACATTGATGAAAGCAAAGTACATATTGGCCTTTTGCACTTCGGCAGCATGCCTGTTTTTGGGTTGTAATCAAACCACCGATGCCCCCGATAACGACACCCTCGCAACCGCCGAAACGGTGATCGTTACCCAGAAAAAAACAGGATTCTCCGCAGACAACGCCTACAACCACATCAAAAGTCAACTCAACTTTGGCTTCCGCATCCCCGGCACCGCCGCACACAAACAATGCGCCGATTGGTTGTTGAAAGAACTCAAAGCTCAGTGCGACACTACCTACTTTCAGGTGGGTTCGGCCAAAAATCCTACATCGGGCGCACAAATCCCCGTGTACAACCTCGTAGGTAGCATCAATCCAAATGCAGAGAAACGCATGATTTTCGCGGCGCATTGGGACAGTAGACCCATGGCGGACCAGGACGACCAAAACCCAAAAGAGCCCATCCTTGCGGCCAACGACGGTGCCTCTGGCGTGGGTGTCATCCTGGAATTGGCACGCATCCTCCATACCGAAAAACCCGAATGGGGCGTTGATTTCATCCTGTTCGATGCCGAAGACCTGGGTGTTTCTGAAATTGAAAACTCCTTCTGCTTAGGCAGTCAATATTGGGGAAAAAATCCTCACACCCCCAACTACAAAGCAAATTTTGGGGTGCTGCTCGATATGGTTGGCGGAAAAGACGCCAAATTCATGTGGGAAGCCAACTCCAACCAATACGCCAACTGGATCCTCGTTCATACCTGGCAAATTGCCAAAGAACTGGGCCACGACAATCATTTTCAACTCCAGAACATTGGGGCCATTACAGACGACCACAAATATGTGTACGAAGCCACCAACATTCCCATGATTGACATCATTCAATACGATGAGAACTCGGGATTTGCACCCTATTGGCATACCCATGACGACAATCTGGATGCCATCGATAAAAATACCCTACAAGCCGTTGGAAACACATTGTTAAACCTCATTTTCAACCCCCCAGCCACACTATGAGCGAAACAAACTTGCATTTGCTCGCCTTTGCCGCCCACCCCGATGACGTGGAATTGGCTGCTAGTGGCACCATCATCTCACACATTCAACAAGGGTATCGCTGCGGAGTTATCGACCTCACCCGTGGAGAGTTAGGAACCCGGGGCAACATAGAATCCCGCGAGGCTGAAGCCGCCGCAAGCACCAAAATCATGGGACTTTCCGTGCGCGACAACCTCGATTTGGGCGATGGTTTTTTCGAAATCAACCAAACAACCCTCATGGCTGTTGTTACCCAAATTCGCAAGTACAAACCCAGCATTGTGCTGGCCAATGCCGTGAGCGACAGACATCCCGATCACGGAAGGGCTGCTGCATTGGTATCGCGGGCTTGTTTTTTGGCCGGGCTGCCAAAAATTGAAACCGGCACATACCAAGCCCATCGCCCAAAAGCCGTTTACCACTATATCCAAGATCGCTTTATCAAACCCGATGTCATTGTAGATATCACGGCGGTTTTCGAACAAAAAATGACCGCCATCAAGGCGTTCAAAACGCAATTTTACGACCCCAACAGCGCTGAGCCCGAAACGCCCATTAGCAGCAAAGAATTCATGGAGTTTTTGGAGGCGAGATCCCTGGAATACGGAAGAACCATCGGCACCAAATACGGCGAAGGCTTCACTACCGAAAGAACCCTCGGCACACAGACTCTTACTACACTCCTCTAACCCCTGTCCAATTGATGTCTTTCAAGCCACCCCTCCTAAAAATTTGGTTTTGGGTAATCCTTACCCTCGGGTCGTCGGCATTGCAAGGACAAATCAAACCGACTGATATCGTCGCCAACAAGCCCCATGTGATTGGATACCATCCCACCGACACCGGGAAACTGGTGATGTATTTGCCCATGCCCTTCGCGAGTTCTCAGTTCAAACCGGAAGTGTACAAAATCAAATTACCCCCTGCTTCAGAAGTCCACGCCATCCATTTGGTTTACACCCGATACAAGCAGGTAGATACGTTTAATCAACCCAAACTCAACATTCGCAGACTCAACAACCTCAAACAACTGTGGCCAGAGTTATTCAAGCAAAGCGATATCCAATGGCGGGTATTTGAGCAAAAATCGCCCAAAACCCTAGAGGCCGCAGAAGGCTGCTACCATGGCTTTGTGGTATACCTCAAAAACCGCCCACCAATAGTTGAAATTGAGCGAGAAATCGCCAAAATTGACCATATCGTTAAAAGTTACAAGGACACCCAAATTTGGATTCCTGAAAAGGTGAGCTACCGCATCCGCAAGCGAGAAGTGGAGACGGGCTATTACCTCCCGCACAGCAAAGACAAGAAAAAACAGCACATCAAATACACCTCGGCAGGCCTTTGGTTCCGTCCGAAAGAAACCCGCATCGTGCGCGACTCGATACCCCTAAAGCGCATCCCCGGACACTACGAGCGCACCGGATTTTTCGATACATTCGGACTGAGAAACACCGAAGAATTCCGCATGCTTACCCGCAAAAATTGGGAGGGGAAATACGCTGTTTTGGTGGATGTTACAGGCAGCATGACGCCCTATACCGCCCAAGTAATGCTTTGGATGAAACATTCCAAAACCTGTTTGGAAAATGGCAGGGTTGTATTTTTCAACGATGGCAACGAAGCCCCAGATATGCTGAAGCGCATAGGCTACTCGGGCGGATTGCATTTTGCCGAATCACATGCCTTCGACACCGTGTACAAAACCATGCAAACGGCCATGCGCCGGGGTGATGGCGGCGACCTACCCGAAAACAACATCGAAGCGCTCATTGCCGCTCAAAAACGATGGCCCCTGCTCGACAGTTTCATCATGATTGCCGACAACAATGCACCCATCAAAGACATTTCCCTGCTCAAACAAGTCACCAAACCCGTATACATCATCCTCTGTGGTGTGGGCGATAAAATCCATCCCCATTATATAGAACTTGCCGCCAAAACAAACGGCAGAATTTATACGCTGGAAGCAGAAATCACCGACCTCAACAAACTCAAGCTGGGCGGACGAATCGATATCGGAAAATCGGTGTATGAGTATCGAAAAGAAGGCCTAGTAAAAGTATTCGATTATTAAAATTTATGTCATCCCAAGAACCCATAGAAACAGACATCATCATCATTGGCGCAGGCCCCGTGGGCTTGTTCACCGTATTCGAAGCCGGATTGATCAAATTACGCTGTCATTTGATTGATGCGTTGGCCCAGCCTGGCGGACAATTAACGGAGATTTACCCCAAAAAGCCCATTTACGATATTCCTGGTTGCCCCTATGTTTTGGCGGGCGATTTGATTGACAATTTGATGAAACAGGCCGAGCCCTTTAAACCCGGATTCACGCTGGGAGAGCGGGCAGAGGTTATCGAAAAATTAGACGATAACAAGTTCAAAGTAACCACCGACAAAGGAACCGTACACATCGCTCCCAACATTGCCATTGCCGGTGGTTTGGGTTGTTTCGAACCCCGAAAACCTCCCATTGCCAACCTCGGCGAGTTTGAAAACAAAGGCATCGATTACATCATCAAAGACCCTGAAAAATTCCGGAACAAACGCGTAGTCATTGCCGGCGGTGGAGACTCTGCCCTGGACTGGACGATTTTCCTCAAAGATGTGGCCGCAGAGATAACCATCATTCACCGCAGAACCCAATTTCGCGGTCATTTAGACTCGGTACAAAAAGTGATGGACATGGATGCGCGTAAAGAGATTCAACTGGTGGTAAACAGTGAAGTGGTTGAATTAAAAGCAACTGCAGATGGAGCCCATTTGGGTGCAGTGGGCATCGCCACTGACGGCAACGAGGCCCTCAATTGGGTTGAATGCGACTACTTTTTACCACTGTTTGGACTGTCGCCCAAGTTGGGTCCCATCGCTGATTGGGGACTCAATATCGACAAGGCAGCCATTGAGGTCGACACTTTTGACTACAGTACCAACGTGCCTGGCATTTACGCCATTGGCGACATCAACACTTACCCAGGTAAATTGAAGTTGATTCTGTGCGGATTTCACGAGGCCACCCTCATGGTTCAGAGTGCTTTCAAACGCATTTATCCGAACAAAAACAACGTATTAAAATACACCACTGTAAACGGCATTCAAGGATTCTGATGCTAACATTGTTACTTTTTCACCGGGTTATCAAATGGATCATTCGCCTGATTTTGGCGTTTGTAGCGATTTCATTGCTGTGGGTGGTTGCCTACAGGTTCATCAATCCACCAACTACGGCGTTGATGAGCAGTAGGAGCGATACCTATGACATTGAATGTTCGCAAGAATGGGTCGATTACGAAAGCATCGGCAGCAACATCAAAATGGCGGTTATTTGTGGAGAAGACCAGCGGTTCAAGGAGCACCACGGTTTTGATTTCAAAGCCATCCAAAAAGCCATAGAACACAACATGGGCGGGGGAAAAGTGAGGGGCGCAAGCACCATTTCCCAACAAACAGCAAAAAATGTATTTCTGTGGGAGGGTCGCTCTTGGGTAAGAAAAGGCCTCGAGGTTTGGTTCACTGCCCTGATCGAATTGCTGTGGGGCAAAGAGCGAATTTTGGAGGTATACCTCAACATCATCGAATTTGGTCCAAGCGAAACTTTGCTTACCACAGCCCAAGCCCTGAGAGCAGAAGGCAGCGAAACCAAGACCGCCAAAATCGCCCCTGTATTTGGGGTAGAAGCTGCAGCCCAATACTATTTCAACACCCCTTGCAACAACCTCACAAAACCCCAAGCAGCCAAACTTGCCAGCATCCTTCCCTGTCCAAGCAGCTGCGGAATGTCCTCTCCCTTCGCCTACAAACACAGGAATTTCATCTTGCGTTGCATGAGAAAATGGGGCAAATCTTTGCTATTGTAAAGGGGACGTCGGATTCGCGCTTTTGACCCAATCGGAGGGGTTGACCCCTTTCCGAAAATTGTCGTATTTTTGCAGTAATCTATTCTATGGCTACTACTCAAGACGTATCAGTTGGAAATTTTTTGCGCTACAATGGCGAACTCGTTCAAGTAATCGAATGGCAACACCGCACTCCCGGTAACTTGCGTGCATTCTATCAAGGCAAAATGCGTCGGGTAAAAGACGGGAAATTGGCAGAAAATCGCTTCCGCAGCGGCGAGGCTGTTGAAATTGTACGCGTTGAAACCAAAGAATTGTCTTACTTGTACGAAGAAGGCGATGCGTTCATCTGCATGGATAACGAAACCTACGATCAATTGCCCATTGCCAAGCACATGTTCGGTGAAGGTGCCAAATTCATGAAGGAAGGCGACATCGTTTTGGTGGCTTTTGAGGGCGAATTTCCCGTATCCGCAGAACCCCCATCACACGCTGTGGTTGAAATCACCTACACTGAGCCCGGAATGAAAGGCGATACTGCCACCAACACATTGAAACCTGCCACGACAGAAACTGGGGCCTCTGTAATGGTTCCTTTGTTTGTGAACACCGGCGAGAAAATCAGGGTAGATACCCGCACCGGTAGCTATGTTGAACGCGTAAAATAATCACCGCGTACCCATGCAACCTTTGATGTCGGCCGAAAACGGCTTTTTGGCATTCCCCGAAACGGAATTGGCTGCCTTGGAAAATGCCAAAGTAGTGGTTCAACAAACCCCTTACGAATACTCAAGCTCCTACCTCATGGGATCCGACAAAGGTCCCGCCGCCATGGTAGAAGCCAGCCATTACATAGAATTTTACGACGAAGAAATCGACCGTGAAGCCTACAAGAATTTTGGTATAGCCACACTCGAACCCATTGATTTTACTGGCGCTGTAGACGCAGACGCTGTTAAACTCATCGCAGACCAAACCAGGGAGTTGCTCAACCTCAACAAGTTTGTGGTTTCATTGGGCTCTGAGCACACCGTAACCTACGGTTACATGCAGGCTTATGCCGAGAAATACCCGAACATCAGTGTATTACAGATTGACGCTCACAGCGATTTACGTGCCGCCTACCAAGGCAACCCCTATTCCCACGCCAGTGTGATGCACCGCATTCACGACATGGGTTTGAATTTGGTTCAAGTGGGTATCCGCGCACAATGCATCGAAGAAAGTCAATTGATCAAAAATTCTGACAACATCCATACTTGGTATGCCCATGATTTGTGGGACAACGATGCTTGGATTGATGATTGCATCGACAAATTAGGCGATGTGGTTTATGTCACCATTGATGCCGATGGCTTCGACCCCTCTGTGGCTCCCGCTGTGGGTACCGCAGAACCCGGTGGACTCACCTGGATACAAGGGTGCAAATTGCTTCGCAGAATTGCTGAAAGAAAACAAGTGGTGGGCTTCGACATCGTTGAAATCGCCCCAAGAGAAAATGATATCCTCACAGAATTTACCATGGCCAAGCTGTGTTATAAATTCTTGGGTTATTTGAATGTAAACAACAGAATATGACAACCGCCCAAAGAATCTACCTCGACAACGCCGCCACTACCCCCATGGCTGAAGAGGTAATCGATGCGATGATTCCCATGATGCGCGAGCATTTTGGCAACCCCAGCTCCACCCATGCCCATGGCCGCAAGGTGAGAGGCATCATTGAAGAATCACGCGGCACCATTTCCAAATTGTTGAATTGCTCGCCCGGAGAAATTTTCTTTACTTCCGGCGGTACCGAAGCCGACAACCTCGCACTACGTGGCTCGGTTGCCAAATTGGGCATCCAAAACATCATTTCATCGGCCATTGAACACCACGCCGTTTTACATACCGTAGAAGAACTACACCACCATCATGGCGTAGGACTCAACTTCGTCAACCTGAACGCTCAAGGACATGTAGACATGGGACATCTGTCGGAATTGCTTCAACAAAAATCCCATGCCCTGGTGAGTCTCATGCACGCCAACAACGAAATTGGCAACATGATCGATGTGCAAGCCGTAGGCGAAATGGTGCACCAAGCCAATGGCATATTCCATTGCGATACCGTGCAAACGATGGGACATTTTCCTTTCGACCTCAGACAAGGCCATATCGATTTTTTGGCGGGTGCCGGACACAAATTCAATGGACCCAAAGGCGTAGGATTCATTTACATCAACAAAAAGAACAAAATCGTACCGGAAATTACCGGCGGTGCCCAAGAACGCGAAATGCGCGGCGGCACTGAAAACGTAATCGGAATTGTAGGACTCGCCAAAGCCTTGGAGATCGCTTACCGTGATATCGATGCCAAAAAACAGCACATCACCCAGCTGAAAACTTCGATGATTGACTTGCTCCGCCAACAAATTCCTGGAGTAGAATTCAACGGAGACCCGGAAGGACGCAGTCTGTATACCGTGCTGAGCGTATCATTGCCCCCTAACGACATGTCGAGCATGCTCCTGTTCCAACTGGATCTGGCCGGCATCTCCGCCAGCGGCGGCAGCGCTTGCTCAAGTGGTGCAACCGGTGGAAGCCATGTAATCAATGGTATCTGTCCGGATACCGACCGCACAACCATTCGATTTAGCTTCGGTAAGCACAATACCTTGGACGAAATCCAATACACAGTGAACCAACTGGCCAATTGGTACGGAAACAAAGCATAATCGCCCTCCTACTCACCCTAGCGGTCAGTTTCAGCGCCTGTGCCACCCTCATCACAGGCAAGCAACAAGTTATTCACGTAGTATCCAATCCACCAGGTGCGGAAGTCCACTTTTTTCGCATTTTGGCGCCTGAATTCATCCCCAACGCACAATGGGATTCCATGGAAAAAGAACCCACAGCTCCCATGAGCCCACGAATGAATTTGGTTTTGGATTCCCACATCCACTGTATCACCCCTTGCTATGTGCGCGTGCCGCGGCTGCAAACAGATACCCTGGCAATGCGGGTGGAAATGACTGGTTATCAATCGGTAACCCACCGCTTCAAAAAGAAATGGAACGAGGCCAGCGCCCTGAATTTCGTCATCCCCTGGAACTGGATGATCGACGCCAACAACAGTGCCGTTATTCGCTATCCCCAACCCGATACCTTTCTTCTGCAAGAAGTCAAAAAAAGGCAGTAATTTTGTAACCACAAATGCCCATCCTTTACCTCACACGGAAAGAACATTTTAATGCCGCCCATCGGTTGTGGAATCCCAATTGGACCGATGAGCAAAACTATACCACCTTTGGAAAGTGTGCCAATCCACATTACCACGGACACAATTTCGATTTGTATGTATGCGTGAAAGGCCAACCCAACCCTGAAACCGGGTGCGTGATGGATCTCAAGGTATTGAAGGTGATCATCAGAGAGGAGGTCATCGACCATTTAGATCATCAAAACCTTAACTTGGATGTTCCTTGGTTGGCAAGCACCATGCCAAGCATCGAAACGTTGGTTGTGGCCATTTGGCAGCGATTGAGTCCGAAGCTCCCTCAAGGGGTTGCTTTGCACAAAATCACCCTCTGGGAAACCCAAAACAACTTCGTAGAATACCACGGAGAGTGATACCATGAAAACCTTTTGGCATCGGTTGGTGAATACCGAAAATGCACTGCGCATGGCGACGTTGTTGCTGTTTTTACCGATGTTCTTTTTCACCCAAGGCAGCATACTTTGCACCACAGATACGGGCGCCTATTTACAGACCATCAGCAATTTAGAATCTCAGGGACTGGCCGCTGCAATACCCATGGACCGGTCTGTTTTTTATGGACTGTTCCTATGGGCTGGGAAGCATTATTTTGGCATCGGACCTTTGCTTTCCCAATTTGGCATAGCCCTCGAGCCCCCTTTTCTGTTTGAGATATTGCTTGTCCCCTGCATATTGCTCTTGCTTGGGGCATTGAAACTGCTCAAAATTACATTCACCCAACACAAAGTTTGGATCATTGCCATTGCCTTATCTACCGCTACATTGTTAACACCTTTGCCATGGTTTATTTTTCAAGTGATGCCCGACGTCTTTACCCCGTTGGTATTTCTCTATGCGATGGTGTTTTTACAATCTACATCCCGGGGAACAATCATTTTATCAACCTGTGTAGTGTTGTTTGCCGCTTTGATGCACCACTCCCACCTGCCCTTGCTCACTGCGTTCGCTGCGGGCATCCACCTCATCAAACCCCTGAGAAACAACCTCGGATTTAGCCCCCAACAAACCAAAAAACTCTTTGCCCTCAGTTTTTTGTCTTGGATCATTACCATCACCCTCAACGTCTGGGCCGGCAATGGACTTACCCCATCCAAAGGAAGTCACGTATTTCTCATGGGCAAACTGTGCGAAAATGGCATCCTGAAAGCCTACCTCGATGAAACCCCCATCCAAACCAACCCCTTAGCCCAATCACACCCCGAAATCGCGGTGTTCTACCAGCACAAAAATAATCTACCCCAACACGCTTGGGACTTCGTCTGGAATGAACAACCCTTATTAGGTCCAACCGGCGGATGGCACCACAGCAAAGACCTTTACCTCGGCATCTACAAAGCCACCCTCACATCGCCCAAACTCTTGCTGAAACATGTAGAAGCCGCTGTAGCCGCCACGGTTCACCAACTATTGCTGAATCATGCCGGCGATGGACTTGAACCAATCAGCCCAGATGGCGCAGTGGCTAACGAATTAAAGAAACACTTTCCAAGTGATTATCACGGTTTTTTTGGCCACTCAGCACAACAACAGTCGCGCATCAATTTTGGCGCCTTCAATCAGGCCTACGACATCGTGGCTCTAGTATGGATAACCCTGTGTTTGCTGCTGCTTTACAAATTCCCAAACCCCCAATACGCTTGGCTTTTGACGGTTACAGTATTCTTTGTAATCTGCAATGCTTTCTTCACCGCCAACCTCGCCAATATCCTGTCGCGACTCAACGCCCGCACGTTCTGGCTCATCCCATTGGTTTGTGCCGGCATCGTCACCGCCACCCTACTCAATTTACGCGATAATCACCGTCAGTCTACCCGGTAAATTGGATACAAGTTGTGGGTAGGCTCGTAGTGTTCGGTCTGCTTGTACACCCAATTTAACTGGGCCCAGGCATCTTTTGCAAACGCCGGATCCTGCGCTTTTTTGCGCTGCAATTCGGCATATTTATCGGGATGGGCTTTTAACCAATCCGCAGCTTTGTCCTCAAACACGTAATCGCTGTACCCCTCCTTTTGCTGCAAAATTCCATCGAACGCGTTCCAAGCGAAATAAGAATCCGCGGCGCGAGGTTCCAGCACAGCCGTAAGAAAGCGCTCATTGTCGGGCTTCACCACCGCCACCACATCACCAGCCCTCACCATCACTTTTATCACCGTATCGCGGGTTTTAACACCGTGGTGCAAATAATGCTTCTCATACGGGGCAGAAACCGTTTTGTAATCCACAATAAAGCTCACCCTCAAACTCACCAAGGTATCAAATGGCACATTTCTCAAGGCGATGCCGTTGCGTTTCAGCTTTTGAATTACATCATCATAAGCAAATGGAATGATGTACGCCTGAGGCACCCTCACACTGTCGGTAGCCCTATATCGATCATAGTATTTCACCCATTTTTCCCACGGTTTCCGGGTATCGTAAACCAATCGATCAGCCCCTGTAACATCGCTGGGTTTGTATCCAAACTCAAACCCTCTAAAGGGAATCATTTCGTATTGTTTCATGTCCAGCGCATGGGCGATGGGCAGATACCTCACTTGCTTGGGATCGACTTGTCTCAACAAACCCGCCCTGCGGTTTCCTTCCCATTGCCCGCGAAGCGAATCACTGGTCGACACGGTTAAAAACAGCTCAATGAAGGCCAAGGTTGCCAACATTCGCTGAGAGAATGGTTTCAGCATATGGGTTTCAACGGTGTAACCAATGGTATTGTGCAGTGCTGCGAAGCCCGTGGCGTATCGACCGCTCTCCCAAAAAGCATACAGGCCACTGTCGGGCACCGTTTTTACCGTCTCCACATAGGGCGAGGTGGGCCAATTCTGTTTCTCCAAACGAGTCTTCAGGCTGCGCTCAACCTGCGCCAAATTCGGCACAATTTCGGGCATCAACTTTTCGGGACGTGTATGAAAATAGGTGAGTACATATTGGTAATCGGCCCCGTTGCTGGTATGATTATCGACAAATAAATGATATTGCTCTGTGGCCATGAGAAACACCAACGCTTTGGCATTTCGGGAGTCCATCTTGATAAAATCGCGGTTGAGGTCGAGGTTTTGGGCATTCCCCCGAAAACCGTATTCTACCGGACCATTTTGGTTGGCCCGAGAATGGGCATTGCGGTTCAGGGTACCATCCACATTGTACTGACACACCACATGAAGTTCCAAATAGGGCAAGGTTTGCTGCCAATACTGTCCGAAAAACAACAAATCCCGCACCAGCAACATGGAAGCGTCGGTGCCTTCTGGCTCGCCAGGATGGATGTTGTTATTGATCAAAATTTTCACTTTGGGCGATGGCTTCACATCAGGACCTGCTGGTATTCCAACATCGTTTTGTCCCAATCGGTCCATCCTACCCATGCGTTCACCCAACAGCTTGAATACATAAATATCCTTGCCCGCATCGCCCAATCCGATGGTGGTAAGTGCACAATAGGCGGGAAAGGCTTTGGCCAATTTGCGGTACCATGCCACACACTCAAAATAGGATGCGGTGGCCAATCCACCAGATTTTTCAAAGGGTGTTTCCAGTGAATCAAACAGGGTTTGCATTTCGGGGCTCAGGGCTTTGCCCTTCGCCATGCGCGCGCCTTCGGCGCGCTGCATCACCCCGCTCAAACCCACCGTACCAAACTCATCCTTGGCAATCATTGCATAATCAGTTTTCAAAGGTTTCACCCTTTCCGATTCATTAACCGCAGTTGCAACACCACCTGCACCCCTGTTGCTGCCAGCCTTGCCAGAAACCCTGCGCTGCGCCAACAACGTCGAGCCCATCGCGCCCAACAAAAAAAACAATACAATCAGCCGCTTCATCGCCATCAACGAATTCGATCCATACTGCGCACCATCTCTTCGTCGGCCTTGATACCACGATAGGCCATCACCGCAGAAATCGACATCAATACTGGCCAAATCAATGGAATACCCAAATGGCCGCGAAAATCATCATTCCCGGCCTGGAAAATATAATACCGTGCCAACAACACACATTCCAGCAACACACACAACATCAGCGAACTCAACACCATACGCATCTGAAACTTGCGGTTTTTATACAAGAAAATCGATATCACCCCAGCCGCCATCGCCGCTATGGAAATCAAAATGGTCATCAAATCAGGAATATAAATCACCGGTTTCCCTTGCGATGTGCCACTGTAACTGTTCCAAAACATCAACACATACGACCCCGGTTCAGTGGCCCCATCGAAATAAGCATATACCGGATCCTGCCAAATCAAAATAAACCCTATGGCAAACAACGCAAATAAATAAACCGTTTGAATTCGCTGTATCATAATAGTTCAAACTTACCGAAATTTACGCAGATTGACAATCGAGCCAACCGCCTTTAGACCACCGAAAAAAGCCAATCAGACCAACGCGTTCAACACAATACGAATGGTGGTTTTCTCCCCAGGAATGCTCCCCTTCACGTAAATCTCTCCACGGTGATAGTCCGTGATAATTCGCTTCGCCAACGAAAGTCCCAAACCCCAACCCCGTTTCTTGGTCGTAAAACCCGGCTTAAACACCGATTTCATTTGATTGCTGGGAATGCCCTTGCCCGTATCGGTAATGTCAACCACCGCCTTGTTCTTCAATTGCTTCACCGTGCACCACAATTTACCCTCCCCATCCATCGCATCGATGCTGTTTTTTACCAAATTCTCAATCACCCAGTGAAAAAGGTTCTTGTTGATTGAGCACATCACGGGATGTCCCCAATACCCCGTTTCAAATTTCACCCCTTTGCCCGATCGATTTTTCATGTAATTCATCGCTTCCAACACCACCTCATTCAAATCCAAATCTTCCAATACGGGCTCGCTACCAATTTTAGAAAACCGCTCCGTGATGATATTTAACCGGTCGATATCCTTCCGCATTTCCCCACTCGCATTGTCTGGCAAAGCCCCCATTTCCATCACCTGAACCCAACCCATTAAACTCGAAATGGGCGTTCCCAACTGATGCGCCGTTTCCTTAGCCAAACCCACCCAAACCTTGTTCTGCTCGCTGCGGGTCGACGATGAAAATGCGGCATAACTCACAAACATGAACAACGCCACAATGCCCAAAACCACATAAGGATAATACTGCAACTGGGTGAGCACCGTACTGCTTCCATAGTATACCTTGTAATCGGTGTTTTCATCCACCGGCACCACAATGGGCTCATTTTCCAATTTGAATTCCGACAACTTGTTTTGCAAAAACGCTTTGTCCTTTCCCACCGTATCCACATTCACCAACGTCACTATGTCTCCCAACTCATCCACCAAAATCGCAGGAATAGTCGTATTCGACTGAACCACACGCAACTGGAATCCCAAATCACCTTCGCTGAAAGGGTCCGACAAAATACTCTCAGCCTCAGCCCACATCTCCATTTTCTTCTTTTCCTCGCCCGCAATTTTCACCACCAACAACTGACTTAAATACAAAGTGGTGATGCTGATTACCACCGCCAACAACATCAAAATGATGCGAATAAACCTCCGCGACTCATAAATGCCATTGACCGATTTTTTCATTTGAATATAAGCAATTTAAAGCGATTTTCCTAATAAATTACGCCAAATCACCCAAGCGTCTTTGCTAACTGCATAATCCCTTGCATAGGCCAGTGCCGCATCATTCTCAAAGCCTGTGCCCGCATACGGTTGCGATACATCCAACACACAAGGCTTGATTTTGGGCAATTTCAGCGATAGATTTTCTGGGCGATACCCCACCCACGTTTCACGTCCTACCCACACCCTCAACCCGTGCTTCAGCAAATTCCTACCCCGCGATCCCCAAACCAAAACCCAACAGAACACCATCACCCACACACACAAAATCAAATCCAACACCCGCTTATTTCTCAAATGATGCTGCTGTGCCAAGTGGTAATCGACCTCCAAAGTAAACAGCTCGCCCGGTTGATTTTTGGAATTCGAGCCAATGATCGTCTCGCCGCGCTCCGGGGCAATCTTCACCTGTACGGGGAGCGACTGAAAATCAATCATGTGCGTCATAATATCTGTGGATGGAACATCCTTGCCACTGAAAATCACCAAATCTGGCTGATAAATGGCCAAAACCTCAGACAGCTGATCCAATCCACCCAAAAATTCATGTGAAGATTCGCCCCGCGCCGATACCCAGCCCAATATCTCATGATTCACACGACCCAATTTCAACAGCCGCTCGATACGCTCACACTCTTTTGTGCCGCCTACAAGCACCACTTTCCTGCGACCGCCATGATCAAACTGCACACCACCCAACTTCAAGGCCTGCGCCAAACCGCGGGTGATGAAAAACACCCCCAAAGCCCAAGCAGATCCCAGTGCCAAAATGGCCCGCGAAAAATGCCAATTCTGGGGGAAAAACGCGTACATCGCAAACAGAACGATCGCCCCAACAACACCCCCTCTGAACAACCTGCGCGCCACAGTCATCCTGTCGTAACCGCCAGAAATCCACACCATGAAAATCGCCACCAACGCATACAAAGGCACATGTACCCCATAAAATTCTGCCGGGTAATACCCCCGCACAAACTTGTGATAAAGTTCCCAGTACTTGGCGATGCCCACATAACCGGCCACAATCAACCCAAAATCTAACAATGGCAGCCAAATCTGCTCTGCCAACCGCGCAAAAAATGCCAGTCCCGCCCTCAAATAAATGGCCATCTGAATGAAAAAAGCAAACCATCCAGCCATCGAACTGCTGTAATGCTTCTTGGCAAACAACACCATGGCGTTGTAAAATACCTTCACATAATTGGCACTCTTGCGCTTGGTACTCTCCCCCTTGTAATGAATAATCGTGGTATCGGCGAAGTACACGTTTTTGTATCCACCCAAGGTGATGCGATAACTCAAATCAACGTCTTCACCGTACATGAAATAATCTTCGTCTAACAACCCCACCTGATCCAATGCCGACGAACGCATCATCATGAAAGCCCCACTCAACACATCCACCTCATGGGTTTCATGCTCGCTCAAATACTTCAAATGATATCGCCCAAACACCCGCGATTTTGGAAACAATCCGCTCAAGCCCGTCATTTTGTACAATGCCACCGCCGGCGAGGGCAATCCCCGCTTGCTTTCAGATAAAAACTTCCCCTTCCCATCAATCATCCGAACCCCCAACGCCCCCACATCCGTGCGCATTTCCATGAAGGCCACGCACTTTTTCAAACTGTCTTCCTGAAGCACCGTATCCGGATTCAACAACAACACGTAGTCACTGTTGCTCTCGCGAATGGCCTGATTGTTCGCCCTAGAAAATCCCACATTGTCTTTGTTGGCAATCACCTTTACCCAGGTAAACTTTTCCTGAACCATGGCCACACTGCCATCCACACTGTTGTTGTCGACCACCCAAACCTCCGCATCCATCCCCTCAATGGCCTTTTCCACCGAACGCAACGCCTGTTCCAAGAAGTACTTGACGTTGTAGTTAACGATAACGACGGAAAGTTTGTGCGACATACAGCGAATTGAGCAAATTACAACAAATATTCGGTTCTCTGGGCGATAGACCTGCCCAACGTCACTTCGTCGGCATATTCAATCTCCCCACCCACGGCAATGCCCCGTGCGATACAGGTGATCGTGACCCCCATCGGCTTCAATTTTTTGGCCAAATAAAACATGGTCGTGTCCCCCTCCACAGTGGCACTCAGCGCCATCATCACCTCGCCCACCAGACTATTTTCTACCCTGCCAAGCAATGATGCGATGTTTAAATCGTCCGGACCTACCCCGTCCATCGGAGAAATCAGCCCGCCCAATACATGGTATTTTCCCTTAAACTGCGCCGTGGATTCAATCGCCATCAAATCGCTGAAATCCTCCACCACACAAATCACCTCCTCGCTGCGATTGGGATTCACGCAAACATGACATCGCTTGTGATCACTCACATTCCCACACACCTCACACAAATGCAATTCGGTTTTTAACCTCAACAATGCATCCGCCAAATGCGCCACTTCCATCTCCGGACGTTTCAGCAAATACATCACCAAACGCAAAGCCGTACGCTTCCCTATCCCCGGAAAGGAGGAAAGTGCCTCAACCGCTTGTTCAACAATGCCCGACGTAAATTGCATAAGTCGCGAAAATACATCAAAATCACCCTACCTTTGCATCGCATGTTTATCGAGGTATTACAAGCAAAAATTCACAACGTTCGTTTAACCCAAACGGAACTGAACTACACCGGCAGCATCACCATCGATGAAAATCTGATCGATGCCGCAGGCATGATCGCCAACCAAAAAGTGCTTATCGTCAACAACAACAATGGAGAGCGCTTCGAAACCTACATCATCAAAGGCGAAAGAGGTACCGGCATCATTGGCCTGAATGGCTCTGCGGCACGGAAAGGACAAGTGGGCGACGAACTCATCATCATGACCTTCGTGCAAATGACCCCCGAGGAGGTCAAAATCCATCAGCCCAAAAACTTGTTTCCCGACAGAAACAACCAAGTGATTTGAAGATCAACAAAAAAATAATCTCTCAAACCCTGCTCATTCTGCTCGCCGCAGGGGTTTTCATTGTTATCGGATTAAAGATTGATTGGCAACAAACCGCCAATGCAGTGAGAAATGCCAACCTCAACTGGCTCATCGGTGCCACGGTTACCATGTTATATGCCCATTACCTGAGGGGATGGCGTTGGAATATGCTCACTGAACCCGCTGGCTATCCCCTGAATAAAATTCGTGCATTTTATACTGTCATGATTGGCTATTTGGTCAATGTGGCCACTTCCCGAGGCGGTGAATTTGTGCGATGTGCCATGGCCGCCAAAAGCGAAAAAGCCCCAGTCCCTACCTTGGTGGGCTCCGTGGTTACCGAACGCATCGTGGATTTACTCGTCTTGATGTCGCTCTGCCTCCTCTGCCTGGCCCTGCAATTCCAAGAATTTTTTGGATTTTTCAACCAATACATCATCCAACCCGCAGCCGATCATTACGTACCCCTGATGATGCTTTTGGTCTTGGGTACTGTGGGACTTCAATTCATAAAAAAACGACAAGCGCAAAAACCCAAAACAGAAGAATCAACCTCCCTGTTTTCAAAGTTTAGCGCGGGACTGCAATCGGTCCTGCACTTGAAACAGCCCGCATTGTTTATCGCATCCTCCTATGGCATTTGGTTAGGATATTGGCTCAGTACCTATTGCACGCTACAAAGTCTTGATATAACAGCACATCTCACCCTAGCCAACGCTTTGGGTGTGGTCATTTTCTCATCCCTGGGTGTAATCATCCCCATTCCAGGCGGTGCGGGTGTTTGGGGTACCGTGTCGTACGGCTTGACCTTAATCTACGGCTTGGCCGATTCTCAAGCCAACACCTACGGCATTTTTATCGTGGCTTTCAGCAATATCCTCATGATTGTTTTCGGCGCGATTGCCTACCTATTGTTCTATCTTGCAGTAAGAAAAATTGACCTCGCCAATGACAAAGCATAAAATTTGGACCTGGGACGAAGCCAAAAGTCGCATCGAGCAATTCCAACAAACGGGCAAAAAAATGGTGTTTACCAATGGCTGTTTCGACATCCTACACGCCGGGCATGTTCACTATTTGGAGGCTGCGGCGGAATTGGGCGATGGTTTGCTTGTAGCCCTTAACACCGATGAAAGTGTTCAGCGCCTGGAGAAGTCACCCGCAAGGCCTTTACAATCTGAAACTTCCCGTTCACATGTGATGGCTGCACTCGGATTTGTTACCGGCGTGGTCCTATTCAATGAGGACACCCCCAAAGAAATCATCGAATACATTACCCCCCATATTTTGGTCAAAGGGGCCGATTATTCCATGGAAAACATCGTGGGGGCCGATTGGGTGATACAACATGGCGGAGAGGTGAAAACCCTGGAGTTTTTGCCCGGTTACTCCACCACCCAAATCGAGAAGAAAATTCTGGCCGCCCACAGCCGCTAATCGCCACAACTTTTTGTAATTATCGCAAAACGGGGCTCGCCGGAGAAAATTCCATTGGTGGTGATGGCCCATTTCGGTGTACCAAAACACCATGAAAAAAAATGTCAACCACCAAAAAAAATACGCAATGCTGATTCCCCTGCTGCTTTTTACACAGATGGAGGTATGGGCTCAATGCCACCTTTCCACGGCCATAAACAACCAAACGGCACTGGGCGACCCCACCAAGATTTCACCCAATGGCCAAGGTTTCGTGAGCAACATCCCAGCAAGCACCCAAAAACAAACGGTGCTGTGCTACATGGCCTGTCGTACCGATTCCCTGCAATGGCTCCAAGCCCAACTTTTTCTGGATTTTAACCCAAGTTCGGCCAATTACATCGATGTGTTTTTTCGTTGCGATAGCCTGCTGCAAAATGGCTGGTTGATCCGATTGGGCGATGTAGACGATGGCCTAAAGCTCATTGAACGTCGCGCAGGAAAAGAACGAATCGACTGCTCGGCAGAATTGGGGTATTTCAACAAAACCAAATCGAACATCACCTTGCGTTGGATCAAACAACGGGATCAGTTTTTAATCCTTTACAAAGACAGCAGTTGGGAAGAATTCAAAACCCTCTGCGGATCGTTGGATACCCTGAATTATTTGAACAAATTCACCGGTTTGGGTATAGTTCAAACCGGTAGCGGCGCGGCGGGAAAACACCGGGTGAATAGTTTCTCCGTGACCCCGCCGCGCCCCGACAAAACCCCGCCCACCATCCAATCTCTGTTGTGGAAATCAACCTCAACCGCCGAAATCCATTTTTCAGAACCCATCGTCATCGAAAATAAAAATCAGCTGATTTGCCAACAACAACAAGCCCTTTCCTACCTCCAACCCAATAAAAAAACACTCCTCGCACAATTCAATCCCCAACCCTGCAATACCTACCAAACGGTGTATGTCCAAAATGTCAAAGACAGCGCCAGTAACATACAACCCCTGCAACAAAAAGGCGATTTTGTCTATTGTCCAACACCCATCAACACCCATGATGTTACCATCACCGAAATCATGGCCGACCCCCTGCCAAACCGCGGATTTTTGCCACCCGTGCAATACATCGAACTGAAAAACAATACCCGAAATGCTCTGTGGCTCGACGAACTTACACTGTCTGACCTGCATACCACCACCAACCTGCCAAAGATCCTCCTTGCACCGCAACAGCGCATAACATTATGCCACCATTCAGATACACCCCAAATGAAAAACATCCCTAATGTTGTGGGATGCAAATTGCCCTATTTGAACATTGAATCTGAAACACTTACCCTCACCAATAAAGAAAACCAAACGGTGCATCGCTTTGAATACCAACAATTCATGCAGCACCCTGGCTACGACGATGGAGGGTATAGTTTGGAACACATCGATACGCAAACCTACTGCGTAGACCTGTTTAAATGGCATTCAAATACCACACTGGGTGGCACCCCGTCACAACCACCAAGCAATTACAACCCCTTTCCCACCTCCAAATCCACACAGCCTTCTTTGGATCTGCCATTTGCCGTTGCCTACCTTGCCGCCACCTTTCCTGACACAGCGGTCATCGAATTTACCCATCCTGTATACGGACAACTGCCCAAGATGCAATCAAAAACCGCGGGAAGTGCTCACGCGTTTACCCCACTGTCTGGAGGGAAATACCACATTTCACCCCCGCTGCAAAACCAACAGCTTCTGACCGTAGCCATCGACAGCTTAATCGATTGTAACGGACAAAATATCTCGCAGCAAACACTGTCTCTGGGCTACGCTGCATCCATTCCACAACCCGGCGATTTGCAGTTCAATGAAGTCATGTTTAACTCCCTTGACCACCTCACCGATTTTGTAGAAATTGTAAATACTTCTCAAAAACCCCAGCAACTGCAAGGTGTACAACTGAAAATAGGCAACGCCCTTCAACCAGAAGAAACCACCACCCTCACCAACCAACCCTTTGTCCTGTACCCCGGAGAAATTCGATGTTTTAGCATACAGCCTTACCCCATCGTTTTGGCAAACAATCCCCGCTACTTTTACCGACACCAACAAGTACCCAACTTCCCCAACTTGCCCGCCGCCGGTGCAACCCTCCAACTTACCCACCCCCTGGGCACCTTGATCGATGAAATGGTCTACCGTGAATCCATGCACACCCCCATATTGACTTCAACCAAAGGGGTGAGCTTGGAAAAAACCTCTCCCAATGCCCCGTCTAACCAAGCCATGCATTGGGTAAGCGCCACCGCAACTGTGGGTAATTCCACCCCCGGCGAAACCAACAGTCAATGTACCCAACAGCGAAAATCTCCGCCCAAAGTATTTCAACTGGAAAAAATGGTGGTTCACTGTGAACACGAAGAATACATTGCCTTGCTCCATCAGCTGCCCAAAGCCGGCTACGTGGTGAAACTTTCCCTCTTCTCCATGTTGGGCAGCGTAATTCCCTTGGAAATTAGCCCAACACAGGTCTCACAGGATGGACAGTTGCTCATACCCTTATGGAAAGTGAAAACTGTGCTCCCCACCGGAAATTATGTTTTGCATGTAGAAGCTTTCCACCCAGATGCTGACATTTGCAGACAAAATCTACGATTGGTGCTGGTACATTAAAACACCGAGCCCAAGCGCTTCACCGCCATGGAAACACAAACCATCAAAAACCACTTAGCACAAGCGCTGGGACATCAGTTCACCCATGAAGAGATTCATGCTTTTGGCTTTTGGGTTATACCACACTGCCAAGAACTATCCGAAACCCAAGCCCAGGTTGAACTGACAGAGATCTGTGAGAAACTCTGCAAGAATGTTCCCATTCAATACATTTTTGAAGCCGCCTTTTTCGGTCCCCTTACCCTAAAAGTTACGCCCGCTACCCTCATTCCCCGACCAGAAACCGAGGAAATGTGCTACCTCATTGGACAAAAAAAAGGGGAGATGCAGCGCACCAACGGCGCCAACTTGCGGGGGATAGACATTGGAACAGGCAGCGGTTGTATTCCCATGTACCTGCTGCATGAAAACCCCGATTGGACATTCACTGCCGTAGATGTGAGCGAAGACGCCTTGGATGTTGCCGCGGAAAATGCCTTTCACACAGGGGTGCAAACGCGCATTCAACTGAAGCACAGCGATGTGCTGTCATGGTCCGAATTGCCCGCCAACATAGACCTTTTGGTTTCCAATCCCCCTTATGTAAAACTCGATGAAGCAACAAGCATGCATCAGGGTGTGCTGCAACATGAACCGCATCTGGCCCTGTTTACACCCGAAAACGACCCGTTGATTTTTTATCGAAAATTGGCCACACTCTGCGATAACGAGTGCAGTAGGAGACAAACCCCGTTGTACATATGGTTGGAGATTAACCAATACTTGGCCGAAGAAACAAGAGAACTCTTCGCACCCTTCGCGTCGGCGGAAGTCATTAGAGATCTCTCCGACAACCCCCGCTTTGTTTACGCGATCGCACTACCCAACGGGTAGGTATTCAAATTTTTATGGCAGAGAAACGATACTGCCGTCTTTTTTCAGCAACCCAGCTTTGTACATCTGCGTCAGTGTGGTATACATACCCTGATAAAAACGCTTTTTTTCGCGCTCTCCACTACGCTCATACAAAGCACCAATCAAAGCACCCGATGCAATGGGTTGATTGATTTCTTTGACATAATTCAAGATGATGTCTTTCTTGGTTAACTCACCCGCCTTTCTACGTCCTCCACCTTTGCGATAACCTGTTTTTGGGGGTCTACCTTTGCGAGCTGCCTCTTTTTCCGCCTTGGGTTTAGCCGGACGACCGCGCTTTCCAGTACTTACCCTTCCCTTTTTCAAGTTTGCCTTTGCACGAGCCTTCCACAAAGCCAACGACTTGGCAGCCTTTACTTTCAACTTCTCTAATTCGCGTGATTGTTTTTTCTCCAACTTCTCAACTTCTTTCTCCGCTTTTACCATGGCTTTTTTCAAAGCCTCAGACAATGAATGAATTTCTTGCTCCAAAATAGAAAAGGCACTCAAGTAAGAAACCTTTTTTGATGATCTTTTTGATTTTACCTTGTTCTTCGAACCTGGCTTTCTGCCCCTTTTTTTGGGGGCCGACACGATAGTTTGATCTAAATTTTCCATGTTTAATATGATACAGTGCGAAACAAAATCTAAATAAATTTTGTTTTAATGTTGCAAAATTACAAAAAGCGAGAATATCAATCCAAATTTAATTGCAATTTTTTCGTCTATTTTTATTGATTTTATCAATTAATACGACAACTTTTATTTGAATTTTAGTACTACTTATTAAATTCATCGATAAAACCAATACGTTCATCCACAAATTCACGAGCACATTCACTCAACAATTCACCCTATTTTTGTGTCTCAGCGCTCCCAAAAAAAATTGAAACTCCTACCTCAAATATCCAATCCAAACGAAATCAAAAAATTGCCTCACAATGAACTACAAACGCTGTGCGACGAACTCAGAGATTTTGTAACCCAGTCTGTGTTGGAATCGGGCGGACATTTTTCATCCAATTTGGGGGTTATCGAACTCACCGTGGCCTTACACCACACACTCAACTTTCCCCACGACGCCATTGTGTGGGACGTTGGTCATCAAGCCTATCCCCACAAAGTACTCACGGGCAGGCGAGACCAACTCAGCAGCATACGAGCATTCAAAGGCATTTCTGGATTTCCCAAAATAGAGGAAAGTGAATACGATGCCTTCGGCACAGGTCACTCCAGTACGGCGATATCCGCGGCCATGGGCATGGCCGCTGCCCACAACATCCTGGCAAAAACAACGGCCCAACCAACCCCTATGCCCACCTTCGTGGCCGTGGTTGGCGATGGCGCCTTAACGGCCGGGCTTTCCTACGAGGCGCTCAACAACCTATTCGAGTCGAACCTGAATGTTTTGGTTATTCTCAACGACAACCAAATGGGTATAGATCCGAATACCGGCGCACTCAACACCCAATTGCAAACAAACCCCACAGGCGTCAAAACGTGGTTTGAGTGGTTTGGACTCGCCTACCAAGGCCCTGTAGATGGACACAACCTGCAAGAACTGCTTACCGCCCTGGGAAATCTCTATCAGCAGCCCGGTCCAAAGTTATTACACATCAAAACCATCAAAGGAAAAGGATACCCCGCAGCTGAAAAAGAACAAACCAAATGGCACAGTGCCGCGAAGTATGTTAAAATCGAAGCACCTACCAAGCCAGCCAAAAAGTGGCAAGATGTTTTCGGAGATTTACTGCTAGAGCTGGCCAATGAATACCCTAATCTCGCCGGAATAACGCCAGCCATGCCATCATCCTGTGGTATGATTCACGCCATGAATCAGTTTCCTGATCGCTTTTTAGATGTAGGTATCGCAGAACAACACGCACTCACCTTCGCTGCGGGTATGTCAACCCAAGGCCTAATCCCAGTAGTGAATATTTATTCGTCGTTTTTGCAACGCGGATACGACCAATACATTCACGATATCGCCCTGCAAAACTTACCCGTGATTCTGTGTATCGACCGCGCTGGACTGGTGGGCGAAGATGGCCCAACCCATCACGGAGCCTTCGACATTGCCTTCTTACTATGCATCCCCAACACAACCCTGATTGCACCCAGAAACGCTAATGAGCTCGCTGCCGCTCTCCAATATGGCATCGATGCCAAAAAACCGGTGGCTATCCGATACCCTAAGGGAAACATCTCCGAGTCAACCTGGGATAAAAACGCAAGAAATCAACCACATTACGCGCTCAAACCTCAACGTTTGCATCACGCCGATTCAGCCCGAATCTTATTGATAAGCACTGGCCGTGCCAGCAATCTTTGCCTCGAAGCACATTCTTTGCTCACAAACATACCCTTCGATCATATCCATTGTGCCATGGTGAGCCAAACGGCCGACCACATCGAAAAGGGCATCATCAATGTAATTGGCTATGAACAAATCATCACCGTTGAAGATGGATGCATTCAAGGGGGATGGGGACAGTCAATCGCGGCAAAAATCGAGCATCGAAAAGACTGTAAAGTCCTACACTTAGGCATCCCTGCAGCATTTATAGAACACGGAAACAACGAAGAAGATTTATATCCCTTGTGTGGCTATTCGCCCAAAGACATTGCCGAAGCCGTTAAACAGGCCGCTCAGTAGCGCGAAAATTCATCGCCAACGCCAACCATTTCTCGATCATTGATTGTCCGTCCGGTGTAAGCACACTCTCCGGGTGAAACTGCACAGCCCAAACCCCATAAGCGGAATTGCTCAAGGCCATGACTTCGCCTTCGCAACGCGCATCCACCTGCAAAGCAATGAGTCTCTCCACACTGTTTTCCACAGTTTTTGGGGGTATCGTCGCTTCAATGGTCGATACGGTTTGCTTTTCTGTAACAACCAAAGAATGATAACGACCCACCTGCAGGTTTTGGTTTAGGTTTTCGAACAGACCTTGTCCGTTATGCTCTATCAGCGAGGGCTTGCCATGCATGGGAAAATGCGCATGAACGATGTCCCAACAACAAACCTGGGCGATGGCTTGGTGTCCGAGGCAAATCCCCAGCAAAGGTTTTTTACCCAAGTAGGTTTTGATGGCCCGCAGCAAATGTGGGTAGTCTTGCGGTCGGCCCGGTCCCGGGCCGACCGCCCATGCATCACACGCTGCCATTTTTTCTGACAACCCAGGCCAATCCTCACCCTCGTTGCGCAAAACCTCCACCCACGCTCCGCCCACCTCCAAACAATGCACCAAGTTGAATGTAAAACTGTCTAAATTATCGATGAACAAAACCCGCATACCCCCTCACAAACTAAATTTTTTGCTCACACCAGCCACGAAATCTTTCAAATAAAATGGCTCGTAATACGCCACATCCACAAATTTCCCCAACGCCAAATACCCCGCAGCCACTGTGGCCATCTGCGCCGCCCGGGGCGATTCATCCCAATATACAGCCTCTTCAGCCCCCAACAACCGCTTCACCTTTTCGTTGAAATTGCCTACAAATACCGTGTGCGATCCAAAATCAGCAACCCCCGATGAAGGCAAAATCTCGGCACGTACCAACCCCTCTGCCCCACCATGCCTTGTGCATTTCAACGCGTACACCTCATCCCTGCGGGCATCCAACATCACCCAAGCCTCTGAACATTGAGGATATCGCTCCAAAGCCTCGGCACCCAAACAGGCAAACCCCGACACCGCTATCAACGGCACATTGAAACCATAACACAGCCCCTTGGCCAAACTTACACCAATCCGCAATCCCGTGTAACTTCCTGGCCCCTCCTGAAATCCCACCGCCTGCACAGCACCTCCCGATGACCCAATAAAAGCCACCGCCCGCTGTACCATCATCGGCAACTTTTCAGCATGAGATTGCCGGTCTTCACCTACCTCGTTCCACAACACCACACCCCCACCATCGCAAACCGCCACAGATGGGAATTCCGCCGAAGACTCAATCAAAACAATCATGTCCAAAAATTTCAATACAAAACTAATCCTTTATCTCCCAAAGGTCATTAACCCAAGCCCAATTGAGACCGATTATCTGCAATCCCGTATCTTTGTAAAGTTCGTGTTCATGACAAAAGAAGTTTTCATCGTAGCCGCCGCCAGAACCCCCATGGGGAGTTTTAATGGGGCACTTTCAAGCGTCCCCGCTACCCAGTTGGGCGCCATCGCCATCAAAGGAGCCCTCGAAAAAGCCGGAATCGACCCCAACCAGGTCAATGAAGTATTCATGGGTTGTGTATTGCAAGCCGGAGTGGGTCAGGCGCCTGCCCGACAAGCCTCAAAATTTGCAGGAATTGGTGACCATGTGCCTGCAACCACCATCAACAAAGTGTGCGCCAGTGGTTTGAAATCTGTTTCATTGGCTGCGCAAAGTATCATGCTGGGACTGAACGAAATCGTAGTTGCCGGGGGTATGGAAAACATGAGTTTGACGCCCCACTATTTGCCAAACTCTCGCGGAGGATATCGCTACGGACACATTCAAGCACTCGACGGTATCGTGCAAGACGGTCTCGCAGACGCCTACGACAAATCGTTGATGGGCACCTGCGCAGAATTGTGCGCCAAAGAAATGAACTTCACCCGCGAAGAACAAGACCAATACGCCATCCAAAGCTACACCCGTGCTGCTGAGGCATGGAAAGCAGGCAAATTCAACGACGAAATTGTACCTGTAACCATCCAAACCCGCAAAGGGGAAGTGGTAGTAAGCGAGGATGAAGAATATAAAAATGTAAGTTTCGACAAAATCCCCGGTTTGCGTCCCGTTTTCCAAAAAGACGGCACCGTAACTGCCGCCAACGCATCTACCATCAATGACGGTGGTGCAGCCTTGGTGTTGGTGAGTGGAGAAAAATGCAAAGAATTGGGATTGACGCATTTGGCTAAACTCACCGGTTTCGCCGATGCCGAACAAAGTCCAGAGTGGTTTACCACCACCCCAGCAAAAGCCCTGCCCATCGCAGCGCAACGCGCCGGAATTTCCGTTGCCGATTTGGATTACGTAGAATTAAATGAAGCTTTCTCCGTTGTATCCTTGGCCAACAACAAACTGTTGAACCTCGATGCAAGCAAAGTCAATGTGAACGGCGGTGCGGTGGCTTTGGGACATCCATTGGGTGCCTCAGGAGCACGGATTCTGGTAACATTGTTGCATGTACTCAAGCAAAACAACGGAAAGTACGGCGGCGCAGCCATCTGTAATGGTGGCGGTGGTGCCAGTGCCGTTGTGGTTGAAAACTGCTAAACCCAAAACTCCCCTATGCGGTGTAAAAAATCATTGATCCATTTATTTTCACTGCTGCTGACCCTGTGCCTGTTCGCCTCGAATCAGGCACAAGGTCAGAACATAGCCCCTTCCATGGCAGAAGAGGAAGACAGCCTGCTTTCAATCGCCCCATGGGTCATCGCTTCAAAAACGGATTCAGCCAAATTTGCCGCGGCCGATCTGTTGATGCAACGACTACAGGAAGTACTTTCCAATCCCGCTTCTTTTGATCATGAATTCGCCAACTTGAGAATGAGTACGGTGGCCATCGCATCGCATCCAAAAGCCGATGTAAAACTGTTCACCTTCAACATCATACTCCAAAATGGCGTATTCCACCATTACGGCCTTATTCAAAGAAAAACCAAGAACGGCATCGCCCTGTATACCCTGCACGATACCGCTCAAGGCCTGCCCAAAGATGTCAAAGAAACCACCCTGGAAAACAACCAGTGGATCGGTGGACTTTGCTATCAGCTGTTCCCCCACAAAGTGAAAACGAAACCGTATTACATTGTGATGCTGTTCGATGGCCACAACATCAATTCTAACCGCTCCGTCATTGACGTGCTCAGTTTTGAAAAAGACGAAGAATCGGTAGAGCCCAACGCCATGAAGCCCGTTTGGGGTGCGCCGTTGTTTCGCGATGGACTCGAAGACCCCTCCGAAGATTATCGCGTAGTCTTCGAATACCACAAATCATCCCGCATATTGATGCGCTACGAAGAGGAGCAAAAGACCATCGTGTTCGACGAAATAGGTCCCGCCTTCCCCTCCGCCGATGGCAACGTTTACTACTACATTCCTACCGGAGATTACTCAGGATACAAACCCTCCAAGCGCGGAATTTTTACCAAAGAAGCCCTCGAAGCCACCGATTTTGGCCAAGGCATTCCCAACCCCACCATTTTCCGATAATTTTTTCGAGCGATTTTTGGGCCGCTTCCGGGCGATATCCGGGCGATATTCGGGCGATTGTCAGCTGCAATTTTCGCTGTTCGATAAAATCTTAAGCACTTGAGCTTCTAACGTAAATAGCGATCCAATAAATCCATTTTGGCCGCCGTTTCCCTCCATTCTACCGCCGGATCTGAACCCGCATTTACCCCACAACCCGCATACAACGCATACCCATTGATGAACAATTGAGCACATCGCAAAGTAACAAAGACATGGATATTGGCAACACCCCGCACACCCACATACCCCGTATAAAGTGAACGGTCAAACCCCTCGTGCGCAGCCAACCAATCCAAGGCCGCCCTCTGAGGATAGCCACCCACCGCCGGCGTCGGATGCAACCGCGTGAGCAGAGAATCCACAACACCCCGTCCCGTCCGATGATTTTCCCCATCCAACAAACCGGATGCATCGGGGAGCTTGAAGCGCCACTCCGACATTAAATGTTTTACATCCCCCATTTGTAATTCTCCCACCGAAGACTCTCTCGCCCCGATCACACCCGCCTCCTCCAACACATTTCGTATAAACAAACTCGTCACCGATTGCTCCAACGCCTCTTTGTTTGTCCACCCCAATTGATCCTTTGTTAACGTACCAGCCAACGACATCACACTGCCCTCCTCGCCCTCAACCCGCAACAGCGATTCCGGCGTAGCGCCCATCCAACATCCCCAAATTGGGTGTATGGTTAAAAACACAAATGCGTTTGGATACGCTTCATGCATTGCCTGGAACGCCTGCCAAATTTGAGTACCTGAAAGAGGCCTCTCCACCGCAACCACACGGGCCGCCACCGCCTTTTGCAACGCCTGCCTTTCAATGGCCGCCTGTATACCCAAAACCTCCTCATTAAACGCTTCTTGGGTGGTTGTCACCGGCATCACCCCAACCGGCATCGCAGAAAAACCATCGCTCCAAACCCGTTCACACGCCTCCCATCCCGCACCCGTTGACTCACCCAACAAATACTCCACAGGCGCATCCCACGCAAAAGGATGCAAACAGAACGACGCATCACAAGCCAGCGACACAACATCAGTCCTGTGCCAACCGCCCACGCAAAATTCCGGCAATGTAGACTGAGGCCTACGATAAATCGCCATCCCCTGTTGTATATTTGCACCCGTCGCTGACTGTTCCATCACATGCTTGAATCCATGCAAAGTTCACCCTCCCCCGCCACAAAAACAATGTACATCATTCGGCATGGGGAAACCCACTACAACCGCATGGGAATCGTTCAAGGTTCTGGGGTGGATACCGACATCAATTCGCTCGGACAACAACAAGCAGACGCGTTTTTCCAAGCCTACAAACACATCCCCTTTCAGCGCATTTACGTGAGCTCGCTGAAACGCACCCACCAAACCGTTGCCCCCTTCGCACCACTCAATATCCCCACCCAAATCATCCCCGAACTCAATGAGATTAACTGGGGAATTCTGGAAGGACAGCAGCCGAGTGAACATTCCCGCAAGGAATTCTATGCGATGTTGCAACGCTGGAGAAATGGCGAACTCAATCAAGCCATCAACGGTGGAGAAACCCCGTTGGCCATGCAAAAACGCCAGAAAGTGGGACTCAAAAAAATCGAAAGCAGTACCGACAATCCTGTGCTGATATGCATGCATGGTCGCGCACTCCGCGGGTTTCTGTGCCTGCTCACCAATACCCCACTGGAAAACATGGATGATTTTGAACACGACAACGTGTGCCTGTATGTGTTAGAGAAAAATGATAGCGACGCACACTATCAAATCAAAATCAAAAACAACCTGGATCACATTACCCATTTGCGATAATCATGGAAAATCCGCTGATTCATATCACCATCATCGACCGCAATGGCGAAGAAAATACCTTTGAGGCACCCACCGACATGGGACTTAACTTCATGGAGTTTTGCAAAGCCAACGAACTACCCGTGAAAGGCGAATGTGGAGGCATGGCCATGTGCGCCACATGTCAGGTTTACGTGTTGAGCGATCATGCGCTACCAGAGCCTTCAGACGATGAACTGGGCATGCTTGACCAAGCATTTTTTGTCAAAAACAACAGTCGGCTCGGATGCCAATTACACCTCTCTCCTGAAATGGATGGACTCAAGGTGCAGTTAGCCCCAGAAAATGATTGAGAAATTTTGAAATATCTTGCTGAATTCATTGCATTTGGTTATCTTTGCAGTCCTTTTTAACAGAAATGGCAAATCATAAGTCCGCAATCAAGAGAATCAGAGCAAACGCTGCCAAGCGCGATCTCAACCGCTACCAGCACAAAACTGCTCGTAATATCGTGAAGACCATCCGCAAGGCTACCTCTAAAGAGGAGGCTGTTAAGTTGTTGACAAACGCTTTCTCAGCGTTGGACAAATTGGCGAAGCGCAATGTCATCCACAAGAACAAAGCTGGCAACTTGAAATCAAGTTTGCAAAAGCACGTAAACTCTTTGGCGTAAGTCGAACAGTTTAAGGATATTAAAAAAGACGGCCTCGGCCGTCTTTTTTCTTTTAATTGCGTTTTCTTACCAACCCCAGCAGGCTCTACCCAATGGTTGAACCCGAGATGGCCATGCCATCAACCCCAATCCAAACCCAACTGCTGTAGCCCTTCTTTGATTCGTTGCAGCCCCGTATTGCCCATCCCATGGGCCTCAGCCACTTCTTTTGGGCTGTAGCTTAGCAAATCTTCTACGGTGTTGATGTTGAGCGACAGCAAAACACGGAGGGCTGGCGAAGCCAGCCCCCACGATAATATTCTAGGATCCATTTGTCGACAACGGTGCTCCATCGACTGTCGTAAATGCTGATTCAACTGCAAATTACAACGACTCATAAACCGAAATTAATCAATCACCAAGGTGCCCACTTTCTCACCTTGAACCAACTTCATCAAATTGCCCTCGCCGTTCATATCGAACACCACAATGGGCTTGTTGTTCTCTTGACACAACGTAATCGCCGTCAAATCCATCACTTCCAATCCCAAATCATACACCTTCTTGAAAGAAATCTCGTCGTATTTTACCGCACCCGCATTCTTCTCAGGATCACTGTCGTATATGCCATCCACGCGGGTTCCTTTGATAACCACATCCGCCTCAATCTCCACCGCCCGCAACGACGCTGCCGTATCGGTAGTAAAATAGGGGTTTCCAGTGCCTGCACCAAAGATTACCACCCTGCCTTTCTCTAGGTGACGTATCGCCCTTCTACGAATAAAAGGCTCTGAAATTTGTTCCATTTTGATGGCCGATAACAAACGGGTCGACATACCCACTTTTTCAAACGCGCCTTGCAAAGCCATCGCGTTAATCATGGTTGCCAACATACCCATGTAATCGCCCGTTGCGCGGTCTACCACGCCTCCTTGAGCCCCTTGAACACCGCGGAATATATTTCCGCCTCCAATCACCACCGCCACTTCTACGCCTGCCTCTACAACCTTTTTCACTTCCTTGGCATACGTCTCCAACACCTTGGCATCGATGCCATAAGACTGTGAACCCAACAGGGCCTCTCCACTTAATTTCAGTAGTATTCTTTTGTACCTCATTTTTTGTTGTAATATTAGCAAAAAAAATCCCTCTTTCGAGGGATTTAAAATTTCTTGATTATCCGAGTTGCACTCGCTTGAATCCGCAAACGGTGAGACCAGGCTCAACGCTCGACAAATACTTCTCAATGGTCATAGAACCGTCTTTCACGAAATCTTGAGCCATCAAAGTAGACTCTTTAAAGAATTTCTGCAACTTACCTTCAGCGATACGATCGATCATGGCCTCAGGCTTACCCTCTGCACGGGCTTGCTCACGACCAATTTCCAATTCTCGGTCGATGGTGTTGGCATCCACACTGTCGCGATTCACAGCCACAGGATTCATCGCAGCAATCTGCATCGCTACATCTTTACCTGCAACCAAGTTGTCATCATTGGCAGCGTTATTGAACTCTACCAATACACCCATACGGTTCGCACCGTGGATATAAGATACTACGTTGGCACCTTCTACCAACTCGTATTTGCTCACGTCGATTTTCTCGCCAATCTTAGCCACTTCCTCCAACAAACGGTCAGCAATGCTCACACCGTCAATAGACAAAGCCTTCAAAGCATCAACATCGGCTGATTTGTTTTGCAAAGCCACCGCAGCGATGTTTTTTGCCAAGGCGATGAAGTTTTCGTTCTTCGCAACGAAATCTGTCTCACAGCTCAACAATACAATCACACCCGCTGTACGCGCCTCGTTGGTGGTTGCAATAACACAACCCTCAGTAGCTTCACGGTCAGCACGCTTCGCCGCAATTTTCGCGCCTTTCTTGCGCAAGAAATCTACAGCCGCCTCGAAATCACCGTTGGTTTCTACCAAAGCATTTTTGCAATCCATCATGCCCGCGCCGGTCATTTGGCGCAGTTTATTTACTTCTGATGCACTAATAGTTGTCATAGTCAATTCAATTATGCTTCAGCAGCAACTTCTTTCTCAGCAACAGCAGCTGATTCGTCCTCTGATTTCTCACGCTTGCGCTCTTGACTACCTTCGATGATGGCATCCGCGATTTCACGGGCGATCAAATGGATAGACTTAGAAGCGTCATCGTTTCCTGGGATTGAATAATCAACCACGGTAGGATCTGAGTTTGTATCTACCAAAGCAATGGTGGGGATACCCAAACGAGTAGCCTCAGACACGGCAATGTGCTCGCGCTTTACATCGATAATGAAAATAGCACCTGGCAATTTGGTCATATCTTCGATACCACCCAAAATCATCTGCAACTTGGCCTTTTCACGGTCCAACATCAAACGCTCCTTCTTGTTGATGCGCTCAAATGTACCGTCTGTAGCCATTTTGTCGATGTTCTGCATGCGCTTGATGCTCTTACGCACAGTCTGGAAGTTGGTCAACATACCACCCAACCAACGCTCAGTGGTGAAAGGCATGTTGGCACGCTTCGCTTCTTCAGCCACGATTTCCTTCGCTTGCTTCTTGGTAGCAACGAACAAAACCCTGCGGCCTGAACGAGCAATGTTCTTAGCAGCCGCTTTGGCTTCTTCCAACTTGCTTTCGGTTTTTTTCAAATCAATGATATGGATACCATTCTGTTCCATAAAAATGTATGGAGCCATCTTGGGATTCCATTTGCGGGTAAGGTGACCAAAATGTACACCTGCTTCCAACAAATCTTGCTGAGTATATGCCATGGGTATAATTAACGTTTAGAGAACTGGAAGCGACGACGTGCCTTTTTCTGACCTGGCTTCTTACGTTCAACAACACGTGAGTCACGTGTCATGAATCCTGCCTGTCTCAAAGGTGATTTCAATTCTGCATTGATGTCAACCAAAGCCTTAGAAATGGCCAAACGAACCGCTTGCGCCTGTCCGCTTACACCACCCCCACAAACATTTACCTGAACGTCGAACTTGCCGGCGTTATCGGTCAATGCCATAGGAGCCTGAATGGCTGATTGATGCCAAGACAATGGGAAGTATACTTCCAATGGCTTCTTATTTACAATGATGGTTCCGTTACCTTCTTTCAGGTATACGCGTGCTACAGCGGCTTTTCTTCTGCCTGAGGTGTTTATCATAGGGCTCAGTTTTCAGTATTCATTACTTTGGGTTGTTGTGCCGCATGAGGATGCTCTGATCCCTCGTACACAAACAAGTTGGTAAACAAACGACGCCCCAAACGGTTCTTAGGCAACATGCCCTTCACCGCCATCTCGATCAAACGAGCAGGCTTAACATTCTTCGCCAAGGTGCTTCTCTGTCCACCAGGAAAACCTGTGTGACGCAAATACTCTTTCTTGTCGAACTTTCCAGCAGTCATCACAACATGCGCCGCGTTGATCACGATCACGTTGTCACCACAGTCCACATGGGGAGTGTAAGAAGGCTTGTTTTTGCCTCGCAATACCGAAGCAATTTGAGAGGCCATACGGCCTAATGTCTGTCCATTTGCGTCAACAACAAACCACTGCTTGTCGGCAGTCATTTTGTTAACCGAAACGGTTTTGTATGTACTCAGCGGATTCACGTTTGTAATTCTTACGTAGTTTTTGGGGTTGCAAAAATAGGATATTTTATGTCTTTGAGCAAGATATCCACAACTTTTTTTCATGCTTTCTTCGATTGGACACCAAAAGAATGGTTCCTGTCGGTGAAAACCCGTCGCAAAACCTCGGAAAATTGATAAAAATCGTCCTGCCTACCAATCGTCCTCGTCGGGCTGATATGGCTGCTGCAAAGTCTTCTTCAATCCCGTCACCACCTCATTCACCTCAAAATCAGCCGCCAACAAATAACGGTCGGTGAATTGGTAGCCCTTCTTCATGCGCATGTAATGCTCATGGTATGTCCGAGAAATTTTCGCGCTCAACCCTTCCTCCGCTTCTACATGCACAAAATTGCCGAACTGATACTTATACCTGCTGTCCTTGAATCGCAACGTCAATCGATACTCCATCATCCCCTCCTGCTTCTTGTTATACTGTCCGTACCTACAAACCATGGGCGTAGTCACCTTCAACACGATCCGCTCTGCTACCTTGTCCTCAATCACCATCTTCTTGTAACCCTCCTTGCCCAAACGCTGAACCAAATATTTTTTGGCACGCCAGTACAAAGAATCAGCACCGCAGTTTTCACACATCTCATCCTCAATGATGTTCTCGTAAAAAATGATCTCACGCATGCTGTCGTAAGGTGGCACAAACCGTATGTAAGGGGCGCGCTTTACCACCGGCTGCTCCGCCGATGATCCGCCATCCATTCCCCAACCACCGTCGCCACCGCCAGAAGTTGTACCACTGTCCTTGGCCGCCGTATCTGCACTGCCGGCATCGGCACCAAAACCCCACTGACCAAAAACATCACCAGGCATCGCCATCACTGTAAGCAGTATCACTGCCCATCGTAACCAAGATTTCTCTTGCGCATTACGAGTATATCTCATCGTATTGTGTTCTTATTAAAAATTAATTCTGCGAATATAAGGAGAGGAGACCTGCAACCGCCACGCGCTTCACATGCCGTCTCTGAATTCATTACACATAAACGACAAACTGCTCAAATTATTTTACACTTTACCATGAAATCTTCCCTTACTAAAAATTCTACCCGCCGGTTTGCCCTTGCGCAATTGAATTTGCTCCTCCTGCGGCAAATGCGTCACCGACCTACAAGCCTCCGAACAGCAGTGCTCGTATTTCTCCGCACAAACCGCACACTGAATAAACAACAAATGGCATCCCGTATTCGCGCAATTGATATGCGTATCCGCCGGCGCCCCACATTGATGGCAACAAGCAATCACATCATCCGATACACGCTCCGCCAACCGCTGATCAAACACAAAATTCACCCCCTTGAACTTGTTCTCAAGTCCCGCCGATTTCACCTGATTCACGTAATTGATGATCCCTCCCTCCAAATGATATACCTCATTGTAACCATTGTGCTTCATCCAAGCACTGGCCTTCTCGCATCGAATACCACCCGTACAATACATCAAAATGGGCTTGTCCTTCTCCTCTTTGTACAAATCCAACACCCGCGCCAACTCCTCCCGAAACGTATCTGTATCCGGACAGCTAGCCCCCTCAAACCGGCCCACCTCGCTCTCGTAATGATTGCGCATGTCAACCACCACCACATTCGGGTCGGCCATCTTCTGATTCCATTCCGCTGCCGCCAAATACTTGCCGCGATTCTGTAAACTAAACGTTGGATCACTAATCCCATCGGCCACAATCTTCTCCCTTACCTTGATGTCCAATTTGATAAAACTCTTTTGTTTCTCTTCGATGGCCACATTCAACCGAATGTTGTTCAAGAAATCGATCGTGTACAAATCCGCCTTAAACGACTCAAAATGAACCGATGGCAAAGTAATCTGAGCATTGATGCCCTCCCGGGCGATGTAAATCCTCCCCAAAACCTCCAACCGACTCAACCGCAAAAACATATCATTGCGGAATGCCATGGGATCCTCAATGGGATGATAACGATAAAAAGAAATGGTGGTGTAAGGACGAACATCGGCATACATCCGACGTTTCAGTTCCTCCCGGTTCACAATGTTTTGCAATAACATGGACAGAGATATATTAATGATTAAAGTTCCACAAAATTACAAAAACTCCTACAAAAAAAGCCCCGCTTTCGCAGGGCTTTTTTAATTACATATCAATGAATGTGTGATGATAATATCGCTTTCTGGGTGGCTTGCAAGACTTACCCTTGGTAGTTCCACAAGCTTCAAACACCATCGCCGCTCCAAAAAACAACAACAGTATCAGAACAGCCCCTTTCTTTGATTTCATACACTAAAAACGAACTGCGAACGAAAAAATTGTTTAGCTCAACACAATTAGTGACGAACCACAATCTTGCTGTTCAAGTTCTTGCTGTTGCCGTTAACCGATAACATGTATACACCGTTCGACCAATCAGCAACGTTCATGCTCAACGCACCAGCATTCAAGTTACCGTTGAATACTACCTTGCCCTGCATGTCAGTTACCACAACCGCCGCGTTACCCATTTCCTTTGCCTCAACCACAAATACGCTGTTGGCAGGGTTGGGGTACAAATTCAAGTTTTGTTCAACGGCCTCTGTGCCTACCAATGCGATAGGGAAGGTCTCCGATTGCAATACCTCTTTAGTAGTGGCATCCTGTACAAAAACAACAACCGCCAAATCATTCCAAGTTTCAACACTGTTCTCTGTCAAATGATTGATGTGCTGAGCAGCTGAACCATCCGTAGACAAGCGATAACCACCATTGAATGTGTAAGCGATCTTCTTGGTTACCTTGGTGTCTTTCTTTAAAGGCGTCAATACCTGTCCAACAGAACCCGTCATCATCTTCTTCATCACCTTTTCAAACTTGGTTTCACCGTTAGACTTTTTGTTGGCATAAGTCATACCCTCAACAATCACGGCATGCAACTTCAAATTGTTACTTGCATTATCCAACAAAGGATTCAAGGTCACATCCAAAGTCACAGTGTTCTTCCATGTCAAAGACACACTTCCAGTAATTTCAACAAAAGCGGGCTTGGCTTGGAAATCATCGTACAAACCTGTAGAGAATGAACCAGCATTTCCATCCCATCCACCATCAACTTCCATGCGAGGCACAGAATTGATGCCGTAGTACGATGTACGATCGCGTACTTCCTGCGTGCAATAAGGATCACCAGTTCCAGGCCAATAAACCTGATACTTGATTGTGCTGTGCTTGGTTTTATTCGCAATCACGTTGTTGTAGTTGATGTTACCTGCTGTGCAAGGACCACAAGTAGATGAAGTAAATACCTCATTCAAAATCTTGCGATCAACCGCTTTATCGAAAACAACCACGGTTTTGCTTGCACTGTTGTTACCCACCTTGGTATCATTAGCACCGTTCACTTTGACAATTTTAACTGCAATGGCGTGTGAACCAACTGTAACCCCAGACCATTTTGTTGGATGAGAAACGTTGGCTGTAGCACCAGAGGCAATGTTCAATCCGGTAATTTTACCAGTCACCGCTGCACCACCATCTACTGTGTATTCTACATCCATAGAGGTAATCGCATTGGTACCACCATTGATCACACCGAAAGCAACATCCACCGGGGCATTTTTCAAATTGATATATTTACCCAAGTTCAACACAGTGATACCCGCTTCATCGGCGGGCTGACTGCCTGGCAAGAAGGTGTAATAAACGTTATCCGCTGTAGTGGGGTCGTTTACGGCTTTCATGCCATAAGCAGGCGTACCACTTACTTTGATTGCAGTGCTGCCATCAATTTGGATACCCACAGAAATTTTAGAAGCCGCAGTACCATTATAGCGCTGGTCAACGATGTAAATGTTGTTGGTTCCCTCTTCCAAAACGATACTGGCATAAATCCAACCCGTTCCAATGTTGGATTCAGAGCAACTGTTGTATTGAATCCAGTGCTGACGCTTGCCTGTGGTTCCGAAAGTTTTTGTCACTACATAGTCACCCGTAGCGGTTGCACCTACACCCCAAACACACACCGATTGATTGGGAAGTCCCGAGTTAGGCAAATCGGCATTCACCGCAGAAGGCGTTGTAGTCGACGCTACGTCAAACGTAACAACACCATTGGCAGACACCTTGTAACTTGTCACATCCTGATCATTGAATTTGAATGCAAAGGGCAAACTCTGCGATGCACTCCACATTTCATTTTGAGGACCGGTCAATACCGTTGTCCATCCGGTTGGCAACCCACCCCCTGGAGGGTATTCTGCATCGCCATTCAACCCGCCTGGATTACCCGTTCCAGTACCCGGAGCCACGTAGTATCCTGTCTGCGCAAACGCACCCAACGACACCACAGCCATCAAAGAAAGTATTGTTTTTTTCATAATTTATTGATTCTATTCATAGCAAATGTAAGGAAAACTCTCAATACACCAACCCTTCGTACTCCACCAAAATACGATCCAATGTTGCCCGAATCTCGTCCGGCACCTCGCACCCCACCAACTTCACCCGAAAATCCTTAAAATTCGGCAACCCCTTGAAATAGTTCGCATAATGCCTGCGCATTTCAAACACACCAACCTTAGGACCCTTCCATTCCACACTCTTCTCAAAATGGGTTCTACAAGCATTCAAGCGCTCTGCCAAAGTGGGCCCTTCCAACACCTCACCCGTGGCCATGAAATGCTTCACCTCCCTGAAAATCCAAGGATATCCGATGCTCGCCCTGCCTATCATGATCCCATCCACCCCATAGCGATTTCTGTATTCCAATGCCTTCTGTGGCGTATCGATATCGCCGTTCCCGAAAATGGGAATCTGTATCCTGGGATTGTTCTTCACCTTCGAAATCAACGTCCAGTCCGCCTCGCCCTTGTACAACTGCACCCGCGTTCTGCCATGAATCGTTAAAGCCTTAATCCCCACATCCTGCAATCGCTCCGCCACCTCTTCGATGTTCTTCGTGCTATCATCCCAGCCCAACCGCGTTTTTACCGTTACCGGCAAAGAGGTGCTTTTCACCACGGCCGATGTCAATCGAACCATCAAATCAATGTCCTTCAACACCCCCGCACCCGCGCCCTTGCAAACCACCTTCTGCACCGGACAACCAAAATTGATGTCCAACAAATCCGGCTGCGTAGCATCCACAATCTTGGCCGCCAAACCCATCGCCTCCTCGTCGCCCCCGAAAATTTGGATGCCTATCGGACGTTCATAATCGAAAATATCCAGCTTTTGTAGACTCTTAACCGCATCGCGAATCAACCCCTCACTACTGATAAACTCGGTGTACATCAAATCGGCCCCATGCTGCTTGCACACATACCGAAACGGCGGATCACTCACGTCTTCCATGGGTGCCAACAACAACGGAAATTCTCCCAACGCTATGTCGCCAATTTTTACCAACTTTGCTGCAAAGTTACGGATGCTTTCACAAACCCCTTCCACCAATCCACTTAGAAATCTGTGGGGCGTAGGCGCCCTGCTCTTCACCATCATCGTTTTTAGCTTGGTGGGCTTAGGCCTCTCCCAACTCATGGGCAAAGTCCTATACGGGTTAACCGCCGAACAAACCTCGCAATTGCTGAACCACCCTTCGCGTACCGCCTTGGGCATCAACGTATTGCGCTGGGGCAACTTACTGCAATTCACCGCCTTCATGGCCATACCCGCCCTGCTCATTACCCTCATCGCACAATACAAACCCAACGAAATTGGCGGCTATACCCAATCGTTGAGCCCTAAAAAACTCCTGGGCTCCACCCTACTAGCCATCGGCATGATCCCGCTTGTGGCCCTGTCTACCGCGTTTTTCAAACAGCTTCCGCTGGGCGATTTTTCCCGGGCGTTTGCGCTGCTCGACACCAAACGTCAAGCCATTTTTGAGGCGATGCTCGACATGGAAACCCTCCCAGAACTCTTTGTCTGTCTCTTCATCCTGGCCCTCATGCCCGCCCTGTTTGAGGAATATGTCTTCCGCGGACTCATCACCACCCTGGCCGCGCAAAGTTTTCAAAAACGACGGAGCGCCATACTCTTTCAAGCTTTCGTTTTCGCTACCATCCACTTTTCGCCCTTCGAATTCGTGGGCATTTTTGCCATGGGCTTGCTCTTCGGACTGGTCTATGTCGCCACCGGTTCGCTTTGGTATTCCACCCTCTCGCACTTCATTTTCAACGGAAGTACCGTGCTCATGCACTTCCTCGCACTACAGCAATTCCAGAAAACAGGCATTTTCTTCAACGCCGAAGCTTGGTTAGCCCAACCCGCCGTATACATTTTGGCCATTCCGATCACCTCAGCCGGACTTTTCCTCACCCTCAAAAAATAACGCCATGAACAATTTCACCCTGCGCGCCATCTCCGGATTTTTCTATGCGATAACCGTTGTGGGTTGCATCCTGCTTTCACCCGCTACTTTGTCGATACTCATGTTTGTCATCGCCTTTTTCTGCGCCTTCGAATGGGCCCGGATTCATGAGGCAAGCAAACGCGCGGCCCGGGGATTTGGCCTGTACACTTGGCTGTTTTTATCGCCCTTCGTCTCCAACCTCACCCCTTTGCAAGCCGCTGGCATCGCGGCCCTCATTGCCCTTTTGTGGATCACGCATCGCCTCTTTACCCAAGGCATCGCCGCCCTCAACCACGCCAAAAATCTGGGCCTCGGCATCCTGTATATCGCCTTGCCCATCTACCTATTCTTGTTGCTCGCCCAAAGTCAACACTTGGCTTCCGGAGCACCCCACACACCCCATGCCTTCAATTACCTGACTTGGCCATCGGGTGGCTTCATAAGTCCCAAACCCGGACCCGATTTTCCCGAAATGTGGAACGCCCCCAACTACTTGCGCGGCCCCGTTTTGCTGATCTTTGTCCTCATTTGGAGCTCAGATACCTTTGCCTACCTCACCGGTAGGGCCTTCGGAAAAACCCCCTTGCACGCCGAACTATCGCCCAAGAAAACTTGGGAAGGGTTCATCGGTGGCACCCTGCTCACCGCGGCCGTTGGCGCCTATTGTTTTTACGCCTTCTTTGAAATCACCAACCTCTGGCAAGGCGCCATCCTTGGGGCACTAATGAGTGTGTTTGGCACCGCCGGAGACCTGTTCGAAAGCGCCCTCAAACGCGAAAAAGGCATCAAAGACAGTGGCCAATTTCTACCCGGTCACGGCGGTGCTTTGGATCGCTTCGATGCCTTCCTTTTTGGCTGCCTTCTGATGTGGGCGTTGGCACAAATTTGGCCGATGACCCAGGCCACTGCCACCGGCACCGCCACCCCCTTTTAAACACTTCGCTGCGCGATTTTTATACCTCACCCATTTTGGGTAAATTTGCGTTCGATTATGAGCGCTCCTGATACTTCTTTCCTGTCCAATGCCGATCCTGTAGCCATCGACAACCTCTACCAACAATACCAAGCCAATGCCGAAAGCGTGGATTTTGGCTGGAGAAAGTTCTTCGAAGGCTTCGATTTGGGCACCCAGAAATTTGAATCCGGCGACGCCATCAGCGAAGATGCACTCAAAGAAATCCACGTCATGAACCTCATCCAAGGGTACAGACAGCGTGGACACCTCTTCTCTAAAACCAACCCCTTGCGTCAGCGCAGGCAGTATACCCCCACGCTCGACATCCAAAATTTTGGCCTCGAAACCGCCGATTTGGAAAAGACCTTCAACGCCGGCCATGAAGTGGGCATGGGTCCTGCCAAACTCAAAGACATCATCGCCCTGCTCGAAGAAACCTATTGCCAAAGCATCGGCTGTGAGTTTAGCTATATCCGCGACCCCAAACGCCGCGAGTGGTTGCAAAATCGCTTTGAACAGACCAAAAACGTTCCCAACCTCAATACCGACGAAAAACGTCACTTCCTCAAGAAGTTGAACCAAGCCACCGTGTTTGAGAACTTCTTGCACACCAAATACATCGGCCAAAAACGCTTCTCCTTGGAAGGATTGGAGTGCTTGGTGCCCGCCCTCGATGCCGTGGTTCAATACGGTGCCGGCCTCGGCGTGGATGAGTTTGTGATGGGAATGGCGCACCGCGGTCGCTTGAACGTATTGGCCAACATCTTCAACAAAACTTACAGCCAAATTTTTGGTGAATTCGAAGGCAAAGTCTTCCAAAATGAAACCGAAGAAGGCTTCGAAGATTTTGAAGGCGATGTAAAATACCACCTCGGTTATAGCACCGACATCGATACCGCCAGCGGCAAAAAAGTACACTTGCGCTTGGCCGATAACCCCTCTCACCTCGAAGCGGTTAATCCCGTGGTGAAAGGCCTCGTTCGCGCCAAACTCGATACCAAATACCAGGGCGATGTCACCAAAATCTGTCCGATCTTGATCCATGGCGATGCAGCGATTGCAGGTCAAGGCATCATGTACGAAGTGGTGCAGATGAGTGGTTTGGAAGGCTATTACGTGGGCGGAACCATCCACGTGGTTACCAACAACCAAATTGGTTTTACCACCAATTACCTCGACGCCAGAACTTCTACCTATTGCACCGATGTGGCCAAAGTAACCCTTTGCCCCGTGTTGCACGTGAATGCAGACGACGTAGAAGCCGTGGTACATGCCGTGAAATTGGCCATGGCCTATCGCCTCGAGTTCAACCAAGACATTTTCATTGATTTGTTGGGATACCGCAAATACGGTCACAACGAAGGTGATGAGCCCCGTTTTACACAGCCGGCGATGTACAAACTGATCGATAAACACCCCAACCCCAGAGAGATTTACAAGCAAAAACTCATGGAACGCGGCGATATCGATGCGGCTTTGGCCCAAGAGATGGAAGCCGATTTCCGCGCCCAATTGCAAGCCAAATTCGAGGAAGCCAAAGGCGATTTCAAACCCAAATCCTCGGATGTAAAAAATACCTGGGAAGGATTCCACCACGCCAAACCCAAAGATTTCCAAAATCCAATCAAAACAGGCGTCGACGTCAAAACCTTACAAGCGCTGGGTAAAAAATTATCCCACATTCCCGAAGACAACTTGCCCATCAAAAAAGTACAAAACCTCTTCGCTGATCGCGCCAAAATGGTCGAAAATGGCACCTTCGATTGGGCGATGGGCGAATTGTTGGCCTATGCCACCCTGTTGGCCGAAGGTCACCCAGTGAGAATCGTGGGCCAAGATGTAGAGCGGGGTACGTTTTCGCACCGACATGCGGTCATCAAAAAGGAAGACAGCGAACAGGAATATGCACCGCTGAACAACCTCACAGAGAGTCAGGCCAAATTGAGCATTTTCAACTCTTTGCTGAGCGAATACGCGGCATTGGGTTACGAATACGGATACAGCACCAGCACCCCCAACGGACTAACCATTTGGGAGGCCCAGTTCGGCGATTTCTCGAACGGTGCACAGATCATCATCGACCAATTCATCGCCAGTGCCGAAGCCAAATGGGGCAAATTTAGCGGCTTGGTGATGCTGTTGCCGCACGGACAAGAAGGCCAAGGCCCTGAGCATTCCAGTGCGCGTTTGGAGCGTTACCTACAGTTGTGCGCCGGCTCCAACATGCAAGTATTGAACTGCTCTACCCCGGGTAGTTTGTTCCATGCGATGCGTCGCCAATTGAAGCGTGACTTCCAAGTGCCCATGGTGATCATGAGTCCCAAAAGCTTGCTGCGTCATCCCAAGTGCGTAAGCACGATGAAAGACCTCAGCGAGGGCGAATTCCAAGAGGTAATCAACGACACCCAAGTAGGCAAAAAGGTACGTCGGGTGGTTTTCTGCACCGGTAAAATCTACTACGATATTTTGGCTGGCAAGGAAGCGGGCAACCACAGCGATGTAGCCGTTGTGCGCATCGAACAGTTGTATCCATTGCCAGAGTGGAAGTTGGCTGAGATTTTCGAGCAGTACAAAGGCGCCGAATTCTGCTGGGCACAAGAGGAACCCAAAAACCAGGGCACTTGGTTGCATTTGGCTCGCTACGATTTCCCATCGGCTTTGCGATACATCGGCAGAAAGAGCAGTGCATCACCCGCTACGGGCTACAAGAAAATCTACGACAAAGAACAAGCCGAGATTGTTGCGGCGTGTTTTGCGTAATTATCGTATGAGCCAGAAGGGACCCAATTCATCGTCTTCAATTACAACGATGGACATCGTCCCAAGCTCACCAAGAATATTTATTTGAAGCGGTAAAACATACAAATATGTTGTATGTTCGTTAAGAAATTTAAATCTCCAATTCTTTAATCATGAAAAAATACATCATTTTTTTGTCATTAGTTCTTTTTCTATCATCGCAACCAAGCAAGGCACAATGCACGTGGACAATAAAATGGGGTTTGGATTGTACTTCGCCAATTTTAGCAGTTCAAGGGTGTGGTTCCACTTCATCTGTGATTAGTTTCATTTGCAATTCTCCGACAGATCCCGACTGCGGATGTAACGACGTCCCGGTTTTTGCATTGAAAACTGTAGGTGCTATTAATCCATTATGTAATTGTGATTGCTCCAATGTATACATCTTACTAAATGGTATACCTTTCTACAACGGTGATATTTTTTGCTGTGGTTCTCCAGGAGATATTTGTATTCCTTGTAAATGTGGGAAAATAGTAATCGACTGCAACAACAAGATTATTTCTTTTGAAGATCCTTGTCCATGAAAATAAAATCAATCATTACAGCCGCATGTTTAATTATTGGATGTGTTATCAACGCCCAGATCCCAACACCCAAAGTTCAATGGATAAAGGAAGTCCAAAATTTCGGTAAACGAAAAACTGGTCTATGGCAAATTCCTCAAGCCAGGAAAGTTGTGTTTGATAGTTTGGGTAATATCTATTCTCTGTTTAACATTGGCGACTCACTGCGATTAACAAATGGGGTTTATCGCAAATCAGACGGTTACAATACTGTATTAACCAAAATTAATAAATCCAATGCCTCCAATGCGTGGGCTTATCCATTTAAATCTAATGATTCTTCGATGGCCTTGATTGATATTGTAATCACAAACAATAACCAAATCACAATATTGGTGCAGAATTCAGGGGCTGGAAGTTACAGAGGTACCAATTACCCTTCAAACGCAAGGCTATTTTCATTTAATACCAACGGTGATTTTCTGTGGTTTAAAACTGGCTTTAGTATCCAAGAGCTTAGAACCGTAAATCAAAATAAAATTGCACTTGGATATTACAAATCTTCATCCGACACTAATTTTAGCGAACTCAAATTAGACTCCATCGGCGGGTATTATTCATTGGAGATCAATAATTTCGGACAGGTAATAAATGCCCAATATCTAGGCACGGGAGGCACTTCAAGGACGATTGCATTTTCCAATCAGTCGATTCTTTTACAGGTCGAAATATCCAAGTCGAGCAGTTTTCGCAACAAATTCTCCGTTTACAAAGCAACTGACCAACGCACATCACCTGCCGGTGGAAATCTCATCGATGTAATTACCTTTTGTTATGCAAAAAACGGCAACCTCCTATGGGTGAAACGGGCCGACAGTTCAGGTGCAAGAGCAAATAGAAACAACTTCTGTTCAGACAATCATGGAAACGTTTATTTGGGTTTAATTTATAAACGAAACTGTAATTGGTTGGGTAAAAAACTCAGAGTACCTTTTGCCGGAGACCCAAACTGTGCTATGGCAATCCTTGACGAGACCACGGGAAATCCCAAGAAATTCTTCATTTGCGACTCCAATTCCTACAGCCCCATAATTCAATTTGAGCTCATTGAGGGATGCAATAATTTAGGTCCCAGGTTGCGCCTGAATGGATGTCCTTCTTCTCTTTGGCCGAACCTTCCAGATTCAATTAAAAATTCGTCTGGAAGTATGTGTATTTTATTTGATTTCAATGGGAACTACAAACAAGCTTGGCAAGATGAAGGGGCCGCTTATAACTATAGTTTCTTTGATCCTAGTAGCTGTGCATACCACCTGCCATTGAACGCATTTAACGCACCGTTTAACTTCTTCGGTTCAGACATCTACAACACAACAGGGAATACCATTGCGGTCGCCTATGCGCAATTATCTAAAAACAAGGCTTCTAACCATGTTATTACAAAATCACCCGTAAAAATTGGTCCCATTCCTTCAGAAAAAGGCCAATGGAATATTCAATCTTCCTCGGCCTTTCAAGACATTTTTATATGGGATCTGAATGGAAAATTGCTCCAACAAATCAATTTGAATGCACCAAACACTGAAGCAATCATCAGCTACCCTAACCCAAACAAGCAAGTATTTATTTTTGGTATTCAGCAAATCAATGGTAATGTGATGCATCGACAGTTAGTGTACTGAAGATTAATCCTTTGCCATTCTAATTATCACTATTACAACTCGATTTTTTGCATCGAACCGATTCCATTACAAACAAGAAAACTTACTACGACTACCTATCTATCAAAGTCTTACCGCAACTCCCATAAACCCACGTTCTCCAAGTGATGGGTGTGTGAACATGCTAGTCTTTGAATCCAATGCCCAACAAAACATCGCGTGGGATGGCAAAAGCAATGTATCCGATAGGGGGAATGTTGCCTCTGCCAACAACATTTCAAGCCAATCTCAAAACAACACCCTGCTTCCCGAAGGCATCTATTTTATCGTTTTTGAATACAGTGACGGTCTTCACAAAAACATCTCGGTGGATGTTTATCTGAAACGTTAATGGTATTTCTTGAGTTCATAAACATCACAAGGCACAAAGTATACAGGCCTGCGAGCGAAGTGCAGGGCTTCTTCCCGAAAGGAACGTTTAATTTCGCAATATTGTCACACAAAAATTTTAGATCACCCAAAATTTTGCGTTTGCGATTAACGTCGAGTTAATAAATAATTGACAGCATCATAGTACAATTACCTGTCGGTGATTTGGCATTTGCAATATATTGAACTTTCTGTGTTGAGGTGGTCGATGCACATGTACAATCAGCAATACCAGATGGACCACCAACAATTACTGTCACCATACTAGGTGTGCAAACTGTACTATTGAAAACTACACTGTGAGGAATTCCAGAATGACATGTACCATTACTAGGTGTTATTCCAGATTTAAATGAACCGAAAACAAGTATTGAGCCTGAAGAATCCTTCACTTGCCAAATACCCGTTGTACAAGGAACTATCATATTTTGTTCTTCGATTTAGAATGTCTGCGCGCTGCATACTTGAACAAAAAGTAATAAAATAAAAATCAAGAACTTATTTTTCATAATATTTGTAGAACAAGTATAAAATAAAAACATGAGAGTTAAAATAATACTACTTACTTTTTTTACACTCGCGTCAATACTAAAAAGCCAAACACAGTTTGTCAACACCAACCCCTTTCCGCTGCATTATTTCATTGAAAATAAGGGTCAATTCAATTCCAATAGTGAATTTTCCGCTGCACCAGATTTTGAATTGAATGACAAAGATTGTGACATCCAAATATTTAAAAATGGTTTTTCTTGTGTAGCGGGAAGCAAACAAATATCTCAAATTTTCACAAACACAAACCCCAATGCAACGATCATCGTAGAGGGTAAAACCCAACATTATTTTAGCTATGGTCTGGCCAAATTGAACGCATATGGTTACGCATCTGTTACCATCCAAAATCTCTACCCCAATATTGATATTAGATATGAAGTACATCCAGAAATAGCCTCCGGATTCAAATACTCTATTATTTTAAAAAAAGGATCCAATATTTCTGATATTTCATGGAAAATTACTGGTGATGATTCCTCTACTTGGAGTTCTACGGCCAAGACCACAATTATATCCAAACATTTAATCATCAACCAAACTGAATGGAAGGTTTACGACGAAATAGGCACGCCAGTTTCCTTAAGGTTTATTCGCGAATATGATACTGTAAAACTTCAAATACAATCCTACAAACTGCACGAAGCCTACAACATAGACCCATGGGTTTATACAATAACAAACATGGACACATTAAAATATACGAAGTACCCGTTCTATAGAAATTCTGGAATCAATGCAGATTTTGACGAAGCGGGCAATGTGTATGTTTATGGCGGATGTGGATTAGAGAATTCTGGTTTGTCAGGAAAAAATAACTTATTTAGAATAGCCAAATACAATACCCATGGGGCCCTCAATTGGATTTTTCAAGGAAAAATCGACAGTCTTAATTGGTATAGTAACTCAAATTGGTTTGGCGCAGGGAACTTTCTAGTTACTCCCGGTAAACACAAAATTTACATCACTCAAGATTTCAATGAATTAAACGGAAATAAACTGATTCGACTCGATTCTAATGGAAACTATGACAATTTTATCAGACAACTAAAAACCAAAAAATTAGATTTTAACTATCGTAACGGATTCCGAGTGGATAAATTATTATGTAATTGCACGGACAATTCCTACACTGCGTTTGGATCAGATGCTTGGAGTTCTTATGGTGGCAATGGAAGTGAAGAGTTAATTCTCAAATTTTCTGACACGGGAATTCAGCGTTTTTCTCACCCAGAAAAATGGCAATGGCCAGAAAATCAGCATCAAATTAATAATGCTACCCAAGACCCCAGCGGAAATAGATTTGTGTTATTCGGTCGAAATAAAACACGCACCCAAACCAATACCAATTCATACATCATTGAGACTTCTTTGATAAAAATAAATAAAGGCCTAGACTCTTCAATTTGGTCCCATATATTCCTTGATTCATTTTTAGCTGGTTACGCAAATCGTTTAATTAGCGGAAGAATTTACACAAATTGGAGAGATGTAGCAAAATATGCAGGTGTAAAGAATATTTCTGTCCGGTATTATCCAATTTGGAGCATGAATGCTACTGCATCAGATAAAAATTACATTTTTGTCTATGAAGGAAAAAACCTCTACGGATTTCATGCTAATTCCGGAAAATTACTCGCTGTAGATTCAACAATTTGTGATACCCCACGTCAACAATCCGGTGTCACTGTTGATTATAGCAATCACGTGTTTGTTGGCGGCGATTCAAGCAACATAAAAGTTTTTTATTTTGACGGAAAAAAGTTCACTCCCCAACCTGAAATAGTTCTCATCTCCAAATCTCGCCGTCGCATTCAAGATGTGAAATATGACATCAACAGCAATACACTCATAGTTACCGGGGATAGTTTGATTGCCAAAATCGCCAACCCCTACGTCAGCATCGATTCCACCCTATTATTCAACTCCAACGGCCCCGCCACCTGCGATGATTTTCTCTTTGTTACCTTGCCCCAATGCGATTCAGCCTCCAAGTATTCATTCGTGTGGACCGATAACAAAACCCAAAAAATCGTTAAGCAAGTCGATTCGCTCAACCACTTTTCAGATACCCTGTTTAACCCCACCGCCGGACAGCAATACACCGTGAAAATCCAGCGCAATTTTCATTGCAAAGGCGCATTTACTCGGTATCAACTTCAGTCCAACCCCAAACAGTTCAATACGCAATCACTGCAATTCTGTGCCGCCGATACTTGGTTCCACAATGGACTCTCACATTTCCGCGATACCACCTTCACCGACTCCCTCAAAAACCAATTCAGCTGCGACTCCCTCATTCAGTACAAGCTCACTTTTAAGCCCCGCTCGTTTACTTTTTTAAATCCGAAAATCTGTCGGGGCGATAGTTTTACGATTGGCGCGCGGGCTTACCGGATTTCTGGCTCTTACACCGATACTTTCACCAATTTCCGCAGCTGCGATTCCATTGTCAATACGAGCCTGACCGTCCTCACCGACACCACCCTTTCCATCAAGTCGGCCATTTGTTTGGGCGATACCCTTCGATTCAACAACTTGCCGTTTTTTGCCTCTGGCAATTACCAAATCAAAACCTCCCGCACCAACGGCTGTGATTCGGTGATCAATCTTCAGTTGACCGTAAATCCACCCCAATTTGTATCGCAGCAACTCAGCCTTTGCAACACCGATTCCTTTGCCTACCGAAGCAAAAAATACCCATTGCCATTATCGCTCAGCGATACCCTATCTGCCTTCACCAGCTGCGATTCGGTGTTCACGTTATCGGTCATCAGCCACAACATAAAATCCGATTTTTCGATTGACTCTTCGCAGTTTCCAACGCTCAAATTCATCAGCAAAACCAACAACGCCAAGCAATGGATCTGGGATTTTGGGGACCTAAACAGCAGCAACACACAAAGTCCCACGCACACCTATCTCAAATCCTTTCAGTGGATCAGCTACAAGGTTTGCTTGGTGGTGAGGGATTCCTTTGGTTGCGATGACACACTTTGTCTCAACTTGCCCATCAAACCCGAGGCCGAAATCCAAATCCCGGAAGGCATATCACCCAACGGAGATGGTGTCAACGACTCTCTGGTAATTCCAGGACTCTGGGCCTTCCCAAAAGCATCATGGGTAATTTTTAATCGCTGGGGACAGGTGGTCTTTGAATCCAATGCCCAACAAAACATCGCGTGGGACGGCCGCAATCACGCATCGGGCCAAAGCCAAAGCAACAAACCCGCAGAACTACTCCCCGAGGGTGTCTATTTCATCGTCTTCAATTACAACGACGGTCATCGCCCCAAGCTAACCAAGAACATTTATTTAAAGCGGTGATTCAATCACATAACTCCAAACTTCTTGAAAAAAGAATAGAACAATCAATTGATTTTTTAGTAAATTGCAAAAATGAAAAATTTTATTTTATTAGTTTATCAATTGCAATGTTGAGCCAACTTGTTAAAGGTCAATCTTTCGACATAGAGTTGCAAAATGCAAATATTAACTGCGTAAATTCTAGCTCAGGCGGTTGGGAAATATTAGATGGCTCCACTAATGTATTGGCAGCAGGAGCTTTTAATGATACTTTCTATTACGATACAACCTGTTATTCGGGCACACCAGTCTCTGTAAGATATAATATACCTGGTTGTAACCCTATTATTTTTACAGTTGATGCTCTAACAGGCATTCCTGCAACTCCTTCATGTAATTGCCCGAGTCCACCGCCATCCACTAGACAATTTTCCGCATTAAGGAGTAGTCCAAAAGGAAATTGTACATATACAATTCGTTTGCAATATTGAAACGATTTCGGTGGATATTATTTATTATAATTCACAAAAACTTGTGGGCCCAAACCCCGTTTGTAAATACCAATCCCTTCCCGCAGCATTATTTCATTGAAAACAAGGGTCAATTCGCGCCCATCCGACCCGATGGTCAAGTACCATTTATTAAGCCGTTGTTCATGTACCAGGACAACCATGCCCAAGTGGCAATTTTAAATAACGGATTTGCAATCAACAATGGAAAATGTAGGTTTTTCCAAAAATTCGAATACGCCAATTCCGATGCTATAATCCACAGCGAGGGCCCATCCCCATTCTATTTCAGCTATGGCGATCAAACCAAAAAATCCCACGGCTATTCAAAAATCACTTTTCAAAACTTCTATCCGCACATAGACCTAATCTACGAAATCCAGCCGAATTCAGTGGGTTTCAAATACTCTTTCTTCGTACATCCAGGTGGTAATATTCAATCCATTCGATGGCAAATTTCGCCAGAATCACAAACAGAAATCAATGCCAATGCCTCCATGGTATCCAAATTGCCCTCCATGCAGGTTTCCCAAACCCAGTGGCGTATTTTTCAGCAAGATTCACTACCTATTGCGTTTTCGATTCAAAAAAATCAAAGCCATTACTTACTTGATGTAAAACAGTATAATCCAACACAAACACTCATTGTCGACCCGTGGGTTAAAGTGATAAACAACATGGATACCTCAAGCTGGCCCAATTGGGATGCAGCAAACAAAGCATTTATCGAGGCAAGAAATTGTGGACTCAATTTACAGTACGATAACCATGGCAACGTATACGTATATGGCGGTGCAGGACAATGGGGATGGTATCTGGCTGGAAACTCCACAAAAATTGCCAAATACAGCGCCGCAACTGGTTCACTGCAATGGATTTTTCAAGGCACGATAGATACGATTAAATGGCACCTCAACGGCTCTACAACCGGCAATTACACCAATTTCATGGTTGAACCTGTAAAACACAGTCTAATTTTGGGACAAGATGCACCTGATTATGATTTTACCACAGGCAAACTCAATAAACCCCGCATCGTTCGATTGGATTCAAATGGCTTTTATGACGGATTCGTTAAGACATATCCCCACAAAACCAATACTTTCAATCAAATGCACTGTGATTGTATCGAAAATAAGTACAAAGCCTTGGGCACAAATGGTGTGATGGTACAACTCAACGACACGGGTATTATTTCTTCGAAAATGTTGTATACCTACACAGGCCAATACAAAGACATTCGTGCTGCAGCCCAAGACCCATCGGGAAATCTATTTAACTTAGTGAAATTCGATGCCATAGCTTCTTTGGGCACAATCAATGACACCCTATTTCGGGTAAACAACAACTTACAAAGCAATCTATGGATGCAATCCCCTCCGATACATTTTCTGGGAAGCGGTGGCAGAACATGGCGCTTTTCACCTTACAGAAACCTAAAAATTTTCAATTCAAATGCCGTGGCCGCCAACAATTATTTCGCATTCACTTTTGATGGAAAAACGCTCACCGCTTACAATAAAAAAACTGGTAAAATACTCGATACATTTACCAACAATCTCGATACGCAAAATATGCAATTTGGTGTGGCCACCGACTATTCCAATCACATCTTTGTTGGGAATTATCGGCCCAAATTGGCAGTATTTACTTTCCTCGGAGATACGTTTAAAAAAGAAGCAGACATCATCATCGACTCCTCTAGAATCAAAGAAATCGGTCGCATTCAGGACGTAAAATACAACATCCAAAACAACCTAATTTATGCTACCGGAGAAAAATTGGTTGCGGCAATCGCCAACCCCTACGTCAGCATCGATTCCACGCTTTTATTCAACTCCAACGGCCCCGCCACCTGCGATGATTATCTCTTTGTCACCTTGCCCCGATGCGATTCTGCCTCCAAGTATTCATTCGTTTGGACCGATAACAAAACCCAACAAATAGTAAAACAAGTCGATTCGCTCAACCACTTTTCAGATACCCTGTTTAACCCCACTGCCGGTCAGCAATACACCGTGAAAATCCAGCGCAATTTTCATTGCAACGGCGCATTTACTCGGTATCAACTTCAGTCCAACCCAAAAAATTTCATCGCCCAGTCGCTGCAATTCTGTGCCGCCGATACTTGGTTCCACAATGGACTCTCACATTTACGCGATACCACCTTCACCGACTCCCTCAAAAACCAATTCGGCTGCGATTCTCTCATTCAGTATAAGCTCACTTTCAAGCCCCGCTCGTTTACTTTTTTAAATCCTAAAATCTGTCGGGGCGATAGTTTCTCCGTTGGCAGTCGGTTCTACCGAATTTCTGGCTCTTACGCCGATACCTTCACCAATTTTCGCGGCTGCGATTCCATTGTCAATACCAGCCTGACCGTCCTCACCGACACCACCCTTACTATCAAGACAGCAATTTGCTTGGGCGATACCCTTCGATTCAACAACTTGCCGTTTTTTGCCACGGGAAACTATCAAATCAAAACCTCCCGCACAAACGGCTGTGATTCGATAATCAACCTTCAGTTGACCGTCAATCCACCGCAATTTGTATCGCAGCAACTCAGCCTCTGCAACACCGATTCCTTTGCCTACCGAAGCAAAAAATACCCATTGCCCCTATCACTCCGCGATACGCTATCAGCCTTTACCGGCTGCGATTCGCTTTTTGAGTTATCGGTCATCGGCCACAACATTAAGTCCGATTTTTCCATTGACTCCTCACAATTCCCCACGCTCAAATTCATCGGCAAAACCAACAATGCCAAACAATGGATCTGGGATTTTGGGGACCTCACCGGTAGCAATATTCAAAGTCCCACGCACAGCTATGTCAAATCATTTCTATGGATCAGCTACAAGGTTTGCTTAGTGGTGAGGGACTCATTTGGTTGCGATGACACGCTTTGTCTCAATCTACCCATCAAACCCGAAGCCGAAATCCAAATCCCAGAAGGTATATCACCCAACAACGATGGCCTCAATGACTCTTTGGTAATACCCGGATTATGGGCCTTCCCAAAAGCATCGTGGGTGATTTTTAATAGATGGGGACAGGTGGTCTTTGAGTCCAATGCCCCACAAAACATCGCGTGGGACGGCCGCAATCACGCATCGGACCAAAGCCAAAAAAACGAACCCGCAGAACTACTCCCCGAAGGCGTTTACTACATCGTCTTCAACTACAACGACGGTCATCGCCCCAAGCTCACCAAGAATATTTATTTGAAGCGATAAGGGTTAATGGCAACTGCGAATGGGATTTAATGGCAGCGTTTTTTCTTTCTTCGTCTATACTTTAGACAATTTAAAATGCATGAATTTTTCCATTTTTTACATGCAATTCAAAAATTCTCTCTAACTTTGTATTCGAGTGATGGAATTACTACGAAAACATATCAATCAAGGTAAAGTTTATCGCCGTTCTGACCTGGAATATTTTTCCACGGCCATAGATAGGCATTTAGCGCAGCTCACTAAAGATGGAACATTGATAAAACTCAACCAAGGATTGTATTACGCGCCCAAACAATCAAAATTTGGGATTGTTCCCCCGGATGACAGCCAGGTAGTAGAACGTTTTCTGAAGGACGAAGATTTTCTTTTGGTATCCCCAAACAGTTTTAATTCATTAGGACTAGGCCTAACACAACTATATAATACCACATGGGTTTACAACCATAAACGCAAAGGTGAGTTTCAACTCAATGGAAAGACATTTGAATTCAAACTAAAATCCTCTTTTCCTAAAAATATCTCTAGAGAATATTTGCTTGTTGATTTACTCAACAATTTGGACAACCTTGCTGAAGACCAAACCCAAGCTCTAGAAAAATTGCCGAATAATGTACGAAGTTTTAATGCTGATGCTTTGATGAAGGCTACGGAGCATTATGGAACAGGCAAAACAAAACGTACTCTAAAATCAATCCTTCGAAACGCACTCCAACATGCTTGATTTTATTCATAACGACCCTGAATTCAAAGCGCTTCTCTCTATCGTTTCTTCTCAAAAAAGAATTGATATTACATTGGTTGAGAAAGACTATTGGATTATGCATGCTTTGTATTCACTGCAACAACAAGGAATTGAATTTGAATTGAAAGGAGGTACTTCGTTATCCAAAGGATATGGGTTAATTCATCGCTTTTCTGAAGACATAGACATTCATATTCGCACAAATTTTGGATTACCTATCGAAGGAAAAGAAGACAAACCTAGAGTAAGAGCGGCACGCAAAGAATTCTATGACGTCCTCGCCAATTCGATTTCGATAAATGGGATTATAGAAATTAAGAGGGATCATGATTTCGATGATACCGAAAAATACCGCAGTGGTGGAATTCGCTTGTATTACAATAGTTATACACCAACACTAGCCGGACTAAAGGATGGCATTTTACTCGAAGCTGGTTTTGATACAGTTACACCCAATAAGCCCATCAATATTTCATCTTGGATATGGGAACACATCGAATCAATAAATGCCAGCAGTAATTACATCAACAATAAAGCTATTGGAGTTCAATGCTATCACCCGGGCTATACATTGGTTGAAAAACTACAAACCATAGTAAGAAAATATCGCAACAAAGACAATCCTGGTGCATCTGACGACAAAAACTTCATGCGTCAATATTATGATGTTTATTGTTTATTGGGTAATTCTGAAATTCAAGAATTCATAGGTAGTTATGAATATTTAACGCACAAAGCGGCACGCATAAAAGGCGCTGACAATCTTATTCCACTTAACGAACATCCAGCACTTCTATTAAATGACCTAGAGACTAGAGAATCATTTAAAAGTCGTTATTTATCTACTTCCAAGCTGTATTATAACAGTCAGCCAGATTTTCAAGAATTGCTTGCAAGAATTGCAATTCATTTGCCCAATTTATAATATTCGAAACTTACTCCAAGTAGAACTGTAATTCAATCTGACTATAATTGGGAACCCATTTGACGTAAACCACTCATGGGTGATACCCAAACTTTCGGCTTCGTTTACTACATCGTCTTCAACTACAACGACGGTCATCGCCCCCAGCTATCCAAGAATATTTATTTGAAGCGGTAAATCAACCCCGCAATTCCCATAAACCCACATTCTCCACGTGATGGGTATGTGGGAACATATCCACGGGCTGAACCTTCACCAAGCGATACGCCACATCCAACAACGCGGCATCCCTGGCCTGGGTCGCTGGATTGCAACTTACGTAAACAATGCGCTTGGGTCTGGCCTCCAACAACCGCTCAACCACACTCGGATGCATGCCGTCGCGCGGTGGATCTGTGATTACCACATCGGGTCTTCCGTGCTCCGCAATGAACTCCGCCGTGAGAATATCCTTCATATCGCCTGCGTAAAATTTACAGTTCTCTACCCCGTTTAACAACATGTTCTCTTTGGCATCCATGATGGCCTCCTCCACGTATTCTATCCCCACAACTTCCCTCGCCTGATCCGCCACAAACAAAGCAATACTGCCCGTTCCCGTATACAAATCATACACCAACTCACCCCCCGTTAACCCAGCAAAATCCTTGGTGATTTCATACAAATTCTCGGCCTGCAACGTATTCGTCTGAAAGAAGCTCTGCGGCCTCACCTTATACGTCCTGTTGCCCAATCGCTCTGTTAAATAGGGCTTGCCTGCAAACAACTGTACCTCCAAATCCTGCAACGTATCGTTCCGCTTGGGATTGATCACGTATACCAAACACACAATTTTATCAAACGTATCGGCGATGTACTGCATCAGCCCCGCATTCTCTTCGCGCTCCTCGTGAAACGATACCAAAACCATCCACTCACCATCGCGATTGCACCGGAACATGATGTTGCGCATCTGTCCTTCCTGCTTAATCACATTGAAAAATTCAATCCCTTTCGCCTCGCAATACCCCTTCACCCCGCGCTGAATCAAATTCACGTAATCGGGCATCAAATGACAGGCCTCAATATCCAACACCTTGTCGAATTTTCCCGGCATATGAAACCCCAACGCCGTTGGAAAAGGCTCGCCCTCGGCAGGCATCACCGTCACCCAACTGCGGTCCGCAAACGTTAATTCCAGCTTGTTGCGGTACCCATAAACCTGTCCGCTACCCAAAATAGGCATCACCTCAAACCCTTCAACCTTGCCAATCCGCTCCATCGCATCCACCACCTGCTGCTGCTTGAATGCCAACTGATCCGCATATCCCAAATGCTGCCACTTACAGCCACCACATGTGCCAAAATACTGACACATAGGATTCACCCGCAACGTCGATTTTTCATGAAACCGGATGATCTTGCCCTCCATGAAGTTCTTTTTCTTCTTCACGATCTGCACATCCACCACATCGCCCGGTGCGGCATATTTCACAAAAATTACTTGTCCGTCGTGACGGGCAATACAATGACCTTCGGCCGCGGCCGCTTCAATGGTCAGTTTCTCGAACAATCGAAACTCTTTTACTTTTCTAGCCATAAAGGATTAATGTCGCTTCTTCACCTCCGCCAACAACTTCAAAAATTGATCGGGGGGCAAATAGCCCGCCTGAGACGCCCGCTCATCGTTTTTGGCTGGATGAAATACAAAATAACTGGTGGGATATCCCCCGGGTTGTCCGTTCGACAACCAATACAACAACTCGTTGCTCTTCAAATTATACTTTCCAAAACTGTGCGTCATCTCCACTTCTGGGTTAAATTTTACACACACAAAATCTTGGTTCAATGCAGCAATAACCGCGACATTGGTATAGGTTTCTCTGTCCATCACTTTGCACCAACCACACCAATCGGTGTAAGCATCCACGAGCAAAATTTTGTTTTCCGCCTTGGCCTTGTTATACCCATCGGCATATTCGTACCATTGCAATTTGCCAGAAACCGCTTTTTTCTGTTCCGCTGCCGTATCGCCTGCCACCTTTATTGTACTGTCTGATGCCGCATGTCCCTCCAAAGCCTGCGCCTCCAAAGCCATTTCTACCGCAGCACTGTCCGATGATTCAGCGCCAGATCCCTTGGCGTTGCAACCGCTTTGGGCGCCACCAATCAACAAGCCCATCATCATCAATCCCGAGGTAAATACGATGTTTATACTTTTTTTCATGATACTACTTTCGTTTTAAAACTAATGTCCAACGACATCACACTGTGCGTGAGTGAGCCCAAGGAGATGAAATCTACCCCCGTCTCAGCATACGACCGCAAATTGCCCAAATGAATGCCTCCCGAAGCTTCGGTTTCGCAACGCCCCGCGATTTCTTTCACCGCCTCAACACAGGCCTCCGGGGTGAAATTGTCGAGCATCACCCGCTGGATTCCGCCCAACGACAATACTTCCCTCACTTCGTCCATGTTGCGCGTTTCTACCTCGATGCCCAACGTCAATCCTTTCTCCTGCAAATACACCTTGGTGCGATTCACCGCCGCGGTAATACCCCCAGCCGAATCATTGTGGTTGTCTTTCAACATCACCATGTCGTACAACCCGATGCGATGATTTTGTGCCCCGCCCATGGTAACCGCCCACTTTTCCAAAGTTCGAAGACCTGGCGTGGTTTTGCGCGTGTCTAATATCCTTGCGCCCGTGCCCTCAACCAATCTCACTGCCTGATATGCTTGGGTAGCCACACCCGACAACCGCTGCATGAAGTTCAACATCAACCGCTCCCCAGCCAACAAGGCATGTACCCGCCCTTTCACTGCAGCAAGCTGGGTTCCGGCCAATAAATATGAACCATCGCTGGCCATAGAAACCCACTCAATGTTGGGATCCAGCCTGCGCAAAATCACTTCGCCCAGAGCCAACCCGGCCACAACCCCGTCTTGTTTCAACAACAAACGAGATTCGCCCATCGTTCCTTCCGGAATCGATGCCATACTGCTGTGATCGCCACTACCGATGTCCTCGGCCAAACAGCGATCAATCAAATCCAATATCTCGTCGCTCTCAAAATTCATCAATTCACCATCACAGTTGTCACCGCCTGCTTCGTGGCGCCGTGAATCAAGACCAAATACTGTCCGGCCGACCACCCCTTAACATCCAAGGTCATGCTACCACCTTGACGCTTGCCTTCAAAAACCGTACGCTCGTAAAAGTCGACCACAGTCACTTTTACTTCGCTGCCGTTGAAACCAGACAAATCAATGTGCATCACATCCGAACTGGGATTGGGGTAAATATTCGCATTCACCAACGCAAGGGGCTTGGTTGAGATGGTTGGACCACCGCAAGCAGTTCCGCCCGATACATACTTCATGGTAGAGAAATCAATGTAACAAGCCCACTCCGGATGGTCCACAAACGGATTTCGGTTCTTCTGAACAGAAGCCACGTATTCATGTCGGGCAATCTCCCATCCGTTGGGCGGGAATTGCTTACTCCAACGCTTCAATACATTCTGGTCTTGGTTCATCCCCAAAAACTCATTGGCCGTTGGAATGGTAAAAGGAGCACCGGCACGGTTGTACGTTGCACAGATATAAAAGTTAGAGCGACTCAATGCACCTTTGGCAAAATCGCGGGGTTCGTAAGCAAATCCACCCGCTGAATCCGTCCCAAATTTACCGCCATAAAAGTTCATGGTTACGGTCTTCAAATTGTTCATGGGGTAGTTGCTACGCACTGCATTTCCCTTGTTCTGGTGCACCAAGTACAACAAATACAGATCGCTGTAATTGGCACTGTCCTGACTCGCCTCACCCATCCAAGAATAGGGATAAGAGTGTTCGCGACTCAAATAGTTCTGGTCGGCCACGTCAAAGAAAAACGGCGGAGTAAATACATAAGGATAGCCAGTATAGAAACAGTTGATGACTTTTTTTCCGTCGGTGGTATCCCGGGCATCAAAGTTTGAGGCCATGGTAGCACCAAAGTTGCTGTAATACACTTGGAAATGTGGACGTACGATGCCACGCAATTTCGACACCAACAGGGTATCTGCCGCAGTCAACGAACCATAGAAACTTCCTGGATTAAGTCCGGGGGTGGTATACTCCAAGGAACTCGCCGAGGTGCTGAAGTAATTGATATAGCTGTCATAACCATTGAATGCAAACGCCTTCACATAGTATTTTGTAGCACCCCAAATGTTGTCGAAATTAACATCCGCAAGGGCTGCAGCGTGCATGATGCGGGCGCCATTGAGGTACTCACCACGCTGGTAAGCCACGCCATCCACGGGGGTGGCTGTGATGGGCGATGTGCTCAACATCACCAAGTAACCATCGGCATCTGAAGAGGTAATCCCCAACACCGATTTCCAAGCCAGATTGCTCACCAAATTCAGGGCCCCAGGTGCCGATGTTGGCTCGGTGGCCAAACCACCACGGATAGCATACACTTTCACGTTGAAGGGCAACTGCAAACTGTCGTTACTCAAAATGCCCAAAGTGGCTTTCAAAGATCCGCTGGTAACATTCTGATTCACATCAACCGTAAGCGTGGTGGATTCACCGGCTTTTACGGTTACCGGGAACGATTGCGCAGTGGTAAAGTCGGCCGCATGGGTGCCCGATTTTTGCAAACCTGTGATGTTAAGGTCGCCCAGTGTGCTATTATTCTTGATGGTAAGATCAAAGCTATTGGCATTACCCACACGGATTTCGTTGCCATTGATGAGGGTTTTCCCTGTATAATCCACTTTGATTTCGGGTTTTGCACCGCCTTTGCCCGGACGTACCTCGATGTCGTCGATGGCCAAGTTATACCCCGAAGTTTTCGATGTGAAAATTAAGCGAGCGAAGCGAGCGGTACTGCCAACCTGGGCAAACAACTGCTTGGTGCCCATGGGCATGTCGGTATCCACGAACTTCTTTACCGATGTCCATGTGCTGCCATCCGCACTCGCCTCCACATCAAACGTTCCCTTCCAAGCCGTTACCCCAGAAGCGCCAGTACCCGATGCATAAAACCACAAAGTATCTGCGGTTCCTGTCCAATTGATCTTGATCCATTCGCCCGTTACGTCCAATCGGATCGCCGCAGGCGTACTCTTCACTAAGGTGGATGAAGTGTACACAAACGTACCCGAGGTGCCCTGATTTAAGGTAAATCCTGTTGGCGCCGCTGCAGGGTCGTTGCAATTCCAAAATGCAGGCAAAGTGGCCTGTGAAAATGCCATGCTAGCGCTCCCTAATAGGGCCAAGGCAAATCCGAATATTTTTTTCATGTTCATGTTTTCTGTTCGATGTTAATAGGTAATTCTGATCCCCGTAGTGAATCTAAGCCCAGGAGAAATAAAGACTTCCAAATTCTTTGGGTTAAACGTATTGATGGGATTGCCATCCACATTTCGGTGCTGTCCGTCAGTGATGTAAACATTGTTTGTTACATTGTTCACCATGCCATAAATCTGCACCTTCATCCCGCCTTTCATTGTCCATTTGTACCCCCCTGTCAAATTCATGTACCAATAACTCGGCAACATGAACGACTCCTGTCCTTTGTAATCACCACGCAATGCAGTGGGATCGAAATCGGCGTAATGCTTCGAAAAGCGAATGTACTGCGCGGTGAAATAAGCACCTTTCAGATAGGTAGGTTCCCAGCGCATCAACACCGCCACCTGCTGCTGAGCCGCATCGCCCACGTGCACGCCCTTGGCATCAAAATCAACTTTCGCGATGCTATCGCCCAAATCGTTGCGAACAATCACCTC